>ERZ773359.1191-NODE-1191-length-36705-cov-13.462237_pt1 | contig 36705 bp, 28 predicted proteins | sample MGYA00374955_ERZ773359 | MGnify/ENA primary metagenome ERZ773359 (study PRJEB29098, sample SAMN04486028) | biogas fermenter metagenome | study: EMG produced TPA metagenomics assembly of the Biogas fermentation microbial communities from Germany - Plant 4 DNA1...
CAATACCGGTAAATGAAGTTATGTCGCAATCCATACCCCGCGAGGGGACGGAAACTTACATTTATGTAGCCTTCATCGCTTTTAGGTCTCGTCGCAATCCATACCCCGCGAGGGGACGGAAACTCTTATGATATGCATCCCTAAAATTGACAAAAGGGCAGTTATACTAAACTGCCCTTGAATTGAATTTGTGTATGAATTTTTGACTCATATTACGGATGTTAATGAAAACACTGCCAGTGGATTTTAAAATAAAAAACTCCTTTCCTTTAAGAATCTTTTTTTGATTCTTGTCAGAAAGGAGTTTTTTCTAAAATCATAAATTATTTTACACTATCCCTTATACTGTATTTATAGTTATTTCAATAATTTTATTCTTGTCGGTAACCCTGTCCAATATTTCTTTTGTTATTGCTTGTCCCTCTTCTACTAAAACATTCCCTGAACTGTCTAGGATTGTCTTCTTAGCCCTTCGTCCAATTAAAAACTGCCTCTGTTTCTCTTCAAATAATTTAGCACTGCTTTTGTTTTGAACTGTTTTTTCTTCCTTAGCTACTATTGCTTCTTTTACTACCAATGCTTTAGTACCGAAGGAGATTATCTCTGGATTGTCCATAATAATGGGACCATTAACACCTTCTAGTTCATATCGAACAATTTGGCCATCATCTGGATTTATGTAGTATTCTAGAACCATACCCATATTTTCGCCTTTTTCCGTGAATACTCTGGCTCCCACAATCTTAATATCCCTTTCAGCTAGCTCAATGGCATCCTGAACTTGTGGAAGCATCTGAAGATCCTCAACTTTTCTAACTGTTATAGCGTCCTGACCTATAGACAGGATCCTGTCAAAAGAGACTATCTTTGCTCCAAAATACCACTTGTCATCCATTATCATTAGATATTTAACCTTAGCCTCACTGGGATCTATAAGTATTTCTCTGATTTGCCCCAGCTCCTTAGCTTCATCAACACTTAATAAAGGAAGTCCTATAATATCATGGGCCTTTTTCATACTACCCCCACCATCCCATTTTTTATCTATATAATTTACCTATTATTCTAGGCCAAAATTAATTGAATTCCAAATTAAATTTCATTCATCTTATATACTAAAGTATATAAAGTATCGCTTAAATGAACGTTTTCCACTGCAACATCCGCAGGAGTTTCTACATCAATAGGAGCAAAATTCCATATGCTTTTAATACCGCATTCTATCATCTGGTCAGTTACTTCTTGCGCCTTATCCTTTGGAACACACACTATTCCTATATGAATATTGTTGTTAACTATAAAGTCTTTCATATGGTCAATATCTAAAATTTGAATTCCCCTAATGGACATGCCTATTAGACGGGGATTTACATCAAATATAGCTTTTATATAGAAACCTTCTCTCTCGAAACCTACATAGTTAGCCAAAGCCTGCCCTAAGTTTCCTGCCCCTGCAATAACAACATTGTAGTTTTTATGTAAACCTAAAATTTTTTTTATCTCGTTGCACAATTCGCTTACATTATAACCATATCCCTGTTGTCCAAATCCACCAAAGCAGTTAAAATCTTGACGAATTTGAGAAGCTGTCAGCCCCATTTTATCACTTAGTTCCCTGGAAGATATTCTTTCCACTCCGCTCTTTTCCATATCTTTTAAATACCTATAGTATTTAGGTAAGCGCCTTATGACCGCTTCTGATACTCTATTGCGCCTTGACATAGATCTACCTCCCCAAATTTATACACAGTTGAACAAATAAAATTATATCAACTAATGCATTGTTATTTTTTTAACGATATATATCCATTTTATATCCTTGCACCAGTATTGTCAATTTACAAAGTACATTTATTAAACGCTTTCATTTTTTATAATTTTCTGCTATTATTAATTCTATGCAATTATCTACGTTAATTAATTTATAACCTGATAATATCATAATAACCAAATACTTAAGCTTCATACAAATCTATTTTTTGTATGCTTAACCTGGATATAATCAGAGATAAGTTTCTTGTCTTGGGAGGCTGAAAATCGTGATAGTTCTTGCTTGTGACAAGGTCACCAAATCTTTTGGAATTGATATAATTTTAAACCAAATAACATTTAGTGTCAATGCTGGAGAACGCATAGGTGTTGTAGGGGGCAATGGGGCTGGCAAGTCCACCCTTTTTAAAATAATTGCTGGTATTCTTCCTATGGATAGTGGTGAAATTTATAAGGCTAAGGATACCACTCTGGGGTATTTGCCTCAAAACACAGTACTAGAATCTGATAAAACTATATGGGATGAGCTTATGCAGGTTTTTGCTCCCGTGTTGGAACTTGAAAGAGATTTAAGAAAGATGGAGCAGCAAATGGCTGATTATGACTCCATGGATGAAACCCAATACTTAAAGCTTTTAAATGAATATTCCAAATTACAGGAATCCTTTGAAGAACAAGGTGGTTACAGCTATGAAAGCTATATCAAAGGTGTACTTACTGGGCTTGGTTTTTTACCTGAAGAATTTCAAATGCCCATCCCTCATTTAAGCGGCGGGCAAAAAACACGAGTAGCCTTAGCTAAAGTGCTGCTAGAAAAACCTAATATATTGCTATTGGACGAGCCTACCAACCATCTGGACTTAGATGCTATTCAATGGTTGGAAGATTATCTTTCAGTATATCCGGGAACTGTTATGATCATCTCCCACGATAGATATTTCCTCGACTCTCTCTGTAACAATATATTGGAAATAGAAAACACCACTTGTAGGCTGTATAAAGGAAACTACACCAGCTATCAAAAGCAAAAATCTCAATGGATAGCACAACGTGAAAAAGAATATACTGCCCAACAAAAGGAAATTGCCCGGCAACAGGAAATTATTGAGCGCTATCGCTCCATTAACACAGAAAAAAGTGTTAAAGCGGCAGAGAGCCGCCAAAAAATGCTGGATAAGATGGAAAAGGTAGAAAAGGTTTATTATGCACAGCAGGCTCATTTTTCCTTTGATATAAACAGGCAAAGTGGCCGGGATGTACTGATGGTGGATAGCCTTTCAAAAGCGTTTGGAGATAATGTTCTATTTGAGGATATATCCTTTCACCTCCGCTTAGGAGATAGGGTAGCTATCATTGGACCGAATGGATGCGGCAAATCCACCCTGTTTAAGATTATATTAGGTAAAATTCCTCCTACATCAGGATCAGTAAAAATAGGCACAGGAGTAGAAATTGGATATTATGACCAGGAGTTGACTAGTCTAAATCCCAATAACACTGTTTTAGATGAGCTATGGGATAGCTTTCCCCAAATGACAGAAACCGAGATACGAAACGCTCTTGCAGCTAGACTATTTAAGGGAGATGATGTGTACAAACCTGTAGCTTCCTTAAGTGGTGGGGAAAAGAGCCGTCTGATTCTTACCAAGCTGGTATTGGGCAACAACAACTTACTTATGCTAGATGAGCCCACCAACCATCTAGATATGCCCTCTCGAGAAGAGTTGGAAAAGGCCTTGGTTGAATTCCCTGGAACTATTTTAATGATTTCCCACGACCGATATTTCCTAAATAAAATTGCTAACAGAATTATTGTGCTAGAATCTGGAAAAATTAAGCAATATTTAGGTAACTATGATGACTATATAAATAAAAAGAGAGAAATGGAGATTTTGGAAAATCAAAGCAAGGAACAAGCTCCTGAACTCACCCGAACAGCTCTAAAGGAGCAGCGTCGCCGCCAGAGACTGGAAAGACAGAAAGCCAGGGAAGAAAGGGAAAGGCTTGCATCTCTAGAACAAGAAATACACCGTTTAGAGCAAGAGATTGAAGCCTTGGAGCTGGAAATGGCTGATCCTAAACTATACGAAGATAAGGAAGAAATGTTCAAAGTCCAGCAACAATATGAAAAGCTAAGGGATGAGGTTGATAAGCTTTATACGGAATGGATGGAGCTGGCATAAGCAAAAATAGTCTAGGTTATGGATTACAAACAAAAAAGCTGTTGTGAAACTAGTTGCCTATTGTGCTAGTCTCACAGCAGCTTTTTATTATCCAATTTATGCATTCATCTTTGTGTAGTTTAAAAGTCCTCCTGCCAATATAACTTCCTTCAATCTTGGAGATAGGGATAGCATAACTTCTATATCCTTATTCTTGGTCACATTTCTTACAATTAATTTATCGCCTGCTTTTATTTGGGCTACAGCATCTTCAATTACCAGTTGGTCATCCTGATCAATGCTATCATAATCCTCTTCATTGACAAAGGTTAATGGCAGTATACCAGAATTTATTAGGTTGGCCATATGAATTCTAGCAAAGGATTTAGCTATAACCCCTTTTATTCCTAGATATAGAGGTACCAATGCTGCGTGTTCTCGGCTGGAACCTTGACCATAGTTGTGTCCAGCTATTAAGAAGCCGCCTACCGCCTCTTTTGCTCGTGCAGGGAAACTAGGATCTACAGGAGTCAAGCAGTAATCCGATAGATAAGGTATATTGGATCTATAGGGTAGCAGCTTGGCGTTAGATGGCATAATATGATCGGTGGTTATATTATCCTCCATCTTCAATAATACTACTCCCTCTTCCCTGTCTGACAGGGGAGTGTTGATGGGGAAGGGTTTAATGTTAGGTCCTCTAACCACCTCTACCTCATCGCCATTTTCAGCAGGTGGTATAATGGAGTTGTCGTTTATTATAAACTCCTCTGGCATGGTAATATCTGCAATATCCTCATACTGGGCCACATCCTCCGGATGAGTTAAATATCCTGTCAGTGCTGTTGCGGCAGCTACCTCTGGACTGGTTAGATAAACCTTGGCACTAGGAGTTCCACTGCGGCCGTAGAAATTTCGGTTGAAGGTTCTTATAGATACAGCATCGGTGGCTGGAGCCTGTCCCATACCTATACAGGGTCCGCAAGCACTTTCCAGTATTCGGGCGCCAGCATCTATTAAATCTGCCAAGGCACCATTTTTAGCCAGCATTGTATATACCTGTTTAGAACCTGGCGCTATAACCAGGCTAACACTAGGATGTACTGTCTTGCCCTTTAGAATTCGCGCAACCTTCATAAGGTCTATATAAGAGGAATTGGTACAGCTTCCTATTGCTACCTGATCTACCTTAATTGGTCCCACATTGCGAACAGTATCTACATTGTCAGGGCTGTGGGGTTTTGCCACTAAGGGTTCTATTTGGCTTAGGTCAATTACTATTTCCTCATCATACTCTGCATCGCTATCAGCTGATAGTTCCACCCACTCATCTTCCCTGCCCTGTGCCTTAAAGAATTCTCTGGTTATCTCATCACTGGGGAAGATGGATGTGGTAGCACCAAGCTCGGCTCCCATGTTGGCAATGGTGGCTCTTTCAGGTACAGTTAATGTCTTTACACCCTCGCCTGCATACTCCATTATCTTGCCTACTCCGCCTTTTACTGACAGGCGCCTTAATATCTCTAAAATTACATCCTTGGCAGATACCCAAGGCTTTAGTTGACCTTCTAGTACAACACGACATACTTTAGGCATGGTCAAGTAATATGCTCCACCAGCCATAGCCACAGCAACATCCAGTCCGCCAGCACCTATAGCAAGCATTCCAGCTCCCCCACAGGTGGGAGTATGGCTGTCAGAACCTAGTAGAGTCCAGCCTGGCCTACTAAACCTCTCCAGATGTACCTGGTGACATATTCCATTGCCTGGCCTAGAAAAATAAATTCCGTGTTTTGATGCAACTGTTTGAATGTATTTATGATCATCGGCATTTTCAAAGCCAGCTTGTAGCGTATTATGATCTATATAGGCTACAGATTTCTTTGTCTTAACCCTAGGAACTCCCATGGCTTCAAATTGCAAATAAGCCATAGTTCCAGTAGAATCTTGGGTTAGAGTCTGATCAATAGAGATAGCTATTTCTTCACCTGGTATCATTTTTCCAGATACTAGATGATTTTCAATGATTTTCTGAACTATATTCTTACCCATGTTCACCCTCCTCTTTAATAAATATACAAAACAAAAGCTATATAATGTATAAAAACATATATTTACATTAGCTTTTATTTTATACAACAATATAGTCCCTGTCAATAATGCATTATATTACTAGTCCTCTATGCCTATTTATAGCTGTTATGTTTCCTAAAGGTATATTCACTCTTTTCAACCTAGTCAAAAAATGATATAATATGCCAAATATTATTATTTTTTGGAGGGGATACATATGGAGTTTGGTGATGAATTTATCCAAAAGAGGTTAAAGTTTTTCGTCAATAACCCTTTCCTTTCTGCCGCCATATTTACAATAATTATTAGCTTGCTTTTAACCCTGATCTTAAGATTGAATATTGTGCAATTTATAGTTATGGCTATTATAATGACCGGTGTTTTTGAATTAATGGCCTATATCCTACTTAAAGATGCCAGCAATAAATTAGAATCGGTAACTTACATAATGCAACGTATAAAAAATAAAGATCTTAGCCATACCTTGGATATTGAAGAGTTTGAGGGGTTAGAGGCTGTATCCATGTCCTTTAATAATATGATAGAAGACCTTCGTTCTATAATGGAATCCCTAAAAACAATATCCCTGGAACTGGTCCAAGCCTCAGATTTGTTAAACACCAATTCAGAGAGAATCAATATTTCTATGGATGAAATGGCTACTACCATGGATGATATAGCCCATGGTGCTTCAGAGCAGGCTGGTGAGGCTGAAAGAGGAGTTAACCTTATCACTAATCTGTCAAATCAAATAGACCTTCTACTCAAAAATGCTACTGGTGTAGCAAAGGATTCGGAGCACATGCGAGAGCTCAATACTCAAGGTTTAAAGATTGTTGAAACCCTAAGGTCAGCTAATCAACAAAGTGCTAGCACTGCTGAAGAAGTATTTCAGTTTATCAACTCATTTGTAGAGAAATCCAAAAATATTGGAGAATTCGTTACAACTATAAATAATATTGCAGAGCAAACCAATCTTTTGGCTCTAAATGCTGCTATTGAAGCTGCCAGGGCTGGTGAAGCAGGTAGAGGATTTGCTGTAGTTGCTGATGAAATTAGAAAGCTGGCAGATAACAGTAAACAAGCCACAGAGCAAGTGGAAGAAATAATGGAAGGCATTCTCAGGGAAGCTGATAATGCATCGGCTATGATAAATAATATGGGCGAAGTTGTGGAGCGGCAAACTGAAGCAGTAGATAATACTACAAATATCTTTAATGTCATAGCTAACAGTATTGAAAATATTATCAACAGCATAGATGAAGTAACCCGATCCATTGCAGTAATGGAAGAAGATAAGAATGAGGTAACAAAGGCTATTCAAAACATCTCAGCTGTATCAGAGGAAGCAGCAGCCGCTAGCCAGGAAATTGCAGCAAACGCCCAAGAACAGAAAAACTTAATGGATAAAATGGCGGCTTCTTCTAGGAACTTAAATAAACTAGCCCTTGAACTTCGTCGATATGTAGAAGTATATAAGGTATAAATTTTTATTAAAACACCAAAAACACCGGGTATTATAATTAAACCCGGTGTTTTTTATGCTCTTCTTTTTTTATAAACAGACATTATATAGCATTATATAATCAAAATTGCATTCTAAAGTTTTTACAACATCCCCATCAATCTTATTATTTTTCACCAAATCCCATAGGATCTCCATTATCTGATCCTTGGTAAGGCGACTCCTATAAGGCCTATCCTCCGACAGAGCAGTAGCAATATCTGCCACTGTCATGACTCTGGAGCCTAGATCTAATTGATTTGCCTTTAAATGAAAAGGATAACCGCTACCGTCCAATTTTTCATGATGAAAGGAAGCCCAATCCCGCACATTATCCATTGTATTCAATCGATCTATTAAGTAATAAGTATGGTAGGTATGCTGCATAATAATGCTTTTTTCTTCTTCTGTTAATTTACCTTCCTTATGCAAAATAGATGAAGGTATAGACAGTTTTCCTATATCATGGAGCTCCCCTGCTATCTCTAATAGGAATATATCTCTTTCATTCATATTTAGTGCTTGTCCTAATTTCTTAGCTATGGAAGCTACTCTTTTTGAATGGGTTTTAGTAAAAGGACTTTTTCTATCAACGATATCACCACATAAAGCTGCAAATTGGCGGATATCCTTTTCATAAGCTATGATCTTTCTGCTAAATCTCTGCTGCCATAGTTTATTATGAACATATTGGTTATCTATATCCAGCCAAAAAGCTTCTTTCTCTCCCAGCTCTATAAAACAATCCACTATTTCTGGATTAAACATTGCTCCAGAATATTTTTTGATTTTATTTATAATTATATTTTTTTGTCCAAGAATATGGCAGCTAGGATCTATTAAAGCATCTACCCTATCAGCAAGGTTTATAATTTGTGCCTCTATTGGAACTATTTCTTCCTCCATTTTATCTATATCTTCATATAAAGTATGATGATGCTTTACAATAGCCTTAATCTCCTTCAACAGGTCCACTTGTCCTAAAAGCCTTTCTCCATCCAGGGTATGCTTAGACAATATTTGCTGGTCTACTATAAAATTCCGCACTTCCTTCTTTTTTTCCTCTGAGTCAATACCTATATCATGCAAGAAACTGGCCAAAACTAGGTTAAAAGCGTCCTTAGCCGGATATAATTCCTCAAATATTTGAAGTGCTATATAGGCCACTCTCTGTCCATGATGATAAACTCCATCCTCCATTAAGTCCACAGATTCAGACAGCATTTGTGCCAAATCCAATAAATTTACCGATATAACCTTTTCATGCTCTTTGATATTAATTTCATTAACAGGACTTTCTAACATCATTAAAACTGCCTCCATTTAATAAAAGTTAGCTCATTGGCTAGGTCATCAATTATCATCATTATAAACATAGAATAGAGAGACATAACATGTTAAGTAAAAATATCTTATTTCTTACCATACAATACCATAAATGTATATGAATATCTATACATAATTGCAATAGTCTGTAACCTCGCTCATATCTTACCAGTTTTTTTGGTGATTTTCACAATAAAACCAATGAATTTTTATTAAATCTTTAGCTTTTAAAAAATGCTATTAAGTGTATAATATTTGATGTATACCTTTTTACTCAATATTTACTCAATATAATTACTTAGTTATATGATATTACTTATAGAGATGGATAATACTTTATGATACTGCTAGTATAGTTGGATGTTGAAAGGAGATTCTTGTTTGAGTACTTTATGGGTTAATAAAGACAAAATATTTGATGATATAGATGAAGTAATAGATATCTTATCCAGAAAGGATGGCTCCTCACGGCCTCCTGTTTTTCTATGGAGCAAGGTGAGCCATAAGGTACACCGTCAATTGCTAGAGATGGTAGCTGAGGAGTTAAATTTACCTAATCCTAGATTTATTGCATCTAAGGATCTAGAAAAACATCATTTTAAATTTCTAAACAATACACCCTTAAATGGGCTTTATTCCTATTACAAAAATGGTTTTCCCAGGGAAAAGGGAGTTCATATAATAACCAATGTCTGCAACCAACTTGGCATACCCCAAGTTAGTGTTGACCAGTGGATAGAATATATCGGTAAACACAATATTTTTTCATGGAAAAATATCCCTAAGGCTGCAAGACGGGAGATACTTTTAAGGGCATGTGAAGAACTAGGTTATTCTCATCCAATCTTCTTCAAAAATGAAAATTTTTCCGTTAAGTTTGAGTTTTTAAATGGGCGTACCCTTACCGGCTTTTATAACTATTATAAAAATAAGTACGATGATATACGCGGCAGCGTTATCATTAACATGTGCCATGACCTGGATATAGAAATAACACAAGATGACTGGATCGCATATATAACTGATTCCTCTATCAGTATATTCTGGGATGTTATACCCCATGATATAATCCGAGATATACTATTTAAGGCTGCTGAATATCTGGGTTATGATAATCCAAGGATGATGTCAACGGACGACCTAAAGGTAGGTATTCCTTTCCTAAAAGGAATTAGCCTTTATAGTTTTGCTTCCCGATTTTTTGGCTTAAAACGTGGCGGAGTGCGCAGTATTGACTATATTTGTGATGTTTATGGAGTTCCTGAGCTCAGTTATGAGGAATGGTTAAATGTTATAGCTTATCAAAAGAATTTTAAATGGGAAGCAGTGCCTTTACCCTATATTGGCCGCATTTTGCAGGAAAAAGCTAACGAAATGGGCAAGAGCAATCCTCGTTTACTTAAGCACGAAGATTTGAATACGCCCACTAGTTTTATTAATAATAAGACTTTAAGTAGTTTGCATGCCGCTTTCTCTCAAAAGGCTGCAAAAGCAGGCATGGATACTATTACTTACCTATGTGGTATTTGCGGTATAGCGCCCCTGTCCCTAACAGAATGGTATACTCTATTAAGGGAACCGGATACCAAAATTTATTGGGAGTCTATCCCAAAAAATGTTAAGAAGAGTATTGTTTTATCTGCTGCCAAGGAATTAGGTTTGTCTAGTCCAAGGTTAATGGGGTATAAGGATTTTTGTAATACTAGATTTAAATTCCTAAACAATAAAACCTTGGGAGGACTATATTACAACTATAGCTCCAGGCTTGAAGATGAAAACACGCCCGTGGTGCAATTTATTTGTGATGATCTGGGTATAGATAACTTAACCATAAATCAATGGATAGAAATGATAGCAAACTCCAATATCTGTCATTGGGAGAGCGTACCTCTTAAAGTCCAGAGAGAAATAGTGATGAGAGCTGCCGTTGAGATGGGAATATTCCATCCTCGTTTGATGGGTGCAAAGGAATTTGATTCTGTAAAGCTGGAATTTTTAAATGGTAAAACCTTGGCAGGATTATACTATCACTATGGTGATAAAATAAAGGATGATAATACAAAAATCACTGACCTTATCTTTGATACCTTAAATATACCCCAAATTGATATTAATCCTAAGACCGGCCGACTAACCACTATTGATAGTGTTGAACACAGAAAATATTTTGACAGCAGGGCTAATATTAAGGAGTTTTTCAATACCTACTTAAAACATTTTGATCTAGAAAGCCTTTTAAGAAAACACGTTATGCTTAAAAACGCCAGAAAAGCAGGTATTTACCGTAAAGGCTTGGTCACAATATTGGCTCCTCTAAACCGAAAACAATACGTTGATTTTGTCTTTGATATATTAAAAAATACTCCCAGAGATAGATTTGGACTACGAAAACCTAGAGGTTGGGGAGACTACCGTTTGCTGAAATCCGATCTTTATAGGCTGGCAGGGCTAGGAGAACCAGAGGAAAAAGAAGAATGGAAAATTGATCTGGCTAACCTGGATTTGGTTAATGTTAAAGATAAAGATGATGTAATCAAGGACCTAAAGTTATATATGGACATACTAGATATTATGATTAAAAAGTTCAATGAAATCCGGTGTGAATATCTGGTATTCTACAAAAACTCCTATATCTTCAGTATGCCCATATCCTTCTTCCCTGGCGAAATACTAACCTCCAAAAATGGCTGGGAGTTTGAAGTTGTGGAATGCCGCGAAAAAAAGACCAACGATGGTTATATAGTAGAATTGAAAGCACTAAATGATCTATCCGAAGATCAAGTTTCTAAAATAACTACCTTATCCCGAGACTCAAATAGTACTATACTATTATCCTATTTGGAAAGAATAGTAAACGATATAAAGAATGATAGTCTCTCTCCTTTGCTGGCAATAGCCCTAGGTCTTAAAAAAGAAAAACAACTAAGCCTTGAAGATATAAAGATGTTGCCTGATAATGCTTACTACAACAAAGATCTGGTACGCAATGTAGCCCAAAAACAAGCTGTGGCCTTAGTCCGTAATATGGATGGCGTCAATAATGCTCTGACCATTGTCCAAGGCCCTCCAGGTACGGGAAAAACTACCCTTATTAAAGAGATAGCCCTCCAATACTATTATGAAGGTAAGGATGTTTTGATTCTTGCTAAAACCAATATAGCAGTTGACAATATTTTAGAAAAGCTAATAGAAGATAATGTTAGGGCATTGAGAACAGGAAACAACATTGAAGCAAAATCAGATTTACCCTATGCCTATACTGTTTCTACTTCTAACCCGGCTTATACTTCCTTATTATCAGGTAAAAATAGTATTGTGTTGGGAACTCCCTTTGGCTTCTATCTTGACAGAAATTATTCAAAGGATCATTTTGACATCCTTATCATCGATGAGGCTTCCCAAATGGATGTACCAGAAACCTTGTTTAGCATGCAGTTTTCTCATAAGTGCGTGATTATAGGAGACCATATGCAAATACCTCCTTTCCCTATACAAAACGAGATACTCTTAGAATATGATCCTTATATTGATCTCAATACTAGGGAAAAACTGCAAAGAAGTATGTTTGAAAATCTAATAACTGATACAAATAGATATAATAGTGTATTTCTAGATATAAACTATCGTACACGGGATCCTCAAATGGTTTCCTTTATATCCGACTTAATCTATGATGGGAGATTATCCACCAATTTGGATTCGGAATACTACCAACTTCCTCCCGCGCAGCGCAAGAGGAAATTTCCTTCCAACCCCATTGAAATCATTGATACTTCGGAGTTTTTAGACCCTCAAGCAAGAATGGAAACCGAGGTTAACTCTACCTATTATAATATGGCTGAGGCTATGTTGTCCGTTAAAAAGGTAATAGATCTAATCAAGGAAGGAGAAAAATTAAGCGATATCTGCATAATAACCCCCTATAAGGCCCATGCAGAGAAGCTTAAGGAGATTTTTGAAGAGCAAGCCCATTATTTTTATAGTAAGAATCAGGATATTAAAAGTTTTATAGAACAAAATATCTACACTATAGACTCCTTCCAAGGTAGAGAGCAAGAAAATGTGATAATAAATTGGGTGCGTAGTAACTATACTTCTCCTGGAGCTACTACTAGAACAGGTTTTCTAAAAGATTATCGCCGCACCAACGTAGCCTTATCCCGTGCTAGAAAAAGACTTATACTCATAGGGGATTTTGAAACCCTGACAAAGTCTGAAAATATGAAGGTACAGTATATATTCAGCAAAATTAAAAATACTGAAAGGGAAGAAAAAATCGTTATATAGAATCAATCCTATTATTGTGGACATACTATGGATATAAACAATAAGTAGGAGTTGGTGCAATGGATAGATTATCCCTAATTCTAGTAATAATTGGTGCACTAAATTGGGGTTTGATCGGATTGTTTCAATTTGATCTAGTAGCCTCATTATTTGGTGGCCCAGATGCTATACTTAGCAGAATAATTTACTCCCTTGTGGGTCTAGCAGGATTATATGCTATCACCCTATTATTTAGGGATAGAGAAAGGGCTACTTAAAAACAAAGAGCAGTTAGAAAAAACATCTAACTGCTCTTTTATTCTTATTTTACCCTTATATTTTCTATATATTTTCTATTTTTTTATCTTCTTTGTTTTTCCTCATAAGCCAAAGTAACAAAAACCTTACTACCTACTAGTTAAAGGTAAGCCAGGCACCGCGTTTAGGGCTAAATCGGAAATTTCCCCCTTCATAAGCCTGTAATATCCTGCACAGGCTATCATTGCTCCGTTATCAGTACAAAGTAATGGATTGGGGTAATATAGTTTCATCCCTTCCTCCTGACAGCTCTGCTCTAGCTGCCTCCTTAGGGCTGAATTGGCAGCCACCCCTCCTGCCAACACCACCTTCTTAGCATTAATGCCCTTAGCTGCCTTTATGGTCTTATCCACCAACACATCTACAACCGCCTGTTGGAAACTGGCTGCTACATCCTCCACCCGGTATTCTTGTCCTCGCTGATCCAAATTATGAAGATAGTTTATAACAGCAGTCTTTAGGCCGCTAAAGCTAAAATTATAATGGGGCTCTTTTATATTAGGTCTAGGAAACTCTACAAAGTTAGCATCTCCCTCTTTGGCCAGCTTATCTATTATAGGGCCTCCTGGATAACCTAATCCTAAAGTTCTAGCAATCTTATCATAGGCTTCTCCTGCGGCATCGTCTAAGGTTTGTCCTAATATCTCATATTCACCATAGTCCTTTACCCAAATCAGATGGCTATGCCCTCCAGATACTACCAAGCTTATAAAAGGAGGCGTCAGCTCCCCATGGACTATATAGTTAGCGCTTATATGACCCTCAATATGATGAACCCCAATCAAGGGAATATATAAGCCGTAGGCCAGGGCCTTAGCGGTAGCCACGCCCACCAAAAGGGCCCCTACCAATCCTGGTCCATTGGTCACTGCCACAGCATCCAAGTCCTTTAAAGTAATTCCGGCTTCCTCTAAAGTTTCGTCAATTAAGGGATTAATTACTTCAATATGTTTGCGAGAAGCTATCTCAGGCACTACTCCCCCATACTTTCTGTGCAATTCAATCTGGGAAGCTATCTTATGCCCCAACACTTCCCTGCCATTTCTCACAACAGCTGCAGATGTTTCATCACAGGAGGTTTCAATACCCAATATTATTACGTCATCTTTATCCTTTATATTTTTTACTTTTTCTTTCATATCACTAAAGTATGTCATATTTTCACCTTTTCATATATAGCTTTTTACCTATTTTATCTATTGTTTCTTCTACATTTGTTTGATTTTATTAGGATAACACCAGAACATATGGCTAAAATAATCAAAGCTAAGCCAAAAATACTTAGAATCCTAATAACGGTATCATAAAAAAATGATTCTGGCACCATCTGTATTAAAATATCAGTTTCCGGATTGAGAATCCATAAATCATTACTAAAGGCAATATAATGAAACCCATTCCATACTGCTGTAAAGTCCATGGACATTAGTATAAGTAATATTATTAGTAGTACTGCAAATATAGCTAAGACCCTTAAGTATGAGATACTTAAAAGTCTTAAGACATCTTTGCCCTTATACCATGCTAAAAAAGCTACCAGTAGACCAAAGATTCCAAAGGAGATCCATCTAAGTCTAAAGCCTAAGGCAAATAAGTTTTTTACATCCACCATATGGTCTATCTCTCTTTGGTTAAATACCTGCCTCTCTTGCCCTTGAACTACAGCTGTTATATTCAAGTCATCCCGCTTATCCTTTATATAATTAAGTAGCTCCTTTGTAGTATTTAAAAGCTCTTGCTGGCTCATTCCCGTAGATTGGGAAATATTAAGTTTCTTATATTCCCTATCATAGTGATCCATATCAAAGGCTACCCACATAATTGAATTAATAAAAAGTCCAGTTATTAGTAAAAAAATAGCTATGATTCCCAAAAAAGACCAAATAAAACTTAATCCTTCCCTAGTCAAGTCTATACCCCCACTATTATTTAGTATACTTGCCCCTCCACATGATAAGTGCATCTTCACCGTTATCGGTATAGTATCCCTTTCGAACCCCGACACTTACAAAGCCTAACTTTTTATACAGGTTTTGGGCAATAAGGTTAGACACTCTCACCTCCAAGGTCATACCATCCACCTTAAGGCGGGAAGCTGTATCTATAAGTCCCTCCATTAAGGCCTCTCCTACGCCCCTGCCCCTATATTTAGGATGTACCGCTATGTTGGTTATATGGGCTTCGTCTAATATAATCCACATACCACCGTAGCCTATTACTCTGCCCTCTAATTCCGCCACCACATAGCGGGCACAATGATTACTTTCAACTTCAGTTCTAAAGGCTTCACGAGACCAAGGAGTTGAAAAACAAAGCTTTTCAATATAAAGTACTTCATCAATGTCTTCTACTTTCATAGGGCGTATCCAAAGACCATCCATAGCTTGTCTCTCCCTAACCCTTTTTAGCAAATTTTTGTTCAGCCTGAGACTTTCTTAAATAAAAAGGTACTACTTCTGTATATTTTTGTGCTCCTTCAATCTTGTACATATCTAATGCTAGGCAAGCGATAGAAGAAGCCCTTTGAGTAAGGAGATTGATAGGGGCCATCAAGGCCTTATCTCCCATTTCATTTTTTATTATATCCCAATATGCTGGCACTCCATCTCCATTGAACATTACTGGTTCATCAAAGGCCCTTAGTTTTTGCACTAACTCAATAACAGGAATAGCCATATATTCATCTAAACGCAATAATTTACCATTTGAACGGTATATGGAGGTATACACTTGTTCTCTTCTTGCATTCATAATAGGACAAATCAAGCCTTGCCTAGACAGCAAATTATAGGCTAACCCATCAAGGGTAGGAACACCAATAATTGGCTTATCCAAGGCCTGGGCCAAGCCTTTGACTGTAGCTAGTCCTATCCTAAGCCCTGTAAAGGAGCCAGGCCCCTTTGAAGCTGCAAAAATATCTATATCAGCGATCTCCATATCTAACCCCGCCAACAGCTGCTCTACTAGAGGCATTAAATGCTGGGAATGAGTTTTTTCATGATCCAAAAAATACTCACCTATAAGCCTACCCTCTCTAACTACAGCTACTGCTGCCACCATTCCAGAAGATTCAACTGCTAATATATTCATAGATCCATCAAATCCTTTGCTAATTTCTTATAATCTTCACCTACAGGAATAATTTTAATAATTCGTTCATCCCCTACATGTTCAGGATTTTTTTCTATTTTGATTTCTAAATATTCATCAGGCCCTAGATCCTCCATCCTCTCAGGCCATTCTACCACTGACACACCTTGACCATAAAAAAACTCCTCATAGCCCAAGTCATACATCTCATCGGGGTCTCCCAGACGATATATATCAAAGTGGTATAAAGGCAATCTTCCATAATATTGATGAAGCAAGGTGTATGTAGGGCTGGTAATAGGCTCCTCTATGCCCAGGCCCCTAGCTATGCCTCGGGTTAGAACAGTCTTGCCTGTCCCCAAATCCCCTCTTAGTAAAATTACCAAGCCAGGCCAAGCTAGCCTGCCTATTTTTTTACCTAGTTTTTCAGTTTCCTTTTCATTAAAAGTTCTAATTTCCATCATATCACTGTCTCCATATAATAAATTACATCTATCATCATTATACATTATAAAACAAAATCGTACTTATTATATCCTTATTTTTTCAGTATAACAAGACATTTGCACAAAAAAACAGAGCCAGAGGTTCTGGCTCATTTTAATTGATTTGCTTTTCCCTATGTTCCTTACTATAATCTGCTGCACTGACTAAAGGATTATTATTAACACTTCACAATGACTATCGAAAAGTGAGAGCCTTGGCTGATTTGGTCAAGAAAACTTGGCTTTTAGTTTTCTTGACCAAATCAGCAATGAAGCAATTGGCCTATAGTCATATAATGATAGTTTTTTAACTGGCATAGTAGATTACTTTAATAATGGAGATACCTTCTTATAGATCAAAAGTGTTACAGCTGATGTAATAATTGCCTTGATTAAGTTAAAGGGAATAACTGCAAATACTATATATGTTTTTACATCAACAATATATTTATTAGCCTTGGTCATTAAATCCATTACTAACTCCATTGAAAAGAGTTTTGAGTATAGGGGGATCATGACAAAATAATTAGCAAGGGAAGACATTATAAGTAGAGAGATAGTTCCTACCGTAAGCCCAATAATAGCATTCTTTTTGCTTTTGTTTCTCACATACACTATTGCCGCAGGCGCGGTAAAGCTAATGCCTACTATGAAGTTAGCCAGGTTTCCAACACCACCTGTGGTGCTTTTAAAAATAAAGTGCAAAATATTTTTTATCAGCTCTATTATAATAGCTGCTACAGGTCCTAGGGCAAAGCCACCTATCAAGGCTGGTAAATCACTAATATCCATTTTTAGAAATGCTGGAAATAAGGGTAATGGAAACTCCAGCAGCATCAATACAAAAGCAATGGCAGATAACAATCCAATTTTAACCATGCTCCTTATGGTATATACTTTAGAAGACAAAAATTCTTTCCTAATAGTTTTCTGTCCTATCATCTATCATCAACCTCCAACTAACTAATAATTCTCACATATTCCTATAATTATTGATACAAAATAAAAACCCCCCAAAACTTCGGGGGGATCTATCCATTACGACATAAAATAATCATAACATCACCACCTTCTCCCATCCAGACTTTAACTGTCGGCCCCAGAATTTCACTGGGTCAGTCCTTCTTTTCGAAGGAGTCGCGGGCTATACCGCCGGTAGGGAATTCCACCCTTCCCCGAAGGTTTATTTATATATATTCACTTTTCCACTATATAATACGTCAATTACTATAAAAAATCAAGTTAATTTTATAACTATTCAGGTTTTTTCACGGCATGGCCATCTATAAACACCCAAACTGTCTTGGAGCGGAAATCTAAAGGATGTCCATCAAAGATTACAATATCCGCATCTTTGCCTGGTTCCAAGCTTCCTACCCTATCGGCTATGCCTGTAATCTCAGCGGCATTTATGGTAATAGCCTTTAGGGCTTCCATTTCATCCATGCCTTCTCTTACGGCAATGGCAGCACATACAGGCAGATATTGTACAGGAATAACTGGATGATCTGTCATTATGGCCACTTTAATTCCGGCCTTAGATAGAATGCCAGGAGCTTTAAAGGACATATTCTTTAGTTCTACTTTACTTCGATCACTTAGCAAAGGTCCTAGAATTACCTTGGCATTTTCCTCTAATAGAAAGTCGGCAATCCTGTGTCCTTCAGTGCAGTGTTCTATGGTAATATCTATATCAAATTCCTTGGCAATTCTAATAGCTGTTAAAATATCATCGGCACGATGGGCATGAGCTTTTATAGGAATTTCTCGGTTTAATACCTTAACCAGAATCTCCATCTGTAAATCTCTCTCTGGCATCTTATCTGGGTCTGACTTACCCTTTTCTAATTTTTTCTTGTACTCCTGAGCTTTTATTAGGTTCTGCCTTAAAATAGCAGCTGTAGCCATACGGGTACTAGGAGATTTATGCTGCCCATTATATACTCGCTTAGGATTTTCACCAAAGGCCACTTTAAGGGCCAAAGGCTCTTTAAATACCATATCCTCAACACGTCTGCCATAGGTCTTTAGTGCAGCAAATTGGCCTCCAATTACGTTAGCGCTTCCAGGACCGGTTACTACTGAGGTAACACCGTGTTCCCTTGCTTCACGGAAACAGTTATCATCAGGGTTTATGCCATCTATAGCCCTAAGTTCCGGAGTTACAGGGTTAGTGGCCTCGTTTCCGTCAGCTCCTTCAAATCCTATTCCATCCTCCCACATTCCTATATGGCAATGGGCATCTACTATCCCGGGCATGACCCACATGCCCTGGGCATCAATAACCTGAGCACCTGCTGGTGCCTCCAGATTTTCACCTACTTCTACTATCTTTTTGCCATCAATAAGTACATCACCTTTTTCATATACCTTGTCACTCATGGTAAGAACCTTACCATTTTTAATTAATATCATCTTATGACCCCCAATTCTTTATTGTTTATCTATAAAAACTAAACATCTCTCATGGTTAAGGCTATTCTACCTCTTTCTATATCTACACTAAGTACCCTAACCTGAACTATATCTCCCACCTGTACCACATCCATGGGATGTTTTACATAGCTATCTGAAAGCTGAGAGATATGTACTAAGCCATCCTGATGTACTCCTATATCCACAAATGCACCAAAATCAACTACATTGCGGACAGTCCCTGTTAGAATCATATCCGGCTTTAAATCCTTAATATCCATAACATCTGTTCGCAGGATGGGCGGAGGAAGCTCCTCCCTAGGATCCCTTCCCGGTTTTTTTAGCTCTTCTATAATATCCTTTAAGGTTGGGATTCCTATGCCTAAAGTGGCTGAAAGCTCTTCTAAATTCCAATCATCTACAACCCTTCGCAGCTCTTTTATATTGTCTGAAGACAAATCCTCCAAGGAGTAACCATTAATCTCCAAAAGCTTAATGGTGGCATCGTAGGACTCCGGGTGTACTGCTGTATTGTCTAGTACATTAGCTGCTCCCGGTATCCTTAAAAATCCGGCACACTGCTCAAAAGTCTTTGGTCCTAATTGACTAACTTCCAGCAGCTGTTTTCGAGAGGTAAATTTACCTATCTGCTCCCTGTAGGCTACAATATTGCGAGCCACTTTTTTGCTTATGCCTGCAACATATTGAAGCAGGGATGGGGATGCAGTGTTTAAGTCAACCCCTACAGTATTGACACAGCTTTCCACCACACCCTGAAGGGTCTCGGCTAGCCTTTTTTGATTCACATCATGTTGGTATTGGCCAACTCCAATGGCTTTGGGATCAATTTTTACCAGCTCTGCTAAAGGGTCCTGAAGCCTTCGTGCTATGGATACTGCACTTCTTAGAGCTACATCAAAGTCAGGAAACTCTTCACTGCCCAAAGGTGAAGCGGAGTATACAGAGGCTCCAGCTTCATTGACTATTATATAGTAAGTTTGACTTTCTATCTCCTTAAGAAGCTCAGCTACTACAAGCTCGGTTTCCTTAGAGCCTGTCCCGTTGCCTATTGCTATTATATCTACACTATGTTTTGCAACTAAAGCCTTTAAATAATCCTTGGCCTTGTCCTTATCATGATTAGGAAGTGTCATATAGACTACTCCAGTATCTAAAACCTTACCAGTGTCATCTACCACTGCTACCTTATTACCAGTTCTATAGCCAGGGTCTATTCCCATTACTATCTTTCCCTTTATGGGGGGCTGAAGTAGCAGGTTATTCAGGTTTTCCGCAAAAACCTTTATGGCCTGTTCTTCCGCTGCTTCTGTAAGCTGGTTGCGAATTTCCCTCTCAATAGATGGAGCAATTAGGCGTTTGTAGGCATCTAGAATTGCCTCTTGCATATAGGGATATACTATGCTTTTCTTATTGGTTATCACCATATTTTCTATAAGGTTTGCAATTTCCTGCTCATCAACTTCAATCTTTACACTAAGAAAGCCTTCCCGCTCTCCCCTATTGATGGCTAAAACCCTGTGAGGCACTATCCCCTTTAAAGCTTCACTGTATTCATAATACATTTCATAAACAGACTGCTGCTGTGGATCCCCCGTTGTCACCAATACCCCATGCTTAAAAGTATACTGCCTTATAGCCTTCCTTAAGTCTGCATTGTCCGACAAGACCTCGGCTACAATATCCAATGCACCCTGAAGGGCTTCCTGGGCAGTATTCACTTCTTTATCTGGGTCTATATAAGAAGCAGCAATATGTAGGATATCTCCATCCATAAGCTCCTGGGCTAGTATTATATCTGCCAGAGGTTCAAGACCCTTTTCCTTAGCAATAGTAGCACGGGTTCGCCTTTTAGGTCTAAACGGCCTATAGATATCCTCAAGCTCAGTCATGGTGCTGACTTTTTGTATTTTTTCAATCAGTTCATCATTCAGCTTGCCCTGCTCATCTATAAGCCTGATAATTTCTTCACGCCTAGCCTTTATATTGCGCAGATATACCAGGCGATCATAGAGACTGCGCAGCACTGCATCATCTAATCCTCCGGTAACCTCTTTTCTATATCTGGCAATGAATGGAATTGTATTGCCTTCATCTATAAGAGCGACAGTATTCTCAACCTGTTTTTCCCTTATCCCAAGCTCTTTGGCCAACTCTTTTATAATATCCTTCACTAATCCATTCCTCCAAAAATAAAAGTTGAACTATTATCATATAATTGGAAATAAAACATGGCCTAACATAATGAATTAATATATATAGTAACATATTTTAATTGCTTTGGATACAAAAAATCTACTACTCGCTCATTGACTCCTCATAATCCTTGGCAAGCCTGTCCTTCTTAATTGTAAAAAAGCCTAGTACAGAAATAATAAAGGCACTAAGGGCGTCTACAATTATATCCTTCATGGTATCCGCCAAAGCTTCCCTTCCCACCAAAAGTGTACCATCTTCCAAAGCAAACTTTTGCATATTTAGAGATAAAAGCCCATCGAAGGTATATTCATATATCTCCCATAGTGCTCCAGCTGATAAGGCAAAACAAAAGGCAAATAGGGATACAAAGAAAGGACTTAAGTTTAATTTCAAGCGCTTTGAACCGTTTAGAATGCTCACTAAACTAAAACCTAACGCTCCCAGCATAGCACCGCTAAAAGCATGTAATATAGTATCCCAGTGAGGGATAACGAAATAAAAATTCCTTACTTCTCCTAAGTATATGGCACAATATAAAAAGACAAAATATAGTATATACATATGATTGGGTATACTAATCATCCACTTTCTCTCGATAAAAGAAGGAACTGCCATAACTACAAGCCCCAATATACACTGGACCAGCATTAGCACATAATCGCTTTTTACCCTTGTGGACTCATCCGCAACCATGTCCTCAGAAGGAGCATTAATAATTTTAATAATTGAATATATTATCGATAGTATAAGGGTAATTAATAAAATAGCTCCCACAATTTTCTTCCAATCAAGTTTATTCCTCATAATTTTTTTTAATGCCATAACCCACCCCTAAATTCCTCTTTATATACGCACTTGGCTTGTAAATGCTTCCATACTTGTTTACTATAAGAATATATGTCTTTTTAATTGTACCTATGATTTAAACTTTTTACAAGGAAAAGCAAAGAATATATTTATAGGATTGACTAAGCTAGGAAAGGAAGATGGTCTTGCTATATGTTACCCTTTTGGGAAGTGGCGGCGGTATGCCTATGCCCAATAGATTTCTTTCTTCCCTCCTTATTAACTATGAGTCCCGTAAAATCCTTATAGATTGTGGTGAAGGTACTCAAGTAGCCATGCGAAAATACAAAACTGGCTTTAAATCCTTGGACATAATATGCTTAACCCACAGTCATGGAGATCATATCTTTGGCTTGCCTGGACTATTATCCACCATTGGCAATAGTGAACGTACTGAGCCCATAACTATTATAGGTCCTATAGGCATGAAAAAAATAATAGAAGGAATGCTGGTTGCCATGCCTTATCTTCCCTATTATATTAATATTATTGAATGTTCCAGCGGTTCTTTAAGGCTGAACATGTCGGAAAAAAACCTAATTGTTAGGGATACTTCCTCAAAAGATTGTGATAATGCTGATAACTCTGGGTTGATCCTCTCAATTTTAGAGCTGAATCATTCTACTCCTTGCCTAGGCTATAGCTTTTATCTACCTAGAAAACCTAAGTTCTATCCAGAAAAAGCAATAGCAGCAAAAATCCCTGTAAAATTTTGGAGCAGATTACAGAAGGGTGAGACCATAGTTGATGGCAAAAAAACCTACTATCCCAGCATGGTACTGGGTAAAGAAAGAAAAGGCATAAAGCTAAGCTATATCGTTGATACACGACCTAGCAAAGATATACCAAGCTTCATCCACCAAAGTGATCTTTTTATATGTGAAGGCACCTATGGAGATAGTGAAGACATAGAAAAAGCCCTGAAAAATAAACACATGACCTTTGCTGAAGCGGCTCAATTAGCATCTGCGGGTAAAGTCAAAGAACTCTGGCTGACCCATTTTAGCCCTACTATGGATAAGCCAGAGTTGTACCTGGATAATGCTAAGAATATATTCTTGAATACAATTATAGGTTATGATGGTCTTTCCAAACCTTTAAAATATCCTATATCCTAAGATACAATACCTTTATAGTAAGGAGGATCTAAAATGTCAACAAAGAAAGTATTGGTACAAGGTGGTTCATATCTAATGGAGCATTTCGATTGGATGTTAAAAGCTTTCCATATTTCAGTAGTTATATTAGGCATTGTAGTGTGTAGGCCTATTTTATCATGTCTTTTGAGCAAATTTACTTTTGCATTTAGGACAGGTCACAATTATCTTACCTTTACCCCTTGGCACCCGTAGCGTAGTTTTGCAGTTGGAGCATTTAAAATATTTATGGGTCTTCATATTTTGGAGTCTGTTGAGGATTTTCCTATATCGTGCATAAAGAGGACTTATAAGCATAGCAAACTTGTAATTTTCCATCCTCCTTTCTTCTTACTACGCCTCATTTTTCCATGCTTTAGGAGAAACAAGGGCTATAATAGTAAATAGTTCCAACCTACCCATTAGCATTAATAAAGACAAAAAAATCTTGCTAAATGAACTAAATCCACCAAAGTTTCGAGTAGGCCCAACAAGCCCAAAACCAGGCCCTACATTTCCTATACTAGTTGCTACAGCACTGACTGTACTTTCAAAATCAAGACCTTCAAAGGAAATAACAAGTATTCCTATAACAAATATAATAACAAACAGTATAAAAAAACTTGAAATACTATTAACTACATCATCACTAACTACCTTACCATCAATTTTAATTGGAATATAGGCATTGGGATGAAAGATCTTTGCTACCTGCCTTTTCACTAGTTTGGCCAGCACAAGTATACGAATGACCTTGACAGAACCACTGGTGGAACCGGCACATCCTCCTATAAACATAAGCAATAACAGAATCATCTTGCTAAAAACTGGCCAAAGGTCAAAATCTACGCTAGCATAACCCGTAGTGGTTATTATTGAAGATACCTGGAAAAATGAATCCCTAAATGCTAGACCTATATTTTTATATCCATCTGTATTCATATATATATTTAAACCAATCAAAATACCAGCAGCAAAGATTATCCCTAAATATAATCTCAACTCCTCATTTCTTATAACTTCTTTCCACTTGCCATTAACCAGGCTATAATATAACGAAAAGTTTACACCGGATAATATCATAAACACTGTAATAACTATATGAATATAGGTGCTATTGTAGGCACCTATGCTAGCATTTCGAGTAGAATAACCACCAGTACCTACGGTTCCAAAGGTATGAACAGCGGACTCAAATAAACTCATTCCTCCTATGACAAGAAATATAACCTGAATAATGGTAATAGCTATATAGGTTGTATATAAAATTCTGGCAGTATCTTTGATTCTGGGTACTATTTTATCTGCAGTGGGTCCTGGACTTTCGGCTTTAAATATCTGAAAACCCCCAATGCCCATTGTAGGCAAGATGGCTAGAGTAAATACCAGGATTCCCATTCCTCCTATCCAATGGGTCAAAGAACGCCAGAACAATATACCCTTTGGTAAGATTTCAACATCCTTTATAACAGTAGAGCCGGTAGTAGTAAGTCCTGATATGGTCTCAAAAAAAGCATCTACAAAAGAAGGAATACTTCGGGAAATAACAAAGGGAAGGGAGCCAAAAAAAGAAGCCAGTAACCAGCCAATGGCTACTACAGCTAAAGCATCCTTAGCCTTTATCCTTTTATAAGCTCCCTTCACCTTTGACATAATAAAGCCAACTACAAATGTCACTGATATAGATATTAAGAATGCAGAAGAATCATTTTGTTGGTAAAAAATAGAAATCAAGTATGCAGGTATCATCAGTAGCGCTTCAAAAACCAATAAATTTCCTAATACCTTTATTATAATTCCGTAGTTCATCCATTACACTCCCTTTTGTTGTCTTGAAAAATGCCTTTAAATGAGGTGCATTAGATTCCAAACAAAATATAACTAACCTATCCTTGGGATAAATAATGGTCTTACCATTAGGTATAATAACCTCTCTATCCCTTACTATAGCGCCAATGATGATTCCTTTGGGTAATCCCAGCTTTGCTATGGGCTTCCCTACTACAGATAAATTCTCATCCATAATTATCTCAGTTACTTCTGCTTGTTCTCCTAAAAGCAAAGAAACAGATACTACTTTACCACCCCGGATAAACCTTAATATATCACCTGCTATTATATTCGTAGGATCCAAAGCAAAATCTATGTCTAGCTTTTCAATCAAATGAACATAGCTAGGCCTGCTTATCTTGGCTATAACCTTTTTGACTCCGTATTGCTTAGCCATTAGGCACATTAACAAGTTTTGTTCATCATATCCCGTAGCTCCAACAAAAGCATCCATAGAGGATAAATCTTCATCTTCCAGGAGATTTATATCAGTTCCATCGCCGTTAATTATCAAGGCATTGTTTAACTTTTCTGACAGATATCTGCATCGATCTTTGTCCTGCTCCAATATTGTTACTCTTATATTTGCCTGAATTAGTTGTTCTGCTAAATAATGGGTTATTTTTCCGCCACCTAAAATCATGACCCTTTTAATCCGGTTTCTATCCATATTTAATCCAAATCTATCAGCAAAAATATTTATATTTTTACTTTCTCCCATTATGTGGATTATATCATTTTCTTCTAACCTAGTCCCGCCGTGAGGAATAATAATATCTCCATCCCTAGATATGGCAACAACTAACAGGTTTTCAAAGTCATTGAGATCTGCCAGTCTTTTGCCAATAAGACCCTTCATGTGATTTACATGAAAATCCATCATGGATACTCTTCCCTTAGCAAATTCACCATTGTTGAAACTATAGCTCTTTAAAAGGTAATGAGCTATTTCATTAGCTGTAGCCAAATCAGGGTTTACAATATGATCTATGCCCATTTGAGCTTTAATAAAATCAAACTGGTTAATGTATTCGGGATTCCTCACCCTTGCTATAGTCTTCTTACAACCTAATTTCTTGGCAACGCTGCATATAATAACATTAGTCTCATCACTACCAGTAGCGGCTAGGAGAAGGTCATAGGCTTTTATGTCCAATTCTTTTAAGGTTTCTAACTCCAGGCCATTTGCATTTACTGTAAGTACATCCAAATGGTCATTAATTTTTTCTATAGTTTTTGTATTCTTGTCAATTAAGGTAACTTCAATGTCTTCATTAATCATTAATTCTGCCAGTTTATAGCCTAGCTTACCTGCTCCAACTATCATAACTTTCATTTTGCTAATCTCCTTTTTTAAAAACTAAACACTGATAGGTATTTTCCCTATAACTATACAATGTTTAGATGCTATAGCCAGTAGGTTAAATGTATATTAGTATTCTAATACTATATATTAATTTGTCAATATAGTATAATATGTAGTTTTATCCTAAATTTCCGCTAGCTGCTGGAAAAACCTCTATAATGACTATAGACAATCCTTGACCTTTTGTTATACAATTTGATAAAGTATATTCTTACACCTATATGTAAAGGAAGGATTAAATTGAAGTACGTAGTAGTTCTTGGAGATGGAATGGCGGATATTCCTGTACCTGAACTGGGGAACAAGACTCCCCTACAATGTGCCAATAAACCCAATATGGACAGCCTGGCCAGAAAGGGAGAGATGGGGCTGGTTAAAACCATTCCTGAAGGTATGCACCCAGGTAGCGATATAGCCAATCTCTCTACTATGGGATTTGATCCAAGGCAATATTATACTGGCCGATCTCCTCTAGAAGCTGTAAGCATGGGGATAAAACTAAAAGACAGCGATGTTACTCTGCGCTGCAATCTAGTTACCCTATCGGAAGATAAGGATTTCTATAATAAGGTAATTATAGACCATAGTTCAGACGAAATAACCACAGAGGAAGCCAAAGAACTAATAGGTGTTATACAAAAGCACTTTAATGGGCCTAATATCTCCTTCTATCCAGGAGTTAGCTACCGTCACTGTATGGTATGGTCCAATGGCCCTTTAGACCTTGATCTTGTTCCTCCCCATGATATATTGGGTAAGGTTATAGGAGAATTTCTGACTAAAAATGATAATAATGCCGCGCTGCTAGATATGATGGAGAAAAGTTACCATATCTTGAAAGACCATCCTATCAACCAAGCTAGAGTAGCAAAAGACTTAAATCCTGCCAACTCTATTTGGTTGTGGGGAGAAGGCAAAAAGCCTTCTTTACCTAACTTTGAAGATGTTTATGGAATAAAAGGCTCAGTTATATCAGCTGTGGATTTGATTAAGGGGATTGGGATATGCGCTGGACTAAAACCTGTCCATGTAAAAGGAGCTACAGGAAATATTAATACCAACTTTAAGGGCAAGGCTGAAGCTGCTTTAGAGGAGCTAAAATCAGGGCAGGACTTTGTATATATTCACATAGAGGCTCCAGATGAATGCGGACATAGGCAGGAAATTCACAATAAAGTTAAATCCATAGAGTTAATTGATGAATTGGTACTGGGAACTCTTTTAGAAGGACTCGAGGAATATGAGGATTACAGGATAATGATCCTGCCAGATCACCCTACACCTTTAGCTCTAAGAACCCATACATCCGATCCAGTACCATACCTTATCTATGATAAAAGCAAAGATAAAAATAACGCCGGAAAAGAAACAAATATTTGCTATGATGAATTCTATGCTAAAGATACAGGAATATTTATAGAGCAAGGCTATGAGATAATGAAGAGATTTATACTTGCCTAAATGCTATGATTCAAAAAACAAAGATATTTGGATATATATGCTGAAGTTGGTCGTTTTTTTAGCCACATACTACATTTTGTGTTTCAAGTCCTATTTGCGTCTATAAGTAGTATGTGGTAATATTGTTTATTAGGAGGATAATGTTCTAAGGAGGAAGAAAGTTGATTACTAAGATTAGAAAAAGGGATGGCCGAGAGGTACCTTTTAATTTAGAAAAAATTGCTAATGCAATTTTCAAAGCCGCCATGGCCTGTGGAGGTAACGACTATGATACAGCCATGGAGTTAGCAAACCAAGTTGCCAAGATTTTAAACCAAGAAATGGACGGCCAGGTTCCCACAGTGGAATACATACAGGATTTGGTTGAAAAAGTTTTAATAGAAAATGGACATGCTTCAACTGCAAAAGCCTATATTCTTTATCGTGCCGAGAGAACTAGAGTACGTGAGATGAACACTCGTCTTATGAAGGTAATGGAAGAGCTCACCTTTAAGGACGCTAAGGATAATGATCTAAAGCGGGAAAACGCCAATATCAACGGCGATACTGCCATGGGAACCATGCTAAAATACGGTTCCGAAAGCGCCAAGCAGTTTTATGATATGTATGTGCTAAATCCCGAGCATTCTGAAGCCCATAAATCCGGTGATATCCATATTCATGACCTGGACTTTTTAACATTGACCACTACTTGCTGTCAAATTGATATTGAAAAACTCTTTAAGGGAGGATTTAGCACAGGACACGGATATCTTAGGGAGCCTAATAGCATCCAAAGCTATTCTGCCCTTGCCTGTATCGCCATACAATCCAATCAAAATGATCAGCACGGGGGGCAAAGTATTCCCAACTTTGACTATGGCATGGCTCCTGGCGTAATAAAATCCTATAGAAAATTATATACTCAAAATCTTATGAAATCCCTGGAAATTTTGTTAAATGAAGATTACCAGGAGAGCAAAATTTTATCGGTTTTTGATAAATTAGAAAAGGATTATGGCTTAATACCCAGGATGGAAGCAGATGATGAATACCTTGATAGAGAAGCTCAGCTTTTATATGAAACTTTTGGTAACAAAGAGTCTATAGAAAAATCCCAGAAATTTGCCAAGGAAAAGGCTCTAAAAGAAATTGATAGGGAAACTTATCAGGCTATGGAGGCCTTAGTTCATAACCTAAATACCATGCACAGCCGAGCTGGAGCACAAATACCCTTCAGCTCCCTAAACTATGGAACCGATACCTCCCCCGAAGGCAGGCTTGTAATTAAAAACTTGCTACTAGCTACAGAAGCAGGACTTGGAAATGGAGAGACTCCTATATTCCCTATACATATATTCAAGATTAAAGAGGGGATTAACTACAACCCTGGCGATCCCAACTATGACTTGTTCCGCCTGGCTTGCAGGGTTAGTGCAAAAAGACTTTTCCCTAACTTTTCTTTTTTGGATGCTCCCTTTAACCTAAAATACTATAAACCAGGGCGTCCAGAGACTGAAATTGCATATATGGGATGTAGGACTAGGGTTATTGGAAATGTACACGACCCTTCCAAAGAGATTGTAAATGGTAGAGGTAACCTAAGCTTTACTACTATAAACCTTCCTAGGTTGGGTCTAAAGCACAAGGGCGACCTTGACGGTTTCTTTGAAGAGCTGGATGAAAAAATTGCTTTGGTTGTAGAGCAATTGCTGGAGAGATTCGAAATCCAAGCCAAGAAAAAGGTGAAAAATTTCCCTTTCCTAATGGGACAACATATATGGCTGGATTCAGAGAAGCTAGGTTATGAAGATGAAATAAGAGAAGTTATTAAACACGGTACCATGTCCGTGGGTTTTATTGGCCTAGCTGAATGCCTAAAGGCTCTTATTGGCAAACACCATGGAGAATCTGAAGAAGCACAAGAATTGGGATTAAAAATTGTCAGCCATATGCGCAAGCGACTAGATGAGGTCAGTCAGTCTCTGAAACTAAACTTTACCCTATTGGCTACCCCTGCAGAAGGTACTGCTGGCAGATTTGTCAAGATAGATCGGGAGATCTTTGGCAATATACCAGGTGTAACGGACAGGGAATATTATACTAATAGCTTCCATATACCTGTATACTATAAAATCAACGCCTTTGATAAAATTCGGCTGGAGGCACCTTATCATGAATTTACCAACGCAGGACATATTACCTATATTGAGCTGGATGGGGATCCAACACAAAACCTGGAGGCCTTTGAAAAAATAGTAAGGGCTATGAAAGAGGCTGGTGTAGGATATGGTTCCATAAATCATCCGGTAGATAGAGATCCTGTTTGTGGATACACTGGTATAATTGGAAATACCTGTCCTTCATGCGGTAGAGAAGAAGGAGATGTGAAATTCGAAAGAATTCGTAGAATTACAGGTTATCTTGTAGGTACCCTAGATCGCTTTAACAATGCCAAAAGAGCTGAAGTGCGAGATCGAATAAAGCACTTTAACATGAGCCCCAGTTTATAAAATATATGGAGGAAGGAAATTGAATACCACTATTAGAATAGCCGGAATTATAAATGAATCCATTGTAGATGGGCCAGGGATCAGATTGGTGGTCTTTGCCCAGGGCTGTCCCCATCGATGTCAAGGATGCCATAATCCCCAAACCCATCCCTTTGAAGGGGGACAATTAGTCACCATAGATGATATACTAGAAATGGTAAAGAAAAATCCCCTGTTAGATGGTGTTACCTTTAGCGGTGGAGAGCCCTTTTCACAGGCAAAACCCTTTGCCCGCTTAGGACAAAGGCTTAAAGAGTTAGGGATGAATATTATGACTTATACAGGATATACCTATGAATACCTATTGAAAGAAAACAACAACAGCAATGGCTGGAAAGAGTTGTTAGATGTTTCGGATATTCTGGTAGATGGTAGATTTGAGATAGAAAAGAAAAACCTATTGCTCCCCTTCCGAGGGTCTGAAAACCAGCGGATAATTGATATGAATAAAACTAGAGAGCAGCAAAGAATTGTATTGCTGCCCCTCTAGTTTTTTCTTATTTGTGTTTATTTATATATTCCATTGCATAATCGTCTTTATTTGCCAAAACCCTATAGGCATCTATTGTAGCCATCATATCATCATCTAAGGGATCTATAATAGCCGCATCTAAACCTCTATTCAAAGCCATTGCCAAAAAAGTACGATTCAGCAGGCTGCGCTTGGGCAACCCAAAAGAAATATTGCTTACACCAAGCATGGTCTTAACTCCCAGCTCTTCCTTAATCATTTCTACTGCTTTAAGTGTCTCCATAATTTCTGCTTGATTTGTAGCAGCTGATAGTACTAGGGTATCAATTATTATATTTTCTTTAGGAATTCCATATTCTAATGCAGTATATACTATTTTTTTAGCTATCTCTAGCCTTTCCTGAGCTGTGTTAGGCATGCCATTTTCATCCAGGGTAAGTCCCACTACACAGGCCCCATATTTCTTGGCGATGGGAAATATGGCTTCCATGGACTTCCGCTCACCATTCACCGAGTTTATAATAGGTTTTCCATTATAAATCCGTACCGCTGCCTCTATAACCTCAGGATTTGTACTATCAATTTGCAAGGGTGTGTTTACCATGGTCTGTATTTCCTTGATTAGTTTTACCATTGTATCCTTCTGATCTATTTGAGGCAAACCTACATTTATATCCAATATATGGGCTCCTGCCATTTTTTGTTCTATAGCCTGGGATATAATCTCATCAAAATCCTGCTCCAACAAAGCTTTTTCTATAGATTTTTTCCCGCTGGGGTTTATCCTCTCACCTACCACCCTTATGTCTTCACCTATTACTACAGTATTTGAGGATGAAGATACAGCGGTTATTCGCTTTGGTACAGCTGTTGGTGGGTTATGGATTATATCCTGAACCTTATCTTTTAAGGTCTTTATGAATTCCGGATTTGTACCACAACATCCGCCTATAATCCTAACACCTTTTTCAATCATCTGCCTGGCATAGGCAGCAAACTCATCAGGGCTTGTAGCAAATACCGTCTCCCCATTTTCAATCCTTGGCAACCCTGCATTGGGTTGAATAATTACAGGTATATGAGCATATTTTAAAATTTCCTCTACTATTGGCAATAACTCCTTAGGACCTAAGGAACAGTTGGCTCCTACTGCATCCACTCCAAGGCCCTCTAATATATTGACAGCCGTTAAAGGATCAGTTCCCATCATGGTTCTACCGCTTTCATCATAGGTAAGAGTACAAAACACTGGAAGGGATGAATTTTCTTTCACTGCCAATACAGCGGCTTTCATCTCATAGATATCTGATAAGGTCTCAATTATTACTAAATCAGCTCCAGCCTTAACACCAGCTTTGATTTGCCTGGCAACAGCAGTGTATACATCATCAAAGGATAGTAAACCATTGGGTTCCATAAGCTGGCCAATGGGGCCAATATCTAAAGCTACATATCTATCGCCCGCTGCTTGACGGGCTAGCTTAACTCCTTGCTCAACGATTTCTTCCACTGTATATCCAGTGCCCTGGAGCTTGTATTCATTGGCTCCAAAAGTGTTTGTAGTTATAATATCAGCACCTGCATCTACATATGCTTTATGTATAGAAGTAATTATTTCAGGATGAATCATATTATATACCTCGGGCTGTTGCCCTGCCTTTAACCCTGCCTTCTGGACCATAGTGCCCATGGCTCCATCGAAAAAAAGTACTCTCTCCTCCATTGTTTTTCTTATATCCATGTGCATAACCTTCCTTTGCTTTTGTATTTTTATAAATTATATTTCGTTTATTATACCATAACTGTTAATATTTTAGCACTTTTTCCATATGTTTTTTTACATATCTTTTCTTATCATGTGCTATTGCTTCCTATAACTCTTTAAAAGGAGAAAAATTTAAAGCTCCATTTTTGCCCAAAAACTTTACCCTAAACTCGAGGCTCTATAAATTATGTCGTCAGTGTAATGTAATATGTTGATTTTTGCAATTTAATGTATTATTATGTTTTTACTTATATAGAAATTAGGAGTTGATTATATGAAATTTTATGCAAACCTTCATTTACATTCAACGCATTCTGATGGAATTTATACACCTGCCGAGTTGGTTAAAATAGCAAAAGAAGAAGGTTATAAGGCCATTGCCATAAGCGATCATGATACTGCCAGCGCATATCCCGAACTTTTAAAAGCTTGTAATGAAGAAGATATGGAGTGTATTTTTGCGGTTGAATTTACAGTAATGGAGCCTTATGATTTTCATATTGTAGCCTTTGATTTTGACCCTGAGTATCCCCCTATGAAAGAATACCTTGAAAAAATGGCCTTAAGGCAAACTGATAATACAAAAAAATGCTTTGATGAAGCGGTAGAATTAGGACGTATCAAGGGAATAACCTGGGAAGAGATTTTAGAATTTAACAAAGGAATCCCATGGCTTTGCAACAACCATGTTTTTAGAGCCATGAAGTCCAAAGGACTGGTTCAAGATTCAGAGTATATAAACTGGTTTTATACAAACTTTAAAAATCAAAGAGCAAAATTTAAGCCTCTTTATAACTTTAAATGCCTACAGGAAATTGTTAAACTTGTTAAAGAAGCAGGCGGCTTTGCCGTATGTGCTCATCCAAAGACAGAACAACTGGACAGATTTGAACTGCTGATAGAAAGCGGAATTGAAGGACTTGAAGTTTTTCATCCGCAAATGACAAAAGAAGAGCAAGAAAGAGCATATAAGCTTTGCATAGAAAATAATCTATATATTTCAGGCGGAACTGATCACAATGGTCTTTGTGGAGGACTCTATAAATCCTATTCGTCAGAGGAAGAACTGAAAGCTAGCAGTCATTATATAGAACCTCTAAGTGCAGGTACATATGAACAATATTTCAGGGAAATTCAAAACAGGAAGATAAATAGAAGCAAAAATCGCTCTATCTTGAACCTGTTCTCTTAAAAAATTTTCTGCCTTATAAGACCAAGAACAAATTGCCACTGCCTATATTTTTTAATTCATTGATATATGAATATAAAAATAGTATAATGGACTGGTGCTTTGAAGGAAGGTAAATTTATAAGCCACCGAAACGTCTTGATAATCTGGGAGATTATTCATATTTTTTTGAATAGTTATTGATTTTTCTTCTAGATTTGATAGAATGAATTTGACAGGTAAATTTTTTACATAAAATATGTTTGAGGAGTGATCATATATGCCTTTAGTAACAACCACAGAAATGTTCAAAAAAGCCTATGAAGGTGGATATGCAATAGGTGCATTCAACGTAAACAATATGGAAATCATCCAGGGTATTACAGAAGCAGCTAAAGAAGAGAATGCCCCTCTTATCCTTCAGGTCTCTGCAGGAGCTAGAAGATATGCTAATCACACATATCTAGTAAAACTTGTTGAAGCAGCAATTGAAGAAACTGACCTTCCTATAGCACTTCATCTAGACCATGGCGACAGCTTTGAAATTTGTAAAGCATGTATCGATGGTGGATTTACCTCTGTTATGATTGACGGTTCTCATCTTCCTTTCGAGGAAAATATCAAACTAACCAAACAAGTAGTTGATTATGCTCACGAGCGTGGAGTAGTTGTTGAAGGTGAATTAGGCAGACTTGCAGGTGTTGAAGATGATGTAAATGTTTCAGAAGAAGATGCAGTTTACACCAACCCTGACGAAGCTGAAGAATTCGTTGAAAGAACCGGAGTAGATTCCCTGGCTATTGCTATTGGTACCAGCCATGGTGCTTATAAATTTAAAGGTGAAGCAAAACTAAGATTTGATATCCTTGAGGAAATTCAAAGAAGACTTCCTGGATTCCCTATTGTTCTCCATGGTGCATCCTCAATTCCTCAAAAATATGTGGATATTATCAATAAATATGGTGGCGATATGCCTGGTGCTAAAGGTGTTCCAGAGGATATGCTAAGAAAGGCTGCTTCCATGGCAGTATGTAAGATCAATATTGACTCTGACCTAAGACTTGCCATGACTGCTACAATTCGTCAGTTTATGGCTGAAAATCCAGAGGCCTTCGATCCAAGACAGTATCTAGGACCAGCTAGAGAAGCTATCAAGGAAATTGTACGCCACAAGATCGTAAATGTACTAGGATGCAATGACAAAGCGTAATTACCTTTTATTGGGACAAGATATAAAAAGCTGCTAAGAACTAAAAACTTAGCAGCTTTTTTATAATTATTATTTCTTGAGTAGGCTTTTTCGATATTTTTCTCCCTCCATATTCTTAATAAAGGCTATAGATTCCTCAGACATGGTTTGGATGCTTAACCTCAATTCCTTTATTTTCTTTACAACATATATATAGGCTGTAAAGGTTTCTTCTATTGTAATAGCCTCTTTATCATTGGTAGCATAAACAATATCACCAGTGCCCACATCAATATTTACCTTGCCTTTTCCTTCAAAGGATATATTGTCCCCTAAATATACTAGCTGGTCAGGATAGAGCACAACCTCCCTAAAAAACTCAGGTCCTATTGGATTTCCTATTGGATTGGTGCGCAGGAAATTACTCAAATATTCCGTTCGGCTTTTATATAGATTCTCGCCTATTTTCTCTACTTTTATTTCTGGATATTCCTCTTCTATAGCAAAATATTCTTTTATAGCCATATTGACTCTGTCATTTAGCTCAAGGCAAGATTCAGCCTTTTCCTCTGAAACTATAACCCCATGATTTTCCATAAAGACTATCTTGGGCAAGCAGCCATTTTTAGCCTTATACTCATCCATGGCCTTATTAAGCTCAATGGTTAAATCAAAACCAGGGTTTATATAAGGAACCCACAGCATAGCAAAGCCCTCAGAGAAAATCCTTTCTGCTATTTCCCTGCCCTCTCTAGCACAGCATAGTATATTCCCATATACGGAATGGGTATGTATGACATATTTCCCCATAAAGGAATGGAATCCCGTTTCTATGGAGGGACGAAGATTTTTAGGGCTTCCATTCTCTAGTACACAGGCTCTTATAAAATCAGTACTTTCCTTTTCATAGTCTATATCTCTACTGGTATCTACAGTTGAAAAATAATCTCGGATCTTTTGGTAATCTACTATAACATAGCCATCTCGTTCGGTTACTTGGTCCAATCTATAGCCTGAGGCCTTAACAGCCATATATCTATGATCTAGTTTTGCAGAGGTGTTCCCTCCCCCACCCTGTACTTGATCAGGACATCTTCCTACCTGCTGAGAAATCCATTCTAACTCTTTCAATACCTTAAAATCCATGGTCTATCACCTTCTTAGCCTCTTTTAGACAGAACCTGGACTTCATACTCTTGAACAACATTTAGCCACTCAGCTCCTACTGGAACCCCTTGATCTAGGCAGTACTTATCCCATACCGCACCAAAGGGTAGACTCTTAAACTCTTCCATTAGGGCAAGACGCTTGCCAA
>ERZ773359.1192-NODE-1192-length-36691-cov-7.451578_pt1 | contig 36691 bp, 39 predicted proteins | sample MGYA00374955_ERZ773359 | MGnify/ENA primary metagenome ERZ773359 (study PRJEB29098, sample SAMN04486028) | biogas fermenter metagenome | study: EMG produced TPA metagenomics assembly of the Biogas fermentation microbial communities from Germany - Plant 4 DNA1...
GCTAAATCTATAGTCGGTGATAAGAGTGATAATATAAAAGGAATTTATAATTGGGGTTGGAAAAAAGTATCTAGATTATTTAATATTATCGATAAAATATTTAATAATAAAATTATCATCAGCAACGTTGTTGAATTGGATAGATATATTAATAATATTTTAGATAATTATAATGATAAGTTAAATAATAAAGATAAAAAATTATTAGAAAATTTTAAAGTTATTTTAAGTGATAATAATAATAAAAAATTGATCCAAACTAATCAATCGATCATCGATATGTCAAATTTAGAAAATCCATTTATATATAAAATAAACTCAGCAATAACTAGAGAGACATTTGAAAGAAAGCTTAAATATAATCAACAAGAGTTCTATAAACTATTACATTTAAATATACATAAAGGAAATGATACAGAATATGCACAAATATTACAAAGAAACGCAAAATCTAGTGCAATTTTAATGCATTTTTCACATAAAATAAATCAAACAGTAAAAAATATTAAACAAGCAAAGGTGATGTTATGAGAGGCATTCTAGTGGGAGATATTCATATCGATAACGTAAAGACATCTATTGCTAACAGTGATTCATTTACTGAAGTATTTCAATTGTTTGACTTGATAAGAAATACTATCTATGAAAAAAAACCTGATTTTACCATCTTCTTCGGTGATATTTTCAATTCTCCTAATTCAATAACATCATCTGTGATGAGTATAATTTCAAAGCTCATAGCCGAGATCGCGTTAGACACCACTGTTTTATTTATAGTCGGTAATCATGATGATGTTGATAATAAAATGTCAGTAGTTAGAGTCGGTGATAGAGATATAAAAGTAAGAGCATCATTACTAGCTCCATTTGCTCATTATCAAAATGTAGTTGTCTTCGATTCACCTAAAGTTGTTAAAATTCAAGATGGTGTAGAAGTTGCTTTTATTCCATATAGCACTAATATATATCCATATCTAGATGAAGTTAATAAAAAATTCAGTGTTGGCACTAAGAGAATTCTTATGGGGCATTTTGATATATTTCAGACTTACTATATGCAAGGTTACAGAAGAGAAGATTTTATGAATATCCCAACTGCTGAAGAATTAGTAAAGAAATATAAATATGACTTAGTATTACTTGGTCATGTTCACGATCAAACCGAATATAATATCGATGGGAAGAAAGTTATGTATATTGGATCAAGTAGAAATGTAGACTTTCGTAACACTGGTGAGAATAAAGGATTATATTTACTTGATTTTAATACATTAAAAATGAAATATATTGACAATCCATATACATATATATACAAGATATTTAATAAATTCGAAGATTTAGAGCACTATTGTAAGAACAATGAATTAGAAAAGCTAAGTAGGACTAAGATTCTATATAAATATAGTAGTACTAAAGAAGTACAAAAAGTATCAAAGTTAAAAGAATTTTTTAAATCTGTAAAGTTCGTTAAATCAACTCAGCCAAATGAACTCAACCAAGTATCATTAGGTGCTATTCATGAGTTTGAGGAGCTTCTCACTAATAACCTATTAACCAGTGATCAGTTAATCGATTATGCTCTACAATTTAAAGAACCACCTACTACCAAAGAAGATGCTTTGAATATTATTAAATATGTCAAAAGACGGTGAAAATAAAAAATGAAGAATTTATTATCAGAATTGAGATTGGCTCTAGCCATACGTCTTATTAAGATAGCTATCTGGGTTATTAATAAGAAAACCATAGAAGGAATATCGTTAGTAGTAGCTATAGACAGCTGGGCTAGATATCTAGAACATTCTTATAAGGAGCAGTCGAGCTCAGAGAATAAATTGTTTAAAGTATAATTATATGCGAGGATGGTTTAATGCGCATTAAAAGTATTAAGCTAAAGAATTTTTTATCCTTTGGTAATGTTAATTTGAACTTAATTCAAAATATCAATGATGATCCGACTTTATATGTTATAGATGGAATTAACTATGATAACGATAGTGAAGATGCTAGCAATGGTAGTGGAAAGTCGGCATTAATTGGTGAGTCGATAACTTATAACATATATGGAAAAGGTTTACGGGGAACTAGAACGAAAGTTAGACTCAATGATATGATTAAATATGGTTGTCAAAATATGTTTAACGAAGTAGAGTATTTGATAGAAACATCAGATGGACCTAAGAGTTTAGTTATAACACGGTCTAAACAACTTGATGGAGCTAGCACTGTTAATGTATCTATAGATGGTGAAGAAAAGACTAAACGAACCAAGCAATTATCTGATAAAGATATAAAATTATTCATAAATATCTTACCAGAAGTATTTTCACAAGTGATCATTTATTATAGAGACAATATTAATCTATTATCTATGAATTACGGGCAGAGACTTGATTTTTTTAAAAATGTCATTGATTTGAGTTTAATAGATGATTATTATAATAAAATTAAAGATTTTAAAAATATGAACGACAGGTTTCTTGATAAATTAACTTATAATTATAAAAATACTAAAGAAATTATTGATATAGTAGATGAAAATAGAGATAAGTATAAAATATATCTAGAGTCTAAATTAAATGAATTGTATAATGAATTAAAAATTTTAGAGTCTAAAAAATTTGAAGATACAGAATCTCTTGAAACTAAGTTAAGTGAGTTAGATAAACAATTAGGAGAGTTAGATAAGGTTATATTAGATTGTCAAAGTAATATTACATATACTAGAAAGAACATGGATAAGTTAGAGAAGGAACTTAAAAAAATAGACTCTTTAGTCGATGTGGAGTGTCCAACTTGTAAACAATATGTACCAAAGAAACATATAGATAGTATTAGTGAACGTTATAAAAATGAATTGAATACATTGTCAAATGAGTTAAATAAATTACTCAACAACCTTGATCAAGCTAATGCTGAGAAAAGAAAAATTAACAAAGATAAAAGCAATTTAAAAGAAAAAATAGATAAGATTAATAATGCCAAAATACTTAATAAGCAAAATATAAAAAATATTAAAATTGAAATAAATAAATTAGAAAACGAAATCAAAGAACTTCAGAACACTAGCGACAATACTGTTGATAAAAATAAATATGAAAAAAGATTAGAAGCAATTACTAAAGCTATTAACATTCGAAATAACTGGAAGCAAAATTCAGAGTATTGGTATAATCTTTTTGCCCCTAAATCATTATTACGTAGTGCTATTATTCGAAGATACATTAATGTCTTAAGTGATATTTTTGAGTACTATGTGTCAAAACTTTATAACAATGAAATTCTTAGTAAAATTGAAATAGATGATGATGGGCAGATAGATATTTTATTATATAAAGACAATTTTGAGACGAATTATTGGCAAATGAGCTCTGGCGAACGTAAGAGGATTGATATAGCAATGATGTTTTCTCTATACGAATTTACATCATATCTTAATCCAAATATACCTAGATTTTTAATATTAGATGAGATATTCGATTCACTCGATTATCCAGGAATCAGGGCAGTTACCGAAGCATTACTTGATGTACAACAACGACATAAAGTAGATTTATTTGTCATTTCACATATACCATTGCCATTAGAGGATTTAAATACTTCAACAAAGATAAAACATATTTTGGTAACTAAGAGAGACAAAACATCGGTAGTTGAGTCAATAAGCTAAATAAGAAGTGGTGGTTGGTTTATGTTGAAGAATATTAAGTTGATCGTGAATTATATACTCGCTTCTGTCGAGAGTGAAGTTAACACTATAAACTTTGTCGACATTGATGATACAATCTTCAAGACTGATACTAGAATCCGAGTTATAGATAAGGATGGTAATGTTAAGAAGAGATTGACAACTGAGGAATTTGATAAGTATGTGCTTAAACCAGGAGAATCATATGATTTTTCTGAGTCCTTAGATTCTGAAATTTTTTATAAAACCGCCAAACCAATTAAGAACGTTCTGGATAAAATTAATGATATATTAAATAATGCTAAAAACAATAAAATAATATTTTTAACTGCCCGTGCTGATATGAATGATAAACATAAGTTTCTATCTGTCTTTAAGAAATATGGCATACCAGTTGATAATAAGAATTTAGTATACATTGAACGTGCTGGCAATTTGATGCTAGAAGCTCCCATAGCTAAAAGAATCATAATTGAAAAATATCTTTCTAATGGTAATTATAAAAAAGTCAGACTTATCGATGATTCAGAACGTAATTTAAAAGAATTTCTGAAATTAAGAAATAAATATCCAAATATAAAATTTGAAGCTGTACAAGTGACTAAAGATGAAAAGCTTAAAATATTAGATGATTAAATTAAGTTCATAATGGTTGGAGAAATGACATACATGAAGAACCTCATTGGAAATGAACTTAAACCGACTAAATTCCAGAAGAGAATCATCGATAGAATTAAAGATAAAAATGCCCTCGTATTAATGCCGACTAATTCCGGAAAGACTATAGTTGCATATACGTGGGCTAATATTTTGAGTGATGACTTTAGAAAAATAATTTTTACCGCACCAATTAAAGCTTTGTCTAATGAGAGATATAGAGAATTAAATAAAGAAGGATTAGACGTTGGATTAATTACTGGTGATGTTAAATGGAATCCTAAAGCTAGAATCCTTTGTATGACACAGGAGATATATCATCAGTACTATTATAAAGTACCATCATACGTCGTAATCGATGAATTTCATTATATATTCAATAATGAAGACAGAGCGCGGTGTTATATTGAATCAATTGCAAATACTAATCCAAAGACAAACATGTTACTAATGTCGGCGACATGCGGTAAACCCAATGAAATTAAAAAACATATTGAGAATTTAACAAATCGAAAATTTTGTCTAGCAACATCGAACGAGAGACTAGTACCGTTAGATATTAATATGAAAGGTATAAAATTAGATAAAGTAAGAGATGCGATAATTTTTTGCTTTTCTCGTAAAGCCATTAATCAGTTAATTAGTGAACTTTATGAATGTAGGAAAAAAATATCAGATAGAAAGATAAGAAAGATATCCGACTTAGCGTTAGAGTATAAAGTCGAATTTTTTCCAGAATGGGAGATTGGTATTTCTCGCTATCACGGTAAATTACTTCCAAAGGAGAAAATGTTTATTGAGTATTTATATCGAAATGGTTATGTGGATACAGTCGTCGGAACTGATTCTCTAGCTTTAGGAGTTAATTTACCAGCTAAATGTGTTGTTATAGCTCAAGTCTATAAACCATGGATCGGTTATCTAAAACCTTCTGAGTTTAATCAACTTATCGGTAGAGCTGGTAGATTTGGTCAACATGATATTGGAATAGCTACTTGGTTAAAAGATTCTCCAGTTGAAGATTATGATATAGATTTGAAAGGTGAGTTTGAGCGATTAGCTACATCTGAGCTTGAAGATGCTAAAATACAAGTTGATGTAGATTATCAAGCATTATTAGCAGGAAGGTTCTTAGATGACGAAGTAGCACTTTGTTGTAAATACTCATTTCCTGAAGGTAATACAGATTATTATAATAAACTAGTACATGAAGGATACAAGGATATTGAAACATATTTTGATTTTGTTTTAAGTAAACATAGTAAAATATTTTTTGATCAATATAAAAAGCTACTTCTTATGTCTTATCTACCTGAGTGGAGTCTTTGGAGGAATTTACTAACTACTGAAATAATAACTGATGAATATGTTAAGACTGGACGCTTACATATGCAAAATATATTACCAATATTAGAATCTGAATTTGAATTTGCCAATACTAGTATAGGAGAATATCTGCATGAATTATTATTAATTAATAAGTGGGCTAGAAACATTTCTGATATATCTGATATACTATTATTTGGTTTAGATTATCTGAATGAATTAATCGATGAAATAGATTATACAGTGTTCAGACCAGATTTGAGTATTGAATGATCAATATATACAATAATAATTATTCATAAGGAAGATATGTACCTATGGAAGAAATATGGTTAAGTCCATCATCATTTCAGTATTTGTTATCAATTGATTTTACCTTTTGTAGAGGGTGTCCTATGTCTAAATATCATCGAGGATATTTGGATAGTATTACATCAGATGTAGAATGTACTAGAGATAATGAACATGTTCGATCACAATTTATTTTATTACTTAAAACGTTAGAAAAAATTGATCAAATAGCTGAGTTAGAGAGAAAAATTCCAATATACATTAACTATTATAGACAAAAATAATTTTAATTAATTTTGGTATGTACATTTATTATAATACATGTTATAATATTTTCGTGGATATTTAGGCAGGCGGGTAGATAATTAAGAAGTTAGGTAAAATAAGGAGGTAGTGAAATATGATTTTGAAAATGAGAAGTGTTCATGGTTGGGTAATAGTTCCAGATATTGGTTTTATAGAATACGGTAATGCTGAATCGAAGAGAATGGGTTTTTATGAAATTGAAGCTCCAGGATTTATGAATTTCAACACTGAAGTTCTTGGTAAAAAAACTATAGTTCCCGTTATAAAATCACCATTACCAGATGAAGATTTATATTATCCAAATGATGATATTATAGTAATAAAATCGTCGGATTATAATACTATATTAGAAAAAGTGCGTGTAAATGGAAGATCAAAACATGAAGTTGCCCATGATGATAATGAAGACGATATTCACATTGAATTAGTTACATTCATGTCATGGCTTTGTGATGAACTTGGTAGAATATATCTTTTTAATGATGCATATTTGTTAAATGATCATGGTGATACTATTGAACATATTTTGTAAATAGTTAGATATATATCTGCCTGCCTAAATTCACATTTAATAGAATTAACAGAATTGATTATGAACAGGAGGTTCATTTAAGTAATCAATGAAAAACAGAAGTACATTTGATAATAATTTTAAAAATAAAGATCAAGAAAAATTTTTAGAAATAGTAAATTTTCAAGATTTAGTAGAAATAAAAGAGAGTAGATACAAGAGAAGAAAAAGAAATTTTAAGAGAGAATATCAAAGAAAATATTTATAAACACGAAAAATTTGTTATAATATAAATAGGAGGAGATTGATATGAAGAAACGTTTAGCGGTTATAGTGTGTTTGTTATTAGCGATGTTTGTAACGCCAGTATTTGCTGACCTCATATTAGTGCGGGAAAGTGATAATATAGGTTATATGTGTGATGAAGATGATCTAACTGCAAGATATTATATTATGGATTTGGATAAATTTTTTACCTACATTATGTATGCCGTTGCACTTCGAAATGAGTATGATCATTTTGTATATATAGCTAATCAATATTATAATGTTGGAAAATACACTTATAGATATCAAATCATGTGTGGCAGAGGTTTAGTTTTTATGTATTTCTATAGACCAGTAGGTGATGTTTGGTACGAACAGATCACAGATCTACCAGCAGAGGACATTAAAATTATCGAAGAAGTTATAACTGAATACGGGCTACCAGAATTTCCTAAAGACTAAATAGAGTGTATATATTTGAGGGAGGTAGGAATTAATGAGAAATATAAGTTTTACACTCGCAATATGTGCACTATTAATAATATCAGTCACTGGTTTTTCATTCGCTTTATCTGGTATTTCATATATAAATCAAGATGATAACAATACATGCTATGTTTTATCAGAAGATAATCCAGATATTAAGTTTTATATCAATGATGTAAATAGATTTGTTAGAGATATTGTTAATGCAACGATACATAGAAATGACTATGATGAATTAACATTAATTGGTGATTTAGTTCATATTGATGGTATGTATACTCACAAATACGAAGTTTTGGCTGGAAATGGTGAAGTACACATTTATTTGTATAAATTATTGGACAATGATTTTGGTGATGATTTGTATATTACATTATCTATGGAACAAATCAATAATATTGAGCAGACTATTAATAATTCAACAACTGAGTCAAGTGAAATGTCTTCAAGTAATTCAATCACAACAAATTTACCCAATGTTCAATCTGTGTCAACATATTCACAGATACTTAATAATGCAGATGCCAATGATGCCTATAGTACTATGGCAGGTTTGTCTAGAATAACACCTAATGATTCTACCAAAAAAGTAATGTTATTATATCATCCAGTATTAAATATTAGAGACATATTAGACAGTGGTGTTAATCTGCATAATATAACTGATTTTTACTCAAATATATTATATATATTAAATAATGAATAATAAGTTAATTTCTGAAGTCTTCAACGTAGCGGTGGAATTCTTCATTCCTATCAATGATTATCTCAATGCATTTTCCACCGCCTACGTTGTTTTTTATTAATATGTCGATTTCTTCTTTTAGTTTTTTAAGTGCTTCGTTAAAAATTAAAGGCTTAGAATATATTCCGATTTCACTCCACAAACGAATTAACTTAAGTTGTCTGTTTTGACATAATTCATCTTTTTTAATCTTATCATTCAATTGTCTTTTTTGAATGATTCTTTTAGAGGTACCCTTTTTCTTGCGTGTGCAATGCAGGGTACCATTGTATTCTATATAAATTGGAAATTCTTTAGTTTCAACGCATAAATCGATTTCGTATGGTGGATATACATCTTTTAAGTTATGCTTAATAATATAATCAGGATATTGTAGAGTTAAAAATGTATGGATAGCCTTTTCAGTTTGAGATGAGAATTCTTCCTCGGTATTAAGAATATCATTTGTCTCTTTAATATATAATTTTTTGCACTTTTTGCTACAGAATTTTTTAGGCGTTTCATATTGGGAATAAAATTTCTTAAATGACAGGGGTTTTCCACAGAAATAACAGACAACTGGGTGAGAATAATAATTCTTTTCAAGGTTTTCGATAAAGTTAAATTTTGCAGTCACAAAACCAGCTCCGATCGGGAGTCTTGTAATACTAATTAGATTTAAGTTTGTATTTTAAAATATTTATCTGGATAGTATAGATTAATTAATATTAAGGAGTGGTATAGGCTTATGTCTACAAATAATGTTTCATTAGGTGAACTATATAAGAAATGGGTGTTTGCAAGGTCATCGCAATTGCCAGCAACTGAAAAAGAGATTGACAAAAATGCTTTAGAAATTCTTAAATTGAGATATTTTATAGACTTACCTGATGGTCAAAAAGAAAGCAATTTTTCTCAGCTCTGTAGAAGAGTTGCACGAGTCATTGCCGCTGGTGAGTATAAGGATAATCTATCAGACGAAGAGTTAGAATATATATTAAACATTGAAAACAGTATTTATAATGATATGATGAGTCATCGTTTTTTATTTAATTCGCCTGCTTTATTTTCAGCTGGTGTTGGTATCAGCTCTAATAAGAATTTAAGTAAATACTTATACAAAACACTTACTCCTGGTAACTATGAAGAGATAAGAGATACCTATGAGAAGATATATAAGAATTATAGTAAAAATCAAATGATGTTTGCTTGTTTTACTCTTGAAGTACCAGATTCGATTGAAGGTATCTTCGATAGTGTTAAAAATGCTGCTATCATTTCTAAATATGGTGGTGGAGTAGGGGCTAATTTTGGTCATTTGCGTGAAAAAGGAGCTTTAATTGCCGGTGGATGTGGTGGACAGGCATCGGGCCCGATATCCTTCATGCAGAATTGGAACACAATGGGTTCAACCGTAGTTCAAGGTGGTAAAAGACGTGCTGCTTTAATGGGAATGCTTAATATTCATCACCCAGATATTGAAGAGTTTATCTCATGTAAAGAGGTAGATGGTAGTTTAAGTTATTTTAACATATCTGTGGCTATAGATGATAAATTTATGCAGGCAGTGAAGAATGATGATGTATATGATCTTAAATCACCAGCCAGTGGACGTATTGTAAAGACTGTCAAAGCTAGAGATTTATGGAATAAGATATGTACTAATGCTCATAAAAATGGTGATCCAGGTTTATTTTTTATCGATATAGTAAACAGAGATAATCTATTAAAGAATGATGAGAAATATTATATTGAGACTACAAACCCGTGCGGAGAGCAGCCATTACCTAATGATTCTAGCTGCAATTTAGGTTCAATCAATCTTGCTGAATTTGTTACTGATGATGGTACATTTAATTATAAAGAATTTAAAGATCAAATTTTAAGATCAATATATTACTTAGATTTAGTTATTGATGTTACTAATTATCCATTGAAAAAAATAGAGAAGAATACTAAGGATATTCGTCCTGTCGGTCTAGGTATTATGGGATTAGCAGACGCATGCATTATGCTAGGTATTAAATATGGTTCTAAAGAGTTTGAAGATTTTACATTGAATATAGCAAAAACTTTAGCAGAATATTCATTAATAGCTACAGCTGCTATAGCTGCTGTAAAAGGACCATATCCTCATTTTGACGATGAAAAAGGTGAAAGAAATTACTTAACTAGGATAATAAAAGATTATGATATAACACTTGATCATATTAAATATATAGTAGAGAATGTCATTCCTAATTCAGATTTACCGACATCATTTAAAAATGCTCTTATTAATATATATAATGATCAAGATTATATTATTAATGAACAATTCGTTATAGAATTATTTAAATCGATATTTAGTGTTGAAAAGGGCAATAATGGTTTGAGAAACTCAAGGAGATTATCGATCGCTCCAACTGGGACTATATCATTATTATTAAATACGAGTTCTGGAATTGAACCAAATTTTTCATATACATGGACTAGAGAAGTAACTGTATCTACTACAGAGAAACAGCAATTGACTTATCATCACAGATTATATAATGAAGAAAATGAAGAACAAGGATTGTTAATTAAAGCACATGATTTAACACCATTACAACATGTCAAAGCAGTTTCTATCTTTGCGCCGTATATTGATAGTGCTATAAGTAAAACGGTCAATATGCCCAATGAATCAACTGTCGATGATGTAAAAAAAATATATGAATATTGTTTTGATAATGGTATTAAAGGAGTTACTATCTATAGAGATGGTTCACGTAGTGAACAACCAATTAAAAAAGTAGAGCAAAATAAACAGAACAATAATAATATTAATGTGAGTAAAGTTAAGACTAGACCTAAGTTTATGCATGGTGTTACTACTAAGTGCGAATCACCATATGGTTCTATTTATATAACAGCTAATTTTGATGATGACGGTAAAATGTTTGAAACCTTTATTTCTGCCGGTAAATCTGGAAGTGTTTCAAAGTCGATAACTGAAGCTTTGAGTAGAGTTATAAGTTTAGCACTACGATCTGGAGTAGATATTAAGGATTTAATAGATACAATGAGTAATATATCTGGTTCTGAAATATGGGTATATGATTCTTTAGACGGCACAGAGATTATTGTCAAGAGTATTCCTGATGCCGCCAGTAAAATGCTTCGAGATTTGAATAATTATTATAAGTTATTAATTAGTGGTAATGATAAGAATATTATTCAAGATAGTCAAGAAAAAGTTGAATTAATACCAGAGAAATTTGGACACTATAGGAACTGGTGTCCTGAATGTAATGCACAAATGATTCAAGCATCAGGTTGTTCAATGTGCCCAAGTTGTGGTTATTCAGATTGTAAATAGAAGGAGGAAGTTAATTATGGGTGATAGATCTAGAAGGATTACAGAATTAGTAAAGAGAGTAGAAGCATTAGAAACTCAACTGGAAGAAGCTGAGTTGTCATTGTTCCAGGCAGTTGTAAAATTAGAAGCTTTAACTAAGCTTGTCACTGAGAAGGAATATATCAGCTATGATGAGTTAGAAGATTATATGCAACAAGTACTTGAATACTATCAACAACGCGCTTCTGATGAAATCAAAGATAGCAATGATAATGAATCAAATAGTGGTGGAAAATTAAATATAGAAGTTGTTAAAGAACCAGATTATAGCATTCACGCAGAATAAACGATATATTAACTATTTACTTTTTCGCCAGATGTGATATAATTTATATATTACTAGTTCCAATCATGTGATTAGGAGTTGACCGGAAATAATATGGTTGATAAAAATAAAAAGATTCGAAAGATTAATTTTCTACCCACAAAAATAAAGTATAATAGTTCGAGTAAATGTATAGATATGTATTATAGGACAAGAGGAGTAAATAGACTTAATCATGTTTCAATTCCATTTGATCACTATATATACATGTCTACTAGATATCATAAATATGGAATTAATGATATCGTCTATAAACATCTGAATACTGGTGAAGAGTTAGTAAAAGTATACATTAATCCTAGAGATGCATATAATTTATATAAAACATCTAATTTATTACATGGAGAAGCAGATGTTTCTCCAGAACAACGCTTCGTTTGTGATTCATTTTATAATGTTGAGTTTCCATCAACTATACAACCACGTGTATTTTATCTGGATATTGAAACTTATACTAAAGATGGTAATATGCCTAGTTTTCAAAATAACTTAGCAGATATAAATGCTATTACAATATATGATAGTTATACAAATAAATTTTATTCATGGTTTTTATTAAATAAAGATTATATTAAAAGACCAAAAACTGCTTATAGTGATATAGAAAAAGAAGTGAAAGAATATGGTGAAGTAGTACTTTATTTATTTGATAATCCTAAATCATTGTTAGTTTCATTTATTCAATTTGTTAAACAAAATTGTCCTGATATTATAACAGCTTGGAATTCCAAGTTTGATATTCCATATATATGTAGAAAAATAATTGATTATGTAGGTTTGAATGGGCTTGAATCTCTAAGCCCGTTTAACTACGTGAGCTCAAAGATTAAGTACGCTTTAGAGAATGATCAAGATTTAAATTTAGACAATATTATTCCAGGTATAGATGTAATAGATATGTTAACGTTGTATAAAAAATATGCTGATACTGAAAAACCATCATATGCACTTAAATTTATTGCTGAAGAAGAATTAGGAGAATCGAAGTTAATCAATGGTGCTGATGATGAAGAATATATTGATCCGTCTGAGTTATATTTAAACAATTTTGTTAAATTTTGTAAATACAATATTCAAGACGTACGATTATTAGTAATGTTAGAAGATAAATTGAAGATTATAAATTTAGCTATCACAATAAGAAATATTTCAAAAGTCAATTTTCAAGATATATTTTATGAAACAAGAATAATTGATTATATGTTATTGATGGAAGCTGTTAGACGCAGAGAGGAAGAAGGTTGGAATTACGTTCTTCCCTCAAAACCACAATTTATTCCTAAGAGCAAATATTTAGGTGCTTATGTTAAACCACCGATAAAAGGATTATTTAAGTGGGTATCTGATTTGGATTTTAAGTCACTATATCCATCGATCGTTAAAACTTTTCTTATGTCAACAGAGACATTGGTTGGCAAAATAGATTGTTATCAACAAATGGTTGCTTATACAATTGCTAAAGCTTTAAATATTAATGATTTAAAATATATTAAAGATGAATTATTACCAAAATATTTACAATATGATGTTAGATTATTAAAAGATATTGAAAATGAAAATAATATAGATTTACAATTAATTGGAAAAAAATATATAGATATGGAAGTTGAATATTATGATTTATACAGAAATAAAAACTTTCCAGATAAGTTTGAGAATTTAAAAGATCTTAAGAAGTGGTTAAAAGATAATAATTTTTGTATATTACCAAATGGATTAATAATCGATCAAAATAAAGATGATGCAATTATTGCTAAGATTATTAGCGATATTATGGAGTCGAGAGATAAATATAAAAAACTTATGTTTATTAACTTAGAGAAAGGTAATGAGAATCTATATAATATATATAATGTATATCAAACAGCTGTTAAGATTATTAATAACTCGGTCTATGGTGCAACAGCTAATGAAGGTTTTAGATTGTATAATTTAGATATATCAGAAGGAATTACTACAACAGGACAATTATTAATAAGAACATGTTCTTATTTATTAAATAAATTTTTAAATAATAAAGTTCAAGCTGAACAAGAAAAAGATTATGTTATAACAAATGATACTGATTCGATTATATTTACTTTAGAAGATATTGTAAATTATAGTCCAACTGAAAGAGATCCAGAGATATTAAAAGAAATCTCAAATATATCAAAAGAATGTCAAGATTATATCAATGAATCGATATATTGGATATGTCGTGATATTTTTTATAAGTATAAGGTAAATAAATCTAATAACTTTTTAACTATAAAAAATGAATGGTTAGCTGATACTGGAATATTTGTAGCAAAAAAAGCATATGCAATACATATTATATACAATGAAGGAGTACCTGTAGATAAGTTAAAATCAGTTGGTATATCTCTACGAAGATCAAGTACTCCAAAGGCGTTAAAGCCATTCTTAGAAAATGTATTATTAAATATATTAAGATTGAAAAATAAAGAAAGTATAGATGCTTTAATTGTACAAGAGTGTGAAAGATTGAAGAATGAATATCAACTTCAAGATATGGCTCTCCCTATATCAGTAAATAATATTGATTCATATGTTAAAAATCTTCCTGTACATATAAGAGGAGCTAGAGTATGGAATGATTACTTTGCTGAAAAAGACACTGATAAGATTAAAACTGGTAAAGTGAAATATATATATGTAAAGCGTTGGGAGAATAATGAATTGAATTTAAAGAAAGAATATGTAATATCTGTACCGGACGGAAATCATTATTGGCAATCAATTGATGGAAAGTTTGTTGTCGATTATGATAAAATGAAGGAGAGATTAATTATTAAACCAGTAGAATCATTTTATAACGCATTAGGTTGGCAATTGCCATTTGAAGCGACCGCCAAAAATAGCGGTGTATTTAATAAGATTACAACTAAAAATAAATCTAATAGAGTGAAATTTTTAAATTTAAATTAGAGGAGATAAAATAATGACACAGAAATATATTATTCATGAAAACTGCGATTTATATACGTCCCATGGTAATATTCAAACATACATGATATATGATAGTTTTAAAAAAGGATTACTTGGACCAGACTTCAAAGTAGCCGGTTTTAAACCCAACGGTGAAGAGACATCAAATATTCTTGATATGCAAGAAATAGATGCTGCTGTTGGTGTATTAATCAGAGTATCTGGGATGGGACTTCAAGACCACAACATTGTAGTTTATCCAGGTCAAAAAATAATGACTCCAGACGGTAGAGCTGTGGATGTTGAAGATTTCTCACCTAATAATTATGCTGTTACTATAAATGGTTTTTTAACAGTTGACTACGTAGCCAATTTAAATGATGATGATTTACAAAAGTTTTATATTATTGAATTAAACGATAACATGAAGACTCTATTTGTAAGTAATATTATCCTGTTTTCTATGGAGGAAAGTAAGAAAGTAAACCCTTTTTTAGACTGTACTCAGCAATAGCTGAAGTACTTAAAAAAACCAAAAGGTGGTTACGTATGTCATATATAGGAATGAGTAATTATACTAGATCTAAAGGTAAACAAATATCACCTCATTTTACGATCGATGAGTTCAGATGTAAACATTGTGGCGAAGTTCTTTTAAATAAAGAACTACCAAATAAACTTGAGGAATTAAGAACATATCTGGGTGATAAACCAATTAATATAATAAGTGCATACAGATGTTTATCAAGTAATTATTCTATTGGGTCATCAAATTCGAGTTTACATACAAATGGAAATGCAGTTGATTTTGTGCTTGATGGTGAGTCAAATGCCATCGAAGTATTGTTAAAAGTAAAAAATATTTTTAATCGTGCTGGTCTTTGTCAATCTAAATATGGTGAAAATTCTTTTTATATTCATGTTGAAATCGGAACACCAATGTGTTATTGGCTCTCGTATTATGATAAATATAAAAAGAAAAAAGTTTATGTTTACTTTAAGAATATAGACCATTTATTAGCAGCTATACGAAAAGATACACAAATTGATTGGTTTAATGCGGTGATATAAATTGGCTGAAATAAATTTTAATGAAATCTTTCATCAATTAGAAGATAAACCATTATTAAGAGAGTATGTTAATGAAATAATAGAGCTTTATGGTATACCTTGTAAGCTTTACAGATGGGAAGGAATTCAAACTGCTCTAGATCCATTATATCAAGATTCTCCTACTGTATATCATAAAGATGATGACTTATATCATGTTATAAATACTCATGTATATGTTGATTATAACAGATTTAATGAAGTACTCAGAGCTTATGGACATGGTATTGAACCAGAAACAACGATATATGGAGTCATGAAATTTGATGATCATCCTAAAGAAGATGATATTGTTGAACTAAAACTTCCTTATGATGATAGATTATATAAGTTCCAACTTGGTAGTACTGATGTCCACCGTGATATTTGCTACAGTGTTGTACTTAATATTTACCATCAGGACAGAAAGGAGTTTGGTATACGTTGAATTATGATCGATTAATTGCAGCATTAAAATTTAAACAACAGAGAAATTCAACATATTTTATTGTAAAATCTGACTTTACAATTCAAGACCAAAATATAAAGATATATAAAGGTGGAATGTTATTATTTTCTGATATTCCAGCTGAAAACGATCAACATTTATTTATGCATATTATTTATAAAGTTAAACCATTAAGTAGTGATATATCAGTGACCACTGACAACGAAGGATTAATAAAGATGAAATATATTGATTTAGCTAGCTTAATTATAGCGGAAAAGATAGAAGCGCGCTATACAGATGTAAATAATATAGATAGAGAAATATATGATATTATTAGTTAAGATTAAGGAGAATTAATGGATGATGAGAGTGGAATTGTTATATTATACGCCGATTGAAGTGGCGTTGAAAGCGGGTTTAGTTTGTACAAATTCTGATAGTAAGATCGCAAACTATGATGCGACTGAATTTTTGAAGAAATTGGTGTCACAAGGCCATACTAGTGTTATTGAGCATATTAACTATAGTTTCTTTATAGATGGAATATCAAGAGCCCTGCTTCAAGAATTAGCCAGACACAGACATATATCATTGAGTGTGCAATCGACCAGGTGGGCATTACATAAGACAACTCAAGTCGATCATATGTTTTCAGAAGATGAAGAGTTAATAATGAAAGACAATGATAAATCTAAAATTCTTATCGGTCTGAAAAATACATCTAATACTTTAAAAGAACAAATAGAAAATGCTTCAAAACATGGTATACCTAATGACATTTTGAAGTACTACATACAAGAATCGACGACTACTAAGTTAGTATTAACATTAAATGCTAGAGAATTACGCCATATTTTTGAACTTAGAACTAGTCCTAGGGCTTTGAAGGAGTTTAGAACATTGTGTCTAAGAATTCTTAGTATTATTCCTCAAAGTCATAAATTTCTATTCGAGGAATTCTTTACTTAATAGGAGGTTACACTTGTGTCAGACAAGTTGTTTAATATTATTAAATCGACGCTTAAAACTAAACAAAGGTCTACTGGTTTAATTGAAGATTCTTCGATTAAATTTGGTGGTAAACCATATCCTAGAAGTGGTTGGGCTATATTTACATGTGGTGGGCCAGCTTCTGGTAAGTCGTATACTATTAGAAATCAGTTTTTAATCGATGCTAAGATTTTAGACAGTGATATTTTTAAAGAATTATATGTTAAATTATTGGAGAAGATGGTTAGTAGTCCTGATATAGATCCAGAGACTAAGAAACAAATTTTAGAGCCATTCGACGGCGACTTGCCTGACATGAGGAATCCTAGACACGTCGACACATTACATAGATATGTTACTTTAGAGAAACGATTATTCATTAAAGCTTTTAAAAGTTTTTTAAAAAGTGCTGGTAGTAAATTACAAAATTTTGTAATAGATACCACTGGCAATGATATCAACAGTCTTATCTTAAATGCTCATATGTTTAAAGATTTAGGTTATAATGTAGCTTTAGTGTGGATTATAACTAGCATTGACTTAGCTAAAATACGTAATAAAACTAGAAATCGCGTAGTAAATGAAGAATATTTAGAACAAGTTCATAAAAAAATTTTGAATACAATACCTAAGATCGTTCGAGAAGGTATGTTAAATGTTTTAGACGAAATGTGGATTGTGTTTAGTAAGAACATAGAAGGAAGTGATTTTCGTTCTAAATTTAAAGACACTGCATTTAAATTAGAGAAAGTTAATGGTAGCTTTGAATTGACAGACGAAATGTTACAAAAGATTACGCAACATGCTACAGGTGGTAGAACTCCAGATGACTAAACCAATAGAACGAAAATATGATATTAATAAGAAAAAGAAGAATAAAAAGAAGAGTAGTGGTTTTATAACTCAAGTACCACATGATCCTGTTATGTTAAGTAAAGATGAGTTATTTAATAACACTAAAAAACTACTACTATCTGAAAAGAGCTTAAATCCTGAGATACTTGAACTGGCTAAACAAATAGAAGATTTGAATAAACATCAAAAAATTGGAACCGTAATAATTAAAAATAATAGACAAATTCATATAAAGACAGATTTAAATAGAGTTAAATTATTGAAATATTTAGCTAAAGAATTCAATGGTACATATGTCGATACTCCAAACAGCATATCATCTGTAGGTTATGTAGAGTTACCTAGTAATATAAGGTTAGTGGCTAAGCCAAATAAGGCACATAGTGCTGGTGTATTAAATGAAAAGATATTAGGTGATATAATAAATAAATATTGTGCTTCTGGCCCAATTAATATCAAATTTGTTGGGAAGAATAAAGTATTTAAATGTGTCGGAGTTATGAATTGTAAATTAACAGGGACAACTACTAAAGGTCGTCGTAAAGCTGATTTAATACTCCAAGGAAATTTAGAATATCCAATATCGCTTAAAAAGGATAATGCTGAAGTATGGGAATCTGCAGATAATTATATGGGACGACGGGCAAGAGCAATTTTAGATGAGCTAATTAAAGATGGTAGAATAGAGCTTAAGCTAACTGATAAAGGTGTATATTACTTAAAACCAAACGTGGCTTTCTTACCATCTATAGATGAGAAAAACGATGTTGTGTTTGGTAGTGATATATTACCCAATGGTGCAGTTATAGTTAAGAGTTTTGATTCTGAGAGTATTGTTAGTATTGATGATAATGGTTGGCTTGAGATATCAGTTACAAAAGTAATCACAAGTTTAAAAGATTTAGATGAACATGATGATGTAGTTTTCTTAGTTAGAAATGATTCATCAAGAAATCCAAAAGGGTTAGGATACAAAGGTTTGAGAGTATTAGCAGTTTATCGTAGTCGTTTAAATAAAAATATTTTGATTTATAATAATGTTAAATAAAATTCAAAGTTATAATATATGATACCGAAATATATTTCGGAGAACATAAAGGAGTGATTATATTGAAGTACAGTGTTGATATTCATGAAATGGTATTTCCTAAGTATGCAAAGTTACAATTTAAAATTAATCGAGCTGGAAATTTAACATTAGTTGCAGCACCATCGTTTACACCTGGTAAATTACCAGATGGGTTGAAGCCTGGGCAAATACCTAAAGGAACTAGAATATTTGATTATGATTCACAGATAGTTGTATCACTAACATTTCAAGATTGTTTAAACATTATAGAATTTGCTAAATCCAGAAACGTTGCTAATACAGTTGAGCTATTCAGAAATAGTGATAAATATAATAAAAAGGTAACTATCTCGTACTTTCCAGACGAAGCCGATGCTTTGAAACCTAAGTTCGTAACGATCTGGTTCAATTCATCAGAAGCCAGTGGCAAGGAAATTAATTTTAAATTACCATTATCATTATCTAATTTGGATGAAATTGCTGAGTTAATTAAATCTTATGTAAATAGTTTTGCTATGATAAAGTTATTTTGTCAAGAACAACTACAAGAATAATATACAATAATTAGCCATCATTAAAGGGAGTCACACCTATAGATGAAGGTGAACTCAAAGGGGAGTTAAACTCCCCTTTTTTAATTGTCAAAAAAATAAAAAGGTCTATTTACAAAATATTAGTTTATGATATAATTATATATGCGAGTTAAGTAGATAGAGATAAAGATGTAGGTAGTTTTGAGGTGAATTAATTTATGATTAAAGTCGGAAAAAAATTCAAAGGAGCACTTCCATATATTTTACCTGAAATTATTGATATGGTGAAAATACATAATACTATAAATGATAGAAGTTTTGAACCAAATTTTCGTTGCATAGCTATAGCCCTCAATGGTTCAAAACTTGTAGAATATGGTGAGAATAAATCAAAAACTCATCCATTTTTAAAAGAAATGTATCATGATAAAAAACTTATGACAATCCATGCTGAAGCGGACTTAACTATGAAACTTTTAAAAAAAGAATTAATTGACAGTATCACTGATATAGTAGTTTTAAGGGGTACCCATAATCTTCTTTCATCTCATCCATGTAGTATATGCTATACTCTATTTAAAATATATCTTGACAAAACCAGACTTTGGTGGTGTGATATTAACAGTAAAAAATGGAAGGTTAAGATTATTAATAGTTAATTAAAAATACAGGAGGGATAAAGAATGGGAAAGGGATATATTGTTAACGCATTTAGTATTAATATGTTGGACAGAAATATTTTTCCGTGTTCTGTATCGATTGATGATTTAACACCATTCACTAGTAACATTAAACAAACTATTACTAATTTTATTAAATCTGGTTATAAGAGTTGCATTGGTCATAAAGATTTGGCTAATATTGTGGGTGTGGAGTTTAATCGTGAGACTGTTATTCTGGAAAAAGGTGATATGGCCATAGTTGTACAATATATCGGTGAAAGACTTCCAGAAGGAACTACTGAGCTTCCTGAAAATGCTGAAATTAGACTTTATCGGGTAGTAGTTAATTAAATTAATAGTATTAAAAAAAGGAGGAGATATCTCCTCCTTTTTTATTATATTTAAATAATATGAAAATTAATGGAGCTCAATTATTTCGATTTCGCCTGACATAGTGTCCGCAACATACATCTTATTAGTGCTGTCAATGTTAAGTATCAACATACCCTTTGGAAATTTAACTTTCCCACTTCCTAAACCATATATAAAAAGAGGATCTTCTTCTTCGATCCATGACGCATCAAATTTAATTACATTTGATGTATACAAATCAGTTAAATAGAAATTAGTGCCATCAGTCTCAAGGCTAATTACAGGAAATGTTCTTGTAGTTAAGGATAATTGCCCCAAATTGTTATATTCATGTCCAACATATTCATCTAATTTCTTAATTACATAAGGATCAGTTTCATCACCATCATCAAAGCTGACAATCCTATTATGACCAGAATCAGCAACATACATTATGTTATTATAATAATGTATGATATCTGTTGGATAATATAATCCACCATCATCTCCATGACCTAGATAACCATAGTTCATAACATGACTAAACATTATATCTGTTTCTGCTCTCCAAACTGATATTCTATGGTTTCCTGTATCAACAACATGCAAATAACCACGGTTGTCAAGTGCCATTCCACTAGGTTGATTGAACTGTCTGTCACCTGATCCAAAACCACCAAGTGTAATTACTAGTTCTAAGGTATTAGCATTGTATACTTTAACAACATGGTTAAATGGATCTGAAACAAACAGCTTCTCAGACATACCGTCAACTACAACTAAACCTTCTTGTATTACTTCTTCTACTGCTGGTTTTATAAGAACATCTGGAAAAGCAAATGTCTTTTCATTAAAATTAAACCCAGTTATAACATTATTAGGAACCGTCAAGTCATCTAAACTACTATATACTTTAACTATGTTGTCACCAAAATCTACTATAAAAAATCTATTATCACTGCTTATAGCTAAATTAACTGGTTGAAACATGTTTTTTATACCACCTTATCGTAATATTTTTAAATTGCTAATAAATCATCTAAGTCTAAATAAAAAGATGTTGTTTCTTTTAAAACAACAATAATATTATTAAGTTTAGTATTAGCTATAGATTCACTGGTAAATTCAACTCTTTTAATTTCTATTCCATCATTATATATAATTATAAATTTACCATCTCGTTTGATCATAAGCTTAGATCCAATATATAATATATTATCTAACTTAACACTGAACATAGACATATTCTCCTTTTGTTTATCTAAACTAATCTATATTAAATTTAAAACTTCAATATTTTTACTATTGTTTATTTTATCTTTATTTCTGGTATAGATGGAGCAATTCTCTTTAAATAATTCAACTTAGTAAAGATACAATCGGAATCAGTCCAGACTTCTTGACCAAATTCTTCTGGATCGGTGGTTATAGATGATCGCACATTAAATTGTTCTATAGTTACTTTTTTGATCCCATTGGCTTTAGGATTAAACAAATCGTCTAAGAATTGTATAATATCAGTTGAACCACGTTTTTTCATTTCATATAACATTCTTATAGTAGTATGTATTACATCTGTCATATAATCTAATGTATCTTCGTATGGATCCTCAACTGAGTATTCTTTGATAACTTTATTAATAATATCATCGACATATGGTTTGAGTTTTGTCGACAATCTATTAAAAATAGCAATTATGCTAGCATCACTACCATACTTGGCAGCTTTTTTTAATTCAGTGTAAATATTAGCAAATTCAGTACTCTTTTTACCAGTCTTGATAGTAATCACTTCGTCTATTTGTTTGCCAAGAAATTCAAAAATACCCATTAATAATTTTTCATATAATTCTAAACTATATTCATTTTCAACAAGAAAATTAAATGACCCCCATAAATCTCCAGAGGGACATACTCCAAGATTAGCACCGTTCCTTGGTAATACCGTGTACACGTTTATAAATGATTCAGGCTCATCATTAGTGAACATAACAGCATAACTCGTACTAGTTGAACAAGTGAATGACCTGTTTCTAGGAGGATATCCTCTCCATGATGGTAAAACACCCGAGAATAATCTAGTATACAAATTATATTGTGCATTTTCTGAAACCCGTAGACCGGGTTTAAGTAAACTGCATTTTTTAATTATTCTTCTATCGGCATCACCTACTCCGCGAAAAATTATTTTTCCCTCTAAAAGTTTTTTGTACGCTGACGAAAATTCAGTTTGAATTAATTCTTTTAAATCTTTTAGTCCTAATGGAATATATTTAATTCGATGTTCATCTAGAATATCACCAGTTTCAGTTGTAGCAGTAGCAGCAAGTATACCATATGCTTGTTTAAGAATAGAGTTAATATCTTTCATTATGTTTATCACCTTTTAACATTAATAATATTTATTTTAATTCTAAATGTTTCATTTTGACAAACAAACATTTGGCATCAGTCCATAATTCGTGCCCAGTATCACTAGCTCTATTTGTTATAATCGATTTTATATTATAATTCTCTATAGATGTAAGTTCAAATCCATTTAATCTCGAGTTTAGGATATTGTCTAGATATTCTAGAAGATTAATAGTATTGTATTCTTTAAGTTCTTTTAGAAATAACAAAACATTACGTCTGTCAGTAGCACTAAAGTTATAGTTCTTAATAATTGGATCATTTGTTTCAATTATATCAATTATTTTATTATAATATTTTCTTAAATTACTAGATAGTATAGTTAGCAATGCGACTATATTAGCATTACTACCATATTTAAGAGCATCTTTTAATGCTCTATGTAAAGCAGCTAATTCAATACAACGTTTAGGAACTTTACTGGTATTTTTTTGAGTTTCATAAACACAGAGTTCATACATTGTCAGGCTAATAAATCGTATAAATTCCATAAATGCATCTTGAAATTCATTCAAACGTCTAAATTTTATACTTCCTTCTTCTAGTTCTTGAATCCTAGGAAATGCTAATTGAATAGTTGACCTTGGACATACACAAATACTCGCGTTGTTCTTGGGAAGTACAACATATAATTCATATAGCTCGTCGTTTCTGTAGGAGGATCCAGCTAAGCTGAGCGCTTTACCAGTACTCGATGTACAGATAAAACATTTATTTCTAGGTGGATACTCCCTCCATGATGGAAGAATACCTGAGAATAATCGAGTATATAAATTATTCTTAGTAAAGAATGCAGTACGATTACCAGGTTTTAATATACAATATTTTCCAATCTGCTTTTTAATTCTATCATGTACTCCTCTGAACATACCTTTACCATTTAAATATTTATTATAAGCAACTGAGTATTCGGTGTCTAATAACTGCTTTAATTCGTCATCACTACCCACCGTAAAATATTCAGTACTATATTTATCTACTCTTTCTCCTGGTTCAGGTTCAGTTATATCAGCAAAAATATGATTTACATTGCCTAAAATAAGATTAATATCTTTCACATCGTCGCACCTCTCCCGATATTGCCATAATAATTACTTTAGTGATTCTAGAAACGGTTTATTAACAAATAAGCATTCTGAGTCAGTCCACACTTCTTGACCACTTTCTCCAACTTTTTTCGTTATTAATGCTTTAATATTATAATCTTCTATCGTTACATTTTTAAATCCGTTTTCTTTTGTATTTAATATTATGTCTAGATATTCTAGGAGATTAGTAGTATTATATTTTTTTAGTTCTTTTAAAAATAGTAGAGCATTATATCTATCTTTAGCTTTAAAGCCACGCGATTTTAAAACTGGATCAGCTTCCTCTATAATATTTATTAAATCATCTATATATTCACTAAGATATTTAGATAAAATATTGAGTATACTGATTATACCTGCAGTTCCACCCGAGTCTAAAGATTCCTTTAGTAATCTACGTATACGCAATAAGCCAAAATATTTATCTCTAGCGTCTTTAGAAATATTTTTGCCAGCTTCTCTGATTTTTAATTCATATATTATTAAAGTAATAAATCCTATAAAATCCATAAAACCATCTTGAAAATCATTTAAATGTTTAAATTTTACGCTCTTTTCTCTCATTTTTAAGATTTTTGGGAATGCGAATAAAATGTTTGAAGTTGGGCATATACAAATATTTGCTCCATTCTTAGGAAGAAGGACGTATAAATTGTCCTCCCATTCTTCTACTCTCATAGCCCAACGCGCATATACAAGCGCTTTACCAGTACTTGATGAGCCTATGAAACAATTGTTTCTAGGTGGGTAATTTTTCCATGACGGTAAAATACCAGAAAATAATCTAGTATATAAATTATTTTTCGTAAAATACGCAATTCGAATACCAGGTTTTAAAACACTATATTTGCCTATCCACTCCGCGTCATTAGGATATACACCTCTAAAAATAGCCTTGCCATCTAAATACTTTTTATAAGCAGTTGAATATTCAGCCTGTAACAGTTGTTTAAGTTTTTGGGTATTATCAACTGGAATTTTCTTTATCTTATATCTTTCTGGTTTTTTTCCTGATCTTGTTTTAGCCGTATCAGCGAGAATATTATTTACATGGTTTAAGATATCATTAATATCTTTCATATATTTGCACCCCATAATACATTTTATTATACTTACTTTAATGATTCTAAAAATAACATGTTAACGAATAAACATTCAGAATCAGTCCAAACTTCTAAACCAGTTTCGTTAATATTACGTGTTGTAGATGATTTAATATTATAGTTCTCGATTTTTACTTTTTTAAAACCATTTGTCTCGGCATTAAGTATAATATCTAAATACTCTAATAAATTTGTCGTATTATATTTTTTCAATTCATTTAAAAATATTAGAGCATTATGTCGATCGGCTGCTTTAAATCCATGTTTTTTTAAAATTGGATCATTTTTATTGATTAAAATAATAATATCATCAATATATTTATCTAGATAATTAGACAATATATCAAATATAGTAACAATGACAGCACTACCACTATATTCTAATGCATTACCTAGTGTTTTCCATATGTTAGCAAGTTTAGAATATTTTTTAATATCATTAGGCACATTTTTATTAATATCTTTTACAGTTAGGTCATATAATATTAAGCTAATGAATCTAATGAAATCCATAAAGACATCTTGAAAATCTTTTAAATATTTAAATTTTGTGTTTTTAAAACCTAATTTTTTAATAGCCGGAAATGACCACCATAAATCTGATTTTGGACATATACCTATAGAGGCACCATTCTTAGGAAGTACCACATATATATTGTTCTTCCACTCATCAAGTGTTGCAAACATACTCGTAAACTCTAATGCTTTACCGGTGCTTGATGTACAAATAAATGATCGATTTCTTGGCGGAAAGTCCTTCCATGAAGGTAGAATATCTGAAAATAATCGAGTATATAAATTATATTTTACATCTTCAGAGGCTTTTAATCCAGGTTTTAAAATACTATATACTCCAATTTTTTTAACAGCATTTTTGTTCACTCCTCTGAAGATACCTTTTCCATTTAAATATTTTTCATAAGCAGATGAATAATCGGTTTTTAATAGTTGTTTCAACTCTTTAATATCTTTAATTGTAGTTTTCTTTATCTTATTTTTCTCTGGTACATTGCCAGATTTAGATTTAGCCGTTCTAGCGAAAATAGTATTTATGTCATTCAAAATAAGATTAATATCTGTCATATTAGAATCTTCCTTAAGTTAATAACAACTCAAATTAATAATAATTAAGAACATTATAATATCGCTATATTTAATTTAACTTTTACATTGATATGTATATGATAAAAAAAAAAGAGGGAGACTTAATCTCCCTCTTTTTCATTATTAATTATTGTCTCTACTATATAGTTCCGTCGACATTCAGAACTCCGTAGTAGTCAGGACGTAGTACGCCTAACCAGTAACGGGTTCTTGCCATGACTGAAGGCATTCCTTCAGAGTAGTAGATTGGGTGCAGCTGTACAGGTACATAAGGTGCATATACAGCACCAGTATCCTCAGGCTTGCTACCCTTAAATCCAAGTAGAATCTTATTATCAGGGCATAACGGTGAAGTAAATACTTTGTATACTCCAGCAAGCGTTCCGATGTTAACAGTTCCAACGTTCATCTGATCAACAGGTGTACCATTTCCACTGAACTGCATTAAGCTCTGGAAAATAGTAGCTGTTACAGGGCTGCAGACCAAGAACGTTGCTCCAGAAACATGAGTTGCTTGGTAGATATAGTTGCTTAGTTTATTAATCTTTGGCATAATAGTTTCATACCATTGATTAATACCTCTAGTCCAAGTCATGGGCATCGTAGCATCCCAAGAACCACTTACAGTAGCCTTATTGAACAGCATCTCAAGTACTTCGCTATCAACTTCAGTTAAGATAGTTGTAGTTAAGTAATCAACCATCTTATCTTCAAAGTTCTCACCAAATTCATTCTTATAGTCTTCCATAAGTTCGAAGCTGTAAGTAGCACCTAGCTTACGCGTCTTAGCTTCAACCGCGATCTTAGTAATTTCAAATCGCATTGTGCTGTAAGTTTTATTAGCACCAAATGGTATATTCTTTTGAATATCTTCTTTATACGAAAATCTAAGTTCAAGCTGTACAGGAGTATTAGCGGAATCCGCGTTAGTAATATTAACAACATATTTTTGCGTTTTAGGATCGACAACACCCACAATTCTATAAGCAGAACTTATTGAATGAATAACCCCACTTCTATCAACTTCAGCTATCTTTGTCCACGTTGAGCTGGAAATATCAGCGTTGCCAACTTCGATAAAGAGAGTTCCCTCAGAGGGTATCTTTGTAAGAGTTCCATTAAAACTTACATCACTATTATTAGTTGCAGGTGATAGAATATCATCCGTTACATTTGTTTGCGGTGTTGAATAGGTATTATCACCTACACCCCAAGGATAGATGTTTGTAGTATTTCCTTGTAAATCTTCGATAAATGCATCTAAAAATCGAATCCACGTTTTACTCCACAGTTTTCACTATGGAACGGACTATATCTTCAAGCACCTATCTAGTACTTGTCGGGCGCTCTAGGAGGTATTATTGCTTGTACTAGCTCAACCTCTAGTCTCTGAACCTTCTCCATACTTTAATGTACTTTCAGGAGCTTGGCTGCTGGTTATCCATTGTTACATCTCTTAGTTTTTTAAACTTTCAAGCTTGCCGTTTTCGGCTACTTTGTAGTACTAAGAGCTTTAGGAACTCCCAGCAATTCACCCGATTTTAAACGAGCTAGATAATTAACCCGTTGGTCCATTTAATGGCTGCACTGACAGAATTTGATTAGCTATCAACTTTGGGAACAAACGTCGAACGAGAGGTATAACAATCTTAGGGAGATATACCATGTTCTGCATTACAGTGTCAGCCAACAGAGCATTTCTAGTATTAGCCAAAACAGTTTTTAAGTTCTTTTGTGTCTCTCTGTCAGAAATTCCACCCAGTAGCTGTTTTTCAACTCTAGGCCAGACTTTTTCAGACAGGAGAACAGTGTAGTCTTTTTTATTCATGTTCGAATTACACTCCTTATATAAATATTTAATTGTCAAGTTTCAAATGTCAATCATTTAATGATCATTGATGCCTGCAATCCGTAGAATCTCAGCACTCATCTCGTCGATTCCATCATATCGTCTGTTAGAAAGTAGTGTTGAGTTAGCAACCTTTCCCTCTTTGTTCAATACATTTCTAGGCTTAGATACAACACTTTTTGCATTTCTACTCTTTTTAAATTTAGTTTTACTTACATTTGCTAAAATAGCATTTTGGACTTTATTGATTGTATTAACTGCAGCCATTACCGCTTGTGGATCTTTAGCTTCAACGATCGAAGATATAATCGTCCTGTATTTTTTAGCTATCTTCTTAGCCGTAACTGGAGATATCTCTCTTTTCTCTACTTTTTCACTTAAATCTTTGAATATAGAACCAAGAATACTATGTGCTTTCTTCAAGCTGTTTTCCATTTTTTTAGCTTGTAAATATTTAAGACTCAATTTTTGCAAATCAGCTTTTTTATCAGCAATAATTGAATCTTTTTCTTTCATCGTATCAACTAGTTCTTTTACAGTACTCTTAGTTAAGTTATCTTTAATCATTTCTAATGCCAATTCTTTAGCCAATAAACCATGTTCAAAGAATTTTTCTACTCTATCTTTATATCTTCTTCTTAATGAAGCCATGGCTGGGTAGTAGCTTTCAGATAACTCATTATCTTCCTCTTCATCCTCATCAATATCGACATCTTCTTCATCATTAAATTCCTCATCTTCATCTTCTTCATTCTCTTCTTCTCTTTCATCTTCTAAGACCAATTCATTGAAGAAGTCTTCGATTAAGCCTAGGATGTTTGGAAGTTCGATTGAATCTAGAACTTCAACTTTTTCTTTATCATCCTTACTTATCTTAACATTAAATTTTTTGCCATCTTCAGTTTTCTCAATATTGATCTCTAGACCTAGAAAATTGTAGTCTGGATTCTCATCAACAGCTTCTTCAATTTCTTCTTCTATCTTATCTTGTACATCATCCTCATCTTTATCTTCTTCATTTATATCATCATCAGGTGAAGCTTCGTCATCGAACATATCCTTAAGCTCTTCATCTTTCTTATCTTCATTTTCATCAGAATATATTATATCATCATCTTCATATTTCTTACTATCTTCCATAATTTTGGCAAAAGCCTCATCCACCGCCTTTTGCACTAAATCTTTATCGATATTCACAATACTTCCCACCTTTGTAAAACTTAGTCTTCGATGTCATTGAGCACATCAGTCACAGTCTTCAGATCATTTCTTAATGCATCAATGTTATCGATTATTTCTTTTATTCTCTTATCGATACTTTCTATTTTACGATTGAATTCATTTATTTCCATATCTTTGTTAGCGATAACTGCTGCATACTTCAATTCAGCTTCATTAAACTCCCTTTCAATATCTTGCTTGTCGACCAAGTTCAGAGATTTTCTCATGAATTCATTTAAATCCATAATAGTATACACCTCAATCTAGATTAAATTATCTTTTTGCATTTTTATATATTTGCTTAACTACTTTCATCACAGCTTCAGCTACTATCGCTTTAAATTCATCCTCAGTGACAGTTATTCTCTTATTCCTAAAATCACTATCTAATTTGTAAACTGAAGCCATTATGGATTTAACATATGCGTCCGAGTAAGCTGGATTATGTACTGCGTCATAAGTAATAAGAGTAAATTCATTAATTTTATCTATTCTGTCTTGTCCATAACTGATATCCTGATCTGTAAGAGCTCTTATAGAAACACCAGTCTTTATGTTATCTCTAAGTAATGAAGCAAGGATCATACCATTGGGTGTGTCAAGTGTTTCAAATTTGCCGACGACATAATCTCCGTCCATTTCCAAACTTGTAATAAGGTGAGACACATTTTTAAGTGATATTGTAGCGATCCTGTTAACATCTTTTATATTTTCTGGATGATCAAGTTCACCTAAAAAATGTCTATTCTTTACATTTTCTTTTGCTTCCTCAACTGCGGCAGCTAGCACTCTTCGAGGAAAAGCGTGTCCATTAGCATTAGGATCATCACACTTTTGAAACACAGCTTCAGCTACAACTTTATTCGATCCTTTAACTTCAGAACCTTCGATTATTTTATATTCTAGGAGCGGGTTGACTATCGATCGTATAAGATATTTATCTTTATGCATTATGACCACTCCTACCGTTTAGACATACTATTTTTAGATGCTTTTAGCGGATATGGTCCTTCTGTTGGTAACTCTTCCCCAGGTTTTTTATCGAGTTTATCTCTACCGACTTCAGCAACCCCTTCGTCTTCTGGAATCATTTTAGTAACAGGAGTATCAGATTCTAGTTCAGGATCTTTTTTCTCTCCTTTTTCCAATGAGTTACCAGATGGACTCAATATCGAACTTTCTAAGCTAGTATCTTCTTCCTCTTCGGTATTGTTTAACTCTTCTTCATCTAAATTTTCAACTTCATCTAAATCTTCGGTCGACTCTTCGTCATCTAATTCTTCATCTAAAGTATCAACTTCATCTTTAGACTCAATAGTTTCTTTTATATCTTCAACTTTCTCTTCAACATCTTCTAACGTACTTAGCAAGTCGTCGATGAGCTCATCAATATCACTTACATCTAAATCTTCTTCATCTAGTTCTTCATCTTCATTGAATTCTTCATCTAATTCTTCATCTTTATCTTTATTGAACTCTTCATCATCTTCTTCGATGTCATCAAATTCATCACCACTTAAATCTTCATCGATGAATTCTTTTTCTTCTTCAATTACAACATTTTCTTCAATTGATTCATCTTCTTCATCTTCACCAAATTTTTCAATATCTTCTTCATTTTCTGATTCTTTTTCAGTCCACGGTGTATTCTTATCGATTATATCTAGTGCTTTACTCTCATATTCTTCAAGTTCATTACGAAGTGCTTCCATGGCTTCATCTAAATCAGGTGAAGATGGATCCATTGAGTTGAGTTCATCCATTTTATCTTGGATCGATACTTTAATGTTAACTAGTTCTGTGATCGCATCCAAATCAGGAACAACATCGATCGAATTATCAATGACTGAAACTAGATGATCGGCTCTGTCAATAAGTTCATTGATCTCTTCTAATACTTCTACATCAACTTCATCAGAATCAAATTCATCTAATTCTTCAATGTCTGATTCATCTTCATCTTCATTTTCGCTTTCATCATCTTCATCATCAGGTTTATTTACTCTAGTATTTGGCAGATCATCCTCAGGAATACTAGTAAGGTCCTCGCTGACATCATCTTCGAGTTCGTCTTCTGGAGCAGCAGCCATGGCAACATTACTTTGGTTATCTCGTACATATTGATCAGCTTTATTTTTGTCTGTGGTTTGTAGTACTATTCTTTCTTCTCCATTTTTCTCGACTACGACATAAAAATTACCAACATCATCAGAAATAACCTTCATTTTGGCAGCTAACATACCTTTTTTAGGTATTTTATTAGCTTGCTTCTCAGCTTTTAAATGATTTACTGAGTCTTTAACATATTCTCTCATAACATAAAGATCGATCGTAGATAAATTGTCTAAATCATTGTATATGTCAGCTATTAGAGTATTGTAATCTTCATCGGTATTTTTAAGCTGAGATACTAAGCTAGTCAACATAAATCTTATATCGTCTTTCAGTTTATCTTTTACTATAACCATGTATTTAAAGCCTCCTAGTTTACACTTAATCTTTTAATTTTACTTACTTATTTACAGAAGTCAGTTGTTTTTAGTATATTTATGTTAAATTTAATTTTAAGCGCATTTTTAATTATTTTTATGTTGGAATCTCTTCAGTTTCCTCTTCTTCTGGAAATTCTATTTCTCCAAGTGGACCTTCAAGTGGTTCAAGCTCTTCTCCACCCTCTTCTCCAAAATTTTCTTCTGGTCCCATAGATTCTAGCCCTCCACCAATATTAAATCCGCCACCTAGACCACCACCTTCAGCACTACCTTCTATATGGGCTTTGCCTGGTACTTGCTCATTGAAAATGACAAGTTTCTTTTGGTCTTCCACCATTCGCATCATATCTTCAATATCATCATCAGTTAAACCTATTAAATTTTTCAGTACCCATAATTTTGGTATATTAGGAAAAATATTCATAAATGAATCAGCCGTGTTTATCCTATTACTGATATTTTCTATCCGGATATTGTCCTCAATAGTTTTAGGCTCGGGTAGAGATAATGTTACTTTGTTATAAAATTGTGCGTTGCCAGTTAATAAAAAGCATGTATTAATTAAATCGTTGAGTGCATTATTGATATCTGTTTGATATTTTCTTATTGTTCTACTGAATTTTATATCTTCTAACGTTAAAAGTGCTCTTGTACCAGCAGCTTGTTCTTCACCCAAATACGCAGGTGGTATACCTAATGCTGCTAAAAGTTTTTTCTTAAAGTATTCAGCATCATTGATATAAGGTGAGATATCACCACCTTGAATGGGTTCAACTCTGATTAATGAATTACCATTAATCGATGGGCTCCAGATATCTTCTTCAAGGGACATTATTTCAGGAATTGAGTCTAATGATGTAGTACCTTCGTTTTCAGGATCGATAACTTTCTGTCTTCGTATTCTGTCCATTATTCCATTAATTAATGATGGAATTTCAGGCTCAGGTGTGTTACCAACTTCGATCGTCCACAAAGTTCTCAATGGTGTACGCGTAGCTCGATAAATGGATAATGCGGCTTCAACTAATAATAATTGTTTGGCGATAGATCGAACTGGATCAAATAATGATGTGCCATATGGATAATATAGATTATTATAATATATCGGAAATTTAACATATCGTCTTGGCGATAAGTATTTATACTTAGCTCCATAGTCCTTAAATAAATCTTCAATCAGAGACTTTATCTGTTCCTCAACATATTTCTCCTGATAATCATCCATATTTTGTACACTGCTGACGATTGAGACATACTTATCAGGTACTTCAATATTTATAGATGGATAAGCATAAGACAACATATCTAGCAGCTTTGATGATTCTGATTCTTGTTGAATTAGGATACCAAGCTCAATATCAGTTTTAAGATCGTAAAGTATAGTGCAATTTTTAGGAGTATGTAATATATATCGAATACCAGATTCAGTTTTGTCAAGCTCAACAATTGAATCACCATACAGAAGTGAAGTGTATATTACCTGAGGTAAAATATCAAAGAATCCACTTCTTTTTAATATCACTTCTGCTAAAGTCTTAGCTTTTACATCTATAACGTTATCTCCATTAATATCAAATATCATTTGATTCTCTCTACTTCCAACATTAGGAGCTAAAATACTATCAACATAAATTTGTAATGCTTGAGAAGCTTCAGGTATTCTATATAAAATTTGTTCGTATTCTGTATATCTAGCTGCTCTTCCTATTTGTAGGTCAAAGAATTTTTCAAACATAGATTGTCCAAATATATTAGAAGATGAGACAGCTTGTAATAATTTAGATAATTCTCTCTGAGGTATTAATTTAGAGATATCTAATTTTTTGCCAGAATCATCGTATATTAAGTTATCATAACGTATTTGATTATATTTTTGAAGATATTCATTTAGACGATCACCTATATCTCCAAATAAACCTACTTTATCTCTAGGCAATGTCATCATCTCCATCTTTAATGTCATCTTCATCGATGTCTAGAATATCTAATTCTTTTTGCAATTTTTCTATATTAATTATAACATCATCTTTTAAGTTATTAGTATCGCTTAAGCTTTTTGGAGTATCTATAATATCACTACATTCACAATCTAATATATTATCATCTATTTTAGGATGAATATTATTTTGGTCTAGACGACTAAAGATCGCATTAAGTAAATTAGCCGTTGTTCCTACTAATTGATTATTAGTATCACTATTCTTTTCTTTTATTTCTAGTTCTTTCTTTTTTGATAATACGTCAAGAATCATCTTTTTAGCTTGAATTCTTTTTATAGGTAAGTCAGATTTTAGTTTTAACATTTCAGTAATAGCACTTATATTTGATGCTCGTAGTGCTCTACGATCAGCAAAATTAGAATAGAGATTGAGTATATTATCAAGTATTAAATCAAGTTGAGCATCAACAGATTCTGTTTTTTCCAACTCATTTTCTAGTGAATTTATATATTCATTTAACTGATCATCATCAGATAAAATTTTAATAATTGATTGTTTCATTATACCTCACCATCTTCAGTATTATCTTCATTTTCTATATTAGTTTGATTTTCTTCTGCTTTATTTTCATTATTATTATCTACATCAGAAGTTTTCGGAGCAGTTTCTTTAGTCTTAGTTTTATTTTGTTCTTTTTTAGCTTTAGTTTTATCCTGCTCTTCTTTAGTCTTATCTACTTCGTTAAACTTTTCTTTAATACCACTGTCTAATTTACCAGCAGTTAAATCTTTAAATAATTTTTTAACTTCATCTGATTTGAGTTTATTAATGTTCTTAATTGCTTCTTCTATAACTCTCTTTAAACCTTTGTCACCTAAGTTTTTCTTTAATCTTTTTAACCCAGTGGGTGAATGTAAACCAAATGCCGCTTTATAGTATGGTAGTAGTTCTTTAATAAATTCAGTAATACTCTTTTCAAATTTATCTAAAACTAACCATAGATGTTTGCACACTAAGAAATTTCGCAAAGGATCTCGTATATCAGGTGGTCTGTTTTCACCTGGTCCGTAGCATGATTTTATTTGTGTAAGGTTATACTTACTTCCCCAGAAAAGGAATGAAGGATCTTCACAAAATAATTTAACTTCACCATATTGTAAAAATGTCTTTAAGAAATTATTAATTTTATCCTCTGGAGTATCAATTAAAAAAAGTAGCAATAATGCTGGCTCAAATTTCTTAAAATCAACGAACTTAACATATTGTTTATACGATTTTCCAGATAGTTTAGATTTAGTTAAGAATTGTACAGTACCATTAGTAAGAAAAGTGTAGAACATTGCACTTTTTACATCGACATATGACTCCCAGTCTTTGGAGTTTAAATGTAAACCTTTTCTCACACTATATTGTTTTTTTGCATAATTTAATAAATAATCTAACTTAGCTGATAGTAATGTATTATTCATGTTAAGAATTCTCCTTACTCACTGCATAACGTACATTACGTAATACGGAAATTGCATTATTGAATATAATAAATGTGAGCAAAAATAATTTGATATAACATCTTTACGAGAATGTTTTCTCATAAATTCTGGACAAGTACATCTAGCATAAAATTCAGTAAAACCTAACATAGAAAAATATAAAAATAAAGTATTATAATCTTTACTTAATTTAAGTGGAGTACCTTTGAGTCCGGATATATTTATATGCTTATCATTAGGTATCTTTGCTACTATGTTTTGAAGGGTCATACCGTAATTCAAATCTCTAAAACTAGAACTGAATTCAACTCTTCCGGAACTCTTATCAATTCGAACATTATTAACAGAAAAATAATTATTTAATACTCTATTCTTTACCCAATCAAACACATATTTAGCTTCTTGTTTTTTATCTATATTATTAGTATTTTTAAGCTTGCGTAAGTCTTTAGTTTTATTTCGTTCGAACAAGACATCAAAACCAAATGGAAAGTACCTTCTAGATTTTAAGTAATCAATATTATATCCAAGTAATGGGTATGGTGATTCAGTAAAGACCATGGATACAATTTTATTTTTAAGATCGACATGTGTATACTTAATATATGGATCTTTAATATTTTTTAAATTTGAACTTAAAACTGTAACTTTTTTTAAGTTTTTATTTAACTTTATAAAATCACGGGCATCTTTTTCAGCTTCTTTATATTTAAGTATATTTCCATCATAATAATCATTTAATATTGAAAAGACTAATTTAGAAAATTGATTTTCTTTTTCGTGTCTTAAGAGTGATGCCAATTTAACATTCTCCTTTAAACTCTAAAATTAACACAATTGTCTTTAAATTCTAATAGTTTTTTCATGAAATCATTTTTATTATCCTTTATATATTTGAGCATTCGATTTTCTCGTTTAACTAACTCTAAAGCTTGTTCTCTCTTAAATTCATCCATATCATTAGTTATCTTGATATTATACTTATATAACTTAGTTCTTATTTTTTCTTTTAACCAATCTCTAAAAAGTTTATATACTTTATTATTATACTCCGTATTATCTACTAAACTAGGATCGAGTGTTACTAAATTCATTACT
>ERZ773359.1194-NODE-1194-length-36665-cov-13.043294_pt1 | contig 36665 bp, 28 predicted proteins | sample MGYA00374955_ERZ773359 | MGnify/ENA primary metagenome ERZ773359 (study PRJEB29098, sample SAMN04486028) | biogas fermenter metagenome | study: EMG produced TPA metagenomics assembly of the Biogas fermentation microbial communities from Germany - Plant 4 DNA1...
TGCATTTGTGGTTCACGATATTAAAATTATCGAAAGCCAAAATGGACTTTTCATCGCGATGCCCAGCAGAAAGACACCCAGCGGAGAATTCAGGGATATTGCACATCCTATACACTCAGAAGCACGTGCTAACATTCAGTCTGCAATCCTTGAAAAATACCAGACTATGCTGGTAGAAGAAGAAACAGGTGAGGGAGCAGATAGCTCCGAAACAGAAGACAAATAAGAATAATATAAGAAGAAAAGGCACTTACATATGTATAAGTGCCTGTATTTTTCTATTTATACCGGTCACGGGCATGTTCCACCACCTCTGACAGGTGGTGGGTATATGTTTTTTTGTCGTTTTTCTCTATACATTTTAGTGCTTTAATTATAATCACTTCATTATTGACCTTTTAGGAGTACAAATCCCGTGTTACTTTTGTCTATTTTGCATGTTGAAAAAATACAATAAACATGAGAGAATTATTATGTTATGGTGTGTTTAATATGCAAGCCATTTCTTTTGTTATTTAAATTATTTATGGTTTGGGTTTAACAAAACCGGGAGGAGTAATTTCCACATGGAAGCATTTTATGCTGTTATATTAGCTGCAGGAGCCGGAACGCGAATGAAGTCGGACAGGGCCAAAGTTATTCATGAGCTTTGCGGAAAACCTATGGTTAACTGGGTAATAGATGCAGTGAAGGCTTCGGGAACAGAAAATATCATTGTAGTTACAGGGCACCAGGAGGATCAGGTCAGAGCCTGTATAAAGGAAAAAGTGGAATTTGTTTCTCAAAATGAGCAGTTGGGTACCGGGCACGCAGTTATGCAGGTAAAACCACTGCTTCAGGGAAAAAAAGGTACCTGTCTGATCTTATGTGGGGACACTCCTTTAATTACTTCAGAAACTATAAAGCAAATCGTTCATGAGCATAACGACAATAACAGGGCAATGACTGTTTTAACAGCCATTTTTGAAGATCCTGAGGGCTACGGCAGAATAATCAGAGACCATTCAGGTAACGTAAGGGGTATTGTTGAGCATAGTGATGCCACTTCAGAACAGCTTCGGATTAAAGAAATTAACACAGGTATATACTGTTTTGAAATAGACTATTTGTTAAAATCTTTGGAAAATCTATCGAATCAAAACGACCAAAATGAATACTACCTAACCGATACGTTGTCCATAATCCTGGAAAATGGTGGTAAAGTTGGCACCACTACTTTAGGCTGCACCGATGAAATGATGGGAATCAATGACCGTGTACAGCTTGCATGGGCACAGAAAATTTTGAACAGGCGGATAATAGAGAAACACATGCGGAACGGGGTTACCTTTCTTAACCCGGACAGTTGTATTGTTGAGCACAGTGTAGATATCGGAAGGGATACTGTTATATACCCTTTAACAATTCTTGAGGGAAATACAAAAGTAGGTCAAAACTGCATAATAGGTCCCAACTCAAAAATTACAGATACCCTTATTGGCAATAACGTTACCGTATTAAATTCAGTAACCATTGAAAGCACCATCGATGACGATACAAATGTTGGTCCTTTTGCTTATCTCAGACCTGGAAACCAAATAGGGAAAAATGTTAAAATAGGTGATTTTGTAGAGGTAAAGAAATCTGTAATAGGGGATCATACGAAAATATCACATTTAGCATATATAGGAGATGCAGAAATCGGCAAAAATGTAAATATAGGCTGCGGTGTTGTCGTGGTGAATTATGATGGCGAAAAGAAACATAAAACAATTGTAGGAGATAATAGTTTTGTTGGCTGCAATGTGAATCTGGTTTCGCCGGTGGAAGTAAAAGCAAATTCTTTTATAGCAGCCGGCTCAACAATAACCGAAGAAGTCCCCGAATTTTCTCTTGCAATTGCCAGGAGTCGTCAAACCATTATCCGTGACTGGGTAATACGAAAAGGAAGATTAAGAGGAAAGAAACCTGAAGAGTAATTTTACGGAGGTTGTTATAAAATGAACTTACACGGAAAAGACATAAAAATATTCGCAGGCAACTCGAACATTGAACTTGCGGAAGAGATCGCTGCAAAAATCGGTTTGCCTCTTGGTGCTTCAAATGTGGGACGTTTCAGTGACGGTGAAATAGCCATAAGTATTAACGAAGTGGTGAGGGGTTCGGATGTTTTTATTATCCAGTCAACCTGTACACCGGTAAACGACAATCTGGTTGAGTTGTTAATTCTCATTGATGCCCTCAGAAGAGCTTCAGCAGGCAGAATTACCGCTGTTATGCCATATTTTGGATATGCCAGGCAGGACAGAAAAGCTAAAGCAAGGGACCCTATTTCTGCGAAGCTTGTAGCCAATCTTATAACCACTGCCGGAGCAGACAGGGTTTTAACGATGGATTTGCATGCAAACCAGCTTCAGGGTTTCTTTGATATACCCCTGGACCACCTTTTGGGAGCACCCATTATTGCAAAATATATTCAGGAGAAATTTGGGAACACTGACGACTTGGTTGTTGTTTCTCCAGATGTAGGCAGCGTTTCACGCTCAAGGAAATTTGCAGAAAAACTTGAAGCGCCTTTGGCTATTATTGATAAACGCCGGCCAAAAGCCAATGTTTGTGAAATTATGAATATTATAGGTGATGTTCGCGGAAAACGGGCAATACTTGTTGATGATATAATTGATACCGCAGGCACAATCGTGGGCGCAGCAAATGCATTGGCAGATATAGGTGCCAAGGAAGTATATGCCTGCTGTACCCATGGAGTATTGTCAGGACCGGCCATTGAGCGTATTAAAAATTCGCCTATAAAGGAACTTGTTACGTTGAACACCATACCCCTTCGTAAGGAAAAAAGAATAGATAAAATCACCGTGCTTTCGGTTGCAGATGTTTTTGCAGAGGCGATAGAGCGCATTTATGGCGATATTTCCATATCAACGTTATTTACGCAACAATAACTTTTATTAATATTATAAAGTCAACGGGCCTGTTATTCCTGCCCGTTGATTTTTTTATGTTATTAAATAAAAAGCTATGGTATACTTCAATTGAAAAGGAGGATACTGAATGTTTGTTTTTGCAGGTCTTGGCAATCCAGGAAAACAATATGAAAGAACCAGGCATAATATAGGCTTTGAATGCGTTGATTATATATCCTTGCTTTATCGTATACCCTTTACAAAAATAAAATTTAAGGCTCTTATTGGTGAAGGTTTTATCCAGGGTGAGAAGGTTATGCTTGTGAAGCCCCAGACATATATGAACAACAGCGGAGAATCTTTACGGGAAATTGTAGAGTATTACAGGCTGGAGCTTAGCAGGCTTGTAGTAATATATGATGATATTGATCTTGATTTGGGAACCATCCGTATCCGTCCACGGGGAAGTGCCGGTACCCATAATGGTATGCGCTCCATTCTCTATCACCTTATGACGGAAGAATTTCCCCGTATAAGAGTTGGTATTGGTAAGCCTGAACCCCCACAGGATTTAGTTTCTTTTGTTTTGGGCAAGTTAAATAACGAAGAACAAAGAATAATGAATGAAACAATAAAAAAGGTAGCCTTATCGGTTCAGGAAATAATTGAAAGCGGAATTGATATGGCCATGAGTAAATTTAACGGGAAATAACAAAGCTTGAGGTTGTGTTTGATGAATAACAACAGATTTTATAACTGGGACAAATTTTGCGAAATAAAAACAGATATCTCGGAAGGTTCTAGTATCTCAATCAATGGCCTTATGGATACCCAAAGGCACCATATGGTTTATTCTGTTATTGCCAAAACCAATAGAAAAGTAATCTATATTGCTGCCAACGAATTGCAGGCGCGTAATGCCTTCGCTAATTTCAATGGCATGTCCAAAGGAAGGGTACTGTATTTTCCCTTCAGAGAAAAAATGCTCTACGATGTAGAAGCAAAAAGCAATGACCAGGCGCATGAAAGAATAGAAATTCTTGATCGGATTCTCAGGCGGGACTATGATATTGTGGTTCTATCCTGTGAATCCCTGCTGGATATTTTTATGCCTCCTGAAGATTTTGCCTCTCATAGACTATCCTTTAAAACAGGGGATACAATAGATTTGGAAAAGCTGATATCCGAATTGGTGAAAATGGGATACGAAAGAGAAGAGGAGGTGCAGGGTCCGGGACAGTTTACAATAAGAGGCGGTATTATAGACATATTCCCGATACAGCTTGCAAACCCTGTAAGAGTTGAATTATTTGATATTGAAGTTGATTCAATACGCATTTTTGATCCCGAAAGTCAAAGATCTGTTCAAAGCATTATGGAATTTGATATTCTTCCGGCAAAAGAGTTTATTTTTACAAAGGATCATGCCGCCCATATAGCTGACAGGGTTCAATGTGAACTTTCCGAGGTTTTATCAAAAATAAAGGATAGAGAACTTGCTTATTCGTTAGATAGAAACTTTGGAACTTATATTGAAAAATTAAAAAATGCCGAATACTTTGCAGGTATAGACAAGTTTATCCCCTATTTTTATGAGAAAAAGCATACAATTTTGCATTATGTAAATAGGGGAGAACTGCTGTTTATTGAAGATGTGGCAAGATTAAAGCAACGGCTTGGAAATGTTATTGAAGAGTACCATAGGCAGTGCGAAATCCTTTTAGAAAAGGGAATGATTTTACCTGGATCTTTTTCAATGTATCATGATCCTGAAGAACTGTCAAAACAGTTTGCTGACATGCAGATGGTGTATCTTAACAGCCTTGGTGCTCAGGAATGGCTTACTGATATAAAGGGCCAGTATTCTTTGCATGGCTATAATATAGAGCCGTACGGCGGTCACATAGAAGAACTGAAAAAGGATATAAGGTCCTGGCTTGATAAAGGATATCAGATAACAATACAGACTTCATCAGAACAAAGGAAGGAAGGGCTTAAGAGTTTTTTAGAAAATGAAAATATCCGTACCTTAACGCAGTACCCTGAAGGTGACATACCCTGTGTTGTGATAAAGACGGGTCAGTTGCGAAACGGGTTTATATATCCTGATATTAAGTGGGCAGTATTATGTGAAAGTGATATCATTGCAGACAAAAAAACAAGGATAAGCCCCCAGTTCAGGAGCGGAAAGAAAATAAAGATATTTACAGATTTGACGGTTGGGGATTTTGTAGTTCACCAGACCCATGGAATAGGTATATATAAGGGAATAGAGTCTCTTACCGTTGACGGCACCAAAAATGAGTATTTGAAGATTGAATACCGTGATGGTGGCTTGTTATATATACCTACAACACAAATGGAACTGATTCAGAAATATATAGGTACTGAAGGAAAAAACCCCAGAATTAACAAACTGGGCGGAACTGAATGGGCAAAGCAAAAGAAAAGAGTAAAGGAATCGTTAAAACAACTTGCAGAAAGTTTAATTCGTCTTGAAGCCGAACGTGCTGCAATGGAAGGCCACGCTTATTCCCCGGACACTGTCTGGCAGAAACAATTTGAAGATGCCTTTGAATGGGAAGAAACCAAAGATCAGCTTAGATGTACAGAAGAAATAAAAGCAGATATGGAATCTAAAAGGCCTATGGATCGTCTGCTTTGTGGAGATGTTGGTTATGGAAAGACAGAAGTGGCATTGCGCGCTGTTTTTAAAGCGGCAATGGACGGAAAACAGTCAGCTTTTTTAGTTCCAACAACTGTTCTGGCTTCCCAACATTTTGAAAATTTTAAAAAACGATTTGAACAATTTCCTGTCACAGTTGAAATGTTAAGCAGATTTCGTACCGTCAGTGAGCAAAAAAAGATTATTAAGGACCTAAAATCAGGCCGTATTGATCTTATAGTGGGCACTCATAAACTTCTTAACAAGGAGGTACGTTTTAAGGATCTTGGACTTTTGATTATAGATGAAGAACAGCGGTTTGGTGTTGAGCAAAAAGAGAAAGTAAAAAGCATGTATCCCAAAGTGGATATTCTGACCCTGTCTGCTACTCCTATACCCAGAACTCTTCACATGTCGCTGACCGGTATAAGGGATATAAGTACAATAGAAGAGCCACCCGAACAAAGATACCCGGTTCAGACCTATGTCCTTGAATACAGTGAGGATGTAATTTCAGATGCAATTAGAAGAGAGATTGCAAGGGATGGCCAGGTTTTCTATCTATATAACCGTGTAAAAGGAATTCAGGCAAAGGCAGCCAGATTACAGGAAATGTTAAAGCCAATCCGTGTAGGTTATGCCCATGGGCAAATGAGTGAAAGACAGCTTGAAAAAATAATTACTTCCTTTATAAATAAGGAATTCGATGTATTGGTTTGTACCACAATTATCGAGTCGGGAATTGATATGCCCAATGTAAACACAATAATAGTGGAAGATGCAGACAGGCTTGGACTGGCCCAGATGTATCAGCTCAGGGGAAGAGTGGGGCGTTCAAACCGTCTGGCTTATGCCTATCTGACATATAAAAAAGATAAAGTGCTGAATGAAATAGCAGAGAAAAGGCTTAAAGCCATCCGCGAATTTACCGAATTTGGCTCGGGTTTTAAAATAGCCATGCGGGATTTGCAAATAAGGGGTGCCGGAAACCTTTTGGGGCCCGAGCAGCATGGACATATGGAATCGGTAGGTTATGACACTTATGTGAAGCTTCTGGATGAAACGATAAAGGAATTAAAGGGGGAATTTATACCTGACGATGATTTTGAAGTAACAATTGATATCAAGATAGATGCATATCTTGATTCGGGCTATATACCCGACGAACAGGCAAGGCTTGACATGTATAAAACAATTGCTGCTATTGAAACCGAAGACGAGGCCATGGATGTATATGATGAACTTATAGACAGATACGGTGACGTTCCCGATGCAGCCTCAAATCTGATTAAAACCGTTTTGGTAAGAAAACTTGCTGCAAGATGTGGATTTAGTATTATTAAGAAAAAGGGTAACATGGTACTGTTGTATTTTAAGGATCAAACCACACTCCCCTTATCACTCTTATCAAAATTTATACAGGAGCAAAAGGGAAGGATCATGTTTTCAGCAGGCAAAACACCTTACCTGTCATATAGGGCAGAGGGCTTAAATCCCTCTGAAATACTTGATAATATTAAGATTCTGTTACAGACGGTTCATAAATTGCAGTTGGAATAATAATTGATTATAATTAAAATGTCTGAACTAAATCCATCACTGAAAATTGCATTATAATCAGGCTAAAATATTGTTATTGCTTTTGTTTCCTTTATTGCACTACTATTTTTGGGCAATAAGGAAGTGTTTAATATTTGACCACATCAAAGGTGGATTAACCATGAAAAAAATAATGACCATTGTACTTATTGCAGCGGTTATTGCTACAGGAAGTATTTATTTTATATTGGATTCAAGAAGTTATGTCGCCAAGGTTGGCGGTCAGAAAATCAAGAATTATGAGTATGTTTTCTTTCTCCGCACTCAAAAGCAGATAACAGAATCTGAGGCGGGTGTGACCGATGAGCAGGAGAAAAGAAAACTTTGGAAGACGGCTGTTGACGGGGAGGATCCGGTAGTAATTGTTATGAACCAGGCTTTGGAAAACGCAAAAGAGTTTAAAGTGCAATTAATCAAGGCCAGACAATCAAAATTTAGGCTGTCTGATTCGGAGCGCAAGGAAATCAATCAGTATTTAAATAATTGGTTGCAAATTACAGAAAACAGAAATTATGTACTGAATGAAATAGGCATAAGTATTTCCCAGTTCAAGGACATGATGATGAAGTCCCAGCTTGTGGGCAGGTTTGCCTATGACTTTATGCAAAAAAACAGTGACGCTGTAACTGTTTTGGATGAAGAGGCAGAAAAATATTACAACGAGAACAGAAAAAATATGGATGACGTAACAGTCAGGCATATTTTAATTTCAATTGAAGAAAATATGAGTGACGAACAAAAAGCCGAGAAAAGAAAGCTTTCGGAAGAGCTTTTGAAAAGGCTGGAAAAGGGTGAAAACATGTCCGACCTGGTTAATGAGTATTCTGATGACCCCGGCTCGAAGGAAAATGGAGGCATATACACCTTCAAATATTCCGAACCCTACGCCCGAGAGTTTAAAGATTGGGCCTTCAGCGCCAAGGTTGGGGATATGGATATTGTTGAAACCCAATTTGGATATCATATTATGAGGCTGGAATACAGAAGTACCTTTGAAGACAAAAAGGAACTTGCCAGAAGCGAAATAAAAGCCAATAAGCTTAATGAGTATTATCAAAACAAGGTAAAAGAATGGCTGGATGATCCGTATTTTAATCTGGTTAAAAATGAAAAAATACTCAATAAAATAACCAAGAAAACCTTTGAAAAATAACGAGGTGTAGAATTCCCGCTGCTTTACACTGCCACGCCCTCCTTCAACTAAAAAATCTTTCAAGCACAACCACCTTTTGGCTTAAGTCTTTTATATTTGGTATGTTTGCATAAAAACTACAGTATCTATTCATAATAATAGCGTAAGATTTCTTTAGGTTGAAAGGAGGCATAGACCTTGAAGGCAACAGGCATCGTTAGAAGAATTGATGATTTGGGACGTGTTGTAATTCCCAAGGAAATCAGACGGACATTGAGAATTCGTGAAGGCGATCCATTAGAAATATTTACAGACCGTGAAGGTGAAGTAATTCTAAAGAAATATTCCCCTATTGGCGAATTGGGTGATTTTGCAACAGAATATGCTGAATCTCTGCATAATACAAGTGGGCATATTGTATGTGTTGCTGACAGGGATTCCATCATTGCTGTATCAGGTGCATCTAAAAAGGAGTTCCTGGAGAAACCGTTAAGCAGTGAACTTGAAAAAATCATAGAATCAAAAAACACATTTGTAGCACCTTCTGCTGAATCTGCAAAAGTTACAATTTTAAGTGACGAATCAAGTGACAAATATACATCCCAGGTTATTACACCTATTATTTCAGAAGGTGATCCTATCGGAGCTGTAATGGTTTTATCAACAGATCCTAATGCTAAAATGGGTGATGTCGAGACAAAGCTGGCCCAGTCGGCAGCAACTTTTTTAGGAAAGCATATGGAACAATAAAAGAAGAGAGCCTCAAAGGCTCTCTCTTCTTTATAACCAAAAAAATACCCCTGCCAAAATTCCTTGTTGGTAAGCCGAATTCTTTTTAATCACCACAGACAAATGCCCTTTTCCTTCAATTTCATGATGGCTTCCAGAAAATAAAAATCACCGTAAATAATGCTTTTATGTATACCGCTGTTATATGATTCCGAACCATTTTTCAAAATGGAGTCTGTCTTGTCAGTCCAGTCGCATTGCTCTTTTTCCAGGGATTTCAAAATCTTTATTGCAGTATTTAAATAAAGTTTTTTTTCAAAAGAGGGAACATGTTTGGAAATTTCGATCATTCCGCAGGCGGCAATAGCACCGGCAGTTGTATCAATGTATAATGGTGCGTCAGGACTTCTGAAATCTATGGTTGGGATGAAGCTGTCCTGAATACAGGATATGAAATAATGAGCTACTTTTTTAGCAAGATCCAGATATAGTGTTTTTTGGGTGTGCAAATAAGATAAAGCGAAACCATATATTGCCCAGCTTTGCCCCCTGGACCATGACGAACCCGTGCCATACCCCTGACCACCATAAGTTTTAATAACTTCCCCTGTATTTGTGTCGTATTCAATAATGTGAATTACCGACCCGTCAGGACGAATTACATTTTCAGCTGTCTTATCGGCATGAGCTTCAGCTATGAAACGGTAGCGGCTATAGCCTGTTTCATTCGAAGCCCAATATAATAACGGGAGATTCATCATAGTATCTATAATAGACCATCCCTCCCGCTCTTTACCATTCCATGCAGTGATAAAACCACCTTTTATATTAAACCGCGACGCTAAATGATTTGCGGCAATTAATCCTCTGATTTTGGATTCTGGATTACCTGTAATTCTGTAGTTCGCAACGCTTGATAAATGCCACATGAAGCCGACATCATGGTGCAGGCCTTCAAAACTTCCGTCAAGCCCAAATAGCACCTTATCCAAACGCAGTTCTGCTTTTTCTGCCATTTCTCTGTATTTTTCATCCTGTGTTCCCATATACATCAGCCACAGAATTCCGGGCCAGAAGCCATTAGTCCACCAGGTGGGATCTTCTTTGAATTTGTCGTCGTATCTACCGTCAACAGTTGTATAAGGTATTTTATCCCCCACATTGGCAGCGACTTTGCTCATCTTGACTTTAATATTTTCCCAAACCGAATCAAGCCAATTACTGTCCTGCACTGAAATGCCGAACATCATATTCACTCCTTATTTACCAAATATTTTATATGAGTGCTTATATTGTATCATGATTAGTGTATCAATGGTATCTTACTTTTTCCTTTTACATAATATATATCCAATACTAACCTCTTGAAAGATAGGTGCTGTTCCAGTATAATTAGAATATCGTGCTAGACGGGGAGGTAGCGGTGCCCTGTACCTGCAACCCGCTATAGCAGGGTTGAATTCCTGCCCGAGGCATGTAGCTGTGAAGTCAGGGCCCTGATTAAAGGGCAATGAAGATTGGGTCTTGCGCAATTCAGGGCTGTGAACCCCGTCAGGTCCGGAAGGAAGCAGCGGTAAGCAGTTGACTGGATGTGCCGTGAGGGTGCCTAATCCGAGCTTTTTGTCAGAGTACCGTTTGTAGCTGTATGTCGACGGCAGGTGCACGATACATATCTATGTGTGAATTTGCGTCAGAGATTTATCTTCCGGTATTTAATATTAAAACTTTATTTCCCCATGTAATATTAATCTGTAAAAAAATGAAACTTTTCAGCTTCTAACCATAGCAGTTTATTTATTTTAAATATTGTGAATTTAGTAAAAAAGGCCGATAAAAAATTAGAGTGGTTAAATGGTTTTGTCAGGCGGTAAAATTTATGAACAGAAATAATAAAAGAGTTCTGTATATTATTTGTTTTTTTATTTTTATTTTTACCTTGTTATGGCTTATATTCTCTTATGTAACAAGCAATTCTCATTTTGCTTTTTTCACGTGGTTATCAGGTGATTTGCTTCTGTCATTATTAATAACATCATTAATTATTATCATTTTCTTAATAAGCCGCTATAACAGTTTAATCCGGGAACTTAACAGATCCTTTAAAAAAATAAACAATTCAGATAACGATAAGCACCCGGCTGAAAGCAAAAGAAAGACATTATTGCATGCTATATTTGATATCAGCTATGACATCGGTAGAATAACAAAAGACATACAAAAACAGATAAGAGAGCTGAATGAGCGTAGCGCAGAGCTTGATCGAAAAAATACCAAATTGAATAATGCCTATAAACAGCTTGAAACATCATATGCCCAACTGCAGGCCTTAATGGAACAGCTGAAAGAATCAGAGCAGAGATACCACTCTCTTGTGATTAATATTCCTGATATTGTTCTTACCCTTGACAGCCATGGAAGAATAACTTTTGGCAACAGAGCCTGTAGAGACATTTTAAACTTCAGGCGTCATGACATTGTGGGAAAACCATTTCAGTGCTTTATTCATGATGATTATGTTAGTACATTTAACTACGGGAAACTTAAGCAGTTAGTTCAGGAAAAAGGCGAACAAATAATACAAATCCCGTTGAAGAGAAAAAACGGTACAATAATTCAAACAGAGATTAAATTTACACCTGCTTTAGAATCCCGGGGCAGCAGTATACAGGCAATTATACGTGATGTAACAGAGCAAAAGCTGATGGAAAATAAACTTGTTGAAAACAACCGAAGACTTGAAATTATAAATGGTTTTAGTCAGAAGATTTCTTCGGCTTTGGAACTGCCTGATATATATAGAACCTGTGTAAAAACTTTAACTGAATTATTGGGATTCTATGGTGCAATATATTTCATGGCAGAAAAAAAGGACAAATTTTATCGTATTGCAGAGTATTCGGGAGATTATTTTAAGCAATCCGACAGTTTGAAATATTTTTCATATATTCATCGCGATATATCCTCGTTATACAATAGAAATAAAGATGGTACAGTTCTGGGTTTTAATACATTTGTTGAGCCTCTTATTAAAGAGCATGGGAAAATCGTAAACATTCCGCCTTTTGAGGCAGTATATATTCAGGAACTGAAAATGGGAGATACAGGTTCGGGTCTGCTGCTTGTAATTACTAATAAAGCTCTTTCGCCCGAGGAATTTGATATATTGCGTTCCATTGGCAATACCGCCGCTGTTGCAGTTGAAAATTCAATATATCTGACCAAATCAAAAAATAGCTATGTTGCAACATTTGATGCACTTATCACTGCTGTAGAAGCCAGGGATCAGTATACAAGGGGGCATTTACAAAGAGTTTCGGCTTTTGCTGTTAGAATAGCCAAAGAAATGGGAATGAATAAAGAACAGATAGAAGAGCTCCGCATAGCAGGCATATTACATGACGTGGGGAAAATTGGAATAAGTGACAAAATCCTGCTTAAGAAGGGGCCTCTTACAAAGGAAGAGTATGAAGAAATTAAGAAGCACCCTGCCATAAGTAATAAAATTCTTCATCCAATAGGTTTATCAGACAGAATTCTAAAGGCAATAGCATTCCATCATGAGAGATTTGACGGCAGAGGATATCCCTTCGGATTAAGTAATGAAAGCCTTGGCCCTGAACCGCAGATTATTGCTGTGGCAGATGCCTTTGATGCTATGACTTCAAAAAGACCTTACCGGGAACCATGGTCGGTAGCTGAGGCTATCAGAGAGCTTGAAGCAAATAAAGGAAGTCAGTTTCATCCCGATATTGTTGATGTTATGCTCAAAATTCAAAGAAATAGAGTTAAACCCCTTATCTAGAGTATTAATGTACAGGTTTGAATTAGCCACCCATTTTTTATTGGCAATCATAAATTTGTATGTTATAATCATAAAGGTTTTTTAAAGTCCTTGGGACTTTTTTATTATTAAACTAATTTAATCTGCTTTGTTCCTTTGGTAAGAATGGTAATACTTAAGGATAGCTTAATAATTTAATCTGATCATCTGTTTTTGGTATGGGAATTAAGCAGATTGTTAAATACTATATTAATATTTAAAATTTAGGAGGCCAACCTGAATGAAATCGAAAGTAGAAAATGTGGACAAGAATGTTGTGAAATTAACTATTGAGGAAGATGCACAGCGCTTTAACGAAAGTCTTAGAAAAGCGTACCAGAAAACTAAAGGCAGGTTTTCAATTCCCGGTTTTAGAAAAGGCAGAGCTCCAATGAATTTAATTGAAAAATACTATGGAGATAATATATTTTATGAAGAAGCCTTCAATATAATCTGCCCCGATGCATATGAGGCGGCAATAAAGGAACATAACATTATCCCTGTGGATGCACCTGAATTAGATATTGAACAGATTGGCAGGGATCAAAATTTAATATTCACCGCAAAAGTAACAGTTAAACCCGAGGTTAAACTGGGGGAATATAAAGGGCTTCCTGTAGAAAAAGAGCAGGTGAATATTACCGATGAAGATGTTCAAAAAGAGCTTGAGAAAATTCAGGACAGAAATTCAAGGCTTGTTTCTGTAGAGGACAGACCTGTTCAGGATAAAGATATTATAAATATTGATTTTGAAGGATTTATTGACGGCCAGCTTTTTGAAGGAGGTTCATCAAAGGGATATACACTGGTTGTGGGTTCTAACACTTTTATTCCCGGTTTTGAGGAACAGCTAATTGGTGCCTCACTGAATCAGGAATTAGACGTAAATGTTACATTCCCGGAAGATTATCATAGTGAGGAGCTAAAGGGAAAACCGGCAGTTTTCAAAGTCCGTATTAACGAAATAAAATACAAGGAACTTCCTGTTATAGATGATGAGTTTGCTCAGGATGTGAGTGAATTTGATACCTTGGAAGAATATAAAGCCGATATTAGAAAGAAATTAGAAAAAGATGCTCAGGATGCGGCCGAACGTAAATATGAAAATGAGCTTGTTAAGAAAGCTGTGGAAAATGCCGAAGTTGATATTCCGGAAGTTATGGTGGAACGTCAGATCAACAATATTATGCAAAGGTTAAATATGACTCTGCTTTATCAGGGTATGGATTTGAATACCTATTTAAATATGATGGGTATTGACGAAAAAACAATGCGTGATGATTACAGGGAAAGGGCTCTTGAGGAAGTAAAAACACAGTTGGTACTGGAAAAGATTTCCCAAGCTGAAAAAGTTGAAGCTTCGGACGAAGAAGTTGAGGCAGAGATAGCAGAGATGGCTAAAAATTACAATCAAAATGCCGAGGATTTTAAGAAACATTTACAGAATGACGATATAGAATATATTAAAGACACCATTATTACAAGAAAAACTATTGAACTGATGAAGCAGAAACCCGAGTAAAAGTAAGCCTCAACAGATTATGCAAAAGATACCGGTTATATAATATCGGGTAATTTTGTTTAAAAGATCACAACCGGGGAAATTTATATAATACTATTGTACAATAAACAATAATTTTATACTTAAGTATAATAACAGTATGGTCCGTCAAAAAAAGATCATATTAAGAAAAGGGGGATGAAATATGCCACTTATACCTTATGTAATTGAGCAGAGTAACAGGGGAGAACGTTCATATGATATTTACTCCCGTTTGCTGGAGGATAGAATCATATTTTTAAGCGACGAGGTTAATGATGTAACAGCAAGCCTGATAGTAGCTCAAATGCTGTTTTTGGATGCTAAGGATCCAGACAAGGATATACAGTTTTATATTAATAGTCCTGGTGGCTCAGTATCAGCGGGTCTTGCCATTTATGATACAATACAGCATGTGAAATCCGATGTATCTACAATTTGTGTAGGTATGGCAGCAAGTATGGGAGCATTTTTACTTGCTTCAGGAACCAAGGGTAAACGTTTTGCCTTGCCCAACAGCACAATAATGATACATCAGCCTATGGGTGGTGCGAAAGGTCAGGCCACCGATATCAAAATTCACGCAGAATGGATTTTAAAAACTAAGGATAATTTAAACCGCATTTTAAGTGAAAAAACCGGGCAGCCTCTGGAAAAGATTCAGCGCGATGTAGAAAGGGATTACTTTATGTCTTCATGGGAGGCAAAGGATTACGGAATTGTCGACGAAGTTATGGTACCAAGATAACGAGGTGAAGTTTAGTGTCAAGATATGAAGATAAAAAACAGCTTAAATGCTCTTTTTGCGGAAAGACTCAGGAACAGGTCAAAAGGCTTGTTGCAGGACCCGGTGTTTATATTTGTGATGAATGTATAGAACTTTGCTCTGAAATTATTGGTGAAGAGTTTGAAGATACGGGTGTAGATATACAGCTGGAAGAAATTCCAAAACCCATAGAAATAAAAAATATTCTCGACCAGTATGTTATTGGACAGGAAAACGCCAAAAAATCACTGGCTGTTGCTGTATACAACCACTACAAGAGGATAAACTCTGAACTGGTTTCTGGTGATGTGGAATTGCAAAAAAGTAATATTCTGATGATAGGTCCCACCGGTTCGGGAAAAACATTACTTGCTCAAACATTGGCGAAAATATTAAATGTTCCTTTTGCCATTGCAGATGCAACATCATTAACAGAAGCCGGTTATGTTGGGGAAGATGTGGAAAATATACTCCTGAAACTTATCCAAGCTGCAGACTATGATATAGAACGAGCAGAGAAGGGCATCATATATGTGGATGAAATAGACAAGATTGCCAGAAAATCCGATAACCCCTCCATAACCCGCGATGTAAGCGGGGAGGGTGTTCAACAGGCCTTATTAAAAATACTTGAAGGCACTGTAGCTTCGGTACCACCCCAGGGTGGGAGGAAGCATCCGCACCAGGAGTTTATACAAATAGACACTACCAATATTTTGTTTATTTGTGGAGGTGCGTTTGACGGTCTTGATAAGATTATAGAAAACAGAATTGGTAAGAAAACAATCGGTTTTGGTGCTGCCATCGAAAGCAGCATGGATCGGAGCAAAAAGATCGGTGAACTGTTTCAACAGGTAACACCGCAGGATTTGTTAAAATACGGTCTGATACCCGAGTTTATTGGCAGGCTCCCTATAGTTGCTTCGTTGCATTCTCTGGACAGGGATGCTTTGATAGAAATTCTTACAAAGCCCCGGAATGCTCTTGTAAAGCAATATAAGAAGCTGTTTGAAATAGACGGTGTTGAGCTTGTTATAGAGGAATGTGCCCTGCACGCAATTGCCGATAAGGCTCTTGAGAGAAAGACCGGGGCAAGAGGGTTGCGTTCTATCATGGAGGAAATCCTAACCGATGTTATGTATGAAATTCCATCCAAAAAGAATGTGGAAAAGTGTATAGTTGATGGAGAAGTTGTTCTTTCAGGACGTGAGCCCACTCTTATTTTTAATGATACTAGGAAAGCATTGAATTCACCAAAAAAGAAAAAACAGAAAGAAAATATTGATTCAGCATCGTAAGAATCCGGCTATGCCGGATTTTTTTATGTGAGAAAGCTCTGCTTTTTACAGATATTGTGCAATGTAAGAACAGCTCTTGCATATGAAGCGACTGTTTCGGGCATTGCACAATATCAAAAGTTTAATTGACGCCGTTTTGAACATGCGTGAAGATTGAAAATCACAAAATAATATAGTATTATAGAACATGGGTTCGGTCTTTCATAAACTTAAACTGACGCAGACTTGGAAATTTTTAATGCTCGCATATGGCACATTATTTTAAACTAATAGACAGGAAAAAAAGAGTGAGGTGTACAAATGAAAAAAAACAACAGAAATTACGGAAATGAAAGTATAACATCTCTGAAGGGAGCCGAACGCGTCAGACTACGACCGGGCGTTATTTTTGGTTCAGATGGCATTGAAGGTTGTCAGCATTCTTTCTTTGAAATTCTATCTAATTCTATAGATGAGGCCCGAGAAGGTTTTGGTAAAGAAATAAAGGTTACCCGTCACCGTGATTTTTCAATTACGGTGGAAGACAAGGGACGTGGTGTTCCCCTGGATTACAACCCAATTGAGAAGCGCTATAACTGGGAACTGGTATATTGTGAGCTTTATGCAGGTGGAAAATATAATAATAACAGTGGTGAAAACTACGAGTTCAGTCTTGGTTTAAACGGCCTTGGCGCCTGTGCAACCCAATACAGTTCGGAATATATGTTTGTTACATCTTTCAGGGATGGTTATAAATATTCATTGGAGTTCAGGAAGGGAGAAAATGTTGGTGGCCTTAAAAGGGAGAAGGTAAGCTATGAACATACGGGTACTGTAACACATTGGAGACCCGATCTTGAGGTTTTTACTGATATTAAAATTCCCATTGAGTATTACAGGCAAACATTAAAAAGACAGGCTGTTGTTAACCCGGGTCTTAGATTTATATTAGCAGATGAGGAATCGGGAAATACAGAAGAGTTCTATTATGAAAACGGTATAATGGATTATGTGAAGGAATTATCTGAAGATAAGGGTTTTACTTCTGCTCAGTATTTCGAAACCTCTGTAAGAGGCCGGGACAGGGAAGACAAACCTGAATATAAGGTGAAAATTCATGTTGCTTTCCTGTTCAACAATGAAATTAATGCACTTGAATATTATCACAATTCCAGTTTTCTGGAGTATGGAGGCGCGCCCGATAAGGCTGTTAAAAGCGCTTTTGTTTATGAAATTGATAAATATTTAAGAAACAATAACAAGTATAACAGGAACGAATCCAAAATAACCTTTGCAGATATTCAGGAAAGCCTGATTTTTGTCAGCAGTTCCTTTTCAACCATTACCAGCTACGAAAACCAGACTAAAAAGTCCATAACAAACAGGTTTATTCAGGAAGCCATGACCGATTTCCTGAAGGAACAACTTGAAGTGTACCTCATTGAGAACAGGGATGAAGCAGAAAAAATCGCTGGCCAGGTATTGGCAAACAAAAGAAGTCGCGAATCTGCCGAAAGGACACGTATTGATGTCAGGAAAAAACTTAGCGGTAAGGTGGATTTTACAAATCGGGTAAAGAAATTTGTTGACTGCAGAACAAAAGACGTTTCCAAAAGAGAGCTTTATATTGTTGAAGGCGACTCTGCCCTTGGTTCATGTAAAATGGCCAGGGATGCCGAGTTTCAGGCCATAATGCCTGTCCGCGGTAAAATACTGAACTGCCTGAAAGCAGATTATGAAGCAATTTTTAAAAGTGAAATAATAGTGGATCTTCTAAAGGTTATGGGTTGTGGTGTGGAGATAAAGACAAGGCACAACAGGGATCTCAGTACGTTTAACATGGAAAACCTCAGGTGGGACAAGGTTATAATATGTACCGATGCCGATGTGGATGGGTTCCAGATACGCACTTTAATTCTGGCAATGATATACAGGCTAATTCCCACCCTTATCCGTGAAGGAAAGGTGTATATTGCAGAATCACCTTTGTTTGAAATCCGTAGTAAGGATAAAACATGGTTTGCGTATAATGAGAAGGAAAAGAATGATATATTGAAGAAGCTGAAAGGTGAAAAGGTGGCAATTCTACGTTCAAAAGGGTTAGGCGAAAACGATCCTGATATGATGTGGCACACTACCATGAACCCTGAAACAAGAAGGTTAATAAAGGTTGTTCCCGATGACATGAAACAAACGCAGGAGTTTTTTGATATTCTTCTTGGAGATAACCTGCAGGGCAGAAAAGACTATATTAGTGAGCACGGTCACGAATATTTGGACATGCTTGATGTAAGCTGATTGAGTTGCTGTAAAGTGACGTAACGCTCTGATACAACTTAAACGATGAAGTGAGGATATTTCATATGAAGTTTACCGAACAAAAGATAGTGGAAACATTAAAAATAAACTATATGCCCTATGCAATGAGTGTTATTGTTTCCCGTGCAATCCCGGAAATAGACGGGTTAAAACCATCCCACAGGAAACTTCTGTACACAATGTATAAGATGGGGCTTTTACACGGCGCAAAAACCAAATCGGCAAATGTAGTAGGACAAACAATGAAACTGAATCCCCACGGTGATATGGCAATTTACGAAACATTGGTCAGGCTTACAACAGGAAATGGTGCGCTTTTGCATCCGCTTGTTGAGTCCAAGGGGAATTTCGGGCGTGTTTATGCAAGGGACATGAAATTTGCTGCCCCGAGATATACCGAGGTTAAACTTTCAGAGATAAGTAGCGAACTGTTCAGAGATATAGATAAGGATACGGTAGATTTTACAGATAACTATGATGGGACAATGAAAGAGCCTGTATTGCTACCAACGGTTTTTCCCAATATTCTGGTTAACCCGAACCAGGGCATTGCCGTGGGTATGGCAAGCAACATCTGTAGTTTTAATCTGAAAGAAGTTTGTGATGCTACCATCGCGTATATAAAAAATGATAATATAAAGCTAATTGATTATTTAAAGGCTCCGGATTTCTCGACCGGAGGAGAGCTGATCTACAATGAGAAGGACCTGAAAAAAATCTATGAAACGGGCAGGGGGAGTTTTAAAGTCCGTGCAAGGTACAGGTTTGACAAAAAAAATAATTGTATTGAGATATATGAAATACCTTATACCACTACCTCAGAAGCCATTATTGATTCTATTACCGACCTTGTTAAAAGTGGTAAAATAAAAGATATAACAGATGTTCGTGACGAAACGGGATTAAGCGGCTTGAAAATTGCACTGGACATAAAGCGTTCAGCAGATCCTGACAACCTGATGAACAGGCTGTTTAAGCTTACGCCTCTTGAGGACAGCTTCGGATGTAATTTCAATATCCTTGTAAATGGTAAACCGCAGGTTCTGGGCGTAAAGGGGATACTTGACCACTGGATCGAGTTTCGTATGATGTGCATCCGCAGGCAAACAGCTTTCGACATAAAAAAGAAATCCGAAAGGCTTCATTTATTAGAAGGGCTGTCTAAAATTCTTCTTGATATTGACAAAGCCATAAGGATTATCCGTGGTACAGAGAAGGAAGATCAAGTGGTGCCAAACCTTATGAAAGGGTTTGGTATTGATCAGGCTCAGGCAGAGTTTATAGCTGAGATCAAACTAAGAAATTTAAATAAGGAATATATAATAAAACAGACATCAAACATTGAATCTTTAAGAGCTGAGATTGCCGATCTTAAGGATATCTATAACAAAGAATCAAGAATACTGGATATTATATGCAGGCAGTTAAAGGAAATATCAAAGAAGTATGGCCAACCCAGAAAAACAGGAATAATAAACGAGAAACATGTTGAAGTTATTACTGAAGAAGTTCTGATAGAAGATTATAATGTTAAGCTTTTTCTTACAAAGCAGGGTTATCTTAAAAAAATACCGCTTACTTCTCTCAGGGCTTCAGGGGAGCAGAAGATTAAGGAAGATGACGAAATAATACAGGAGATTGAAGCCAGAAATAAGAACGAGCTGATACTTTTTTCCGATCAATATGTAGCCTACAAACTGAGAATTCATGAAATTAACGACTGTAAGGCATCACAGCTTGGCGAATATCTTGAGAATATCCTTGAAACCAGCCCTGGAGAAAGGATACTGTATATGACAGCTACCGAAGACTATTCAGGTTTTATGCTCTTTTCCTTCGAGAATGGGAAATGTGCCAAAATACCGCTATCAAGTTATGAAACAAAAACAAACCGCAAAAAGCTTGCCAACGCTTACTCGGATGTATCACCTTTGTGTGATATCCGTTTCCTTCAGGAAGACAGGGAACTGGTTGCTTTTTCAAATATTGATAAGGTACTTGTTTTCAATACAGCAAATATTAACCCCAAGACCACCAGAAATTCCAACGGTGTACAGGTATTGAGATCTAAAAAGGGAAGCCTTATGACAATGATTAAAGAACTTGATGAGGTAAAGTTTAAAGATTTTGATTACTATAGAACTAAAAACATTCCGGCAGTTGGATACTATCTTAAAGAAGAAGACAAGGGAGAAAACCAGGTTACAATGTTTTAAAAGAAAGGAGACTGTTCCATGAATGTTGTTGATGCAATCCTTACAAGAAGAAGTATCAGAAAATTCACAGGACAGGTTATTTCTGACAAGCAATTAAATTTATTGTTAAAAGCGGGATTTCAGGCACCTTCTGCCCATAACCTGCAACCATGGCATTTTATAGTTGTAAAAGAAAAGAAAAACCTTGAAGAGCTGGCAGATAATCATCAATATGCAAAAATGCTGCCGCAGGCCGGTTGTGGTATTATAGTGTGCGGAGATGCCAATAAAGAAACCAGGGTTGGTTTTCTGGTGGAAGACTGTTCAGCGGCTATACAAAACATACTTCTGGCCGCCCATGGAATAGGTTTAGGTGCTGTATGGTGTGGCATCTATCCGAACACTGACAGGGCTTCCGCATTCTCCAGGATTTTAAAGCTGCCCGAAAATATAATACCGGTAGGTCTTATAGCCGTGGGCTATCCCAATGAAGAAAAAACAGCTCAGGATCGTTTCGATAATACGAAAATCCATTATGAAACATGGTGAATTATTTATGAATATTTTATATTCTCTAAGGCAGCCGAATTAAAGGGCCACATGTAAGACAACTTACATAGCCTTAATTGCCGGCAGTTGAAGATATAAGGGTTCTTAGTCTTCCGCTTAGACTTTGAATTTCCTGAACTGCCGTGTTAAGTTCTAACATGCGGTTGTTTTCGGTTTCTATAGTTGCAAGAACTTCCTGGGTGGATGCGGAGTTCTCTTCCGAAATACTTGCCACATTTTCGATCTGATGTTGTACCTTTTCAAGTTCGCGTGTAATTATATTGTTTTTTGAATACCCATCTTCGATTGCTCTATTTGTTTTGTCTGAGGTGGTTTTTATTCCTTCAAAATGCTCAGAAATATGTTCAACAAGCTTCTTGCCCTCAATTGTTGCTGTATCACCCTGTTGAACTTTGAACAATGCCTCATCAGATCTTTTAAATATATCCGCGGTTATTTCAGATATATTTTTGGTAAGCTGTGCACTTTGTTCGGCAAGCTTTCGTACTTCATCAGCCACCACCGCAAACCCCTTTCCCTGCTCACCGGCCCGGGCAGATTCAATGGCAGCATTTAATGCCAGAAGATTTGTTTGACTGGAGATTTGTGATATCCCTTCAAGGAAGGAATTAATTTTTTCCATACTGATTTTTAGTTCCGATACTGTTGTAACCCCTGCGCTTATGGCGTGGCTTATGATATCCATTTGCTCATTCAGCTCGTTAATTCTTTCATAACCTGTATTAACCTGATCAATCATAAGGTTTGAATTTTCTGAAATAGTTTTGAAGGTATTGTTGGACTCGTGAACAAGGCCTAAGGTTGAATGCATCGAGTCATTTACCTGATACACACTAACAGCCTCTTCCTGTATAGCCTTAGCCATTTCCTGCATTGAAGCTGTTATAGTTCTACTGCCTTCACTAATAACACTAATATTTTCTGTGAAAGCTTTTATGTTTGAATCCAGAATATTAGTTCCTTCTTCTATGTTTTTTAATGTATTATTAAGGCTCTCAAGAAGATTGTCTGCCTGCTTCCTTTTTATATTTGCTTCATCCAGAAGCTGACGGCCCCATCTGGTCAGAAAATAAAGCATGGTCATCGCTCCATTGTAGAGAACGATGCTTGTAATGAAATCTGTCAATCCGGACTCCTGCCCAGTAACGTTCTCAGGCTTCACGATAAAAGCACCTATCATAAAAACATTAACTGTTAAACTAAAATACATCAGAAATAAAATACAATGCTGCAATTGTAGAGGCCGCTATAATTATGTAGTGGTTTGTCAAATTAAAAGGCTCAACAATAAAAAGAATACTGGCCACTATGGCAGGTATTAATGCAAAAATCAAACCCTTTACATATTTGTTAATCGGAAGGGAATAATTAACAACTGTAAGAGCTATTATAACAAGTCCTTGAAGTGCAGTATCCAGTGCCACCTTTAATCCATACGATATTATTTCGGGCAAAACAACCATTATGGTTACTATTATTATAGTGACCATGTTAACCTTGTGAACACGCCTGATGTTATAGTTTTCGTTCATAATAGGTACCCTCTGTAGTAGATAAATATATATCAGCTATATATATATTATAATAAAAGTACAGTTAAGCAAAGCATATGCCCCGTTAAATTTTGTTGTTAAACTGCGTCCGACAAAAATAAAACCACCTATTGATAAAATTTATCAATAGGAGATAGCTTTTGGAAATCAGTTTCCTTGTCTTACTTAAGCCATTTCCTCTTCGGTTCTGTCTACAAATTCAATTTTATCCTCAAACCATTCCCATAGAGGAATAAGTGAATTAGGACTTTTATCAAGTGTAATTTTTTCTGCGTTATTTTTGTTGATATACTGTTCCAGTTGAGCAATCGGCTCATTTTTTACCCAGAAACCATTAGAAATACTGCTCAGCCTGTTTTTTATCCATTTCCTTAAACAGAACTAATACAAAAGGCGTTTCCATAAGTGGGTAATCCATATATTAATCTCCTCCTTATATTGCATGTATAATGTATTTTATTAAATTTGCGAAAATCTAATAGCTGCTGACTTGCTCCAATTCTGCCGGTGCTCTCACTCTGATGAAAATGCCACACAGCACCATCAATAGCGTCAGTTTTAATTAACCATGCATCTTTTAAAACTTGTTTTTTTACAGTAGAACTAAGACAAGTATATCCAGCCTTAGCTTCATGTGCAATTATCTATAATCGCTTTAAATTCATCTTTTAATTCTATAAGCGGGCTGAAAAATTTTTCCGATTAATTATTGACAGGTGTACCTATTAATTGTATAATCTTATAAATTAATAATTACTTTAGCGCGATAGAGCACTAACGGGGTGAAGCAAATGAGACGTTGGAATATATACACACCTGAAGGGATGCAGGATATCCTTTTTGAGCAGTGCTATTTCAAAAGAAAACTGGAAAACAGCATCAGAAAGCTTTTCCTTCAAAGCGGGTATATGGAAGTAGAAACTCCGACAGTGGAATTTTATGATGTTTTTTCTGGTTCGCAGAATCTTATTCCCCAGGAGGACATGTTTAAATTTACCGATCCACAGGGACGTATCCTGGTTTTAAAGCCCGATATGACAATACCTGTTGCAAGGGTTGCAGCTACAAAACTTAAAGAGAATTTATGGCCGGTTAAAGTGTTTTATATAGGCAATACCTTTTCATACAATGAAATGGGCGGTGGCAAGCAAAAGGAATATACACAGGCCGGAGTTGAGGTTCTTGGCGTAAGCAGTCCTGAAGCAGATGCCGAGATTATAGCCCTTGCAATTCAGGCTTTAAAGAAAGCCGGTATTGAAGAATTTCAAATTGATATCGGTCAGGTTGACTTTTTCAGAGGCTTAATGGAACAATCAGGATTATCGGAATCAGAAGCCGAAGAAGTAAGGGAATTAATAGATAAAAAAGATTTTGTAGGTGTGGAACAGCTGGTGAACAGGCATGCAATTGACAGCGAGCTTAAGGAATTGATACTGAACATTCCCAGATACTTTGGCTCAACCGATATCATAGACGAGCTGGCAAGAAAGAAGGTCAGCGGAAAAGCTTTAAAGGCCCTGGATTATTTGAAAAAGATACTGGCTATTTTAGATGACTGGGGTTTTGGACAGCATGTGTCGGTAGACCTTGGAATGGTACAGAGCCTTAATTACTACACCGGAATTGTTTTTCGGGGATTTACATACGGTGTGGGTTATCCTGTTTTAAGCGGAGGAAGATACGACAACCTTATTCAGAGGTTTGGAAAAGATTGTCCTGCTACGGGTTTCTCACTGGGCATTAATATGATTATGACGGCTCTTGAAAGACAGGGTAAGCTTCCGGCGCCACCACAGGTTGGCTACCATGTCATATATCATAAAGATGCAAGAAAGAAAGCCTTTTCGGTGTTAAACGAGTTAAGGCAAAAAGGGGAGACAGCCGAATTGGATATTGCTTCAATGGATATTGAAAGAGCTAAAGTGTATGCGAAAAATAAGGGTATAAATAAAATAATAGTGATAGATGAAAACGGTAATATAGACGCAATTAAGGTTAGCGAAGGCTAAACTGCTGTTTTTGACTGTATGTACAGATTTTTTTCAGAAGGAAGGGGTTTAATGAGATATCTAACAATGGCTCTTTCGAAAGGGCGTTTAGCAGAGTTGTCGATAGATTTACTGGAGAAAGTGGGTATTGATTGCACAGAGTTAAAACAGAAAAGCAGGAAGCTGATATTTACCGATGAAAAAAACAGAATACGTTTTTTTCTTGCAAAACCTGCTGACGTTCCAATCTATGTAGAGTATGGTGCTGCAGATATCGGTATTGTGGGTAAAGACACGTTACTTGAAGAAGGAAGGAACCTTTACGAGGTTCTGAACCTGAAGTTTGCAGCATGCAAGATGTGCGTTGCCGGGCCAAAAGACCTTGAAGGAAAAATGGACACATTAACCATAACAAGGGTTGCAACCAAATACCCTGAGATTGCTAAAGAATATTTCAGACATAAAAGGCGGGAGTCGGTAGAGATTATAAAGCTTAGCGGTTCTGTTGAACTGGCTCCGCTGGTAGGGCTTTCGGAGGTCATAGTGGATCTTGTGGAAACCGGCAAAACATTAAAAGAAAACGGGCTTGTGGTGCTGGACACAATTGCAGATATCAGCGCCAGGCTTATAGTTAACCGTGTAAGTATGAAAATGGAGAGTGAAAGAATCAACAGCCTTATTATAGATTTAAGAAGAGAAATTGAAAAAGAGGAATAAAGGAGGTAAAAATGAGAGTTTTTTATTCTACAGAACATGATATAAATTCTTTAATAAAAATATTAAGAACAAGGGAAAGCAGCGAACGGCCCGAGATTACCGATACAGTAAGGGAAATAATTAATGAGGTAAAAGAGAAGGGAGATAAAGCCCTTTTTGATTTTACAGCAAAGTTTGACAGGATAAACTTAAAAAGTCTTGAAGTTAGCAGGGAGGCTTTTAAAAAGGCGTATGACTCACTTGAACCGGCTCTTTGTTCAACAATTGAAAAAGCCTGTGAAAATATCAGAAAGTTCCACGAGCGGCAAAGGGAGAACTCGTGGTTTGAAGCCGGGGAAGATGGAGTTATCCTCGGCCAGAAAGTAACGCCACTCGAACGCGTTGGGGTGTATGTGCCGGGCGGCACGGCACCGCTTCCTTCTTCAGTTCTGATGAATGTTATTCCTGCAAAAGTGGCAGGAGTGAAAGAAGTAATAATGGTTACCCCACCACGGGACGGGGGATTACCCGATCCTGTAATTCTGGCCTGTGCGTATATTGCCGGGGTGGACAGAGTATTCAGTGTTGGAGGTGCCCAGGCCGTGGCTGCATTGGCCTACGGCACCGGAACAATACCCAGGGTTGACAAAATAACAGGGCCGGGGAATATTTATGTCGCAACCGCAAAAAAAATGGTATACGGCATATGTGATATTGATATGATAGCAGGCCCAAGTGAGATACTTGTTATAGCCGATGAATACGCAAAGCCTGAATTTGTTGCTGCAGATTTACTTTCGCAGGCCGAACACGACGTATTGGCCTCGTCAATACTTATTTCAAACAGCGACAGTTTAATTAAAGAAGTTATCAGTGAAATTGAAAGGCAAACACAAAAACTCTCGCGAAAAGAATTGATAAATAAATCAATTGAAAATTACGGGGCTATAGTATTGGTTGAATCCCTTGAAGAAGCAATTGAACTTTCAAACCTGATAGCTCCCGAGCATCTTGAATTAATGGTAAAAGACCCCTTCTCTCTTTTGGGCAACATTAAAAATGCAGGGGCGATATTCCTCGGCGAATATTCACCCGAACCGCTGGGGGATTATATGGCAGGACCCAATCATATTTTGCCCACAAACGGAACAGCCAGATTTTTTTCGCCATTGACGGTTAGCGATTTTACAAAAAAATCAAGCATTATATCATATTCAAGAAAAGCTCTGAGAGTTTTATCAAAAGATGTGGTACGCTTTGCAGAAACCGAAGGTCTTGATGCCCATGCAAATTCAGTACGCATAAGGTTTGAGGAGGATACCGAATGAACAGGTTCTGGAGTGACACAGTAAGAAATATTTTACCCTACATACCCGGAGAGCAACCGAAGGATAAAAAATATATTAAGCTGAACACAAATGAAAACCCATATCCGCCATCACCAAAGGTTTTGGAAGCAATAAGGCAGGAAACGGGCAGTATCTTAAGGCTGTATCCCGATCCGGAAGCTTCTTCTTTGAAAGAGACATTATCAGACTTTTACCAGGTAAGAGCCAATGAGGTCTTTGTTGGAAATGGCTCTGACGAAATACTGGCCTTTTGTTTCCCGGCCTTTTTTAATGCTGGGGATGTTATTTCATTCCCTGAAATTACCTACAGTTTCTATCCTGTATACGCAGATTTATTTGGCCTTAAATGTGAGACAATTGCTTTAAACAGGGATTTTACCGTTGATTTAAGCAAGTTCCCCGAAAATGTGGATGGTATTTTGCTTGCAAACCCGAATGCGCCGACGGGTATTGCTGTTGGTTTAAGCGAGATTGAGATTCTGCTTCAAAAACATAACGACAAGCTTGTAATTATAGATGAAGCCTATGTGGATTTTGGTGCTGAATCGGCAGTGCCGTTAATAAAAAATTACGAAAATCTTTTAGTGGTTCAAACCTTCTCCAAGTCAAGATCACTGGCCGGGCTGAGAGTAGGGTTTGCACTGGGAAATAAGGATTTAATCGAGGCTTTGAACAGGGTTAAAAATTCCTTCAACTCATACACGGTGGACAGGATCGCACAAAGGGCTGCAGTTGCTGCAGTGAGAGATAAGGAGTATTTTACCGAAACTTTAAACAGAATAATAAAGACAAGGGAAGAAACAGCTAAACGGTTAATCTCGCTTGGTTTTAATGTTCTTCCCTCAAAAACTAATTTTTTGTTTGTATCCCACGACAAAATAAGCGGAAGGGAATTGTTTTCAAGGCTTCGACATGACGGCATACTTGTGAGGCATTTCGACAGGGAAGGGATTGAAAACTATCTTAGAATAACCATAGGGACCGACGAGGAGATGGAAGTGCTGGTAGAAAGGCTTCAAAATTTCTTGCGAAATTCAATCCCATGATATATTGTATAAATATGAAAGGGGAGTAAAAAATGCAAAGAGAAGCCGAAGTAACCCGTAAAACCTTGGAAACCGAGGTATACGTTAAGCTTAATATTGATGGTTCGGGAACGGCGAAAGCCGACACCCGGATAGGCTTTTTTGATCATATGCTGGTTTTGCTTGCCAAACATGCTTTAATGGATGTTGAAGTTGTGGCCAATGGAGACCTTGAAGTAGATTCCCACCATACCATTGAAGACACCGGAATAGTATTGGGTCAGGCAATCTCAAAGGCTCTTGGCAGTAAAGAATCAATAGCCAGGTATGGCACGGCCTTTGTACCGATGGATGAAGCCCTGGTGATGGTATCAATGGATCTTTCATCAAGACCATACTTGCATTTTGAAGTGGATTTCTCTACACAGAAATTAGGAGATATGGATACCGAGATGGTTGAGGAGTTTTTCAGGGCAATATCGGTTCATGGTGGTATTACACTACATATTAAACTGGTACATGGTAAAAACAATCATCACATTGCCGAAGCCATTTTTAAAGCTTTTGGCCAGGCGCTAAGGAAAGCATGCGAAACAGATAACAGAATAAAAGGGGTTCTTTCAACAAAAGGAACCTTTTAGTCTTTGTGCAGGAAGGGATGAGTTTATGCTGCTTAAAAATACCGATTTTATTGATTTGCCTCCTTTTGCAAAGGGAAAAGTAAGGGATGTATATGAAGTTGATGATAATTTACTGTTAATGGTGGTTACCGACAGAATTTCGGCCTTTGACGTTGTGTTTAACGAGCCCATACCTGATAAGGGAAAAGTTCTTAATAAGATATCAGAATTCTGGTTTGATTTTACAAAGGATATAATAGGCAATCACGTGGTTACTTCTGATGTATCCAGGTACCCTAAAGGCCTTGACAAATACAAAAAAGAGCTTGAGGGGCGTTCAATGCTGGTAAGAAAGGTCAACATGGAGAATGTTGAATGCATAGTCAGGGGTTACCTGGAAGGGAGCGGTCTTAAAGAATATAAATCCAGGGGAACAATATGCGGTATAAGACTTCCTGAAGGACTTAAGCAGGCCGATAAACTGCCCGAACCAATATTCACCCCGTCTACAAAGTCGAAGGAAGGGCACGATGAGAACATTACCTTTGACGAACTGGTAAACATGATTGGACTGGAGAGGGCAATGAAACTGAAGGAAAAATCTATAGCCATTTACACTGCCGCTTCAGAATATGCAAAGAGCAGAGGAATTATCATTGCCGATACAAAATTCGAATTTGGGTATTTGGATGGGGAACTTGTTGTGGCAGATGAAATGCTTACCCCGGATTCATCCAGGTTCTGGCCTCTGGACGATTATGAACCCGGACGTGCTCAGAAAAGTTTTGACAAGCAGTTTCTGAGGGAATACCTTGAAAGCATTGAGTGGGATAAAAACCCGCCACCGCCATCACTTCCCGAAGAAATAATTGAAAAGACAAGGGCAAAATACATTGAGGCTTACGAGCGTATTACAGGAAATAAATTTATATAACATCTCTAAACTGAATTCCGCTAAAAATTTCCTTGCATTGTACAATATCTGCGAAGTTCCGACAGTGATTAAAGCTGCAGCTGAAAGCAAATATATAGTGCAACGCTGGAAACAGGAGCTTCATAAGCAAGGGCTGGTAAGTTTAAGCTCGAAAAGCCTAATTGTGCAAAAATGTATAAGGAAATAAATACTGTATGTTGTATTATTAAAAACGTTATAAATTGATATGTCAGGTGATAGAATATGATTATTTATCCTGCAATTGATATAAAGGACGGCCGCTGTGTGAGACTTTTACAGGGAAGATTTGACGATGTTACTGTTTACGGGGACGACCCTGTGCAAATGGCTTCAAGATGGATATCCTCGGGTGCAAAGTGGCTGCACATTGTAGACCTGGATGGTGCCCGGGGCGAATCTTTAAATAACAGGGATATAATCCTGGAAATAGTAGAAAAGTTTTCGGTTTCAGTGCAGACAGGTGGTGGAATCCGTACTATGAAAGACATTGAACAAATGATAAACGCCGGTGTTTCGCGTGTTATATTAGGAACAGCAGCCGTTAGAAATTCTGCACTTGTTAAAGAGGCTCTGTCAAAATATCCTGAAAAGATTGCAGTTGGTATCGACGCAAAGGACGGAAAGGTGGCCATAGAAGGCTGGGAACAGATAAGTGATTATACCGCGGTTGATTTCGCAAAACAGGTTGAACAGCTCGGCTGCCGTGTAATTATTTATACCGACATTAATACCGACGGAACATTACAAGGGCCAAACCTTAAAGCAATGAAAGAAATGATAGAAAGTGTGGATATGGAAGTAATCGCTTCGGGTGGGGTAAGTTCACTACAGGATCTGATAAATCTTAAGGAAACAGGTGCTGCCGGTGCAATAACGGGTAAAGCTATTTACACCGGGGCAATAGATCTCGCCGAAGCTCTTAAACTATAGCGGGGACGGTTCGAGAGTTTAAAAGCGGGTGATTCGGGTGATTTTGTCAGCGAGCTACACACTTCGAAGCCCTGCTGGACAACAGTCAGTTAAGAGCGTGAAACTTAACGACTTGGCATATTGGATCCCAATGTCGAAACATTTTCATGTCTTAGAGCGGGTGTTCAGCAGGTGCTTTGTTGCTCAAGATGATAAAACACCCGAAGCAGGCCCCGCGGATAGGTAACTAATGAAAAGGAACCGTCCCTTGCTTTCTATTTGCTGTCTTTGTTCCTTATTTCCACCCTGCGGATTTTTCCGCTGATGGTTTTTGGCAATTCATCAACAAATTCGATTACTCTTGGATATTTATATGGTGCTGTTACTTTTTTTACGTGTTCCTGCAGTTCAATAACCAGTTCATCAGAAGGGGTATACCCCTTTGTCAGAACAACGGTGGCTTTTACAATCTGACCGCGGATCTCGTCCGGAACGGCAGTAATGGCGCATTCTAAAACTGCAGGGTGTTCCAACAGCGCACTTTCCACTTCGAAGGGGCCAATTCTGTACCCGGAGCTTTTGATAACATCATCTGCCCGTCCTACAAACCAGAAATACCCGTCCTCGTCCTGCCACGCCATATCGCCTGTGTGATAAACGTCATCGCGCCAGACCGATTTGGTTAGTTCTTCATCACGATAATATCCGTTAAAAAGGCCAACGGGCTTTTTCCTGTCGGTACGGATCACTATTTCCCCTTCTTCACCCGTTTCGCATATATTCCCGTTAGCATCGTGAAGTTCAATTTCATACCCTGCAACGGGTTTTCCCATTGATCCGGGTTTGGGTTTTATCCATGGCAATGTTGCAATGGCAACTGTCATTTCGGTTTGCCCGAAACCTTCCATTAACTTAATTCCGGTAGCTTCATAAAACTGTTTATAAACTTCGGGATTTAAAGGTTCGCCGGCAACAACGCAATATTTAAGGCTGCTAAAATCGAAAGATTTCAGATTGGCTTTTATAAAAAAGCGGTATATTGTTGGCGGTGCACAAAATGTAGTTATTTTGTATTTTTCAATCATGTGCATAAGCTCGGTTGGTTCAAACTTGTGATTATAATCATACACAAAAACAGCACTTCCACAGATCCATTGACCATATAGCTTACCCCACACGGCTTTTGCCCACCCGGTCTCAGAAAATGTAAAGTGTAGTCCATTGTCTTCAACGTTTTGCCAGTATTTAGCTGTAACTATATGGCCCAATGGGTAGGCGAAATTATGCTGAACCATTTTCGGCATTCCTGTTGTTCCCGAAGTGAAATAAATAAGCATTATATCATTTATGGTAGTGTCTTCGCTACCCGTTGGTCTTTCAAATGTATCCGGGAAGTTTCCAAATTCATCATGAAAAGTGTGCCATCCTTCACGCTTTGCAGACAAACATACCTTTGTTTTTAAAGTGGGTGAGTTTGGAGCTGCCTCATCAATATTATTCAAAACCTCTTCATCATCAACGGTGACCACCATTTTTATGCTTGCGGCATTATTGCGGTATTCAATATCCTTCTTTGTCAGAAGGTGGGTTGCAGGTATTACTATTGCGCCCAGCCTGTGTAAGGCAAGTATACAGAACCAGAATTCGTAACGGCGTTTTAATATCAGCATAACAGGATCCCCTTTTCCTATACCAAGGGATTTAAAGTAATTTGCTGCCTGGCTGCTGTACCGCTTCATCTGAGTAAAGGTAAAAATTCTTTCCTCTCCAAATTCATTACACCAGACCATTGCTTTTTTTTCGGGTTCATTTTTTGCATATTCGTCTACAATATCGTAAGCAAAATTAAAGTTTTCGGGTACCTTAACAGAGTAATTTTCAATAAAATCTTCATAAGAAGTAAATTCTGTTTTTTCAAGAAATTTTTCTATCATTTGACAATCTCCTTTGGATAGTAATTTTTATATTATAGAATTATTGCTAAAAATTCAGCGGCCTGATTATCAAGAGCTTTCATACCATGGGGCAGACTTGAGTCGAAATAAATGGAATCACCCTTATTTAATATAAATTCCTTACCATCAATAACGATCATAAGGGTTCCCTCTACCACATAATTGAACTCCTGGCCGGGATGAGAATTCATTGAAACCTCTGCATGATTATTAGGGAGAACAGTTACCAGAAAAGGCTCAGCCTTTTTATTTATAAAATTGTAAGCAAGGCTTTGGTATTTATACGGGGCCCTTCTATCCACATTAACACCTTTCCCGCTTCTTACCAGAGAATAACGGGTAAGCTTTGGGGATTTTCCTGTAAGAAGTTCTGTTAAATCAACATTAAACCGGTTGGCAAATTCATTCAGAAAACCAATGGGTATGTCCTGGGCAGCATTTTCGTATGCAATGTAAACTTCTTTTGAAATATTTAACATGGAAGCCACGTCATCATACGAGTATCCGGCAATCTCACGAAGTTCCCTCATGCGCGCTGCGATCATTTTAATTTGTTCCGACACATCAAACACCTCTAATCCATATATTTTTGCAGATAAACGAGGTTAATGATTAACAGGTGGTTAATCTCTTTTACCCCGCTATCTTAATAATCATGCCTTACAAATTTCATATCAGGTAACAGTAATTGGGCAGTGAGCAGCTACATAAAACAACAGTAAAAAATGTTATTTTGATTGTAAACTTTATTTACAAGTATTACAAGCTCTAATCTCGGATTTTTTGAGTAAAATCGGTTGAGAAATAATCGATCAGGTGTTATAATAAAATCAGAAAACGGTTCATGTTCCTGAAATGTTCGAATAACCTATAATTTTGAACCTACAGATGACATACGGGAGCCCGACTGTTTTTATTAGGAACACAGGCCTCAAGCTAATTCCGACATCAGTAAATAAACTGATGCAACGGCAGAGGAAGCGTGAATAATAAAGCAGGGCACCCACCTAGCTTGCGGCTAGGTGTCAAAATTTAGGGGAACGGCATTTTGGGGCATGGATGGTTAATTGCCCTTACCGGGTAGTCTGACATTGAATAATCACCCCAAGCCTTACCGGCTGGGGTTTTTCTTTTTGGGCAGACAGGGTGGTCTGCCCCTGCATCTTTTTATCATATTAATTTGCAAAGACCATATAATTATTTTAGAACATGCTATCGGGATGATTAAATTGAGTCATGCGATAAGAACAAGCCGATACCGAAGGGATATTCCGCACTATTCTTCATATACCAGAGTTAAAAGGAATAATAATGGAAGCTCAGTGCTTGCAAAAAAAATCATTATCCAATCATTGATTTGCATAGCTATTATTTTTTCTGTAGCGTTTTTGCAAAACAGGACTGAAGAACTGCCAAAAAACATAATATCTACCGTACGTTTATTACTGGTAGAAAGACATATGTCAACAGAAGACATATATCAAACGATAGCAGATGCATACACCGAATGTATGGACTACATAAAAGGTAATGATTGATGAGGCAAGTGCTGATATATTTTGCAGCAATTTTGATTCATGAATTATTCCATGTTTTTGCAGCACAGGTTCTATTCAGAGAAAAAATCGGTATTATTTTACTACCCTCAGGTTTTTCGGGAAGATGGAAAAGCTTCCAGCCTGAAAAATGGGTACAGTGTGCTGTATGTGCTTTTGGACCCCTTGGAAATATTCTTACTGCTGCAGCTGCCAAAATTTTTCTGTTTGAATCGTACACGAAGGCTGAATTCATTAAAGCCAACCTTTTTATTGGCATTTTTAATTTAATACCTCTCTATCCAATGGATGGAGGCAGCATTTTACTGGTGTTTTTATACAATAAAGTTGGAACGGATAAAACCTACGGCATTATGAGAAAACTGGGGCTTGGGATAAGAATTCTATTATTGACAGCAGGATTATATATCCTAGTTTTTTATAAGAACCCCAGTTTGTTTTTGGCTATTATATTATTGCCCGGACTTGGAACTATAAAAGGGACGGTGAAACGTTTGAATTTAAATTCGCTAATACGCCGAAAGGAGAGAATTTTGAAAAAAAGATCATATCAAATGCGGGATATTTTGCTTATTAAAGATGTAAGCCTTGGTGAAGCGCTGCTACTTTTGGATTATGATAAATATCACATTATACATATAGCAGATGAAAACCTGAAAATTTTGGGCGCGGTAACAGAACAGCAGATAATTGACGCAATCTTACAGCATAATGTTGGGAAAACTCTTGAAGAGGTTTTTATAAAAAAGCAGTAATGCCCTGCCAAACAGGGGCAGGGGTGAAGAAATGATTTCCTATTCAACAGTAATGGCACAAAGATCCCGGATCATTACATTGCAGTTATAGGATACCTATATTTTTAAGTATTGTTCGGGTTGCCTCTACATTGTTCATTGTATTGATATGAATTCCTGCAACGCCATTATCCAAAAGATCCCGAAGCTGATTTGATGCGTACTCAATTCCTGCTTTTTGCATATCCGGTGTGTTTCCGTATTTATCAAGCAGCAAAACCAGCTTCGCAGGCATGGATGCTCCGCACATTGAAGCTATTCTTTTAATCTGATCGGCCTTAAAAATTGGCATGATGCCAGGTAGCACAGGGCAGGTTATATTGTATGCTGATAATTTGTCCAGAAAATCGTAAAAAACCCTGTTATCAAAAAAGAGCTGGGTTATAAGGAAGTCAACACCCTCGTCAACTTTCAGCTTAAGGTAATGCATATCATGCTTGATTCTTGGGGAATCTGCATGTCCTTCAGGGTAACAGGCAGCACCTATACAAAAATTATCCTGTTTTCTTATATGTCTTATAAGCTCTGACGCATATGAAAATACATTTTTCGAGAAATCAAAATCTGGCATGTCAATTGGAGGATCTCCGCGTAATGCTAACAGGTTATCAATGTTTCTTTCCTTCATTTGCTTAATCATAGTGTTTATTTCTTCTATAGAATGACCTACACAGGTAAAATGAGCAAGACTTTCAATTCGGTACTCTTCCTTTATTTTTGAAGCTATCTCAAGGGTTCGTCCTTTTTTTGAACCCCCCGCTCCATATGTTACGCTGAAAAAATCCGGCTTCATTGCGGCAAAGTCTCCAAGCTTATTAAAAATGGTTTCAATTGGCGTGTTAAGCTTAGGAGGAAATATTTCAAAGGAAACTGTTTGCTTATTGCTGTTAAATAAATCAATAATCTTCATTTTTATAACCTCTGGATTTTGCATATAATAACATTTTCTATATTATATACTGCAGTTATATTGAAATATGGTATTTTATTAGTTATAGTACTATAAGTATTAAGTTCAGTCAAGTACAGTTATGATGAACTTAATTTCACTCAACTCCAGCTTAATGGTATTTTTATTTTAAATATGCTGCAATTTGCCGGTTTTATTGCAAAGGGCACAATATTTATGGTAGAATCATTTAAGATGACAGGAGGTTTTTACATGGATATTTTTATAGAAAAAATTGTACAAAAACGAAAAGATGCAAAGGATTATTTAATTATTTTCGGAGTAATTGTGGCTACTTTATTCCTGATGTTACTTGTTCTTAATTTTATACCCGGGATGAGCCTGTTTTTCCTGGTAGGTCTTGGATATATTGCATACCTTCTTATAACAACCAGGAATATTGAATATGAATATGCTGTTACTAATGGTGATTTGGATATTGATAAAATTATAGCCCAGAGAAAAAGAAAGAGAATTTTCAGTGCGAACTGCAAAAATTTTGAGATAGTTGCAAAGGTAAAAAGCCATCACTTTTCCAACCATTATAAAAGTTTTAAGAACCAGATGAATTGTGCCAGTTCTCTTAACAACGACAATGTTTATTTTATAGTTTTGAACTATAACAACGAGCAAACAGTTGTTTATTTTGAACCCAGTGAAAAAATGCTGAAAAGTTTCAAAACCTTTATACCACGAAAAGTATTCATTGATTAATTATATATGACCATTATATGTTATAAAATGACAATAACCGGAGTAATTTTACATGATACTGCTTTAAAGACGCTTTTGCGTCATTTTTTA
>ERZ773359.1197-NODE-1197-length-36616-cov-8.410574_pt1 | contig 36616 bp, 29 predicted proteins | sample MGYA00374955_ERZ773359 | MGnify/ENA primary metagenome ERZ773359 (study PRJEB29098, sample SAMN04486028) | biogas fermenter metagenome | study: EMG produced TPA metagenomics assembly of the Biogas fermentation microbial communities from Germany - Plant 4 DNA1...
AAAATATTACGGAAAGCTTCTGGCAGTGGATGAGATAAGCTTTGAAATTAATAAAGGAGAGATCGCCATCCTGCTGGGGCCCAACGGCGCCGGAAAAAGCACAATTCTCAAATGCATAGCGGGCTTGCTCAGGTATGAAGGCAGCATATATATTGAAGGCCATCCCAATAAGAGCATTGAAGCAAAAAGGCTTTTTTCCTACGTGCCTGAAACACCGGCATTATATGATGCCTTAACTGTGGAGGAGCATATGCAGTTTATAGCCAAAGCCTACAGGCTGAAGGACTATGAGGAATATAAGTCTGAAATTTTTGAGCGCTTTGATTTATCAGACAAAACTGAAAAACTCGGCAGGGAACTGTCCAAGGGAATGCAGCAGAAGCTAAGCATCTGTACAAGTGTCCTGACCAGGCCTTCGGTTATATTATTTGATGAGCCCATGATGGGTCTGGATCCCAAAGCCATCAAGGAGCTTAAGAAACTGTTCCTGGAACTGAAGGAGGCGGGCTGCGCCGTTTTAATCAGCACCCATATAATTGACAGCATCAAAGACATCTGGGACCGGATTTTCATCATGCATAAGGGGAAAATAGCAAGTACCATGGACAGAAGCGAAGTTACAGGCGATAACGAAGTTGAGGAAAGATTCTTTGCGGTAACGGGGGGAACCCGATGAGCTCACTAATTTTTATCCTGCGCAGGTCCCTGATTAACAATATTAAGGAACTGCTTAAAAAGCCGGGAATACTGATTGTTTATGTTATTATCGGCCTTCTGATGATTACTTCCGCAATCGTATCCGGCAGAACTGAGCCGGCGGAGCATATAGCCCTTGATCCCAATATTGTTAAGGCTATTTTCACCGGATATATATTATTTATCTGCACATTCAGCCTGGCTGCAAGCCTGGGCGGCGGGTCTTACTTCAGGATGGCAGATGTGAATTTCCTCTTTACGGCCCCCTTAAATGCAGGAAGCATCCTGATATATGGGTTTGTCAAGCAAATGGCAGCTAATATTCTTGTCATGGCCTTCATTTCCCTCCAGTACCCCAACTGGAAAAGGATGTTCGGTTTTCTTAACGGCGCAGGCTGGCTTCTGATTTTTGCCTATATCCTTCTGATTGCATTCACTTCCCTGCTTGGTATGGTCCTCTATTCCTGGGCATTGAGAAAACCGGGCAGAAAGAAAATAATCAGAAGCCTGATTTATGCAGCCATTATTCTTATTCTCCTGCCTATACCTGTACAAGCCATCAGGACCGGGGATCTGCTTAAAAGCACGGTTGATTGGCTGTCAAGCGGGGATTTTAAGTATGTGCCGGTTATCGGCTGGTTTTCAGCGGTTTTCCAGGGTGCCGTTACGGGTATTGACAGAAATGTCTTATTAAATGCTTCCTATCTTCTGATTGCATCGGTAACAGCCTTTATCTACCTGTACCGAATGGATACGGACTATTTTGAAGATGCGCTGTCAGGCACCGAACTTAAGGAGGCCATGCTGACTTCTGTTCGGGAGGGCAAGACTACCGCTGTAAGCATCCGCCGTTACCGAAAGGTTAATTACCGGATCAGGCTTGAAGGAAGCATGGCAATATTTCAGAAACAAATGCTTGAAAAACGGAAAACAGGCATATGGCTGGTTTCTGCCAGATCCCTGCTTTTCCTTGCAGGGGGTCTGATTGCGGCCTTTGCCCTGCCCCTGGAGAATGTTTTGATACTGACCATTCTGCTGGGCGTTTATGCATATTTCATGATGATAATAACCATGGCAGGGCCTTGGGAGGGAGAGCTTTCAAGCCACTATATATACCTGATTCCGGCACCGCCGCTTAATAAAATGTTTGCTTCCACCTTGCCGGGCATACTTAAGCTGCTTGTCGAGGGAACGCTTATATTCGGAATAACAGGTATAGTTCTAAAAGTACATCCTCTTGTAATTCTAACGATAATAGGTGTTTATGTTTCCACAGGAGGTGTATTTACTTATTTTGACATTATTCTGAGGCGCTTGTTCGGCAGAATGCACAGCAATAATCTGAGAGTGTTTTTCAGAATATTTCTCTCCTTTGTTCTTCTGGCCGTAGCAGCTGTTCCGGCTTCAATCATAATTGCCCTTACCCAAAACTATGCGCTGGGCTTTCTCGCTGCGGCAATAATCAATACTTTCCTGTCCTTTTTATTCATGCTGTTAGGTGTGGGGGTATTCTCCAACCCTGAACTGTCTTAAACGTGTTAAATATATTTATTTTGAGGTGATAGGAATATGAAATATAAAAAGCTTGGAAGTACAGACATGGAAGTTTCAGTAGTTGCACTGGGATGCTGGGCCTTTGCAGGCGGCGGCACCTGGGGCGATCAGGATGATGCTGATTCCGTTGCAACCATACACGCCGCTTTGGATGAAGGCATTAATTTTTTTGATACTGCAGAAGGATACGGAAACGGTTATTCAGAAGAAATATTGGGCAAAACCCTTGAAGGCAAAAGACAGGATGTCATAATTGCCACTAAAGTTTCAGGTTCTAACATGACTAAAGAAGGGATTATAAAAGCATGCGAGGAAAGCCTTAAAAGGCTTAGAACCGATTATATAGATCTGTACCAGATTCATTGGCCCAGCAGGTCTGTTCCCTTTGAGGAAACCATGGAAAGCATGATAAGACTGAAGGAACAGGGTAAGATCAGGGGATTCGGCGTATGCAATTTCGGCGAGAAGGATCTTACAGAACTGTTAAAAATTACTCCGATTGAAACCAATCAGATGGCATACAACCTCCTGTGGCGCGGAATAGAGTATAAGATTAAGGATATTTGCGTGGAATACAATATAGGCATTCTTTGCTACAGCCCTATAGCACAGGGACTTCTGACCGGAAAATTCCAAACAGCCGATGATGTTCCGGACGGCAGAGCAAGGACATGGCATTTCTCGAAAAACAGACCTCAAACCCGTCACGTAGGAGAGGGTTGTGAAAAGGAAACCTTTGAGGCAATTGACAGGATAAGAGAAATTGCCGATGATTTGCAGGTTCCCATGGCGGATTTGTCTCTTGCCTGGCTCCTGCATCAGGAAGGGGTTACATCGGTCCTGGCAGGAGGACGGAAACCGGAGCAGGTTATCCAGAATGCAAAAGCAGCAGAATTGAAATTGACTTCAGACATAATTGAAAAACTAAATGAAGCAACCCAGCAGCTTAAGGAAGTTTTGGGCGGGAAAACTGACATGTGGGACGATAGAATAAGATAAACGCTTGGCACGGGTTTTTGCATTCACGTCTGAATGTGAAAGGGAGTATATAAGTTAATGAAACTGATGCTATCCTATATTCGCAGACACATCGGCAAGTTTTTGACGGCTTTGCTTTTCTTAAGCATGGAAACTGCCGCCGACTTGCTGCAGCCTACATATATGTCATTTATTGTGGATAACGGCGTCAAAGCCAAAGATACAGGCAAGATTCTGGAATACGGAGCAATAATGCTCGCAATTGCCGCTATGGGGGCCCTGGGTGCAGTGATGCGCAATATATATGCCACTAAAACTTCCCAGCAGATAGGGAAGGAAATGCGGCTGGACATATATAAGAAGATCCAGACCCTTTCCTTTGAGAACATAGACCGATTGCAGCCATCCTCCATCATAACCAGAATTACAAATGATGTAACCCAGATACAAATGTTCATCAACGGTACCATGCGTATAATGTTGAAGGCGCCGGTAACCTGCCTGGGAGCTCTGATCCTTATTATCTGGCGGACCCCCGGGCTGATTCCTATGATTGTGGTTATTTTAATCATATCCGGGTTTCTGATTGCAGGCAATATGAGGCTTGGATATCCAAGATTTCACAGGATGCAGAAAAGACTGGATCGTTTAAATCAGGTAAGCAGGGAATTTCTTTCTGCTATACGGGTGGTAAAAGCCTTCCGGGCAGAAGAAGAGGAAGAAGAGAAGTTCCGCCAGGCAGCGGAAGGTTTGGCTGCAGCAGGCGTGTCTGCCATGCGGGTCATGGCCGTATTCGGCCCCTTAATCAATCTGACTGTTAACGCAGGCATTGTAGCCCTCCTGTGGATTTCAACCATACAGCCTCCTGCAGAGATAGGCCGGCTTATGGCATCTATTAATTATATGACCCAGGTGCTTTTTGCACTGGGGATGGTATCTCATATTTTGAATTCCGCTGTCCGGGCTCTTGCCTCATCCAGACGGGTGGAAGAGGTGCTTCAGGAAGAGCCTGCCCAGATAAATCACCACGGAGAATTGGAAATAAGGGGCAATATTGTATTCGACAATGTTTCATTCACCTATGCCGGTTCAGCCGCTCCAGCCCTGGAAAACATAAGTTTTCAAGCACATGCAGGGGAAGCCATCGGCATCATCGGCCCAACCGGCTCCGGAAAATCCACCCTGGTGAACCTGGTGCCCCGTTTTTATGATGCAACCTCTGGCCGCATTCTTATAGACGGGATGGACATAAGGCTCATTGATATGAACATACTCAGAAAACAGATTGCCGTTGCCCCGCAGAAGGCTCTTCTCTTCACCGGCACCATAGCCGACAACCTGCGGTGGGGGGATGAGGAGGCAGCTATGGAAGATATTCAAAGGGCGGCGGAAATTGCCTGTGCAGCAGAATTCATTGCTGAAACAGAATACGGGTATGATACCCTTCTCGGCCAGGAGGGCGTCAACCTGTCGGGAGGTCAGAAACAGCGGCTTTCTATAGCGAGGGCACTTCTTCGCAAACCTAAAATCTTGATACTCGATGACTGCACCAGCGCCCTGGATGCCACCACGGAAGCTAATGTGCTCCAGGGCCTTCAAAGGGAAATGACGGATATGACCGTGCTTTTAATCAGCCAGAGAATTTCCACTGTTATGAAGGCAGACAGGATTTTATGCCTGGAAGACGGTAAAGTACAGGGGTTCGGCACCCATGAAGAACTTCTTGCAGGCTGCTCTGCCTATCAGGCCATATATAATTCCCAGATCGGTCAGGGATGGAAAGACAGAACTTATGCGGGAAAGGCAGGTGCGGTCTATGAGTAGGGTTACTGCTCCGCCTCCGGTTATGGGCGGCCGCATGCGGAGGGGTATGCCTGTTGAGAAGCCGAAAGACATAAAGAGAACCCTGTCCCGTCTGTGGCAGATGACCAAAGGAAGCCGGAAAGGCCTTGGCTGGATCTTATTGCTTTCCGGCCTGGCATCCGGCTCAGCGGTACTTGGGCCTTATCTTATAGGGAAGACAGTCAGTCTGATTGATGAAAGAAGCCCTGCTGCCCTGATGCTGTGGCTGCTTACCGCTGCTTATCTGGGCGACTGGCTTGTACACTTCCTGCAGCAGTATCTTATGGCTGCAGCAGGTCAGCGGATGGTTTATCAGATACGAACCAATCTTTTTAATTACATGAAGACCCTGCCCCTTGGTTTTTTTGATAAAAGGCAGCACGGAGAGCTCATGAGCCGCTTAACCAATGACGTGGACAATATCAGCAACACTATATCCGGGTCTCTTACTCAGCTTATAATGTATGCCTTCACTATTACAGGTGTATTTATTGTAATGGTTTTAATGAACTTGCTTCTGACTGCCGTTTCAATGCTTTCGGTAGTGCTTATATACCTGTTGACCAAAACCATAACAAGACATACCCGTAAGCTCTTTCGTCAGCAGCAGCAGATTCTGGGCAGGCTGAACGGTCATGTTGAAGAAAGCATCTCAGGCCTCACCATGGTTAAGGCCTTTAGTCAGGAAGAAGCTATGATTGAAGAGTTTATTGAAAACAATGACCGCTATTGTGAGGTTGCCGTAAAGGCCCAGATCTGGTCAGGCTACCTGATGCCGATAACGAATGTTATAAACAACCTGAACTATGTACTTATAGCTATTGCCAGCGGCATCATGGCCTCAAAAGGAAGCCTTGCCGTTGGGACCATAACCAGTTTCCTTTTGTATTCCAGACAGTTTTCCAGACCATTCGTCAATATTGCCAATATATACAATACTTTTCTGACAGCAGTGGCCGGAGCTGAGCGGATATTCGAAATCCTGGATGAAGAACCGGAGCCTGAAGATGTGCCTGATCCGGTAGAACTGACCCGTCCCAGGGGGGAGATAATATTCCAAAATGTTACCTTTGGTTATCTGCCCGGACAGACAGTGCTTAACAATATAGGCCTGCATATTCCGGCAGGCACCAGGGTGGCGGTTGTAGGCCCCACAGGCGCAGGCAAGACAACCCTTATAAATCTTTTGACCCGATTCTACGATGTTGATGAAGGGGCTATTCTCCTTGACGGCCATGATCTTCGCCAATACCGGATGAAGGATTTAAGGGAGGCCTTCGGCGTGGTGCTCCAGGATACCTCCCTCTTCGGCGTAAGCATAAGGGAGAATATCAGTTATGGAAGGTCAGACATTCCTTTTGAAAAAATCAAAAAAGCGGCAGTAATTTCAGGCGCAGACTCATTTATAAGAAGACTGCCCCAGGGGTATGACACAGTTCTTACCCAGGGCGGGGCAGAGCTGAGCCAGGGGGAAAGGCAGCTTCTGTCCATTGCTAGGGCGGTTCTCATGGATGCGCCCATTATGATATTGGATGAGGCCACCAGTTCAGTGGATACGGTAACAGAACAGCATATCAGAAAGGCAATGCTGACCATTACTGAAGGCAGAACTTCATTCATAATTGCCCACAGGCTGTCCACCATCCGGGATTCTGATCTGATTGTTCTGATTAAGGACGGCCGCATTGCTGAAATGGGCAGCCATGAACAGTTGATGCGTCAAAACGGGGACTATGCTTTGATGTACAAAACCCAAATGGGCCTTGTTTAAACAAAGGCTTTTTGTGGAATCATACAGCTCAATCGTATATAATAACAAAAAAGGCATAATAATTCGGGAGGGCTATATGAGGAGCATTACTTATGGAGAAGTCAGTCAGGAAGAGATGTTTAGAATAATAAAGAACTATATCCTGGAAGACAGCAGCCGTTTCTATCATATTACAGTAGGTACCGACTCCCAGAATTTTGATTTCACAAAAATGGTGATGGTTGTTGCCGTATGGAGAGTAGGCAAGGGTGGAATTTTCTTTTACGACTGCAAAAGGGTCAAAAAGATGACAAATCTCAGGCAGAAGATCATATATGAAACCAGTGTAAGCCTGGAAATGGCTTATAAATTATCCGAAAAGCTCAAGAATGAAAATTTGGACTTTGATATTGACATACATGTGGATGCAGGTGAAGGAGGTCCGTCTTCCAAAGTTATACCTGAAATAGTGGGTTGGGTCAGATCATGCGGTTTTGAATGTACAACCAAGCCCGATTCCTATGCATCTTCCTGTATTGCAAATAAGTTTTCCAAATAAATGATAAATGAATAACCGAAAAAATATGATAAGCAGGTGCGAATTTGTTAAAGGACAGAAAAACATTATTGTTTCTTTTGGGTAACTTTTATTCCTTCTTTTTAACCGGTGCCCTGGTTCTTATGCTGGGCGCAGTTATGCCCTATCTGCTTAAGGACTATCAGCTGAGTTATGATCAGGGGGGCACCCTTTTGATGCTGCAGGCTGCAGGCAATCTGACGGCAGCCGTGCTGGGCGGAATAATTTCCTCATATACGGGCAGGCGTTCCGTTCTTATTTTTGGTACGCTTACATATGTCATAGGGTATGGAGGTATAGCTTTTATTCCGTCAACCGCCCTTTTATACATATTTCTTATCATATCCGGATTCGGCTGGGGCATTATCAATAACCTTGTAAATGTTATAGTCAGCGAGAGAACTAAGGGACATGCGGGCATCCTGAACGTTCTGCACATGTTCTTTGCAGTGGGGGCCGTTTCAGGCCCCTTCCTTGTAAGTCTGGTCATCAGCCTGGGCCTGGGCTGGAAGACAGCAATGGGAATTATGGCCGTGCTTTCCTTGCTTCTGGCCTATGTTTTTCTCAGGATGGACATGCCCGGGCCGACGGAGGAGAGTGACATGACGGACGGCAGCATATCCGGCCCCAAAAGCAGAATTTCCCTTAGCTTTTTGCGGGACATCCGGTTCTATGTCTTTATGTTGCTTCTCTTTTCCTATGTAGGTTCTGAAAACTCTGTAAACGGTTGGCTGACAACTTACCTTCTTGATACCGGCATTGCAGATGAACTTTTTGCTCAAAGAATACTGTCGCTTACATGGCTGGCGGTAATAGCAGGCCGACTCAGCAGTGCATGGCTGTCAAGGCATTTATCCAAGGAAATTCTGCTTCTGGCAGGAGGAGCGGCCTCTCTCTTCTTCTTTATCCTTCTGACCCTAGCCGGCAGCCCGGCAATGGTGTTTATATCCGTCATTGGCCTTGGTCTGTCCTTTGCAGGCATTTATCCAAATACAGTTGCCAATGCAGATTATCTTATACAAGGATCCGGTACAGCCGGCGGCTTAATGTTTTCCTGGGGCGCCCTCGGCGCCTCCCTTGTGCCTTATATTATAGGATACAGGGCGGAAGCAGGCGGCATTGCATCCGGTATGAGGACCTTGTTCATCCCCTTGCTTTTTTTAGTGATCTTGTGCCTGGTTAATCTGCTTCTGTCAAAACGGAGGGTATTCTTTAATACTGAATTGTCATCTATACAGAAATAGGCTTTTTTCAAAAATTCCGGCAGGAGGTTTAATGATGAGCAATAATTCCAGACCTAATGTTTTAATGATTGTAGTTGATCATTGGTCAGCGGCTTTGCTGGGTGCTGCAGGGCATAAAGTCATCAGAACGCCTACCCTTGATGCCTTAAGCAGGAACGGTGTCAGGTTTACCAACTGCTATTCAGAATGTCCGGTATGCATTCCCGCCCGAAGATCTCTTATGACAGGAACAACACCAAGAACTCATGGTGACAGAGTATATTCAGCAACAATGCCCATGCCTGATGTGCCGACACTGGCCCAAACCTTCAGAGACGCCGGTTACCAGGCATATGCCGTCGGCAAGCTTCATGTGTATCCTCAGCGGAATCGCATAGGTTTTGATGATGTGATTCTTGCAGAAGAAGGGAGATATCAGTTCGGGGTGGTTGACGACTATCAAATCTGGCTGGCTGAGCAGGGTTATGCCGGCAAAGAGTTCCTCCACGGCATGGGAAATAATACATACTATGCACGCCCCTGGCATCTGCCTGAGGAGTGTCATGCCACTAATTGGGCTGCGAAAGAAATGGCCAGAATGATCAAAAGAAAAGATCCAACAAGACCTGCCTTTTACTGCATATCATATTGCCACCCTCATCCCCCGCTTGTGCCCCTTCAGTGCTATCTGGACATGTATCAGAATGAAGAGATTGATGGGCCCTATTACGGCGACTGGGCCGACGATCCGGTTTATCCCATGCAGGCCCTGAGACTTAAAGGAGATGCCATATATTCTGAAAGGGACATTCTGGATGCAAGAAAGGCCTTTTATGCACAGTGTACCCATATCGATCATCAGATCAGGGTTCTGATAGGCACTTTGAGGGAAGAAGGACTGCTTGACAATACTATAATACTGTTTACGGCAGACCATGGAGATATGCTCGGAAATCATGGCATGGTTGCAAAAAGAGTATTTTATGAAAGCTCTGCCAATATACCCCTCATAATCTCAGGCATGCCCCTGGCGGAATACAGCGGTACGGTCGATGACAGGCTTGTCTGCCTGGCAGATGTAATGCCTACCTTGCTTGATCTTTGCAATATCGATATACCTGATACAGTTGACGGTATCTCAGCCTTCTCGTCCGAAAAAAGAGAAATGCTGTACGGGGAGATTGGTGAAGGTGATTTGGCAACCAGGATGGTTCATGACGGCAGATATAAGCTGATTTATTATCCGACAGGCAATTATGTCCAGCTCTTTGATCTGGAAGCAGACCCTTTAGAGCTTCATAATATTGCCGAGCTGGAAGAATTCAGCCGCATCAGGGCAAGGCTGACAGAATTCCTGATTTCCAATCTATATAAGGGCGATGAAAAATGGGCAGTAAACGGCGTATTGACAGGACTGCCGAATAAGGAAGCAGTTTTTGCGCCTGATTTTAACCTGTCAGGCCAAAGGGGCTATCATTTCCCACCGCCGGTTTGATAACTTCTGATTAGTCCATACTTATAAATATACACAAAATGAATAAAATTGCTGTTGACAAGCGTTAAATTTCAGGTATATACTTGTGTTAACGATAACGCAACAGCGATTTTTTATTTTCACCTTAAGGCATAACTTGGATTAAACGCATACAGATTTTACTTCACTGGATTTGCTCCATTTACAGAAAAAAAGCATATATCGCATAAAAAGGCTCATATACTGTACTCAATTAACACAATACACCAAAGTATAAAGTATAAGCATCCATATTTGCTTCCGCTGGAATTTTTGTGTTTTATGGTACTCCAGTCTAAATATCGGTTTACGTCTTCATAGGAATGGAGGATGTTAAAATGGAAGAAAATGCACTTATCATAGGAAGTGAAACGGTCAGGAAACACCTGTCAGTTCAAGATGTTATTGACACCGTTGAAAAGACCTGGAAGTGGTACGGTGAAGGCAGAATTATAATGCCTCCGAAAATTACAACCGACATGTCGTCCGCCGGGGTTGACGGCTGGTTTAATACAATGCCGTGTTATATAGCTCCGCTTAACACTGCAGGTATGAAGATAGTAGGCGGTTTCGCAGGGAATCACGCCCTCGGCCTGCCATATATAAAAGCCAGCCTGGTCCTTATCTCTCCCGAAACAGGTTTGCTTAGGGCAGTTATTAACGGCGATTGGATTTCCGATATGCGTACAGGGGCACAGCCTGCGATCATGGCCAGGCTTCTTGCAGCAAAAACGGATATTATAACAATCATTGGCGCAGGGCAGCAGGGTTATACCAGTCTTTTATGCATGAGCAAGGTGCTTGATATTAAAGAGGTACGCATCTGTGACATAAGCAAAAAAGCAATTGAAACTTTCATGTCCCGTTTTGTGGACTTTCCTTTCAAAGTTGTTCCTTTTGAAAACAGGGAAACAGCCTGCCGGGGCAGCGATATTATTATTACTGCAACAACTGCAAATGATACTTTAGTCAAAGATGCATGGGTTGACCCGGGCACCCTGGTAATGACCATGGGTTCATTCAGGGAAACGGATTATGACCTGATTCGCAATGCTGATTTGCTGGCAGTCGACCATCCTGAGCAGGCACTTCACCGGGGGAATTTCAAAGAGCTTGGCGAATCCGGTGAGCTTACAATTGAAAGCTTCGATATAGTAGTTCCTTATATGCTTGCAGGCAAAAGCCGGCAGGGAAGAAGGAAAGGCACTGACCGCATTTGTGCCCAGTTAGTCGGCATGGGCTGTCTTGACGTGGCCGTTGCATCTCTCTTATATAATCGAATCCTTGAATCAGGGGATGAAGTACTTAAAGCTGATATGAGAAAGTAATTGAGACATAAGGCATCGCTGCTCTGCGAATGAACATAATGCAATGAAGCGTCTATAAATCAATTAACGAATAACTATGGGAAAGGGAGGTATGATGCATGTACATATGTGCAGTAGATATAGGTACAACGGCGATCAAAACAATCATTGTAGATGAACAAGGCAATAAATGCGCTTCTTCCAGTGCATCATATCCGCTGTATACCGGCTCAGGAGGCGTAGTAGAGCAAGATGCCCTAAAGTGGAAGGAACTAACCTTTCAGACTGTCCGTGAATGTACTGCCGCAATTGCATCTGATGAGGTTGGGTGCATATGTATATCAGCCCAGGGCGGAAGCCTGGTGCCTGTAAATGAAAACGGCGAACCCCTGGCATATGCGGCTATCTGGATGGACAAAAGAGGAGAAGGCTTCCTTCCGGAAATAAAAAGAGGGCGTGACCACACCTGGTTTTATTCCCGTATCGGCAGAGGGGTATCACCTACAAGCTGCCTGGGAAGATTTATGGCTTTTAAAGAATATAATCCTGCATACTATCTTACTACTCTTGAGTATATAAATATGGCACTTACCGGCATTCCCATAACAGATCCTACCAGTGCAGCCATGACCAGCATGATGGATATAAGAACATGCAGATGGCAGGAAGAAATCATGGAGTTATGCGGGGTAGAAGAGCATACACTGCCCAGCATTATGCCTACCGGAGCGGTTATTGGCAATATAACCCGGGAAGCGGCAGATGCCATGGGTCTTACCGCAAATACCGTAGTTGTTAATGGAGGGCATGATCAATATTGCGCGGCAGCCGGCGCCAATGTATTAGAACCTGGTGATGTTCTCTTATCTACCGGAACTGCATGGGTTGTATTTGGTGCAACCAATGTTTTAAACCATGATTCCAGGTTGGCTGCAGGGCCCCATGTATGCCCGGGTGTATACGGCATATTTTCCAGTGTACCATCCGGCGGTGCGGCCTTGGACTGGGTGCGGAGGAAGCTGTCCTGGACATCTGAATTAAGCTTCGAGAAACTTGACTATGAGGTAATGAAGCGCTTCGGCAGGAATGAGAAGTTATTCTTAAGACCTCTTTTCAGCAATGGAAAGGCCTCGATAGAGGGATTGGACCTTCATACCGATGTATATGATATTGCTCTGGCAGCAATGGAAGGCGTGGTATTTGAGGTGCGGCGAATCATGGAACGCTTCATTTCAGAAGGCCACGCTGTTAATTCTGTAAAGCTGCTGGGCGGAGCTTCCAGGGCATTGCCTTGGCAGAAGCTGATTACCTCTGTTATAGGAGAAGTGGATTTGTTCCATGAGACTAATATTGCATGTATGGGAGCAGCGGCACTGGGCGGGGTCGCAATAGGTGTCTGGTCTGATCTGAAAGCGGCATCAAAGCTGCTGTGCAGCAGTGAGGTGCTGCCCGCTGATAATGTCTTTTCAGAGTTTTATGAGAAAAAATATACGGCCTATTTAAACAGTAGTGTATAAAATTGCCAGTTATAATTTTTTCAAACTTATGGTTGACATGTATTTATTAATAATATATACTTGTGTTAACGCTAACGCATATCACATTTACAAAGATAAACAAAAGAAACACAACAGTTGAAACTCAAAGAAGTTTACAACAGTAGAAACACAGGAGAAAAAGTCACTACAGAAGAATTTAACTTAATTTAAAAAGCACAACAGTAGAAGCACAGTACAATATAGAAGAGATAATATCAATAAAAAAAAGCATAACGGAACAAAACACAATAAAAACTGACTTTATAGAATAAGGCACAACAATAGTATAATTTAAATATTTAGTTTTTGCGTTAACCTTAACGCAAATTTCCTGAACTTAAAATATGGCAGATAATACTGATTCCATTTGTTGTCGAAAATCAACTCATGAACTTCTATTCTTATCCTGCAGAATCCTGTTACTGATGAACCGTATGTGTATGCTCGTCAGTAACGGAGGAAAAGTGAAATCATATAACGATTGCAGATGAACACGAGAAAGAGAGGAGAAGACGATGCTTAAACATTATACAGACTATGATCGCAATTTCTACATGGAAAGATTGAATGACTTCCTGCCAGAAAAAATAGTCGATGTACATACCCATGTTTGGAGAAAGGAATTCCGAATAAAGGAGGAAGCAAGCGGCCGCGGACCGTCATGGCCCAGCCTGGCAGCTGAAGAAAATACTTTTGAAGATATGAATCAAAACAATGAAATCCTTTTTCCCGGGAAAAAAATAATACCCCTGGTTTTCGGCAAGGTCAGCAAATCCTTTGACATTGACAAAAATAATGAGTACATAGCCCAGGGAGCAAAGAAATACGGATATCCGGCCCTATGCGTAACAAGGCCTGAATGGGATGCTGTCAGGTTTGAGAATGAAATAAAAAAATGCGGCAACCTGGGTGCAAAAGTATATTTGAATTTCAGTCCTGATTACATACCTTCAAATGAAATCAGAATTTATGATTTTATAACTCCGACGCAGCTGGAAGTTTTGCATGAAAATAAATGGGTCCTCATGCTTCACATACCCAGACCGGGAAGGCTGAAAGATCCCGTTAATCTGGCCCAGCTGATAGAAATAAGCAATAAGTATTCCGGCTGCTCTACCATTGTTGCCCATATCGGCCGTGCCTACTGCAATGAAGATGTAGGAGAGGCCTTTACAGCACTTAAACAGGCGCCAAATCTATATTATGACTTCAGTGCCAACACCAATGACTGGGTTATGGAGCAGCTGATTAAGAATGCAGGCTCGGACAGAATCCTTTATGGAAGCGATGCAGCAGTCAATCTTATGAAATTGACCAGAATTTGTGAAAACGGCACTTATGTGAACATTGTGCCTGAAGAAATATATGGAGATGTTTCGGCATATTCAAATATGCGTTCTGTTGTTGCCCCCGAATCTGAAAAAATCACATTTTTTGCATACGGAATAGTTGATGCGTTCCGCCGTGCGGCATTTAGAACTGGGCTGTCAAGGGAAAACATTAAAGCTGTATTTTTTGATAATGCAGCCGGACTATTAGGTGTCAACTGAAGCAGCCTGTTTTAGAGGTGTGTATGATGTATACAGAATTAGAAAGAAATGTTATTGAATTTATAGAAAAGAATTCTGATGAGCTGTTCCGTGTTTTATCAGAATTAATACAGATTGATTCCCAGAATTTTCGTAATGACGGCAGGGAACAAAAATGCGCTGAATATGTAAGAGATTTATACCAAAACCTTGGGCTGGAAGTTGATTTTTACTGTCCGGACAGTTTACCCGGATTTACTGAACATCCTGCGTATATGCCCGGCAGAAACACTGCCAACAGACCCAATGTCAGCGGAATATGGAGAACCGGTCCGGAAAACATGGGGAATCTGCCTGTAATGCTGGCTGCCCATACCGATACAATGCCGGCAGGCGACCTGTCCAAATGGACTTATGATCCCTTCGGCGGCATTATCACAGACAACCGGATTTACGGCCTGGGCGCAGGAGACAACAAAGCCGGGATTGCTGCTTCATACTTTGCGGTAAAAGCTCTTATGGCAAATAGTATCAGCCTGAATACCCCTGTAATTCTCACTGCATATTGCGACGAGGAATACGGAGGAGGAAACGGCACTCTGGCTGCCTGCCTGAAGTATCCATGTAAAACCTATGTCAATCTTGACGGCGGGAATTATGAAATGTGGACCATAGCCGTCGGCGGCGGAGGCTTCAGGATAGATCTAAAGAAAAAAGAAACCACTGACAGTATGATGGATTTATATCATGTCCTTGTTGAATTGATGAATGAGCTGAAAGTATTTATGGAAAGGCGTAAAGCCGAACTGCATAATAATCCCCTGTACATAGGAACTGATATGGAACGCTCAGCATTCAGACTTACTAAATTCCACTGTGACAGCTTAAGAGAGGCGACTGTTGCCTTTGTTATCTACACAGATAAATCAAAAGAAGAAATTCAGACAGAACTTAAGGACATTCTTCATCGGCTTGAGCCTGTATTTGACAAATATGGCATTGAAACATCCGGTTTCCGGCCGACAACCAGATATTTCAGATACGGCGAAACGGATAAAAGTGACGGCGGCGTGGAAATTATGACCCGGGCTGCCAGTCAGACTGCAGGTTATCCGGTTGATGAAAAAGGGTCATGTCTTACTGACTTATCACTGTTTCTTGAATACGGAAGTCCCCACAGTTTTAACTTTGGCATATTCAGAGACTTTGCCCTGCCCGGCGGCGCACATCAGCCTGATGAATATGTTGATTGCACTCAATTCACTCAATACACTCAGGCACTGGCACTGTTTCTCATACGTTATTGCGGCATTTGTTATTAAAACAATAAATGAAGGAAGGATGGATAACTATTAACAAACTCTTGTTTCAACACAAACCGGTTTCCTGGCTGCCCTTTAATGACTCGGAAATCATAAGTAAGGCGCGTGAAATGACACGGGAGGACATTGAAACCCATAGTTGGGAGAATGAAGAATTTAAAGTGAAAATAGTGGAGGATGTGCAATCACATTTTGTCATTGATTTATTCAATCGTATACACCAATCTCATGTCAAGGATCAAAAATTAACTGTAATCCTGCCCAACCCCTATGCCGCAGTTTATGAGAATTTAGCCCTCCTATGCAATAAATATGAAGTGAATTGTCGTAATCTGAATGTTTTCTTCCTGAATGAATGGGCAAATGAAGAAGGGCAGGTTGCTCCCCTCGACTATCCGTCAAGTTACGGGCGAATATTTCAGAAATACTTCTATGGTAAGCTGAACCCTGAACTTCGGCCTGATGAAAAGAATATACATTATTTTACCACTGAGAATGTTAAACATTACTCTGACATGATAGACGAAGCAGGTGACGGCGGCGCCGATGTCTGCTATACAGCCATAGGCTGGTCCGGACGTATAGCTTCCATAGAACCTGAAGGTGAATTCATATGCAATGATATGGATACATATCTGAAACAGACTTCCCGCATAGTTACCAACCATATTATTTCCATTGCTGAAGACTCAATATGCGGCTTATTCGGCCACTCAGGAGACTTGGCTGCGGTGCCGCCCAAATCGGCAACTATAGGTCCCAGGGATATTGCCAATGCCAGGGATCATATTGAAATGCAGTATAAGATGACTGTGGACGGAGGAACCTCCTGGCAGAGCATGATATCGAAGCTCATGCTTTTCGGACCCATTACCATGAGCGTGCCTGCGTCAATTCTTCGGATGTTTAAAGGAACATGTTTTATTGATGAGCGTGTTGTAAAAGACATTAAAAGAGTGCCGGATTATCCTGATGATTTCTATAAATTTTAAAAAGCTGACCATATCATAAATAAAGGAGTAGTGAAAAATGAAGCAATCTTTCAGTTTTAAACCAGCGGAATGGATACCGTTCAGAGATATGGAAGTTTTGGAAAGATGCCGAAATATGACCCGTGAGGAAATGGAAAATTTCCCTCATCCTAATCCGGAATATAAGGTTAAGGTTGTTACGGATCCCAATTCAGCTGTTGCCGGTGAGCTTTTTATGCGGTTAAAAAAGTCTGACGAAGAAGATACCCGACTGGTTGTCATATTTCCTAATTCCTGGAAAAATATATATAAAGCAGTTACGGAATCATGCAACAGATTTAATGTAAGCTGCCGTAATCTTCATGCCTTCTGCATGGATGAATGGGCTGACAGTGAAGGCAATGTAGCGCCTGTTACATATGGCCCGTCCCTTGGCGGAGCTTTTCTGCGGGAATTCTATATGAATCTGCGTGAGGATTTAAGGCCTCCCTTCGAGCAGATTCATGTCTTTACCAATGAAAATGTTAAGCACTATTCTCAGCTCATAGAAGAAGCAGGAGACGGTGCAGCTGACCTGGTGGTTTCTGCAACAGGCTGGATCGGCCATACTGCCTTTATAGATCCAAATACCAAGGTATACGGAACCGATGATCTGGAAGAATTTCTTACCTTAGGCACCAGTTTTATTGAAGTACATCCTATTACAGTGATACAAAACTCCCTGGGCAGATCTTACGGGAACGCAGGCGACCTCGCCAATACACCGGCTTATGCCGTAACGGTAGGTCCCAGAGACGTCGTTAATGCTAAAGACCATCTGGAACGCCATAACTTAACTTTTATAGGCGGCTACAATTCCTGGGAAAGGATGATTTCCAGGCTGCAGCTTTATGGACCTGTAACCCCCAAAGTACCTGCCTCCATATATCAGCTGTGTAAAGGAACTGTTTATGTCAGCGAAGATATGGCAAGGCCGATAACTATATCAGAAACAGTAAATTATTAATTGATCTTAACTTCTGTAAGTATATAACTTACAGAAGATGAAGATAGTATCCTCAAATATAGGGTGATTTATGGGGAATTCTTACCGGATACAAACATATAGTTAAACGAGGATACTTTGCATTTCACATTTTAAATGGAGGGAGCAAAAGTTTATGAAGGTAAAAGTCGGTGTTTTTGGCGCTAAAAGAGGCATGTCCATGATCAAAATTTATTTAAGACATCCGGATACCGACCTTGTTGCAGTCTGCGATAAAAGCGTTGAGGACTTGACGAGAGCTGCAGAAGCTGCGGAGGAAGTAGGTAAAAAGGTTGCCCTGTATGAGAATTTTGAAGACTTCTTTAAACATGATATGGACGCAGTTGTATTGGCTAATTATGCCACAGAACACGTGCCTTATGCTGTCAGGCTTCTTGATTCAGGCCGGCATATTTTAAGCGAGGTGCCTGCCAGCGAAACCATGGCACAGGCTGTGGAGTTAATTGAGGCCGTTGAAAGGACAGGCTTGGTATACACCTTTGCAGAGAATTGTTGTTACTTCCCGGCAGCATTTGAAATGCAAAGATTATATGAACAGGGAGAACTAGGTGAAGTTATGTATGCGCAGGGAGAATATATCCATGACTCTCCTCCCGGCAAGTACACATACGGCATGAAGAATCATTGGCGCAATCGGTTGTATTCCACGTTTTACTGCACACACAGCTTAGGTCCTATTCTTACTATAACAGGCAGAAGACCTGTTCAGGTTGTAGGCTTTCAGACAAATGAAGCGGTATGGAAGCGCAGACATGGAAGAAAATTTGCTCCTGGAATAGAAATGGTAACCCTTGATAATGGCGCCATTGTAAGAAGCATACATGGCTCCATGAAAAGAGCATACGGCTGTAAATGGATGGTGTTCGGCACAAAAGGAATGGCAGAAAGCGACCGTTTTGACGACGGAAAGATTCACGTATTCCGTGAGGGAGAAGTAATAGGTGAGGGAGAATTTACCAGCTATTCACCTCAGCATTCTGCTGTAGATATGGATCTAAAGACTGGTCACGGAAATGCTGATTTAGGCGCGCCTCACTACTTTATTCAACGCATCCTCGGACGTCCTGAAGGGTATAAGTATGCAATTGATGTTTACACCGGAGTAGACATGAGCATATGCGGCATACTTGCTTACCGTTCAATTCTTAACGGGAACATTCCCATTAAGGTACCTAACTTAAGAAATAAGGAAGAAAGAGATGCATACAGGAATGATCATGCCTGCACTACCATATCCGTGGCAGGTGATCAGCTGATTCCGCCGTATCCGGACAAATCTACATATGAAGAAATATATGAGTATTTGTCTCAATTGGCTGCTGGAGATGACGAATAAATACTGTTGCTCATTAATATCAATGCTTTCAGACAACCTGTATAAGGGGGTGTTTATTGGAAAAAGAGGATGAAAGAGTAGAAGCCGTAGGAAGGGATAGGCGATGAAGGGGGAGAAAAGAGAGCGGTTTAAAACTTCTATAAGCTGCTTTCACAAGAAAAAATTAATAATGGAGGAAGAGCAATGAAAATGAAGGTATTATCAATTGTACTGTGCTGTATTCTCCTCATCGGCATTCTTGCAGGCTGTACAGGAACAAACATGGAAAGCCCTACTGCAGCACCCACGGATGAAGCAACTAAAGAAACAGCTGAACCTGGTGATGATAAAGAGCCGGTGCCTTCTGATGACGAAGGAGAATTTGAATACCATGGAAACGCACCTATAGTTGAAGATCCAATTACAATAACATGGGTCGGTGCAAATACAGGTGCTGCCGGATAATACATGGATTTTGAGGATATGAAATGGATACAGGAAATTATACGCAAGGCTAATGTAAAAATTGATATGGAACTATTGGATACTGCAACATTTGGTGATGCTATTCGTCCTCGTTTAGCTGCAGGTACAGATCTTCCCGATGTCATACAATTACCTTCCAAAGATGAAGATATGACTTATATAAAGTCTGGGATATTTCTTGAATTGACAGATTTATATGAAAAATATGCCATAAACCTTAATTGGCGTTTTGAAGACAATCCCACGGTAAAACCTCAGATAACCACTCCTGATGGAAAAATCTACTATGTGCCTGTTATTAATATGAGCAGGGATTATATCCCGAATCTCTTAATAAATGAGCCTTGGCTTAAGGAATTAGGCTTATCAGCACCTACAACAACTGAAGAGTTCTATGAGGTAATGAAAGCTTTTAAAGAAAGGGATCCCAATGTGAATGAAGAGGCTGATGAATTACCGTTCTATGTTAATGGCACAGGCTATTTAAAGAAATTTGCAGCATTCTGGGGACTTGACCTTGCTTATACTTATGTCGTAGGTGAAGACGGCAAGCTGGAAAATTCATATGTCACAGACAGATATAAAGACTTCTTGGAATACATGTATAGAATGCATGAAGAAGGCTTGCTGAATAATGACTTTGCCACAAACACCAATGATATGCTCAATGAGAGAATGGCAAACAATCAAATTGGATGTACAATTCATTATATTAACTTTGCTCATACATTTGCGCTGCTGCTTAAACCTGATATTGATGTGGAAAATGATCCTCTTATCATGGTACCAATGCTGCCATTACAAGGTCCGTATGGTCATCGTCTCTACTACGGAAACGATCCGGTTGCCAGCTTCTTTGCAATTAACAAGAATGTGGAGCATCCTGAAGCTGTATTTTGCTTTATGGATTATCTATTTAGCGAAGAAGCAAATAACTTAATGTATTATGGAATCGAAGGTGAAGACTATGAAATCATCGACGGAAAAATAAAACCGGATCTTGAAAAGAGGTCTAAGGATAACTATGCTACCCGCATGGGTAGTAACTTTGGCGGTTTTCCGCGCATTCTGCTTGCCGCACATCGTGATGTAAGCTATATGCCTGATATTGCAGTATGGAACAAACAGATACGTGAGTATAATAAATTGCCAGATAATATCAGTACCTTCTGGCTGCCCGATGAAGTTGAAATCATGCAGCAATATGGCACTGATTTGGGTACGTATTTGAACGAGATGTTCGTAAAATTCATAACAGGTGAAGTTGATCTCGCTGCCTTTGATGACTATGTAGCTACAGCTAAATCTATGGGTTTGGAAGAATTGCTTAGAATATATCAAGCCAGATATGACAGAGTTAAAGAATTAGGAGATGAATAAAAAGTTGCAAAAAATCAGAAAAGCAGGGAGCTTGTCTCTCCCTGCTTGTTTTCAAAGGGAGGAAGGCTGTATGCATGGCGGGCTTCAAATTCAACAAAAAACCAAAGCTGAAGAAAATTTATCTTACAGAATTATAAAAGCACTGAAGCGCGATAAATATTTGTTTCTGCTATTTCTGCCAATATTCATATGGTATGCAATTTTCCTGTATGTTCCCATGGGAGGAATAGTAGTAGCATTTAAAGATTTCAAGCCCGGTGCAGGTGTATATGGAGGAGAATGGGTAGGGCTGAAATGGTTTAAACAGTTTTTTAATTCTGCCTATGCATTTCGACTTATAAGAAATACATTTCTTATATCATTATACAGCTTAATATATGGTTTTCCTGTACCGATAATTTTCGCTATATGTATCACTGAGATTCGTCAGCCCAGGTTAAGAAAATCCATACAAACAGTCAGTTATCTGCCGCATTTTATTTCAACAGTTGTAGTAGTAGGTATGATTAAGCAGTTTTTATCTTTGGAAACTGGTCTTGTAAACAACCTTTTGGAGAAGATAGGAATTGAGCCTATGAATTTTCTGATGAAAACAAGCTGGTTCAGGACCATTTATGTATCATCGGGAATATGGCAGTCATTTGGATTTAGCTCAATTATATATATTGCGGCAATTATAGGCATTGATCCTTCATTATATGAATCCGCCAGGATGGATGGTATAACTAAATTTAAAGAAGTCTGGTATATCACTATACCTATGATAGCCCCAACCATTATCATTTTGTTCATACTTCAGCTGGGTAATATTATGAGTGTAGGTTTTGAGAAAGTGTTTTTGCTCTATAATGATGGAATACTTGAAACTGCAGATGTCATTTCTACCTAATATATATCGCAGAGGAATTGGTGCCAGCGACTTCAGCTTTTCTGCTGCTGTTGGGCTCTTTAATTCCGTAATAAATTTCATGTTAATATTTGGGGCTAATTATCTATCACGTAGAGTTACTCAAACCAGTCTGTGGTAAAAGGAGGCAGGTAAGCGGTGAAAGAAAAAATAAGTTCAAATACTTTATTCTACCTGGTGGTATACCTTATTGCTATTATTGGCGGAATTGTTACCTTATATCCTTTTTTATATATTTTTAGTGTCTCTATCAGTGATCCCCAGGCTGTCAACAGAGGTGAAGTATATTTATGGCCTATAGGCTTAGTTTTTAATTCATATAAGTATGTTTTGAGAAATAAAGGCATTTGGATGGCGTATGGGAATACCATTTTTTATGTAGTAGTGGGAACCTTTTGCAGCATAATTGCAACTGTTATGGCTGCTTATCCTCTTTCAAGAAAAAGCTTTTGCGCCAGAAAGCTTTTCAATTTCCTTATAGTGTTTTGTATGTATTTCTCAGGCTGACTGATTCCAACATACTTATTGATAACAAAACTTGGGTTCTATAACAGCCGCTTGGTTATGATAATACCAGTCTTGCTTACTTCTTACTATGTCATGATATGCCGAAGTGCATTTTCATCATTGCCTGAAGAAGTGATTGAAAGTGCTATAGTGGATGGTGCAAATGACATTCAAATACTGGCCCGCATAGGTGTGCCTTTGGTCAAGCCGACTTTAGCAGTTCTTATACTTTACTATGCGGTTGCCCGATGGAATAATTTCTTCACGCCTCTGCTTTATATCAGCAAACAGGAACTGCAGCCCCTTCAGATATTGCTGCGAAGAATACTGATACAGTCATCACATGAGCTTCTGGCTGATGAAATATTAAAATCGGAAGAACAGGGAATGGTATCGCTGCAGGTTCGTTATGTAACCATAGTTGTCTCCACATTGCCGATAATTATGGCATATCCATTTATACAGAAGTATTTTGTTAAGGGCATAATGCTCGGTGCTGTCAAAGGATAAAGAGAGGTTCAGATAATTATGAACAGTATGCAGGAGAAGGTTGTTAAATATATTAATGAAAATCAGAATGAGCTGATTGATTTTCTGAGAGACTTGATTCGGATTCCTTCGGTTAATCATGGAGCAACCGGAGGTGAAAAAGAATGTCAGGAATTCGTAGCAGAGAAGTATCGTGCATTGGGCCTTGAAGTTGACATGTTTCCCCCTGACAGTGTTCCGGGAATAACCGAACATCCCGGATTTTTGCCCGGCCGCGACTATCGTGAAAGACCCAATGTGATAGGGGTCTACCGATCCGGCACTGCTCAATCATCTGTGATGCTGGCAGGACATATTGACGTTGTGCCTGAAGGTAAACATGATGATTGGACATACGGGCCCTTCAGCGGCACCGTTATTAACGGCAAGATTTATGGACGGGGCGCATGCGACGACAAGTACGCAATTGCTGCTTCATATTTCGCCCTTAAAGCTGTTATTGAATGCGGAGCGGCTTTAAACAAAAATGTTTTGCTTGCCTCTGTTGTTGATGAGGAAAAAGGGGGAGGCAATGGGTCACTGGCTGCCTGCCTTAAGTATCCCTGTGATGAATACCTGTATCTGGACGGGTCTGAGCAAGCGGCTGTAGCCGGAGTAGGCGGCAGCGTAATGAGTATTGATGTGGCTGCAACAGATTATGTTTCAACAGCCGTACCTGTATTTAATGGCATTGAGCTTTTAATCAGGCGCCTGAAAGATCTGGAAAAACAACTTGTTGCCCAGTTAACTGCTGATCCTCTATATACTGACGCTGAGTGTGCCAAGTATCCGCTCAGGCTTTACAGTATGGGAATAGGATCATTTATTGGTGCCAACTACAACAGGGGCAGACTTGTTTACACCATATACTCCTTTGACACAAAAAATGAATTGGAAGAGAGAGTACGAGGTTTTCTTGACGATATAAACAGAAATGAGTTTAAGCAGATGGGTCTGCGTGCAGAAGGCCCCGTATGGACAACACGTTACTTTGAAAGAACAAGCGTACCGATTGACAGCCCGGTAGTTGTTAAATTCAGAAAAGCATATTACCTGGCAACCGGAAATGAGCTGCCAATTGGATGCAGTGTCTTGTCCGATTATTATTTATATAATAATTACGGCGGAGGTCATGCTTTAATGACAGGTTTGTCACGGTCTTTTTTTGAGCCTGAATGTCCTCATAATGTCAATGAAAGCAATGATATTGATAGAATTGTAAAATTCTGCACTGCAATTGCCTTGTATCTCTTAGCATAATAACAGAACCAGGTATTTCTCTGGTTCTCTCAGTCTTTAATTTCTATATCTGTCTGATGTGTAAAAATTCCAATAATATAATTAATTCGGTTAAAGGAAGGTATGTGAATATGGAAAAACTTAACATTGGCATAGTTGGTGTTGGCGGACGGCCGGCTGCGTTCTTAAGAGCGATAGAAATAAGCGATAAAGCCCGGCTGGCAGCTGTCTGTGACTTGAACCGGGATGCTGCCGAGGTCGCTGTTAAGGATATTGACAATGTTGAAATTTACACTGATTACGAAGAAATGCTTGAAAAAGCAAAACTTGACGCTGTGGTAATAGGAACTCCCATACCTTTGCATGTACAGCAGTCAATAGCCGCATTAAAACGAAATATCCATGTATTTTGCGAAGTCACTGCAGCTAAAAACCTGGCTGAAGCCAGGCAGCTGGTTGAAGCCTGCCGCAGTTCACGTGCGCAGTATATGATGGGGGAAAACAGCAATTATCATCATTTCAATATGATTGTGGCTGAGATGGTTAAGAATGGCCTTTTTGGTAATGTCTTTTATGCTGAGGCTGATTATATACACGACTGCCGTGATCTTTGGGTGAAGACTCCATGGAGAAGAAAGACAAAAGATTCGAAAGGTGTTACCTATGGTACTCACAGTTTAGGCCCTGTGCTGACCTGGTTCAGGGATGACCGGGTTGTCAGTGTATGCTGCGCAGGAAGCGGCCGGCACAATTTTGATCTTGACGGCAGCCCGGCAGAGTGGGAGGATCACTGGATAATGCTATGTAAGACCGCTAAGAACCGATTGATTAAAATCAGTACAAACTTTTCATCACCCCATCCTTTTACTCACTTTTATTACCTGCAGGGAACCAATGCCGCATTTCGTGCTGAACGCGCCGGAGGCAATTTTCTTAATGCGCGCATTTGTATCCCGGGCATCAGTAAAGAAGAGAAATGGGATGAATTGTCCCGTTATGAGGATCAATATATGCCGGAAATATGGAAAAAGTATGGAGAAAAAGCCAGGGGTGGAGGTCACGGCGGTTCAGATACCATTATAATGCTGGATTTCATTGATGCAATATACGATGGCCGTCCTGTCCCAATTGATATACATGCTTCGCTGGATATGACACTGCCGGGTATATACAGTGTAATCTCAGCACAACAAGGCGGTGTATGGGTAGAGGTAGATGACTCAAGGAAATGGTAGTTTATAAAACAGAATATGGTTTGTTTATGCTCCCTCTCTTACGTTTAATATCTATATTGAGATATTTGAGGGAGCATATTTTATATTAAGGTTCTGTGTTATTGCATTAAATATGTAATTATTTGTATAATAATCTTGTTAATTGATATGAAAATAATAAATATATAAAATTTGCATTAATCAGCATTTTGAATTTATTTATTGAAATTGGAGTCTGCCATTATAACCAAATAAATAAAAAGTGCAAACATAGATAATACATAAAATAAGGCAAAGTTTTGCTAATAGATGGAGGAGCTTTGTTTTGAAAAAGGTAACAATTAAAGATGTGGCAAGGGAAGCAAATGTATCCGTTGGCACGGTATATCGTGCAATAAATAATACAGGGCGAATTAAGAAAGAAACCCGTGAACGTGTTTTGGAAGTAGTAGAAAGGCTGGGCTACAGGGCCAATACTGTTGCCAGAGGCCTTGCATTGCGTAAAAAATTTGTCATCCTTGTCATAATGCCTTATGCGCCGGAAATATTCTGGGATGAGGTAAGAAAAGGAACCAGGATGGCAGCAGCAGAATTATCGGAGCTGAATGTGCAAATAATTGAGTTTAATCATGTAAATGGAAAATGCCAAAACCGAAATATCAGAGATATCCTTGACACAAATGAAATAGATGCCATAGCCATGGCTCCCGTTATGTTCGATGATCATGAATATGTGACTAAATATGCTAATGAGAATAATATCCCCCTGGCTACTTTCGATGATGACACGTCAGCAGGTGAAAGGCTGTTTTATTATGGTCCCGATGATTACCTGGCAGGTCAGATGGCAGCTGAGCTGATGTATAAATTCAGCGGCGGTTCGGGAACATGCTGTATCATATCACGGTCAGTAGACAACAGTTATAAACGTGTACAGGGCTTTAAGGAGTATATCGAAAAAAACTATCTTGACTTTGGTATAGGAAAAATTTACATCTGTACGACAGAAGAAGCAATGTCGGTTGTAGGTCAGGCTATTAAGGAATTCCCTGATGCAAAGGGATTTTATTGTGATCAATACACTACATTGTATAATAGCTATAGGCTCTTTGAACAAGCTGGAAAGAAATATGTAGTAATAGGACATGAGTATAATGAAGAATACAAGGAAGCGCTTCGCAAAGGCACAATAACCGCTATATTGGCCCAGGAGAGAGTTTGTCAGGGATATTACCCGGTCAAAATGTTATATGAATATCTTATCACAGGGGAAAAGCCGTCCAAAGATACTTACTATTCCAATATAAATATCATAATAGGCACTAATGCAGATTATCTGCAGCACAATGAATATGGCTGCGGGTATGAATAAATGATATTTTATTAAGATTCAAGGGGGGTTCATGGTGAAAACAAGATATCTGCTGTTTTGGTTTGATGTGGAAGACTGCACCATGCCGCGAAGTGATGAGGCGGCAAAAAGGCTGGCTAACATACTAACCAAATACGGGGTTCGAGGAACCATGAAAGTAGTCGGCCAAAAAGCCAGGATGTTCCGTGAACGGTTGCGTTATGATGTCATTGATGCCCTGTCAGTCCATGCAATAGGCTTTCACTCCGATATGCATGGGTTCCGGCCTCAACCTGCAGAGTATATGAGCAAATTTGATTGGCTGGAAGGCAGCAGAGAATTTGAAAGAAGGGAATTCAGAGGGCTCGAGGCTGTCCGCCTGTGCTGGGATAAAGATATTGTATGTTACGGCCAGCCGGGTTCAAATTGGTCGCCTCAGGTATATCCGGTTCTGCGTAAATGGAGTATCCCGGCCTACGTAAGCAATTACGGCTACATTGGGCTTCACGCACAGCCCTTCAGATACGGAGGCATTATAAATTCTTCCCATTTATACGGAAAAGATGTCCAGGGAAGGGAAGTCAGTCACAGCATAGGTCTGAATTTCGAATTAGGCGCACCGGGTGCGTTGGAAGAGCATTTGAAGCAATTTGATCAATCATACAGGGCGCTGGAAAACGGCGGAGTCATAAGTATCATGAATCATCCGTGTACCTTGATTAAAGAAGAATGGTTCACCGATAAACAGAAGTCCGAAGAGTTAATTGAAGCAGGTTACGAACATTTTGAAACATTTCTTAAAACCGTTTTGAGCTATCCCAATGTCAAGACTATTACAGCAGACCAGCTGCCTGTTATATATGAAGACTACGCAAAAGATTATATTTTCAGCCATGATGAACTGCTCTCCCTTGCAAAAGAATCAACTGAAGAGATCAATTTTTATATAGATGAAAAAATGAGCGTATCACCTGCTGAAATGTTCGGGATGTTTGTACGCTTTATTCATTTCTATATAAAATGGAGGAGGCTGGCTCCAGGCGCAGTCTGCCGTCATTTGGACGGTCCGGCGGCTTCTGCTGAGAGCGATACAGATGTAACTGCTTCCGGCTCGGATTTCTCAGATTCAATTAATAAAGTTTATGCTTTCATTGAACAAAACAATAGATTGCCCGATGTTATTGCAGTTGGCAATAAACGCGTCTCACCTGATGATTATTTTACATGTATGGCCAGAACTGTAATTGAGCTTATAAAAACATCTGAACTTCCCCATACCGTTCGATTTTCTCCAGGCATTAACAAGGTCAGATCCTATGTGGATGAAGATCTGGCAGTTAAGGGATGGAGCGGAACTATGATGCTTCCCGGGTTTACCGCCCCTAAGCTTCTTGAACAGGCCTATTTGCAAACCTGGACACTGAAACCCGGAATACTTGTTAATGATATAGACTGATCACCAATTTCATGTTTACCGGAGGCAGGCTCCGAATTTAAGAGAAACAATGGGAGTAAACATAAAATAATATAAAAATCGATAAAGGAATGGTTCTATGGCGAAAAAAATAAGAGAAGACCTTGATACCGGTGCTCACAGGAAGGCAATTACCAACCCTGAAATTGGAATAGAGGCATTTGAAAGAAAGCTGAGTGCAGCAATGACACCTGAAGGCGCTGTTTGGGCTGCTGCAGGACGGGAAAAAGCCGGCATCGGCGATATTCTGTTTTTGACAGGCGATAAAACCGATTCTATCATGAAACGAATTGCATTCAGCCAGACTGCACCTGTTTGCGGGCAGCCCTGTCTGCATTCTGAATTTCGCGAAGGAAGTGGAAGCTACTTTAGTGCTGTATGGGCTGAAAAGGCGGAAGATACCTGGAGAATAGCCTATATTGATGGAAATAATCTGGGTAAATCCGACCAGGATCTGAAACCGGACTATATATATGAAAGTAAGCATCTGTGCATGCAGCCTGCCGTTATAAATCACGGCAGCTCGGTATGGGCTGTCTGGTGCGGCTGGGACCCGGCTGACAAAAAGCTTATAATTATGGTTTCAGACAGGAAAGAAGACGGCAGCTGGGCTGAGCCTGCATCTTTTGCCGCCGGCGAGAATTCCTTCAGACCGGTAATGGCCTCCAACGGCAAGGAAATATTAATTGCATGGGATTCGGCTTATGGCAGGGAGTACAAGATTGAATACAGGATTATAAATAAGGATAAGGAAGTTCTTAAGGAAGGCAGATTAGGCAGGGAAAATGAAAGATGGCTTACTCCTGCTGTTACTGCAGCTGATGACGGCAGCTTTTACCTCTCTTTTATTATTTCCAAAGATGTAATTGATAAAAATCTTGGAATAGTTGATCACCAGGTTGGAGCGGGTTTTGCATCAATAAAAGACGGTGAATTTAAATTCCTGCCTGACAGAAAAATAGATGAAAACGTTATAGCGGCTGATCTGCGAGAAGGGCTGCTTGCCAAATATATGTATTACGGCTATCACGGACTAAGGCGGAATCTGCATCCAGTGGTTACTTCAGGCGGGGATGTATGGCTCTTTTGGGAGGTTATGCTTGAACCCGGTTATGAGAAGGATGAGGAGCTGAGTAAATATAATCTGAAAAACAGCGCTGTCTGCGGAAGTCTTTTTGGCAAGAAGTTAAATGGAACCGATTGGAGCGGCACATTCATCTTCCATAACGGAGGTTCCAATTATGCTGTGCCGTTGAAAGTATATGGCAGCAAGATACCCTTTGTTTACTTTGATCAGGTTACGGATAAATTAAACCCTGAGTTCAAATTGCAGTTTGTAAATTCTGAAGATGTCGTTCGTTTTGATAAAACCGCTGACAAGAGATGGGGCAGATGGAGCGTTTTTGTCCCAGTCAAAACTGAATATGAAAGATATCATACCGAATGTAAAGGTGAGGAACTTAAACTGTTCTGGGCTGACACCCATGTCCATTCAGTATACAGCCCTGATGCTGAAGGGGAGCCGGATGAGGTTATCTCCTTTGCCCGGAATATTGCGGGGATAGATATAATGGCAATGGTAGACAATGATTTTTACCCATACTTTAGTTTAAATGGGCTTAAATGGTTCATCCATAAGGAGCTGGCCAGGATATTTACTCGTGCCGGGGAATTTGTGGTTTTTCCCGGGTATGAGTACACCTACCATGATGACAGACTGATAAACGGCATGAACCATCGATATGTATTATATCCGGGCAGCGAAGGAGAAGCCTTCAGGCGGATTGATGAGGGCAGCAGCACTATAGAAGGGCTTATGGAAAAAATAAAGGATACAAATGCCCTTGCTTTTGCGCACCACACAGCATGGAAGCTGACCGGTTATGCTTGCGATTCAAACGTGGAAATATGCTCATCCTGGCGTGTATGCAAGGAAGAATCGGATTTTGTGGAAAAAAGGCTTCAGGCAGGAGACCGCTTCAGCTTTATCGGTTCCAGCGATACCCACAGGGCAAGTCCGGGTTTGGGAGGAGCCCTTACAGGAATATATGCGAGGGACCTTACTCCGGAATCCATATTTGAAGCCTACAGAAAGCACAGGACAATTGCAACTCAGGGGCAGAGGATCGTAATTGATTTTCGAATAAATGATTTCTTTATAGGCGATGAAGGCGAAATAGAAGATGATCCGACTATAATCCTTAATGTGAAGTCAGAAGAACCTTTGGAATTTATTGAAATTATACGGGACGGAGAAACAATTAAGCGCTATGAAGGCCGGGGGACATGGCTTATGGAATCCTACAAAGATGAGAATTTAAGCCCGGGCAAGCACTATTATTATGTCCGGGTTAAGACACAAGGAGATCCTTCCTTTAATGCTCCTGAAGGCATTACCGACAAAACTAAGGTGTTCTTTATGGAAGGAAGGTATCCCCATAACCTGGCCCGTGCCAAAGGTCCCTTTGCATGGAGTACCCCGATTTGGGTCAATAGATAAACCACGCTTTCCGAAGAGTTTCAACTGCTTTGGGAATGTCTTCGTTTCTTATTGAACTGAAACCAAGAAGCAGCCTGGGCACTTTGTCTTTGTTTGCTTTATCCTCAGAAAAATAATACTGGGAATAGCCGAAGACACGGGTGCCCATATTCTTTGCCGATTCTATAAGTTCATCCTCGCTCATGCCGTTATCTACCTCTAGAATAAGGTGGAGCCCTGCATTGGCCCCTTTGATTTTGGCTGCCGGCAGCAGCTTGTTTATGCATGATACCAGGTTGCTTCTCTTTTCTCTGTAAATTTTTCGCATTCTGTTTAAATGCCGCTCGAAATAACCATCTCTTATAAACCGGCTGAGAACCTTTTGCTCAAACACAGGAACAGGGCAGACATAAAAGCTGAGTTTATCAAAGTAGAGCTTCATAAGCCGCTTAGGCAGAACCATGTAGCTTATCCGGATGGTGGGAGCCAGGGACTTGGAAAATGCCCCTATATAAATAACCTTTCCTCCCTTGTCCAGGCTGTGCAGGGACGGTATAGGCCTGCCGTGGTATCTGAATTCTCCGTCATAATCATCTTCAATAATGTATCTTGACTTTTCTGCATTTGCCCAGTTAATAAGCTGAATGCGCCGATCGGCTGGCATAATGGTGCCCGATGGAAACTGGTGGGAGGGAGTTACAATGGCCGCGTTTGCATTGCTTTCCAATAGGGGTTTAATCTGCATGCCGCTTGCATCCAGTGGGACAGCCTTATACTTTACCCGGTTGCTTCTAAATATCAGGTTAATCTTTTCATAACCCGGGTTTTCAATGGCATATACATAGTTTTCACTGAAGAGCTGTATTAAAATCTGGAGCAGATATTCAGTGCCGGAGCTTATGATTATCTGATCCGGCCTGCAATCAACTCCGCGGGAAGTCCTTAAGTAATCGGCAATGCTGGTCCTGAGCTCCGGGCAGCCGGCAGGATGACCGGGCTGCAGAAGTTCAGTATCATATTCATTTATCACATCTTTTGTTATTTTCCTCCAGGTGGAAAAGGGAAAGCTTTCCTGGTCCACGCCGTGATAGGTAAAATCATATCTGTAAACCTGATGCTTTTCTTCTTTTTTATATGAAAGAGAGCTTTCTTTTTCTATTGTCACTATTCCCTCAATTTTGCACACATAATACCCGCTTCTCGGCCTGGCTTCAATATAACCTTCTGCATCCAGCTGCTGGTATGCGGTTTTAACGGTGTTCCGGCTGCACTCAAGATGGGAGGACAGCTGTCTTATGGAGGGAAGCTTATAGTTTGTCGGCAGTTTCCCCAGCAGTATTTCCGATTTTATATGTTCATAAAGCTGTTGATACAGCGGCTTTGCCGAATTTGAATGAAGCTCCAAAGTTATTATGCTCATAATACCACCAATCTGTTACCATAATATTAATTCAATCTGGTACTTTAGATAAATACAGATCGCCTCTATAATTATATCAAAAACAGACCAATTATCAATTACGACTACTGGAGGTATGGAAGAATGGCTGACAAGATATACAAGAATGAAAGAATCAGAAAGCTGAATGAAAAGCTTAAAGGCGGAGTTATCATGGACGTAACCACACCGGAGCAGGCCAAGATTGCTGAACAGGCCGGTGCCTGTGCGGTTATGGCTCTGGAGCGGATTCCGGCAGATATCAGGGCAGCCGGCGGTGTATCCAGAATGAGCGATCCCAAAATGATAAAAGGCATTCAGGAAGCAGTATCCATTCCCGTCATGGCCAAGGTCAGAATAGGCCATTTTGTGGAAGCCCAGATATTAGAGGCAATTAATATAGACTATATCGATGAGAGCGAAGTGCTGTCACCGGCAGATGATTCCTATCATATAGACAAAACTAAGTTTGCCGCTCCCTTTGTCTGCGGCGCCAAGGATTTGGGCGAGGCCCTTCGCAGAATAAGTGAAGGTGCATCCATGATCAGGACTAAAGGAGAGCCGGGAACAGGTGATATAGTTCAGGCTGTAAGACATATGCGGCTCATAAATAAACAAATCCGCGAAGTGCAGAACATGAGGTCGGATGAGCTGTACAGGACAGCAAGAGATCTGCAGGTGCCTTATGATCTTCTCAGATACGTTCACGAAAACGGAGTTCTCCCTGTCTTGAATTTTGCGGCAGGCGGCGTCGCCACGCCGGCAGATGCAGCTTTAATGATGCAGCTGGGGGCAGAAGGCGTATTTGTAGGATCAGGTATATTTAAATCCGGTAATCCTGAAAAACGTGCCAAAGCCATCGTTGAAGCCGTTAAGAATTATAACGATTCAAAAAAACTGGCTGAGCTTTCGGAAGACCTGGGCGAGGCAATGGTAGGCATAAATGAGGACGAGATAGATCTAATCATGTCAAAACGCGGAGTCTGAAAATTGCATGGTTTCCGCTGAATTTAAGAACTGATGCTCAGCCATTTGCTTTGAGCGGTATTCCAGCGGCGGTAGACTGCCGCCGCTGCCCATGTCCGGGGTATGATTCTGGCAAGGAAAGAAAGTATCCGGTTAAGTATGCCGGGAACATAGATGCTTTTTCCTGCCAGCGCACGGTCTATTGTAATGCGGGATACGCTCTCCAAAGGGTTTGTTGTTGCTTCCCCTAATAAGCCCTGCGCTTTTATCCCGAGCATGGTATCTTTAGTTGTTACCATGCCCCCGGGGCAGAGGGTAAGAACATTTACATCATCTTTCCTAAGCTCCTGACGAAGCGCAGCAGCGAAATCCAGCAGAAAACGCTTGGATGCCGCATAAGTTGCTTTCAGCGGCATTGGAACTATTGATGCCAGACTGGATACAAATACAATGGTAAACTGTCTACCGGGTCTGCGGCGCTTAAGTATGGCATGGGTAATGCGTAATGTTGCTGCATTATTTAAAAGCACTATCTTTACAAGCTGTTCTCTGTCACGCCTTATGAATTCCCCTTCAAAATCCATGCCCGCTGCATTAAGCAGCATATCAAAACGAATTTCATGCTTATCAATAATATCAAGCAATTTATCTACGCTTTCCTTGTTTGTAAGGTCACAGGCCGCGGTTGCAACAGTAATATCAAACTGCCTTTCCAGTCCTTGTTTTATGCAGGACAATCCTTCCGCGTTAATATCTGTCAGGAATAAATTATATCTCCGGCGTCCGCACTCATTTGCAAGCGCACGGCCCAGGCCGCCGGCTGCCCCTGTAATTAAAACGGTCATATCTTTAACACCTCTCCATAATGAACACCGCACAGACGCTCGCTGAGTTTAAACAGGCGATCGGCATTTTCGCTTGTTACTTGTCTGCTGTATTTCTTTTCTTTGCAAAGGCAGTAGTAAAGTCCTTCCGGCGCATTTTTCTTATCACACAGAAAAGCATAAGTTTCAGCCGGAACCGAAGGCGGTACGCCGTGTCTTTTGCGGAGCGACCATATAAAATTGACAAGAGCGCCTGTTTCTTTATTGCCAATATCTGTTTTAACCAGTCCCGGGTCAACCACATAGGCGCGAATGCCATGTATAGCAAAACGGTCGTTTAAACCCTTGGCAAAAAGCATATTGCACAGCTTCGACTGTTTATAGGCAGTAAGCGGATTATACCTTTTCTGCAGCATTATATTATCCCAATTTATCTTAATGCCCTTGTGAGACTGACTTCCTGTCATTATTACCCGGCCCCCTGCTTTTAACAGAGCCGGCATCAGTTTATATGTGAGCAGGAATCCTGCAAGATGGTTAAGGGCAAATTGCTGTTCATAGCCTTCATTAGTGGTCATGTACCAGCTTCGTACGCAGCCGGCATTATTTATTAGTGCATACAGCTTGCCATTGCATTTTTCGTTTAAATATTCATTGATCTCATCAGCCGCTCTTGTGATTTCACCTTGCTGCATTAAGTCTGCCAGGTAAAAGGTGATATTGGCATCCGGGTTTTTTGATAAAATCCATTCTTTGGCTCGATTGCAGTTAATCTCGCTGCGGCCGATGCCGAGAACATTATAACCCTTTTGGGTTAATAAAAGTGCAGTTTCCAGGCCGATGCCGGATGAAGCTCCGGTAATCACTACAGTATTCATTCTTTTACCTCCTAAGCAGCATCATACTGCATTATTTCACAGCCTTGTATCCAAACCAGCCCCAGGCGTGCCAGAACTCCAGGGCTCCGGATGAAATCACGGATATTATAATTCCAAGGACAAAGCTTGTGGTAAAGAGAATCAGGGAAAATAGAGCAACAGTGCGGATTCTTCTGTTAAATTTTGCAGGCAGCTGAGGCAATATTGAAAGCGAGGGGAGTACTGCTCTGCCGGAGGCGGCTGCAATGGCATTTTTGTGGAAACGGCTGTAAGAACGACCTATCTGTCGGATAAAAGCGGCGAAATAAATACAGCCTGCAGCTGACAGTACGGAAAGCGAAACAAGGGACAAGCCGAAAACCATTCTGGGCCAGAAGGGCATACCAGGAATAATCGACCAGAGATTAATGTTACCAAACAGGCATAGGGCAGCAGCTGCATTGGCCAGGGAAAAGGCCGCCATGATAAGTTCCCAGCCGATCAGCAGAATAAAGAAAGCACCTGTAAAAATATCGATAAGTCCAAGTCCTAAAATTGTTGCTGATTTTCTGCCGCCGCCCTTATTCTCCTCACCTGAACTCTCAAATTGAGAAGCAAGCACGGCCGGGTCTCCTAATTTAGCAGCAATCTCTTCTTCAGAAAAACCGTCCGCCATCTTGAAAGCAAAGTGCTGTTTGTATTCGTCAATGATATCGTCAATATCAGTAATCCGGTTCTTTTTTAGTTCATCGGCAAGCTTTGTAAGAAATTCATTCTTTGTCATTCTCATCATCCTCCAATAAAATCTCTACCTTTTTGGCAAACTTCAGATAAGCTGCCCGTTCTTTTTCATACATTTCCCGTCCGAGATTTGTAAGCGAATAGTACTTTCTGGGCGGGCCTCCGCTTTCTTCCTGCATGTAGGTAGATAAAAGGCCTTCCTTTTTCAGCTTTCTTAATATTGGATAAACAGTACCGTCTGCTATGTCGATATGGTTTGAAAGATATTCGGATATCTCATATCCATAACAATCATGCTTTTTTAATAGCGACAGTACGCAAAGTTCAAGTACCCCTTTTTTGTATTGTATATTCACATACACCCTCCTACATAAAACACAGTAGAATATATCATCTACTATTGAATTATATTCACTAGTTTCTGAAATGTCAATACTGAATTAAACAAATTCTGTATTAATATTGCCTGCGGCTGGAAATGGATATATAATATATAAATAGAAGTATTCTGTTTATATACACAAAAACAAGAATTCATCATTCAAGAACAATCTCTATCCAGGATGTTTTTACTGAAGCCCTTCCAGAAATAAGTATAAAGGAGAAAAAGCCATGTCAAGTTTAAGCGGAAATGAGAAAAAGGCTGATTATGTTCTGAAACCAAAAACAATTCCTCTGGATGATTCCTGGGATGTAATTGTTGTCGGCGGGGGCCCGGCCGGATGCGCTGCAGCTGCAGCTTCAGCCCGTGAGGGCGCAAAAACCCTGCTGATCGAAGCCACCGGAGTTCTTGGCGGCATGGGCACGGCAGGTCTGGTGCCCTGGTTCTGCGGATACGATGACGGCGAAAAAGTCATCGCCCGGGGCCTTGCGGAACATGTGAGGCTGTCTTTGCAGCGGAATATGAAGTTTGTATATGAAGCCAGAAAAGACCTCCCTAAGAACGCGCCCGACAGTCCTGCCATTGATCCGGAACTGCTTAAGCGCATCTATGATGATATGGTAACCGGCGCAGGCAGCAGCATACTTTTCCATACCAAGCTGGCATCGGTGGATATGAAGGAT
>ERZ773359.1199-NODE-1199-length-36573-cov-11.734870_pt1 | contig 36573 bp, 40 predicted proteins | sample MGYA00374955_ERZ773359 | MGnify/ENA primary metagenome ERZ773359 (study PRJEB29098, sample SAMN04486028) | biogas fermenter metagenome | study: EMG produced TPA metagenomics assembly of the Biogas fermentation microbial communities from Germany - Plant 4 DNA1...
AATTTCCAGGATGGGTATGAGGCCGGGTCTTTAGATATGGTAAGTACTGATTCTGGTGGAGTGTTAACCGGGATTTTTACCAATGGTCAATCCAAAGCCTTAGCTCAAATTGCTTTAGCCACTTTTTCTAACCCGGGGGGTTTACTGAAAGAAGGTGGAAATCTGTACCAGATTTCCAATAACTCTGGTCTTCCCAATATCGGAACAGCGGACAGTGGAGGAAGAGGAAGCATCGCGGTAGGAGCACTGGAGATGTCTAATGTTGATTTAGCTCAAGAATTCACCAACATGATAGTAACTCAGCGAGGTTTTCAGGCTAATTCTCGGGTGATTACCACGTCTGATGAAATGTTACAGGATTTAATCAATATTAAACGGTGAAAAAGAGGGGCGCGGTGCCCCTCTTTTTCAAGCCCATGAGAGAGGGATAGGGAATGATTGGTTTAACTCGGTTTAATGGTTCCAGTTTTGTTCTGAATATGGATTTAATTGAAACCATAGAAGCTACTCCGGATACGGTTATCACTCTGGTTACTGGTAGAAAGTATGTAGTTAAAGAGTCAGTAGATGAGATAATCAATAAAATCTTAGATTTTCGCCGACAGAGCGGGGTGAGTAAAATCTTGATACAGAATTTATCCGAGAGCGATATGGAGGGATAACTATGGATAAGGCAACTATCATCGGTTTGGTAGTGGGAGTAGTTTTACTTTTCTGGGGAATGACTGACGCTGCAGCTAATAATATGAAAATTTACTATAGCTTTTCTTCCATACTTATTGTGGGAGGAGGGACTTTAGCTGCTACTCTTATCAGTTTCCATCTGGACCAGGTGATGAAAGCTTTTCAGCTTTTTATGATTGCCTTACGTTCTCGACTTCCCCATCCCTCAGAGATAACCACTACTCTCGTGGGCTTAGCAGAGAAAGCTCGTAAAGAGGGGCTCCTGGCTCTGGAAGAAGAGACAGAGAGAATAGACGACCTCTTTTTTAAGCGGGGGATTCAATTAGTAGTAGACGGGACTGACCCTCAGCTATTGAAAAGCATCTTGGAAACCGAACTGGTTTTTCTGGAAGAACGCCACAAAAAAGGGAGAGCTATTTTCGAAACGATGGGCAGTTTTGCTCCGGCCTTTGGTTTGATTGGAACACTCATTGGTTTGGTAGCCATGCTGGTTAGCTTGGATGACCCCAAAAAAGTGGGGCCGGGAATGGCAGTAGCACTACTTACCACTCTCTATGGAGCTGTTATTTCTAATCTGGTTTGTCTACCTATAGCCAATAAATTAAAGCTAAGGAGTAGTGAAGAAGTGTTACTGAAGGAAGTTATTATCGAGGGGATTCTCTCCATCCAGGCAGGAGATAACCCTCGCATTGTGGAGGAAAAACTTAAATCTTTCTTTGCTCCCAGTATCCGAGAAGAATTAGAGCGTGAGAGAGAAGACTTAGGCAGAGTGATTCCTCTAAAAAGAGAAAGCGAGAGCACGAGGTGAATTAGATGCCCCGTAAAAGAGTAGAAGAAGAAACACCCCCCGGAGCACCTCTATGGTCTTTGACCTATGGAGACTTTATGTCTCTGTTGCTTTGTTTTTTTATAATGCTTTTTGCTCTTTCCACTATCGATGTGGCCCGGTTTAAGGAGGTAATTTCTTCTATTCAGGGAGCGTTAGGGGTTCTGGAAGGTGGGCCCAGGGTTTTAAATCCTTCTGATATTCCTGTTCCTAAACCCCCTACTCAGATTAGCCCCTCGGGCCTGGTAGAACTGAAACTGGCTGGTCTCATGAAGGAGATTGAGAGGCAATTGATAAAAGAAGGCAACCTTTCCCCGGATAAAGTTAGTTTCAAGATAGATGAACGGGGATTGGTGATTACTTTTCTGGATGCCGTTTTTTTTGATGTTGGTAAAGCGAATTTGAAACCGGGAGTATTTCCCATCCTGGATGCTCTAGCTGATGCTCTAAAGGATGTTAAAAACTCAATCAGAATAGAAGGACATACCTGTGATTTACCCATTCACACTTCTCAGTTTCCTTCTAACTGGGAGCTATCTGCTGCTCGAGCTATTGCTGTGTTACGATATCTGGTGGAGGAAAAAGGGTTACCTCCAGAGCGATTGATGGCCGTGGGTTATGGGGAATATCGGCCTCTGGCTCCCAATGTAGATGAAGAACACCGCCAGAAGAATCGGCGAGTGGAGATAGTTATTTTACGAGATTGAAAGGAGAAGAAACTATGCCTGAAGAAACTGAAGACTTAGAAAAGAAGAAAAGCTTTTCTTTTCAAATGATAATGTTGATTGTTACTCTGGCTCTTTTGGCTTTTATGATTTTTGTCTATCTCCACCAGAGTGGGATGTGGGATAAACTCTTTGCTTCTTCTCCGCAAGAAGCAAAGGCAACTTCTTCTTTTATTTATATTTTTGAGCAAAATTTTCTGGTTAACCTGAGCGATAAAGACATATTGCGTTATCTCAAGATGACTCTGGGAGTAGAAATTTCTGACCAGCGAGTGGTAGAGGAGATCAAAAATAAAACAGTGGAGATTCGAGATGCTATAATTACTTTGGTCAGTGCTCAAACTTCCGAGGACCTTTCTACCACGGAGGGCAAAGAAAAATTGAAGTTGCTTATTGCCGATAGTATCAACAGTTTTTTGACCTCCGGGAAAGTGACTAAAGTCTATTTCGTCGATTTTGTTATGCAGTAGGAGCGAAAAATGAGCGATATACTGTCTCAAGAAGAAATTGATGCTTTGCTCAGAGCTTTAGATTCAGGAAGCCTGGAAGCAGAAGCTATTAAAGAAGAGGGAAAAGAAGGTGGACGCCTCAAGGTTTATGATTTTCGGCGCCCGGAGAAGTTTTCTAAAGACCAGATACGTACTTTTCATATGATTTTTTCGTCTTTAGCACGTTTGACCTCTACCAGTTTAGCTGCTTTTTTGCGTAGCCGATGCCAGGTAGAGTTGGTTTCAGTGGACCAGCTTACTTATGATGAGTTCGTACGTTCGGTTCCTAATCCCACTTTTGTATGCATTTTTTCTCTTCCTCCTTTAGAGGGACGTTGTGTTTTACAGATGAATCTGGATATGGTTTTTCTAATAATAGATCGCTTGTTGGGGGGTTCAGGAAGTACTGTTTTTCATCCTCGTCCTTTAACTGAAATTGAAAATCGGATTATGCTGGAAGTGGCAGAAAGGATCATGGGTGCTTTAAAAGACTCCTGGGCTAATATCCAGGAGGTGGAACCACAAATAGAGGCTCTGGAATCAAGTTTAGAATTTGTCCAGGTAGTTTCTGGTAATGACATGGTGATTCTTTTTACTTTTTCGGTGGAAGTTGGAGAGCGAGAGGGGATGATGACCGTTTGTATTCCCTATCTGGTGGTAGAGCCTATTACTCAGAGGCTGAGCGCCTCTTTATGGTTTGCCAGTCGTAAATCCAACGACCCCCAGGTTCAGGAAAAAGTGAAAAAGAAAATTAATCAGGTTCGCTTGCCGGTGGTGGTAGAACTGGGTAAAGCAACTATAAGTTTGAAGGAGCTTTTGAGTTTGGAGGTAGGGGATGTAGTGGTGTTAGATAAAAGAGTAGGAGAGCCTTTGAATATTCTGGTAGGAAAAAAGGTAAAGATGAAAGGGATGCCAGGAAGGTCGGGTCGGAGATTGGCTATTAAAATTACGGAATTGGAGGAGGAAGAGTGAATGCCAGAAGATACTTTGACTCTTGAGGAGAAAGATGTTATTGGCGAATTGGGAAATATCTCTATGGGGGCGGCGGCTACTGCTCTATCCACTATTTTAGGGCGGAGGGTAGAAATTACTGTTCCTCGGGTGGAAGTGATAAACAAAGAGGAAGTGGCAGACCTTCTTCCGGAGGAACATATTGTAGTTAAGGTTCGTTACCAGGAAGGGCTCGAAGGAGAAAACCTTCTTTTAATAAAAGAAGAAGATGCTCGAATATTGGTGAGTTTAATGATGGGTGGTGGGGACACAGAAGCACCCCTGGGAGAAATGGAGATTAGCGCTTTAGGAGAGGCTATGAACCAGATGATGGGTTCAGCAGCTACTGCTATGTCAGAATTTTTAAGAAGGAAAATTAGCATTTCCCCCCCGGAGATTATCGAACAAGAAGTGCAAGCTATCAAGGAAAAATGGTTAGAAGGACAAGAGGAAGAGTATTTGGTAGAGGTCTTCTTCCATTTAGTAGTAGATGATGCCATAGATAGCAACATGATTCAGCTTTTGCCTCTTTCTTTTTCTCGAGCTATGGTTTCTTCTTTAGCTATCAAACGACAAGAGTCTATCCCCCCAGAAGAAGAAAGTCTGGTAACTGAATCTTCCCCGAAACAAGAAAAAAAAGAAGTTAAAGCTCAGTCAGTGGAGTTTGCTGAATTTAAAAAGAAAGAAGAAACTCCTTCCCGGGTTAATATCCAGCTCATCATGGATGTTAACCTGCCACTTGTGGTGGAGCTGGGTAGAACCCAGCTTTCTATTAGGGAGATTTTAGATTTAGGTCCGGGTTCGATAGTGGAACTGGATAAATTAGCTGGAGAGCCAGCCGATCTTTACATTAACGACGTGTTGTTTGCTCGGGGAGAGGTAGTAGTAATAGAAGAAAATTTTGGAGTTCGAATAACTGAAATTGTGAGCCCGGAAGATAGGATTAAGAATTTAAAGGAAGCTCGAATATAGCGTGAAAAACTTTTATAAGTTTCTGGTTTTTCTTAATTTTATGACGATGGCAAGAAGAGAACTTTTTGCTCAGGAAGAAGAGTTGAATTTACCAGAAATTCAGCCTCCTGTTTTTTCTGATGGTGGAGGCAGCATTTTGCGCTTTATAGGTGCTTTCCTGCTTGTGGTGGCTATCCTGTGGGGATTTTATTACTTGATGAAGAAATTAGCCGGCCAAAATCCTCGCTTTTCTTCTTCGCAATATATGAAGCTGGTAGATTTTTTGAATCTTAAACCCAATTTCTCTCTTTATTTAGTGGAAGTAGGAGAGCGGGTGGTTATGATTGCCCAGAGTGGTAATACTATAAGGGAAATTACCGAATTCAGTAAAGATGAGTTAGAAGAAAATGCATCTTTTGAAGGATTTTCCGGCTATCTGGATAGCTGGTTTGGTAGGAAAAAAGGGAAGAAAGATGGCTAAAAAAGCAGTCATTTTAATTTTAGCATCTTTAATTCTTCTTTTTCTTTCTTCTTCAGCGTTTTCTCAAGAACCTCCTCTTGTTTTGCCAAAAATTACTATAGAGGCAGGAGAAGTGGATGAACCTCAAGAGCTGGTTTTGTCTTTAAGAATCCTGCTTCTTCTAACTATTTTAAGCCTGGCCCCGGCCATTTTAATTATGGTTACTTCTTTCACTCGCATTGTGGTAGTTTTAGGTTTTGCGCGTAATGCTTTAGGCTCTCCCCAAATTCCTCCCACTGCGGTATTAGTGGGTCTGTCTTTGTTTTTAACCTTTTTTATTATGGCTCCTACTTTCGGTGAGATTCAGGAGAATGCTCTATCTCCTTATCTTGCGGGTAACATCACTCAGGAAGAAGCTCTGGATCGAGGAGTAGATAGTTTGCGAAATTTTATGTTTCGCCAGACTCAGGAAAAAGATCTGGCTCTTTTAGTTTCTTTTACTGACCTTCCCCGTCCCAAAACCAGAAGTGATATTCCTACCCATGTTCTCATCCCTGCTTTTATTTTAAGTGAGTTGAGAGCTGCTTTTACTTTGGGATTTTTAATTTATATTCCCTTTTTGGTCATTGATATGGTAGTAGCCAGTATTTTGATGTCTATGGGAATGATGATGCTTCCTCCGGTTATGATTTCTTTACCCTTTAAGCTACTTCTTTTTGTTTTAGTAGATGGTTGGGATCTGGTCGCTCGGGGGTTGACACTCAGTTTTCGGTGAGAGGAGGAGATAGATTTGAGTGAAGAATTATTGTTAGAGATAGGTAGAGAGACGCTACTTGTAGTTTTAAAGTTAGCTTTGCCTATTCTGGGAGTAACCCTTATAGTGGGAATTCTCGTGAGTATTTTCCAAGCGGTGACTCAAATTCATGAGCTCACCCTGACCTTTGTTCCTAAAATTCTGGCTGCCATTCTCGTAGTGGCACTTTTAGGTTCGTGGATGCTGCGTACTCTTTTAGATTTTACCGGTAATCTTTTCTGGAATTTACCTCTTTTTTTGCGCTAACCCATGAATTTTGCTTTTCTCATTTCTCATTTTCTTACTCTTCTTCTGGTTTGGATGAGACTTTTAGGACTTTTCCTTCTTGCTCCAGTATTTAATAGTCCCCTTATTCCTCTTCTTGCTAAAGTTGGTCTTTCCTTTCTTCTGGCAATAACTTTGCTTCCTTCCCTTACCTCTCAAGATTTTTTTACTTTACTGGATGGTTATTACCTTTTAGCTCTTGTTTCTGAAATTTTGGTGGGGCTGGTATTAGGGTTGTTATCAGGATTGGTTTTTTCCTGCATTGAGATTGCTGGTGAGGTAATAGATTTTCAAATGGGTTTCAGTTATGCTAACGTGGTGGATCCCCTTTCTAATTTAAGATTTTCGGTAATGGGACAGTTTTATTTTTTACTGACTGTAATCTATTACCTGGGTATAGGGGGATACCGTCTTACGTTACAGGGTTTAGTTCGTTCTTTTTCTCTCATTCCCCTCGGTAGTTTTAAGCTTGGCTTAAATGCTCCCGTCTCATTTGTGGGGTTGGTGGGAGAAGTGATGGCTATTGCTCTCGCGCTGGGAGCACCGGTTATTGCCACCCTTTTTTTGTCTAATCTGACTCTAGCCATTATTTCCCGGGCAGTTCCCCAGATGAACGTTTTTATTGTGGGGTTACCTCTCAATATTGGTTTAGGTTTATTTATGAGCTTAATGACTCTTCCTTACTTTTTACCCTATGTCGATGGGGTGATAGACCTTTTTTTGCGCAGTTTTTTCCAGATATTTTCTCCTTAAGTTGAGAGGTTACTTTGGCAAGAATTTTTATCCTGAAAAGAAGGGATACAATTATTAAGATCTAAAAAGAGGTGAGGTATGCCTCCTAAGCAGGATAAAACTGAGGAACCCACTCCTCGTCGCCGGGAAGAATTACGTCAAAAGGGGCAGGTTCCTATTAGTGTAGATTTTACGAGTGGTTTGACATTTATTGTGCTTTTTCTTCTGGCAACTTTTATTTTCCCCTCCTTGAGTGGGGAAATGATGAATTTAATGGAAGAAATATGGACGGGAAGCTACTACTTAAGAGAGGTAGACTCTCAATGGGTTTTTCATCTGGCTCGAATTGGGGTAAGTTACTTTGCTCGGGGAGTGCTTCCTTTTGTGGCAGTAGCTGCTGGTTTGGCTTTATTTTTGGGTTTCTTACAGACTGGTTTTGTAGTATCGGAAGAGAGACTCAAACCCAAGTTTGAGCACATTAACCCGGTGCGAGGGTTAGAAAGACTTTTTTCTTTACGTCTTTTAGTGGAAGCTTTGAAAATATCTGTTAAAGTTTTTCTGGGAATAGTACTGGCTTATGTAGTGGTGAAGGATGCCCTGCCTCACCTTACTGACCTTATTTATATGGAGCTCCCTGCTGGAATAGAGGTAGTCGGGGAAATAGCGAAAAAACTGGGGCTTTATTTGGGGGGTTTATTTTTGGGAGTGGGATTTTTTGATTTTTTTTATCAACGTTTTGAATACGAGAGAAGTATAAAAATGACCAGAGAAGAACTGAAAGAAGAATATCGAAGAACCGAAGGAGACCCGATAGTAAAATCCCATATCCGGCGCCGTCAGCGGGAAATAGCCCGGCGGAGGATGATGCAAGAAATTCCTAAAGCTCAGGTGGTAGTAACTAACCCCACCCATATTGCTTGTGCCCTTCGCTATGAGCGAGGTAAGATGAGAGCACCAGTCCTGGTGGCCAAAGGGCAGAGGTTGATAGCGGAAAAAATCAAAGAAGTTGCTCAAGAAAACGGAATTCCCATAGTGGAAAATAAAAAAGTAGCCCGGGAGCTCTATAAGCACTGTGAAATAGGGCAAGAAATTCCCAGCTTTCTATATCGGGCAGTGGCAGAAATATTAGCCTTTGTTTATCAGCTAAAAGCCACTTATGGAGGAAGAAGAAGTGAATGAAGTTCTGGCTAAAACCTTAGAAAAAGGTCTCAAGAATAGCGACTTTCTTTTTGCTTTTCTCTTCATTCTCATCATTTTGATGATGGTTATACCTCTACCTCCTGCTGTTATAGATTTTCTTTTAAGTTGTAACATTGCTCTGTCGGTTATGATTCTTCTTACCACTACTTATATTACTAACCCTTTGCAATTTTCGGTGTTTCCCTCTCTTTTACTTTTTGCCACTTTGTTCCGTCTGGCTTTAAATGTTTCTACCACTCGTTTAATTCTTTTACAGGGATACGCGGGTAAATTGATCGCTGCCTTTGGTGGGTTTGTGGTAGGAGGAAACTATGTAGTAGGCTTCATAATTTTCTTGATTCTGGTGATCATCCAATTTGTAGTTATCACTAACGGAGCAGGTCGTATTGCTGAGGTGGCGGCTCGTTTTACTTTGGACGCTATGCCTGGAAAGCAGATGAGCATCGATGCTGACTTAAATGCCGGGCTCATAGATGAGGTAGAAGCACGACGAAGGAGGCGAGAAATAGAGCGACAGGCTGACTTTTACGGGGCTATGGATGGAGCTAGCAAATTTGTAAGAGGAGATGCTATTGCTGGTTTAATTATTACCCTGGTGAACTTTTTAGGAGGAATCATAGTGGGAAGCTTGCAGCGAGGATTGAGTATTCAAGAGGCACTTTCTGTTTATGCCTTGCTAACCGTGGGAGATGGGTTGGTAGCTCAAATTCCTGCTCTTTTAATCTCTACCGCCAGCGGTTTGATCGTTACTCGTGCTGCTTCAGAAGATAATTTAGGTCAAGAGGTGACCCGAGAATTAATCCAGGTTCCCCGGGTAGTACTCCTTTCTGCTGTTTTACTTTTGGTTCTGGGTTTAATTCCCGGTTTACCTAAATTACCTTTTTTCCTTCTGGCTTCGATTGCCTTTGTTTTTTATTATGTGCAGGAAAAGGAAGGAAAAAAGGCAGAAGAGTCTGTTGCTTTACCGGAGAAAAAAGAAGAATTGCCTCGCAGTCCAGAAGAAATATTGAAACTTATAGAAGTAGATCCTATAGAACTGGAAATAGGTTATGGATTAGTACCTCTCGTAGATGCCTCAGCGGGGGGTACACTTTTAGAACGAATAACTCAAATGAGAATTAATATGGCTCGAGAAAAGGGATTTGTGGTTCCTCCTATCAGGGTTAGAGACGATTTGCGCCTCCGTCCTAATGAGTATATAATAAAAATTCGAGGAGTAGAAGTGGGAAGGGGAGAAATAATGCCTCGTCATTATTTGGCCATTAGTCCACCGGGAGAAGAGGTTGAGATTCAGGGAGTTCCCACCAGAGAGCCAGCTTTCAATCTTCCAGCTTACTGGGTAAGTGAGGTAAACAAAGAGGAAGCAGAAATGGCTGGATTTACCCTAGTAGACCCGGAATCAGTTCTCATTACTCATCTCTCAGAAGTGATCAAGGCTAATGCTCCTTCTCTATTGACCCGACAAGATGTGCAAATGCTAATTGATCAGGTAAAAAAAGTGAATCAAGCGGTGGTGGAGGAATTGATTCCTCAGACAATGTCTATAGGAGAAGTGCAAAAAGTTTTACAAAACCTTTTAGCTGAAGGAGTGCCTATTCGAGACCTTTCTCTTATTCTTGAAACTCTCGCTGATTATGCTCCCCAGGCAAGAAATATAGAGGATTTAACCGAAATGGTGAGAAGAAAACTGGGTAGAAGCATAGTAAAACAATATCTGGAAGAAGACGGAAAGCTTCATATTCTCACTTTAGATGCCAGCTTAGAAGATTTATTGCAACGAGCTTTGCAGGGGGAGGAAACTTTAGAGCCTGATTTCTTCCGTTCTTTTTTAGAACACTTGAGTCAAAGTGTGGAACGGATGGTAGGTTTGGGACATTTCCCAATTTTGGCTACAACTGGTAAAATTAGGAAGGGTCTTCGTGACCTCGTCAGTGGTTATTTACCTCAGGTGGTGGTGTTGGCATTTGAGGAGATTCCCAGAGATGTGGAAGTAAAAGTGGAGGGAATTATAAGGATGTGAAGTCGGGAAATATGGAAATCTCTCGGGTTTTTCGGCCTAATCGAAGAGTAAGTTTAGGAATAAAGAGGAAAAATGAAAAAGGAGAAGAAGTAGTCTCTTATTATCCCAGTCGTATTGAGCTGGTTAGAGAAGAAGAATTTTGGGTGGCTGCCCCTCAAGAAAAAGGTGTTTTGGTTCCGATAGGAGTAGGAGAGAAACTATCTGTTTATATTCTGGGAGAGAAGGAGATTTTTCATTTTGAGGGGGAGGCCAAAAGTCGGCTGAAAAAAGAGAATATGGCATTCCTCATTTTGAATTTACCTCGGGAGGTAGAAAGAGAACAGAGAAGAAATTATGTAAGAATAGATGTTGTTCAACCACTCTTAATTAAAAAAGACGGTAAATCTTTTTTCGGCTATACCAAAAACCTGAGTGGAGGAGGAATGTTAGCTTCATTTAGCGGGGAGAGAGTTTTTCTGGAGGTAGGAGAGGAAATAGTATTTTCCCTTTCTCTTCCCGATATAAATATCATTGGTAAAGCCGAAGTAGCGAGAAAAGATGATCCTTATTCTTATGCTTTCCAGTTTGTGGAAATAACCGACCAGGACAGAGAAGAAATTATCCGTTATATTTTTAAACAGCAGATAGAACTAAGGAAGAAAGGACTTTTGCTACATGAAAACAATCAAAGTTATGGTGGTAGATGATTCAAGCTTTATGCGTAAGGTAGTTAGTGATTTATTGAATTCTGACCCGGAAATTGAGGTGATAGCTACCGCTCGGGATGGATTAGATGCCTGGGATAAGCTGAGAAATTTAGATCCTGATGTTATTCTCCTAGATGTAGAAATGCCCCGTTTGGATGGTTTGGCACTGCTCGAGAAAATTTTTGAGGAGCGTCCTCGGCGGGTAGTGATGCTCAGTGCTTTGACTCAAGAGGGAAGTGAAATCACCATGCAAGCTTTAGATAAGGGGGCACTGGACTTTATTCCCAAGCCATCCGGGAGTATATCCTTAGATATCGAGAAAAAAAAGGAAGAAATAATTGCTAAAGTTAAATCGGCAAGTGCTATTCCCCTCTCTCAAGTGGAGAAGTTTGCCACTCAAGACCGGGGAAGAAAAAAAATTTCTGTTCGGAAAAAAGAGGGAGAAGAATGCCCTTGTTTAGTATTTGTAGCTGCCTCTACCGGGGGTCCCAGGGTTTTACATACTCTTGTTAATAACCTTTCTCCTTTGAAAAAAAGTGGAATGTTGATAGTTCAACACATGCCTAGTGGTTTTACTAAAAGCCTGGCAGAAAGACTGAATAATTCTGCTCCTTTTCCCATCAAAGAAGCAGATAACAAAGATAAATTGGTTATTAATCGGGCTCTCCTTGCTCCGGGGGGAAAACATCTTTTAGTAGATGAGAAAAAGGAGGTTAGTCTCAGTGATGACCCTCCAGTAAAAGGTTTGAAGCCTTGTGCTGATATTACCCTTCTTTCAGCAGTAAATGTCTTTGGAGGGGAGAATATTTTAGCTGTGGTTCTGACTGGAATGGGAAAAGATACCCTCGAGGGTTGCCGGGTTCTCAAAAAAAAGGGAGGGACAGTTATTGCTCAAGATGAGTCGACTTCTCTTATTTTTGGTATGCCCCGGGCGGTAATAGAAGAAGGATTGGCCGACAAAGTACTACCTTTACAGGATATTCCTCCGGCAATTTTGGAGTGGGATTCCAATAGGAAGAAAAGCTAAATGTTGAAGAAAGAAGATATCCAATATTTGCGAGATAAAGTGTTAGAAAAGACAGGGATTGACCTTGCTTACTATAAGGAAAAACAACTGCAAAGGCGTCTTCCTTTTATTATGAGTAGAGCTGGAGCCCAAAATGTGGAAGAATACGTTGAGCTTTTAGATAAAGATCCCCAGGTTTTAGAAGATTTCAAAAATCGTTTTGCTATCAATGTTTCGGAGTTTTTTCGTAATCCCGAGCGATATGAAGACTTGAAAAACAAAATTCTACCAGAACTTATGAAAGGGACGGGTTTAGTTTTAAAAATATGGAGTGCAGGATGTTCTGTGGGAAGTGAACCCTATTCTTTAGCTATGATATTAGAGGAAATGCCTCATCATAAACCTTATCGCATCTGGGCTACTGATATAGACGAGGATGCTTTAGATAAAGCTAAAGAGGGTGTGTATTCTGAGGACTTTATCTGTAGTGTCCCTCCCTTGTATCTTGAAAAATATTTTCAGCCTCTGGGAGAGGGAAAATACGCTGTTGTTCCTCGTCTGAAGCGAAGAATCGTGTTTGAAAAACATGATCTTTTGCAAGATGAGGTAAAAGAAACTTTCGCTTTGGTGGTGTGTCGCAATGTGGTTATTTACTTTGAGGATGAGGCTAAGAGAATGGCCTTTGAGAAAATGAGTAACGCTTTACAAGAAGGAGGGTATTTATGGATAGGAAGCACCGAACGGATTGCTGACCCCTCCTCTTTAGGATTGCGCTATGTTTTGCCTTTTTTTTACCAGAAAGGTAGGTGAGTGCATGTGGGAATTTCTTTTGAAAAATTGAATGAAATGCAGCTGGATGCCCTTCGAGAAGTAGGTAACATTGGAGCAGGTAATGCTGCTACTGCTTTATCTAAAGTGGTGGGAAAAAGGGTAAAAATGGAAGTACCTCTGGTTAAGATTTTACCCCTTAAAGATGTTCCTGATTGGTTGGGAGGGCCAGAGAAAGAAGTTTTAGGGGTTTACTTGACTATGTCTGGAGCTGCGAATGGCCACATTCTGTTTGTTATGACTATTGAAGACGCCCTGAAAATCATGAACATTCTTTTGGGAGACCTCACTCCTTCTCGAGAACAGGTATTGGATATGGATGAAATAGCACGGTCAGCAATGGAGGAAATAGGGAATATCCTTTCTTCTTCTTACTTGTCTGCTTTAGCCGATTTTACCGGTCTGCGACTGAATCATTCGGTTCCCGCTTTAGCTATTGACATGGCTGGTGCTATTGTGGACGTGATACTGATTGAAATTTCTAAAAGAGGCGATTATGCTTTACTTATAGAAACGGAGTTTGTGGAAGAGGAGAATAAAATAAAAGGGTATTTTATGCTCATACCAGATACTGGCTCCCTGGAGATAATCTTGCAGGCTATAGGAGTAATCTGAAATGTACAATAGAGTAGTAGTGGGAATGGCAGAGTACTGGGTAAGTAGTAATCCTGAGGATGTTCTCTGTATCCTGGGGCTTGGTTCTTGCGTAGGTTTGTGTCTTTATGATCCCCGCAAAAAAATTGGTGGCATGGTTCATATTCTCCTTCCTGAGAGTATTCCAGGTCAGAGTAATCCTTTTAAATTTGCTGATTCCGCAGTTCCTGCTCTGTGGGAAAAAGTTAAAAGCGAAGGTGCTTCGCCAGAGAATATTTTTGCCAAGATTTCAGGAGGAGCAAAAATGTTTTCGGGAACGGACTCTCTTTTTGATATTGGAAGAAGAAATGTTGAGGCAGTTAAAGCAGAACTTCAGAAATTAAAAATACCTTTGCGAGCGGATGATACGGGAGGAAATCGGGGAAGGAGCATTATGTTTTATCTTGAGGATGGAAGGTTGGAGATAAAAACCATCGGACAAAAACCTGTGGTAGTGTAAAAATGGAGGTTAAACGAGACAAAAATCTGGCGCGTCTTTTTGCTCTTTTTTTGTCCTGGGTCTTGCTTGTAGCATATCTCATCTGGGGTTTCTGGCGTAATTTAAGCTTTTTAACCCTGGTTTGGAGGGGGTTTTTGCTTTTTTCTGTAACTTATATAGTTATATTTTATTATTCTTTATGGATTATTTCTCTTGGTGGAAATAAAGAAATGGAAATAAGAGATGAATCTGACTCCAGAGATTGAAAACATAGATAAAATCTGGGATAGTTATTCTAAGACTAAAGACCCCGTAGAACGGGAAAAATTAGCAGAACATTATCTCTATCTGGTTAAAATAGCTCTGGGAAGACTACTTTATATTCTCCCCTCTCATATAGATAGGGAGGATTTAGAGAGCTACGGAGTAATTGGTTTACTCCAGGCTTTAGATCGTTATCAACCAGAGAAGGGTTTACGGTTCGAGACTTTTGCTCTTTCTCGAATTAGAGGAGCAGCGTTAGATTATTTGCGAAGCTTAGACCCCTTGACTCGTCGGGAGCGCCGGGGCTGGAAAGAGGTTATGGCTGCTTACCAGAAGTTGGAAGGAGAAAAAGGGCGAGAACCGACATTATCAGAAATAGCAGAAGAGCTAGAAGCTTCTGTAGAAGAGGTAACCTGGATAATAGAGCGAGGTAAATCCGCCTTTTTCTTTTCCTTAGATGAAGAAAAGGAAGAGGGAGAAAAACTTCTCGACGGAGTAAAGGAAGAACGCTTAATGTTTAATCCTGAAGCTCTTTTGGAAAAAGAAGAGCTGTTAGATTATTTGGGAAAAGCTATTGAAGAGTTACCAGAGAGAGAAAGGTTGAGCATTGCTCTTTATTATTTTGAAGGCTTAACTCTCAAAGAAATTGGTGCTATTTTGGAGGTGAAAGAGTCACGAGTTTCTCAAATCATTTCTCGTGCTCTCTTAAAATTAAAAGCAAAACTTTCCGATTGGAAGTAAAAGGAGGTACGATTGCTCAAGTCTCTTAAACTATTAGAAGAGGATAATCGGATTCAGCTTTTTATTTCTGGTGATGGCTTACGGGCAGAATTAGTGGTTAAGAAACCCCTTACCGAAGAGGAACTTTCCTCTTATGAGGAGTTAAAAGACTTTTTGGCTAGCAGGGGAATAGTCGCAGGAATAAAAGAGGAAGTACTGGAAGAGGGGAAAAAGCTTCTCCAGGAAGAAGGTCGTTACCTTATTGCTGAAGGGAAAAGACCACAGAGGGGAAAGGATGGGGAAGTAAAAGTTTTGTTTACCCAGGAACTGGAAAAGAGGTGGGAAGAAGACGAGAGCGGAAGAGTAGATTTATTTGATTTTGTGAAAATACCAGAGGTGAAAGAAGGAGACTTATTGGCGGAGCTTATCCCTCCGAGAGAAGGCATACCGGGTCAGGATGTTTTTGGAAAAGAAATTCCTGCTTTGCCGGGTAGGCCGGCTAAAATAAGAGCGGGAAAGAATGTGGAGTTAATAGAAGAAGGCACTAAAGCCATTGCTAAAGTGGCGGGAAGACCGGTGTTGGTGGGTAAAACCATATCGGTTTTGCCTCTTTTTGAAGTAGATGGAGATGTGGATGTCTCGATAGGTAATATTTCTTTTGTTGGTTCTATAATAGTTCGAGGAACAATACGTAGTGGCTTTAAAGTAGAGGCAGAAGGAGATATAGAAGTCTGGGGTAACGTAGAAGCGGCTACTGTGCAGTCACAGGGAAACGTCATAATAAGGGGGGGAATATTTGGGCGAGAAAAAGGGTTGGTGAGAGCAAGAGGAGATGTAAAAGCTAAAGTAATAGAGAATGCTATAGTAGAAGCAGGTCAAGATGTTATAGTAGGAGAAGCAGTGTTTCACAGCCAGGTTTCTGCCGGGAGAAAAGTGATAGTAAATGGTCGGAAGGGTCTCGCGGTGGGAGGAAGGATAAAAGCGGGAAATTTAGTGTGGGTAAAAACTCTGGGGTCACCTATGGGTACCAGTACAGAGGTGATGGTAGGCATAGACCCTGCTCTTCGGGATGAGTATAATTATCTCTTAGAAGAGTTAGAAAAGGCAAAAAAACAACTTGCAGAAGGGGAAAAAGCTTTCCAGGCTATTGAGGAGCAGCGAAATGCAGGGAAGAATCTTGATCGTCGGATGGTTGAAATTTTAGAGAGACTCAAGAAAACCTGCCGGTTGGCTGAAGAAAAAAAGAAGTTCTGTGAAGAACGGTTAGAAGAATTGGAAGAAATAATTTCTGGAGGAGAAGGGAAGGTCTTGATAGAGGAAAAAGTCTATCCTCAGGTAAGAATCACGGTGGGCAATCTTGCGTATCTTGTGAGAGATGAAATTCCTTATGCCTCCTTTTACAAAAAAGATCAGGAGGTGGTAATGGGAAGCTTCGAGAGACCTCGAAGCTAAGAGGGTGATTTTATGGTAGATCCGGTAAGTATGCAAAATGTAGTAATTCGTTCTCCTGAGGTAGCACGTATTCAGAAAGTGGAAAATGACGCCTCCACTTTATCATCTTACGCTTTAGCTCAAGAAATACAGGGTCAAGCTCAAAAAGTAGAGAGGGAAGTAATTCCTTCTCCAGAAACCGACCGTTATACAAGGGAAGAGGAAGGGAAAAAGAGAAAAGAAGGAGACGTAGTAGATACAGCAGATGCTGAGAAAAAGAAAAAACAGGAAAAACAGCTAGATGTAAAAGAGGAAAAAGGAAACATCATTGATATTAGAGTATAAAAATAGCTAATTATTCCTTTTCCCTTGAAACCCCTCAATTTATTCCAGTGCTGGATGCCGCCGGTTGGGTTGCAGTAGAAAGCAGTGAAGCATTTTTCATCTCGCTTTTCAAGAGGAATTATAGAAGGATGCTCCTTATACTGAGAAAATGTTTTTTCTCCCCCAGTGGTTTTCATCTTTTACGTTTTTAATCTTTTTCTTTTTTTTGAGTGCTCTTTCTCCAGTGTGGTTTTAAATTCTTTTTTTGCTTGTATTTTTATTTTTAAATATTTTACATCGTAGATTTTCTGCTTTCTCCCTCAACGTTGGAGTGTTTTTCCTCCAACATAATTTTATCCTTTTTGCTTTTAATCTCTTTTCTTTAATCTTACACCATATTTTATGTTTTTAGTTTTTTTGGGATTATAGAGGGCAGTTCTCCTTCTTGTGTGAGGAAGATTTTTTCTCTCAGTCGTTTTTTTAGTTTTTTTGTGTTTTTCAATCTTGAGCTGTGAATTGTTCTTTCGGTGACAGAACAGGAAAATATCACAAGCCGCTCTTTTCCCCGGTTTGGGCTATAGAGGTGCCGGATAGTTATAGTATTTATTGGCTTTTACGCGAAGACGTTTTGAGCTATCTTTTTAATCTGTGTTACAATTTCTTTGAAGAGGGAAAGAGGTGAAAAATATGGAAATGGAAATCAAAAAAGACGTTTACGTTCTCACCGGAGAAATTGCCGATCTTCTTGAAGAAGGAAAGTATAGTGAGGTAAAGAGACGCGTCAGCCTTCTTCATCCTGTGGATGTTGCTGAGATTATAGCTTCTCTTGATGTCCAGAAACAGGTGCTTCTTTTCCGTCTTCTCAAAAAAGATCAGGCTATTGCAGTGTTTGAACAACTTGACTTTGAGCAACAGGAAAATCTTCTTCACCATTTTACCGATGAGTGGGTAGCTAAAATTTTGAATCAGATGTCTCCTGATGACCGAATGGAGCTTTTTGACGAACTCCCTGCTAAAGTGGTCAAAAAGTTTCTGAACCTCTTAGAGCCGGAACAGCGTAATATTGCTGCTAGCATGTTAGGATATCCAGAAAATAGTGCCGGCAGGATCATGAGTCCCCATGTCATCGATTTAAAAGAATTTTACACAGTAGAACAAGCTCTAAGCCGGATTCGGCGTTTGAATCCACCAGAAGAACTTGCTTATACTGCCTATGTTATTGATGCGGAGCGTCACCTTCTGGGAATATTGACTTTGCGAGATCTTATTCTTGCTTCCCCGGAAGAGCGAGTAGGAGATATCATGAGTCGGGATTTTGTTTTTGTTTTCACTGATGATGATCAGGAAAAGGCGGCTCAAATCGTTCAAAAATATGATCTTTTTTCTGTACCGGTTGTTGACCGGGAAGGCCGATTGGTGGGAGCGGTAACCATTGATGATGTTATTGATGTTATGGAGGCAGAAGCTACGGAAGACTTACATCGTTTGGCTGCTATTGTGACTACCGAAGATGAATATCTCCGTGCTCCTCTGGGGAAAAAAATTAAAAGTCGCTTTTTGTGGCTCGCTATTCTTCTCATCATGGGGACTTTCACGAGCTTTGTTATGCAAAGCTTTGAAGGTATTCTCCAGGCTGCTGTAGCACTCTCCTTTTTTATTCCTATGCTTACCGATACCGGTGGAAACGTAGGAAGCCAATCCACTGCTGTTGTAGTGAGAGAACTGGCTCTGGGGAGAATTGAAGGTCCTTCTCTCTGGAAGATGATTTTCTCTGAAGCTCTTATCGGTGGAATTTTGGGGATTCTTCTAGGAATTGTTGCTGTTGCACGGGTCATTTTTCTTCGAGAATCACTACTTCTTGGTCTGGTGCTGGCAATTTCGGTATGGATAATTGTTTTTATTTCCAATCTTGTGGGTGTATTTTTGCCGGTGCTTTTCAAAAAAATGAAACTCGACCCCGCCATTGCTGCTACACCAGTAATTACTACGATAGTGGACATTATAGGGGTTTTCATGTATTTAGAGATAGCACAGAAAATCTTACCACTGTAAAACGATTAAAGTCATTCCTGAATTGGTGCTACAACATAGATAAAGGGAATAATAGAACCTTTTGTGATAAAATAACGAAGTGGAGAAGAAGCTTATTCTTCCAGAGACTGAAGGAAAAGGGTGAGAGGTTTGAAGATAGGAATTGGTTCTGATCACGCCGGTTTTGTATTTAAAGAAGCGATAAAGGAGAAGCTATTAATAGAGGGATATGAAATAGCCGACGTAGGCACTCACGATGAACATCCGGTAGCCACTGCTCCTTACGCTCAGGCAGTCGCCGAGGGGTTATTAAGTGGTGACTTTGAGAAGGGTATTCTCATCTGTGGAACAGGTGGGGGAATGTCAATTTCGGCTAACCGTTACCCGGGTATCCGGGCGGTACTCTGTTTTAATCCTTTTACTGCTCGTATGGCTCGCAGTCATAACGATGCCAATGTTTTAGTTATGGGGTCTCGTACTATTGCTTTATCTCAGGCGCTGGAGTTAGTAGATATTTTTCTTTCTACTCCTTTTGCTGGAGGAAAGTATGCTGAAAGACTTAAATACTTAGAAGAGATTGAAAAGAAAGTAGGGAAGATTTTCGAGAAGCGCTTTGCTTGAAAAAGTGACATCCTTGTTTTTTAGATGGGTTGAAGTGTTTGTTAACTTTGGGAGATAGCTATGATAGGGGATAAAATGAGAAGAGGCCGGCACGCCGAGCTGAAAGTTGATACAGTAAAGAGTAAAATAGAGAAGGTGAAAAACATTGCTGCTTAAAATAATGGATCGTTATCTGATCAAAGATAGCACTAGTGGCATGTTCACCTGGGTGGGAGCGGTAACCGTTATAATGCTGGTACAAACTCTTTTTGAACTGGCTGATTTCTTTGTTAATAAAAAAGTTCCTTTTCTCATTGTTTTGGAAATCCTCCTTCTTTACATTCCTGCTCATATGGTGATGACTTTTCCTATTTCTGGCTTATTAGCTTCGGAACTCAACTTAGGACGTCTTTCCCGGGATAGCGAATTGATAGCCATGGAGGCCAGCGGGATAAGTTTAAAAAGAATTATTTTACCCTATATCATTTTTTCTATTCTGGTAAGCGTGGGTTCTTTCGCTCTCAACGATGTAGTAGTTCCCGAGACCAATCACCGAGCGCAGGTTTTAATCCGGGAATATGTCTATAAAGAAGGCCCTCCAAAAATTGAGAAAAATGTGTTTTTCCGAGATGCCCAGAACCGCTATTTTTATGTTAACGAACTGGATAATGAAACTTGGGAGATGAAAGATGTAATAGTTTATGAAATAGGTAAAGGTCGTTCCTTTCCTGATGTGATTCTGGCTAAAAGTGCTCTATGGTTAGAAGACCGCTGGTTATTGAAAGAAGGGGTGGTACATCGTTATGATGAGAGAGGCCTGCTCACTCAGGAGATTGAATTTTCTGAGATGATTATAGATATGAAAGAAGAACTTAAAAGCTTTTTTACCGAACAGAGAAGTCCGGAAGAGATGCCTTCTCGAGAATTAAAAAAACAGATTGATATTCTGAAAGAAGCAGGGGCTAAAACTGAAAACTTTGAAGTAGCGTATCATCTTAAGTATTCTATTCCTTTTTCTGCTCTGGTTTTTATGTTGATGGGAATACCTTTAGGAGTTCAACGTACTAAAGATACAAGAACCATAGGAGTTATCGTTACCGTTATATTAGCCTTTGCTTATTATATGTTGCTCTCCATTTTTCGTTCTCTGGGAAGAGGAGGGATAATGGAGCCTATGATAGCAGCCTGGATGCCCAATATTATTTTCGGTCTGCCTGGTCTTATCCTATATTTGACGGTGGACAGGAAGTGAGGTATAAAATGAAAAAGATCTCTTTTTATCTGATGGTATTGGTGCTGGTCATTTCCTGTAGTGGAGGATGGTTAAGAGCTGAAGAAAAAAACCTTTTTGACCAGGCCATAGAAGCCCGGGGAAGAGGAGAGAATCAAAAAGCACTGAAAATCTTAGAGCGGTGTGTAGAAGAAGGAATAGAGGTGCATCGAGCTTACTTTGAGATGGGGAAAATACTCCTGGAGCAGGGAAAATATCGGCGAGCTATCTCTGTTTCTGAGAAAGCCATAAAGGCTTATGAAGAGTATTTGGAAGCTCATCCTGAAGATCATAGCGCCTGGTGGGAACTGGGTTATATTTATGAGGTTAGAAGTGATTACTCCAAGGAGTGGGATAAAGCTCAAGAGGCTTTGGAGAAAGCGGTAGAGCTTTCTCCTTCTAATTCTTTTTACCTCCTCCACTTGGGTTGGGTTTACTATAAAAAAGGAGACAGTGAGGAAGCTGAGGAAGCTTTTAGAAAGATCCTGAATAAAAACCCTAAAAATTTCCAGGCTCGTTATTTTTTAGCTGCTACATTGATTGAAGAAGGAAGGAAAGAGGAGGCTAAGGAAGAATTAACTTATATTTTAGAAGAATCTTCTAAAGAGGAGATAGCGTATAATTGGGCAGAAGAAAAATTGAAAGAATTGAAGGGGGAATCTTGATGAGGGAAAAAATTATCTTCTTAGGAGTAAGTTTAGTCTTAGTGGTTGGTATTTTTTCCGGCTGTCTTTCGGTTACAGAGAAAGGTTCCCTGGAAGGGGAAGTTTGGGGAGAAAGCGAGCCTCTTGTGGGAGCAGTGGTAGAAGGAGGAGGATGCACAGTGTTTACTGGTGAGGGGGGGAAGTTCCTTATAGAGGGGTTGTCGTCTGGAGAGCATTACTTTTTCTTTTCCTATCCTGAGTATACGGGTAAAGTGATAAAGGCGGAAGTAAAAGCTGGAGAAACGAGAAAGATTAGTCAGGAAGGTAGGGTATATTTAGTCCCCGAGGATGAGGAAAGCCTTAATAATTATATTATTGAGCTCTATAGTCTGGGTTTTTATGAGCGAGCCCTTTCTCAGGCGGATTTGTTCCTTGCTAATTATCCAGGAGGAAATTCACTACCTCAGGTTCTTTTTATTAAAGGAGCTTCCTTTTATTACCTGGGGGATTTCCAGAATGCCATTTCTTTTTTGTCTTATGTTAGAGACAATTACCCGAATAATGAATTCTCTGATGATGCACAGTATCTCTTAGCTAAAAGTTTTGGCGAAGGGCTAAAAGACTATGGACGCGCTATCACAGAATACGAATGGTTGGTGAATAATTATCCAGGAAGTGAATTTTTAGGCGTAGCTTACTTTGAGATGGGGGATTGTTATTACATTTTAGGTTTTTATCAAGAAGCCTATTCTAATTATGATAAAGCTCAGAGCTATGGTGGTGAAGCAGGAAGGAAGGCTCTCTATTCTGCTGCTCATTGTCTCTATAAATTGGAAAATTACCCGGAGGCGGCGCTTCTTTTTTCCAAATACGTAGAGCTCTATCCTCAAACCGATATATCAGATGATGCTCAATACTTTGTCGGCGCTGCCTGGTATAAGGCTGAAGAATACAGTAAAGCCTTAGTAGCCTTTCAAAATTGCGTTAATAATTATCCACAGGGAACCTGGTACAATGGAATTCTCATTGCTCCAGCGGCTCTTCTTAATCAGGGGCTTTGTCTGGAAAAACTGGGCAGATATCAAGAAGCTTACAACATTTATCTTCGAATTATCCGGGAGTACCCCGGAGCCAAGTGGGCCGATGGTAGCTCTTTAATTAAGAACGTTCAGTTTCGTATTGAATGGCTTAAAAATAACATTTTGTAGATTAACTAACATGTATGAAGAAAAAAGTGATCGGGAAATCATTACCGAGGTATTGAATGGTAATGATGACCTGTTTTATTTCTTAGTGCGCCGTTACGAAAAGCAAATTTTAAATTATATCTATCGTTTAGTAAAGCAGAAAGAAGAAGCAGAAGACCTGGCTCAAGAGACTTTTACCAAGGCTTTTTTTGCTCTTCATCAATATAATCATTCCTATGAGTTCTCTACCTGGCTTTTTCGGATTGCCCTTAATGTTTGTCGAGATTACTTCCGGCGAAGAAAAATTCTCTTTTTTTCTCTTAATACCCCGGTGGGGGAAGAAGAAGAAACAGAGTGGGGAGAATTGATAGAGCAAAACTCCTTTCTTGACCCTGATGGAGAATTGGATAACCGGGAATTACGGAGGGAATTAGAAAAAGCCATTGATAATCTTCCTCTTAAATTCAAAGAAGTAATAGTCTTGCGTCATTTAGAAGGTTTATCTTATAGCGATATTTCTGAAATTACCAATTTACCGGTGGGTACGGTAAAAACTTATCTTCATCGCGCTCGTAAAAAACTCCAAAAAGAGTTAAAAGAATATCTGGATTAAGCGAGGGAAAGTGGTCTAGCAGGCTGCAGAATGGACCACAATGAGCTAGTTGGAATAATAGGAGAGAGCCAAAGCTAAGACGAAGATTGAAAGCTATTTTGATTACAGTACAAGAGGTGATGGAAGTGACGAGTCATTTATTTACAATGCAGGAATCACTGAAAAGAATTTTCTAGGCCAGTTTAGTTTACTTTGGTATTCTTTCTTTGAGGCTTTTTCTTATCGAGACAAATAACGGAATACTCTCATACCCCAAATTTAACATAAACTCAGGTATTAATCTTCTTTCAGGTGTCAGGAAAAATTATTTACTTTTTTCCTCGCTTGACAATTTCCAGAGTTCCTCATCATTTAAGCCAAAATAATGTCCGATTTCGTGCCACAGAACCTTCTTTACTTCCTCTGGCCAATTTTTACCGGCTACTCTTTCCAGATTTCCTAGATAAATTACTATCCGGTCGGGCATAACCAGGTTGTAACTTCTATTCCTTCGAGGAAGAGGAATACCCTGATAAAGTCCTAGTAAAAAGCGAGACCCAAACTGTTTTTGAATCTCGGGATCCGGGTAATCTTCGACTACAAATTCTACATTACTTATACTATTTTTGAAAAGGGGAGGGAGCTCTTCCAGAATTTCTTCTATTAAGAGGGAAAGTTGCTCTTTATCTATTGCCATGGTAGTCTTTTTCCTCCTTTCTCTATCAGAATATTAAAATTATACCTCATAAGGAATGGATAATCTGATATAATTGAGAACCAGGGAGATTTAAAGAAAAAGAATGGATACTAGAAATCACCATTTTATTAGCCAATGGGGTCTGAGCCATGCTGTAAATGACATTTACTGGTTTGTTCTACCTTCTATTTTGCCGCTTCTTTTAGAACAATTTGGATTGAGCTATAAATCAGCTGGTGTCATTCTTACCCTTTATTTAGGAGCTATTGCTCTCTTTTCTTTTATTTTTGGAAAACTTACTGATTCTCTTTCTCCTTTCACTCTCATAGGAGGGGGATTTTTGATAGCTTCTTTAGGCTTTTTCCTTTTAGGATGGGCAGGTAATGTCTTTGTTTTTATTTTCTTTCTTTTTGTCGCCGCTTCAGGAGTGAGTACTTATCATCCGGCAGCTTACGCTTTAGTAAGTGATAGTACCGATAAACAAAAAGGAACTCAATTAGGAAACTTTGAGTTCTGGGGAGCTTTGGGAATTTTTATTATGTTTCTTCTCTATGGAGCTCTCTTGCAGAAAATAAGTTGGAGAGGAATTCTTTATGTTACTGCCTTTCCTGGAATAATAATTGGCTATTGTTTTCTCAAGATATTTCCCAGACCAGGAAAAGAAAAACAATCTCATTTCTCTTCTTCTCCTCGGGAAACAGGATCTTCTCTTTCTTTGGGAGTCCAAATCCTTTTTTTTCTGGCTTTAGCTTTGAGAATTTTAAGTATAACCGCTATAGTAAATTTTGCTCCTACTTATCTTGTTAAAGAAAGAGCTTTTTCTCCCTCTTCTGCCAATTTAGTTACTGGTGTATTGTTCTTAGGGGGAATGCTTGCTACTTTAGTTCTGGGTAGGTTAGTAGACCGCTTTCCACCTTTCCCTTTTATACTATGGATTTCTGCTCTTACCATTCCTATCATATGGGTTCTCGCTTATGTACAAAACGCTATTTTTTTGATGATTCTCTTCTTTTTGTTGGGGAGTTGCTGGTTAGGATTTATGCCTGCCCAGAACTATATTCTCTCTTCTTTTTCTTCTCAGGGGAAAGGGCAAATTTTTGGTTTGATGATGGCTGCTACCACTTTAACTAATGCATTTGCTCCTGGTCTTTTTGGTTTAGTAGCCGACCGGATAGGAATTAGTTCCTCTATCAGGTTTTTTTCTTTGTTTGTAGCTCTAAGTTTCTTAATTTTTCTTTTGCTCTTTCCCCATTTTTCTTTACAGAGACATTCTTAAAATCTCTTCCACGTCCTTTTCATCTAAAACTTTTGTTACCCCTAAATTTCCTGATTTGACTGCCATTCTGGCCATTTCTGTTAATTTTTCTTCGCCAATTCCTGCTTCTCTTAAAGTAGTGGGAGCGCCAATTTCTCGAAACCATTCTCGGGTTCTTTCAATTCCTGCCAGTCCCAATTCCTGGTCGCTTTTATTGGCTCGAGGAATTTCCCAGACTCTTTCTGCAAACTGAGCAAATTTGTGAGGGATAACATCCAGGACATACTTCATCCACTGGGGAAAAATTATAGCTAATCCTGCTCCGTGAGGGATGTCATAAACTGCACTCAAAACATGCTCTATAGGGTGGCAGGTCCACTCTCCGCCTCCTCCTGCTTCTTCTAAAAGATGGTTGAGAGCCATAGTACCACACCACATAATTACTGCTCGCCCATCATAATCAGTGGGGTTTTGTAAAACCCGGGGAGTGTATTCAATGATGGTTTTCATCAATCCTTCTGCCCACCGGTCCTGTAGGGGGGTTTCAGGAAAAGGGTGAAAATACTGCTCGAAAACATGAGCCATCATGTCGACGATACCGTTTACGGTTTGATCTCGAGGAACGGTGTAGGTATTTTCCGGATCAAGAATGGAAAGGGTGGGATAGAGGTGAGGATTGTGAGTTCCGAGTTTTTCCAGAGTTTCCTCATTGGTGATGACGGCATTGTGATTCATTTCTGAACCAGTAGCAGCTAAAGTCAAAACAGTAACCAGAGGTATTTTACCCGGGATTTTATGCTCATCGATAAAAAAGTCCCAGGGGTCTCCCGGATAGATAGCACCTGCAGCTACAATTTTTCCGGTATCAAGAACACTTCCTCCTCCCACCGCTAAAACCAGATCGATTTTCTCCTTTTTACATATAGCTACTCCTTCCCTTACCTTATCAATACGGGGGTTGGGTTTAACTCCTCCTAACTCATAAACGACAAGTTTTTCTTCTTGCAGATGTTTCATTATTCTATCGTATAACCCATTTTGTTTAATGCTTCCTCCCCCATATATAAAGAGAACTTTTTTCCCCAGCTTCTGGCATTCTTTCCCTACCCGGTCAGTTTCTCCTTTACCAAAAATTATTCTGGTGGGATTGCAGTAATCAAAATTTCTCAATTTTGTGCCTCCTCAATTTTACTGAATTTTTTCAAACTGATCTTTACTTGCTCCACAGATGGGACACACCCACTGAGGAGGTAGGTCGGAAAACAGAGTTCCAGGCTTTATCCCTGAATCGGGGTCACCAAAAGAAGAATCATAGATATAGCCACAAACCTGACATCGATAACGCTCTTTTTCTTTGGTTTCTTCGTGGTAAGTGGCAGCGGTGCGAGGGACTCTGCCTCCTTTTATATCTCGATAGTAACTATAAGTCATTGGTTCTCCACCTTTTTCGGTAAAATCGGTTTCTAATATTTCTCCCAGAAACACAAAGTGAGTACCAGCATCTAACTCATTAACCACTTTGGCTTCTAAATAAGCCACTGTATGTTCAGTGATGATGGGCATTCCTGTCTTACCCAGGCGGTGTTTAACTTGAGATAATTTGTCAGTATCTCTACCACTGCGGAAGCCAAAGAGGCCAATGAGAGGTAGCGGAGTGTTTTTTTCCAGAACTGATACTGAAAAATAGCCACTTTTCTGTATATAGGTAGAGGTTAAACTTTCTTTGTTTACACTCACCACCAGTTGAGGAGGGAAGGCGGTTACCTGGGTTAGAGCATTTACGATAAGACCGTTGAATTTTCCTTCCCATCCCGAACATAGAATGTACATCCCGCAATTTAGAGCATAAAGAGCATCTAAATTCAAGTTTGCTCTCCTTTCTATATATCGGCTAACTTTTTCATAGTTGCTTTAGTATTCTCATAAAGCTCCCTATAAATGGAGTAATATTGGTCATAAATGTGATGGTTATCTTGGTTTACTTTAATTGTTGGACGAAAGTCTACCCACTCCTTGATTCGTTCTGGTTTATCGATTACTCCCGTTCCCAGCCCGGCCAGGAAAGCATCACCAAAGGGAGCCTCTACATCTTTGGAAAGTCTTTTCATATCGAAGCCAGTGATATCGGCAAAAATTTGTACCCAGAACGAAGAGCGAGCGACTCCCCCTACTATCCAGCACTCCGGATCAAGCTTCAAGCCCGCTTTTATTCCTTCTTCCATATTGTGGCGCAAGGAGTAAGCCGCTGCTTCTAACATTGCTCGATAGACATGGGCTCGACTGTGGTAAAGAGACAATCCAAAAATAGTTCCTCGGGCATCGGGATCCCAGATAGGTGAGCGCTCACCCATGAAATAAGGTAAAACCACCACTCCTTCGCTTCCTGGGGGAATATCTTGAGTTTGTAGTTCTAATAGGGTGTAAGCTGATATGCCGGTATTTTTTTCTACTTCTTTCTCGTATTTTCCAAATTGATCCCTGAACCAGCGGGCCAGCCCTCCAGAGGTGGCACTCCCTCCAAAAGTATAAATCAACTTATCATCATAAACTACATAAGGAAAGCTAACTAATAGGGGAGTCAGATATTGTCCTCCATGCACCGTTCCCCAGCACATTGAAGTTCCAGCCATAGCTACGTGTTCTCCTTCAGATAGCACCCCGGCGGAAAGCTGAGCTACTGGAGCATCAATTCCTCCTGATACGACTGGAGTCCCTTCCTGCAGGCCAGTTTCTCTGGCAAATTTAGCATTGAGTTTTCCTACTATATCAGAGGATTTTAAAATTTTATCAGGGAGCATTCTTTTAGGAATCCCCAAAATTTCACACATTTCTTCCGACCAGGTGCGCTTTCGAATATCAAAAACTCCTCCAATGTTTCCCGCTGACGAATAATCAGTAGCTAAAACATCGGTTAGATGATAGACCACATAGTCTTTAGGAGTGACAAACTGGTAGATTTTTTTCCACACTTCTGGCTCGTTATTACGAATCCACATCATTTTGGTAAAGCCGTAATAGGAATCAACATAATTTCCAGTAATTCCGAAAATTTTTTCCTGGGGAACATGATCTTTTACCCACTGAGTTTCTTCTCGTGCTCTTCTATCCATCCAGATTAAGCAAGGATAGAGAGGTTTTATCTCTTCGTCTACTGGAATACCTGAACCCCCATAAAGACCGCTGATAGCTAACCCCGCAATATCCCGAGGATCGACCTTGGATTTTTCTACGCACTCAGAGATAGTTTTAACCACTGCCTCTAACCATACATCAGGCCACTGTTCTGCCCAGGAAGGTCGGGGAGTGATGACTTCATACTCTTGAAAAGCATCAGTTATAAACTCACCTTTTTCGTTGACCATGACTGTTTTGGTTCCCTGTGTACCAATATCTGTTCCTAAAAGATACATTTTTATTCACCCCTTCGGCTTTAATTTCTACTATTTTACCCTACCTTGACGAATTGCTCAAAATCTATTTTTTTAAAGGGGACTTTTCTTTATTACTTTTCCTGTAGGAGAAAGAAGGTAAATACCAGACTTGTAAAAAGGGAAGTTCACTTCTTTTTCGGGATTTATAGTGTTCTGCAAAACCGGTCATGATAGTAGGGGAAGCTCCCTTGTGCTGGTGAATGATTTTTTTCACCAGTCGTATTTGCTTTTTACGTTTTTTTGAGGTTTATAAGAGGATCTCTTCCTCAATAATATTTGTTTTTTTAGACTTTTACGTTTTTTCCAGGGGCTTATAAGGGGGGGGCAGCACTCTCTTATAGTCTGTTCTATGATATATTTATCTTAAATTTATCTTAAAAAGAGGAGGAAAAGTATGCTGTCTGGGATATTAAAAAGAGAGGTAATAATTTTTGACGGAGCAATGGGAACTCGCTTACAGAAATTGGGTCTTCCGGCAGGCCATCCTCCAGAGGAATGGAACCTTTCCCATCCTGAAGAGATAGCCCGGGTGCACCGAAGCTATGTAGAGGCAGGTTCTACCCTTATTCAAACCAATACCTTTGGCGCCAACCGTATTCGTCTTGAGCGTTACCACCTGGAGGGGAAAATTAAGGAAATAATCCACCAGGCAGCAGAAATAGCTAAAAATACACTGAAAGAAGGAGTGCTGCTGGCTGCCTCAATAGGACCTCTGGGAGAATTTATTGAACCTTATGGAGACCTCTCTCCAGAAGAAGCTCAAAAAGTTTTTCAGGAACAAGTCGAGCTTTTACAAGAAGAGGGAATAAAGATATTTCACTTAGAGACTTTCAGTTTTTCTTCCGAAGCTCTTTTAGCCTTGGAGGCAATTAAAAATTCTGGTGGTGAAGCCATAGTTAGTTTTACCTTTGAGGAGCGGGGCGAGGAACATTTTACCACTTTAATGGGAGAAAGCCCCCATCAAATAGTGGAAATTTTTAAAGATGAATCCATCGCTGCTCTGGGTGCTAACTGTGGAGGAGGGATAAAGGAGATAATAGAAATTGCCCGTCAATATCGAGAAAGCTATCTCGGGCCTCTTTCTTTTAAACCTAATGCTGGCATTCCTCAAGTGGTGGAAGGAGAGGTAATTTATACCGAAACTCCGGAAGATTTTGAAAGAGGAACTAAACAATTACTTCAATTGGGAGCAAGCATAATTGGTGGATGTTGTGGAACAGATGAAAAGTATATTGCTGCCATCAAAAAAGCTATTCAAGAAGTGTCTGCTTTCAAACCACAACTTTAGACTTTCTCGGTGAGGGAAGGATTGTTTCCCCTCCTAAAAAAGAGGCTATTTCTTCCAGCTTATAAAAAGGAGGGGATTTTACTCCTTCCCGGGCAGGATTTCGATCCAGAGCATTAATTTGCACCCGATGAGGAGAAACGAGGGCGATTTTCTCTTTGAGAAAATTTAGCTCTCTTTCTGAGTCGTTTATCCCTTCTACTATAAAAATCTCTAACCATATTTCCCCCGGGAAATGTTTACGTAATTTAATTAAGCTCTCTATGTAAGAATTTAGAGTAATCCGAGGATGAGGCTGGTCAATGGCCTGGAGAGCTTGAGGAGAAGCAGCGTCCAGGGAAGGAATTATGATATCCATTTCCTTTACTTCTTCTGAAAGTTCTTCATAGAAAGCAAAAAGAGTTCCGTTGGTGATTAGGACTAATTTTTGCTCGGGGAAGAGTTTTTTGATAAAATGGGCGATTTCTCCTAAAGCAGAATGAAGCGTGGGCTCTCCCCAGCCGGCAAAAGTGATACAATAAGGAGGCGCGCTGCGAAATTGGGAAGAGGAAGCATATTTTTTGAGACTTTCTATCACTTCTTGAGTGGGAATATATTCTTTTCTTTCCGTGGTTAAATTGGTGGTCACTCCGCATTCACAATATATGCAGTTCAAGCTGCAAGTTTTATAAGGGAGGAGATTGATTCCCAGAGAACTGCCTAATCTTCGTGATAATATGGGTCCAAAAATACATTTTTTTGCCATAAGTTTTCCTTCTCTCTACAAATCTTCTAAGAAAATCTTTAACCCCACTAATATAATAGCTATTCCTCCCATTACCTCGGGAGAGGAAAAAACTCCTCTTATTTTATGTCCTAAGGAAACTCCTGAATAAGTCATAAATAGTGCTACTATTCCGATAATCAGAGCGGAAAACCAGATATTTTTACCCATAAGGGCAAAAGAGAATCCTACTGCTAAGGCGTCGATACTGGTAGCTAAAGAAGCAAGAAAGAGAGGCCAGCCTCGACTGAAGTCTATAAGAGGTGTGTCGCTATCTCTTTTCCACCCTTCATAAATCATCTTCCCTCCCACTAAAGATAGTATTCCTAAAACTACCCAGTGGTCAAAAGAGCTGATAAATCGTGCTACTTGTCGACCCACTCCAAAACCCACGAGTGGCATGAAAAACTGAAAAGCACCAAAGGAAAACGAGAGACGCAATCTGGCATCTCGCGGGCAGGCCTTCTGGCACATCCCGAAGGCTGTAGCTAAAGAGAAGGCGTCTAAACCTAATCCTATAGCGATAATAAATGTTTCTAACAATGAGATCCTTCCTTTTTAAAACCTGGTGGATTATACCATAAAGGCTTTTGCTTTTTAAAGAGATATCGAAACTTAATATTTATTCTCATTCACAGATTAATTTTAAAAAGTTTTTGTCCGAAAAACCGATTCAATTGAACTACTTTTTGTAATGAATTATAATACATTTAAATAATTACAGGGAGGAAAAAATGATGGCTAACCTTTCGGTTGATGAAGAAATAATTTCTCCAGACCAAGAAGAAGCCCTGGAGCTGATTTTGCAGAAATTCAAAGGGAAACCAGGTAGTTTAATTCAGGCTTTGCATGCTGCCCAGAACTTGATTGGTTATCTACCACCCCCGGTTTTGAAAAAGGTTTCCCATGTTCTGGACATTCCCTTAAGCGAAATTTACGGGATAGTTACTTTTTATCACTTTTTCTCTCTCAAGCCTCGAGGAAAACATATTATTCAGGTTTGCTTGGGAACAGCTTGCTATGTGAGAGGAGGACAAGAAATTCTCAATCGTTTGGAGGAGGATTTAGAAATTGGAGTAGGAGAGGTGACCGAAGACAGATTGTATTCCCTGGAAGTAATGCGTTGTGCTGGAGCTTGTGGTTTAGCACCGATAGTTAAGATTGACAACGATATTTATAAGAGGGTAAACCCTGCTCAAATTATGGATATAGTTAAGAGCTATTCCTAATTTTATGAAGGAACTTTCTTTACACATTTTAGATGTAGTGGAAAATTCTCTCCGGGCTAAAGCAAAAAAAGTAAGGATTTCTATCTTGGAGGATACCCGGGAAAATCGTCTGGAGTTGGTTATTGAGGATGACGGAGAAGGCATGGATGAGGAAACATTAAAAATGGTGAGGGACCCTTTTTTTTCTGGACAGGGTAAGAAGGTGGGAATGGGCATTCCTCTCTTAGATCAATTAACCAGGCAATGCGAGGGGAATTTAGAGATATTATCGGAAAAAGGTAAAGGAACCACTGTGCGAGCAACTTTTCAAAGAGATAATCTTGATTTACCCCCTCTGGGAAAACTGGCTGATACTCTTTTTGTGATTATGGCTTCTCATCCAGAAGTGGAGCTGGAATTTATCCACCGAATAGATGATTGCCAGTGGTTATTTAACAGTAAAAAGATAGAGGAAGAATTAGATTTAACCGAGGAAAACCGGGGTGTACTTTTGCCTGCTATTCGGGAGTGGATTGAGTATCAAGAAGAAATATTGAAGGGAGGAATTGGGAATGAAGATAAGTAGTATAGAAGATTTAAGACGAATTAAAGAAGAAGCGCAAAAAAGAACTTTATTGCGAGAAGGAAAGGCTGATTATAGAGTGGTAGTGCATATGGGGACCTGTGGTATAGCAGCAGGAGCGAGAGAGGTAATGTCAGCCATTCTGGATGAAATTGCTAAACGAGGTCTCACTAACGTTATGGTTACCCAGGCCGGTTGTATCGGACTCTGTGATCGAGAACCTCTGGTGAGCGTGGAAAAGGGGGAGGAGCGAATTTTATATGGTGATATTACCCCGGACAGGGCTCGACAAATCATAGCTTCTCACCTGGTTAATGGCCAGATTGTAGGAGATTGGGTAGTGCATGCTGAAGGCAGGGCGAGGAGGTAAAGTGGATGGCTGAACAGGAAAGATGTCAGGTACTTCTATGTGCTGGTGCGGCTTGTATTTCTTCTGGGGCTTTAAAAATAAAGGAAGCTCTGGTAAGGGAGCTTCAGAAAAATGCCTTGGATAATGAGGTAAGGTTGATCGAGACTGGTTGTGTGGGTCCTTGTAATTTAGGACCACTGGCCATTATCTACCCGGAGGGGGTTTTTTATCAGAAACTAACTCCTGAAGACGCAAAAGAGATAGTTGAGGAACATCTTCTTAAAGGGAGGGTGGTAGAGAGGTTACTATATCAGCCGCCCCAGGAAGAAAGAAAAAAGTTTTTGCGAGAAATTGACTTTTTTGATAAACAACTAAAAATTGCTCTGCGAAATTGTGGTTTCATCAATCCTCTGAACATTGAAGAATATATCGCTCGTGACGGATATTTAGCTCTCTCTCGAGTTTTGACTGAGATGACTCCTGAGGAAGTAATAGCAGAAGTTAAAAAGTCAGGTCTTCTGGGTCGAGGCGGAGCAGGTTTCCCTACGGGCTTAAAGTGGGAGCTTACCCGGCAAGCTAAAGGCTATCCCAAGTTTATCATTTGTAATGCTGATGAGGGAGACCCGGGAGCTTTTATGGATAGAAGTATTTTAGAAGGTGACCCGCATTCCGTAATTGAGGCCATGACTATCGCCGGCTATGCAGTAGGAGCAGAAAAAGGCTATGTTTACGTTCGGGCAGAATACCCTTTAGCGGTAGAGCGACTGGAATATGCTATAAATCAAGCTCGAGAATATGGTCTTCTGGGAGAAGATATACTCAACAGTGGTTTTAACTTTGATGTCGAGATTCGTATTGGAGCGGGAGCTTTTGTCTGTGGAGAAGAAACAGCTTTGATTGCATCTGTAGAAGGAAAAAGGGGCATGCCTCGCCCTAAACCTCCTTATCCTGCTCAGGAAGGATTATGGGGGAAACCCACAGTGATTAACAATGTGGAAACCTATGCCAATATTCCCCCCATCATATTACAGGGGGCAGATTGGTTCCGGTCTATTGGAGCAGAGAATAGCAAAGGTACTAAAGTTTTTGCTCTGGCTGGAGATATAAATAATACCGGTTTAGTAGAAGTGCCTATGGGTATTAGCCTGGGAGAGGTCATTTATGATTTAGGAGGAGGTATTCGGGGAGGCAAAAAACTAAAAGCGGTGCAGATTGGAGGGCCTTCAGGAGGATGTATCCCGGTTGGGTATCTCAATGTTAAAATCGATTACGATTCTCTGAAAGAGTTAGGAGCCATTATGGGCTCGGGTGGTCTCATAGTTATGGATGAAGATACCTGCATGGTGGATCTGGCTCGATTTTTCCTGGAGTTTGTTCAAGACGAATCGTGCGGGAAATGCACTCCCTGCCGAATAGGCACTAAAAGGATGTTAGAAATTTTACAGAGGATTACCCAGGGAGAAGGAAGAGAAGGAGATATAGAGCGTTTGGAAGATTTAGCTAACCAGATCAAGACCACTGCTTTGTGCGGTCTGGGGCAAACTGCTCCCAATCCGGTTTTGAGTACTATTCATTATTTTCGGGACGAATACGAGGCTCACATTCGAGAGAAAAAATGTCCAGCAGTGGTGTGCCGGCCATTATTTGTGTCTCCCTGTCAGCATGCCTGTCCTCTGGGTATAAATATTCCCGGTTATATTTCTTGCATTAAAGAGGGCGATTATTTGGGCGCTTTACAGATTATCAGGGAAGATAACCCGCTTCCTTCAGTTTGTGGGCGGGTTTGTCATCGGCTTTGCGAAAGTAAGTGCAGGCGTGGAGATATGGATGAGCCGGTAGCTATTGATGATTTAAAGCGTTTTGTGGCTGATTATGCCCGGCAAAATCGGATAGCCTTGCCAGTGGTTATGGATAGAAAACGAGATGAATCAGTAGCTGTGGTGGGTTCTGGTCCTGCGGGACTCACTTGTGCTTATTATCTGGCCCGGCTGGGTTATTCGGTAACCATTTTTGAAGCTCTTCCTGTAGCGGGAGGAATGTTAGCTGCAGGTATTCCTCCTTATCGTTTGCCTCGAGAGGCTCTAGAATATGACATTAATCAAATTAAGGCTATGGGAGTAAAGATAGAGCTCAATAAAGCGGTGGGTAAAGAAATTAGCTGGAAGGAAGTACGGGAAAAGTTTGATGCTGTTTTCCTGGGTATAGGAGCCTGGAAAAGCGCTCCTTTAGGTATTCCTGGTGAAAATCTCTCTGGAGTAGTTGCCGCTCTCGACTTTCTACGCGACTTTAATTTAGGAGGCTATGTTGAGGTTCCCCGTCGAGCAGTGGTGGTGGGAGGAGGAAATGCAGCCATAGACGCTGCTCGTACTCTTCTTCGTCTGGGAGCAGAGGAGGTAAACGTAGTTTATCGGCGTACCAGAGGTGAAATGCCTGCTATTTCCGAAGAAGTAGAAGCTGCAGAAGAAGAGGGCGTTATTTTCCACTTTTTGATGGCTCCACTTGAAGTGATAGGAGAAAATGGCAAAGTAAAAGGTATCAGGTTGCAAAGGATGAAGCTGGGAGAATTTGACCGTAGTGGAAGAAGGAGACCTATCCCTGTAGAAGGTGCAGAAGCTTTCTGGGAATGCGATATGGTGGTGGAAGCAGTGGGTCAAATTCCGGAAGTGGAGAGTTTAGGAGAGATGTTATCTGTGGACCATCGAGGTAATATTTTAGTGGACCGTTATTCTCTTTCTACCTCCCTTCCTGGAGTTTTTGCTGGAGGGGATGCTATAGGTGAAGAGGCTACCGTGGTTCATGCTATGGCTCTGGGTAAAAAAGCAGCCTTTAGTATTCACCAGTATCTGCGGGATTTGAAGCCTGAGGAAGAAGAAGTTATAATCCGGCCAGAGCGACCCAAAATTCTGGAGGAGCCACCAGTTTTACAAGAAATCCCTCGAGTTAAACCACCGGAGCTACCTGTAAGAGAGCGAGTGTGTTCTTTTTCGGAAGTGAAGCTCTGTCTGGAAGAGGAAGACGCTCGTCGGGAGGCAGAACGATGTTTGCGCTGCGATCTGGAAAAAGTATTGAAAAAATACCAGGAAATAGTTATGGCTGAGGAGGAGGTTCAATGACTGGATTAGCAGTTTATGAGGAGATAGATGAAATTATCGGGAAACATCAAGAGGAGAAAACTCCTCTTCTTTCTATTCTGCAAGAGATACAGGAGAGATGGCGATATCTCCCCGGGGATGTTCTAGGATATGTATCCCGGAAATTAGATGTTCCGTCCAGTATGGTATGGGGAGTAGCCACTTTTTATTCCTTTCTGAAAACAGAACCAGCAGGTGAATACGTCATCAGGGTTTGTTGCAATGCTCCCTGTCATGTTAATGGTTCTGTGGACGTTTTGAAAACCCTGCAAAAGGAGTTAGGTATTAAAGAAGGGGAAACTTCCCGAGATGGCAAATTTACTCTGGAGACGACCAGCTGTTTGGGAGTTTGTGGTGTTGCTCCCGCTATGATGATTAACGATGTAACTTATGGCAATCTCTCAGAAGACAGAATCCGAGAGATTTTAGCCCTTTACCGGTAGGAGGACGCGTATGTTTTATCGCAGTCATGTTTTAGTGGAGATGACCAGTAATTCTCTGGTTCGGGGAGCAGCTCAAATTAAAGAGAGACTGGAGAGAGAAATTGAAAGGTTAGGTTTAGATAAAGAAATTAAAGTTCTGGAAACTGGTAGCCTTGGGGCAGCCCTTCCCTCTCCTTTTGTGGTGGTTTACCCTGATAACATCGTTTATGCTCCGGTTACAGTGAGCGATGTAAAAAGGATTGTAGAAGAGCATTTCTGGAAAGGAAGACCAGTGGGAGATTTGATTTTCTCTCCTTCAGAACGGAGAGAAATTGGTGTTTTTTTACCTTATTTTCCACTGACTAAAGAAAAAAGGGTGGTTTTACGCAATAGCGGTCAGATTGATCCCACTAACATTGAAGAATATATCGCTCGTGACGGATATTTAGCTCTCTCTCGAGTTTTGACTGAGATGACTCCTGAGGAAGTAATAGCAGAAGTTAAAAAGTCAGGTCTTCTGGGTCGAGGCGGAGCAGGTTTCCCTACGGGCTTAAAGTGGGAGTTTACTAAAAATGCAGAAGGAGTGGAAAAATATATAGTATGCAATGCTGATGAGGGAGAGCCAGGAACTTTTAAAGAC
>ERZ773359.1201-NODE-1201-length-36520-cov-9.787879_pt1 | contig 36520 bp, 30 predicted proteins | sample MGYA00374955_ERZ773359 | MGnify/ENA primary metagenome ERZ773359 (study PRJEB29098, sample SAMN04486028) | biogas fermenter metagenome | study: EMG produced TPA metagenomics assembly of the Biogas fermentation microbial communities from Germany - Plant 4 DNA1...
GCTAAAAGTCTGAGCTGCTTAACAACTAGATTAGATAGGAGGAGCCCTGTGAACACTATCGATTACAATACCAAGGTTATTGAGATGAAAAATATAACTAAAAAGTTTGGCGATTTTGTTGCAAACGATAATATAGACTTAGTTGTCCATAAGGGAGAAATCCATGCATTATTAGGAGAAAATGGGGCTGGAAAGACGACCTTGATGAATGTCCTATACGGATTATATCAGCCTACTTCAGGTGAAATCTTCATTAATGGGAAGAAGGTAGAGGTAACTAATCCAAATGTGGCTATTGAAAATGGTATAGGAATGGTACATCAGCACTTTATGCTGGTAGACAATTTCACAGTAGTGGAAAATATAATCCTTGGAATGGAAACTACCAATAAATTTGGAGTACTGGATATTAAAAAGGCCAGGGAAGAAGTGGAGGAGTTATCCAACAGATACGGTCTTTATGTAGATCCAGACGCAAAGATTGAAGACATCTCAGTAGGTATGCAGCAAAGGGTAGAAATTCTAAAAGCCCTTTACAGAGGGGCAGACATACTGATTTTAGACGAGCCTACAGCAGTACTTACCCCTCAGGAGATAGAGGAAATAATTGAAATTATGAAAAATTTAACTAAACAGGGGAAAACCATCATAATAATAACTCATAAATTGAAGGAGATAAAACAATCGGCAGATTATTGCACCATAATTAGGAGAGGAAAGAAAATTGATACTGTTAAGGTTGAAGATGTAACGGAAGAAGATTTGGCATCTATGATGGTTGGTAGGGAAATAAGTTTTAAGGTAGATAAGAAGGAAGCAGAGATTGGAGATGTTATACTAGAAATCCATAATATAACGGTAAAGGATAATAGGGATTTAGAGGTAGTAAAAAACTTTTCGTTAAAACTACACAAAGGTGAGATACTTGGTATTGCCGGAGTAGATGGAAATGGGCAATCTGAACTAGTAGAAGCCTTAACAGGACTTAGGAAGGTAGAAGCGGGAAGGGTTTTATTACAAGGAAAGGATATTACCAACTTGTCCCCGAAGGAGATTATGGAAAGTGGAATGAGTCATATTCCCGAGGATAGGCAAAAACGTGGTTTAGTATTGGACTTTACCGTTGCTGAAAATATGATATTGGAAAACTACCATAAAGAGCCTTTTTCCACAAAAGGCAGGTTGAATCATAAAAATATCAGCCAGTTTGCCCAAGAACTGATTGAGAAATTTGATGTAAGACCAAGAAATGAAAATCAAATTGCAGCAGCCCTATCTGGCGGTAATCAACAAAAGGTGATTCTGGCTAGAGAGATTACCAATGATCCAGAGGTATTATTAGCTGTTCAGCCCACAAGGGGATTAGATGTTGGAGCTATAGAGTTTGTTCATAAATATTTAGTGGAACAAAGGGACAAGGGTAAGGCAGTACTATTGGTGTCCTTCGAATTGGATGAGGTAATGGACTTATCTGATAGAATTGCCGTAATTTATGATGGACAAATTGTAGATATAATTGATGGAAAGGATGCAGATGAGAAAACCATCGGATTCTTAATGGCTGGAGGAGGTGTAGGGGATGAAAGGAAATAAATTTGTAATAACCCTAATATCCATTCTACTAGGATTGATAATAGGTGGAATTGCCTTGTCGATAACTGGATTTAATCCCATAGAAGCGTATAAGATAATGTTTAAAGGTGTATTTAGTAATCCTAGATACATTTCATGGACCATAATAAGATCTACACCTCTTATACTTACGGGAATCTCCGTTTCATTTGCTTTCAAAACTGGACTCTTTAATATTGGAGCTGAAGGCCAGTTTATAGTTGGAAGTTTGGTAGCCACAATGGTAGGATATTTCTTCCATCTACCACCAATAATTCACCCCATAGTAGCCATCTTGGCTGGAATTTTAGCTGGAGCTATTTGGGGTGGAATAGCAGGTTATCTAAAATCTAAATTTGGAATTAATGAGGTTATTACAACTATAATGTTAAACTGGATAGCCTTATACTTCAGTAATTTCATGGTCTTTTGGGAACCCTTCAAAAGGCCCAATAGAGATGCTTCAGAAAGGATATTAGATAGTGCAAGCATTCAAATTTTAGAGAAGTGGAAAACCTCAGATGCTGGTAGAGCATTTTTAGCAAATAATAATTTCTTAAAGGAGTTTTTAAACCCCCCTGTGAACTTTGGGATTATTATCGCCATATTAGTGGCCATATTGATATGGTATTTATTAAAGCATACCACTTTAGGTTATCAATTAAGGGCTGTAGGCTTTAATAAGGATGCAGCTGAATATGGCGGTATTGATATAAAGAGAAATACCATTTTAGCCATGATGATAGCAGGAGCCATTTCTGGCCTATCCGGAGCTACCCAAGTTTTAGGGGTATCAAAGGAAACTGCTATACTGGCAACTATGGAAGGTTATGGATTTGATGGGATGGCGGTGGCACTAATAGCAAATAGCAACCCACTTGCCTGTATACCAGCAGCCCTATTATTTGGGGGATTAAAATATGGTGGAAGTAAACTACAGCCAACAATGGGAGCACCTATTGAAGTAATCAATATAACCATTGGTGTAATCATAATGTTTATAGCTATGCCAAAACTAATAGATATTATCGCGTCTGTTAGACGGAGAAAGAGAGGTGTAGAAGTTGAAGATTCTAAGTGATTTAGGAGTGATTATTGGAATAACCTTGATGTATTCAGCACCTTTAATATACACCTCTTTAGGTGGAGTACTATCTGAAAATGCAGGAGTTGTAAATATAGGCCTTGAAGGTATGATGACTATAGGTGCCTTTGCTGGAGCCACTGTTGCTTACTTTACCCAGAATCCTTGGTTAGGCTTTATAGCAGCTGGAATAGCAGGGGGACTTTTGGCTGTACTTCATGCCATAGCCTGTGTAAGCTTTACAGCCGATCATGTAGTTTCTGGTATCGCAATCAACTTTATTGGACCAGGTTTATCCATATTTCTGACTAAGATATTTTTCGATGGCGCAGCCATGACCATTCCCTTGGATTTGGACAATAAAATACCCAGACCATTAAATGGGATATTTGCATCTATATCCACTCAAAATAGGCTAGTAGACATATTAGATTCCATATTCAATCAATACGCAACGGTATATATAGCCCTTTTCCTGGTATTGGTTGTTTGGTTTTTACTATATAAGACTAAACTAGGACTAAGGATACGTTCAGTTGGAGAACATCCAAAGGCTGCAGAAACCCTTGGTGTAAACGTCTATAGGATAAAGTATTTGGCAGTAATCCTATCAGGTGTACTTGCAGGTTTTGGTGGAGCAGCTATGAGTATAGCTGTAATATCCAACTATAGAGCTGCACTTATTTCAGGTCAAGGCTTTATAGCTTTGGCGGCTATGATATTTGGTAAGTGGAAGCCACAGGGAGCAATGTGGGGCTGTCTACTATTTGGTGCAGCCCAAGGACTAGTAGTCTATTTAGGGAGCACTGGTTTGGAAATCTCCTCCCAGCTACTGGCCATGTTACCATATATTATAACCCTAATCATACTCATGGGCTTTGTAGGTGAAGCAAGAGGGCCTAAAGCCAATGGAATCCCTTATGAGAAGGAATAGAAAATCGATAAAATTAGCCCCATATGGGGCTAATTTTATTTTGTCGAAACCCATTTGTTTTTGTACTTCATTTAAGATTCTGGTATAATAATATTTACAGAATAATATGGATTTAATAAATACCATCAAAATAATGGGAGTGAGCTAAATGAAATTGGGTTATGACCTAGCTCTAGAACAAGTACAAAAATTAGTTATGACACCAGAACTTAGACAAGCTATACAGCTACTACAGTTTAATTGTCAGGAACTTAATGAGTATATAAAGCAACAAATAGAAGAAAACCCTTTGTTAGATCCAGTGGATACTGTAGAAGAATATGAATGTATAGATGACTATAATAATAGAAGAGAAGAAATAGATTGGAAGGAATATATTGGTAAATATGACGATATTAGCTATAGGCCTGAGCAAGATAAAAATGTTAAGGAATATAACTATGAGAACTTTATCAGTTATTCGTCTACCCTGAAGGACAGCCTATTATTCCAACTAAACGTATCCCATTTAGATGATAATAGCAGGAGGATAGGAGAGCTTATAATTGAAAATATTGATGAAAATGGATATTTAATTGCAGAAGTAGGGCAAATTGCTTCCATTTTAGGGGCAGAAGTTGAGGAAGTTGAAAACGTTTTATCCTTCATACAAAGCTTTGAACCCTTAGGGGTAGGGGCAAGAAACTTGAAGGAATGCCTATTGATTCAGGTAAGAGCTAGTGAATGCAAACACCCAAAGATAGAGCTTGTAATAGAGGAATATTTGGAAGATATAGCCCATAATAGATTAGCCAAAATAGCTAAGGAACTGGACTTAGACCTTAAAGAGGTACAGGATATAAGCGATTATATAAAGACACTAGAGCCCAAACCAGGAAGGGGATTTGCAGACAACACAGACCAGGTAAAGTTTATAACTCCGGATGTAACCATAGAATATGTAGATGGGGAGTACATTATAATTCTAAATGATGTAACCGGTCCAAGGCTTAATATCAATAATTTCTATAAGGAAATACTAAGAAAGGGAAATGACCCAAAGGCAAAGGAATACCTTTCTGAAAAATTAAATGCTGCCATGTGGATTATTAGGGGAATCGAACAGAGAAGGGCTACTATATATAATGTAGTAGAATCTATTTTAAAATTCCAAAGGGATTTCTTTGAACATGGGGAAAAAGCCTTAAAACCTTTGACCTTAAAAGAAGTAGCTGACGATATCAATATGCATGAATCTACGGTAAGTAGGGCTACCAATGGAAAGTATGTCCAAACTCCCAGAGGCTTATTTGAGTTAAAATACTTTTTCTCCAGCAGCCTTTCAACCAATAGGGGAGAAGTGTCTTCCACTAGCATTAAGGCCATTATTAAGGAAATTATCGAAGAAGAAGATCCGAAAAAGCCTTATAGCGATCAAAAGATTTCAGAAATGTTAAAGAGAAAGGGTATTAGCATTTCCAGGAGAACCATCGCTAAATATAGGGATGAATTAGGAATTCCATCATCTACCTTAAGAAGAAGATATTAAGTAGATTAAATGATTTTAGATGTATTTGTATATTGTTTATATAGATAAATCCATCCCCCTAAGGAATGAGAATTGGGGGTATTTTCTTTTTTTCTTGAAAACTAATCCATATTGGATTATAATAATATTGTACAGTAAAGTAGCATATTTTTTTATTGGAAGTGGGACAAAAAATGTATATCAGGGGCAAAAAAAGACCCTCCCGATTATTTTAAGTTTTTCTTCATATACTAATGAATGATCATTCTATAGAGGTGTTTCAATGGATTTAATAAAACTTTTAAAGGGAATAGTCCCGGAACTTCCCGAAATTCTAGAAAAAAGGTACAATATCTTACGCAGTATCTATTATAATCAGCCAATTGGAAGAAGGGGGCTATCCCAAAGGTTAAACATTGGAGAAAGAACTATTAGAACAGAAGTAAATATATTAAAGGAACAAGGATTATTGAATATAGAAAGTATGGGTATGTATTTAACAGAAGAAGGGACAAAGCTTATAGAGGATTTAAAGTATATAATGAGAGAACTAAAAGGCATTTCAAATTTAGAGGAAAGGTTAAAGCAGCTTCTAAGCTTGGAAAAAATAATAATTGTTCCTGGCAACTCTGATGAAGACCCTTTTATACTTAAGGATATGGCAAGGGCAGCTTCAAAATATATAAAGACTGTTATTACTGATAATTCTATCATAGGAATTACTGGTGGTACTACTATGGCCCAGCTAGCAGAAGAGATGCCAGAAGGGAAGGTTGCTGAGAATGTATTGGTAATTCCAGCAAGAGGGGCTTTAGGTAAGGAGGTAGAAACCCAATCCAATAGCATCGCTGCAAAGCTAGCAAAGAAATTACAGGCTAGCTACAGACTTCTTCACACCCCAGATAATTTAGATAGGACTACCTTAGATGCCATATTAAATATAGAGGAAGTTAAGGAAGTAATAGAACTGATAGATAATATGGATATACTTATATTTGGAATGGGTAGGGCTGATACTATGGCCAGAAGAAGGCAGCTATCTGAGGAAAAGGTCTCTCAACTGTTAGAAAAAGGAGCAGTAGGGGAAGCCTTTGGCCACTATTTTGATATTAACGGCAATGATATATGGGAATCCTTAACTGTAGGACTTTCATTAGAAGGTTATTCAAAAATAGATAGGGTAATAGGAGTGGCAGGAGGAGAAGATAAGGCAAAGGCTATTATAGCCATTGCATCCTTAAGAAAGGATATTACCCTGGTAACCGATGAGGGGGCAGCAAAGAAGATTATTCAATTGGTCAATAAAGCTACTAAGTAGCTAAAATATAAATAATAAGGAGGAATATTTATGACAATGAAGGTTGGTTTAAGTGGACTTGGAAGAATGGGAAAAGACTTTCTAAGGATTTATGCAGAAGAAAATATAGAGGATTTTGAACTGGTTGCACTAAATGCTTCTGGAGATTTAAATACCCTAGCACATCTATTTAAATATGACTCCCTTTATGGTAAATTCAATGGTACCATAGAAGTGGTGGAAGATGGATTTATTATCAACGGCAAAAAGATAAAGGTAGTAGCTCATAGGGATCCTGCTGAAATTCCATGGAAAGAATTAGGAGTAGATTTAGTAGTAGACTCAACAGGTGCTTTTAGAGATAGGGAAGGACTACAAAAACACATAGATGCAGGGGCTAAGAAGGTAATCTTAACTGCACCTGGTAAAAATGAGGATGTAACCATAGTATTAGGCGTAAACGAAGAAGATTACGATCCAGAAAAACACCATATCATTTCCAATGCGTCCTGTACCACAAATTGCCTTGCACCAGTAGCAAAGGTAATACTAAATGAATTTGGTATTAAAAAAGGTCTAATGACTACTATACATGCTTACACTAATGACCAAAGAATCCTAGATAAAAGACATAAGGATTTAAGAAGAGCAAGGGCAGCTGCAGAATCCATGATACCAACTACTACTGGAGCAGCTAAGGCTGTAGCTTTAGTATTACCAGAATTAAAGGGTAAATTAAATGGATTTGCCGTTAGGGTTCCAGTACCAACAGTTTCCTTAGTAGACGTAGTATTTGAAGTGGAAAGGGAAACTACAGCAGAAGAGGTTAATGCAGCCTTCAAGAAGGCAGCAGAAGGAGAACTAAAGGGAATCCTTGCATACTCTGAAGAACCACTAGTATCAAGAGACTATCAAGGAGATCCACATTCAGCTACTATAGATGCTCTATCCACCATGGTAATAGATAATATGGTTAAGGTAGTAGCTTGGTATGATAATGAGTGGGGATATGCTAAGAGAGTTGTAGACCTTGTAAAATTAGTTGCCAATAAATAGTAGAAATCTTCGCCTAGGTTTAGAAAGTTTTCTAAACCTGGCGAAGACCTTATTTATGTTTTAAAAACTATTTTACAAGAGGTGATAGATGTGTTAAATAAAAGGACTTTAGAGGATTTACAAGTTGAAGGAAAAAGGGTTTTGGTAAGATGCGATTTTAACGTGCCTATGGATGATGAAGGGAATATTACAGATGATAGGAGAATAGTAAGTTCCCTACCAACTATAAAATACTTAATGGACAATAAGGCCAGGGTAATACTTATGTCCCACCTGGGCAGACCAAAAGGACAGCCTAATCCTAAATTTTCTTTAGAGCCAGTTGCCAAGAGATTATCAGAACTGTTGGGAAAAGAAGTAACCTTTGCTAAAGAGGATATGGTGGTAAGCGATAGGGTAAAAGAAGTAGTTTCAAATATGAAGGATGGAGATGTAGTCCTTTTAGAAAATACCCGATTTAGAAAAGAAGAGGAAAAGAATGAAGAAAGCTTTGCTAAAGAACTGGCATCCCTTGGAGATATCTATGTCAACGATGCCTTTGGAACATCCCATAGAGCCCATGCTTCAAATGTAGGCCTATCAAACCAATTGCCCTCAGCAGTAGGATATTTAGTTGAAAAGGAAATATCAGTAATGGGTAAGGCTTTAGAAAATCCAGAAAGACCCTTTGTAGCCATATTAGGAGGAGCTAAGGTATCGGATAAGATCGGAGTTATAGAGAATTTATTGAATAAGGTAGATGCTATTTTAATAGGTGGAGGAATGGCCTATACCTTCTTAAAGGCTCAAGGCTATGAAATAGGTACTTCCATATTGGAAGAGGATAAACTGGAATTAGCTAAAGAGCTACTGAAGAAGGCAGAAGAAAAGAATGTAAGACTATTATTACCAGTAGATGTGGTAGTAGCTGAAGAATTCAAAAATGATACTAACTTTAAACAAGTTAAAATAGATAGTATTCCAGAAGATATGATGGGATTAGACATAGGCGAGGAAACTATAGAGCTATTCTCCAATGAGATTAGGGGAGCTAAAACCGTAGTTTGGAATGGACCAATGGGTGTATTTGAAATGGAAAACTTCAAAAAAGGAACGGATGCTATAGCTAAGGCCCTATCAGAAACAGATGCTACAACTATCGTAGGTGGAGGAGATAGTGCTTCTGCTGTTGAAAAAGCTGGCTATGCCGATAAGATTACCCACATATCTACAGGTGGTGGAGCATCTTTAGAATTCTTAGAAGGAAAGACATTGCCAGGAATAGGGGCTATTGACGACAAATAAGGAGGTAAAATAATGCGTATTCCAATAATTGCAGGAAATTGGAAGATGAATAATACCATATCTGAATCATTGGAGTTGGTAGAAGCTATAAAGACAAGTAAATTGGATGAAAAAGTGGAGAAGGTAGTAGCAGTTCCCTTTACCAGCTTAATGGAAGTAAAAAAGTCTTTAGAAGGAACGGATATTAAACTGGCAGCTCAAAATATGCACTGGGAAGAAAAGGGGGCCTTTACTGGCGAAGTATCTCCACTGATGTTAAAGGAGATAGGAGTAGATTATTGTATTATAGGGCATTCAGAAAGAAGGCAGTATTTCAACGAAACAGATGAATCGGTAAACAAAAAGGTAAAATCCGCCTTAACACATGGTATCAAACCTATAATATGTGTAGGAGAAACCTTGGAGGAAAGAGAAGAAGGCAAGGAAGAAGAGGTAGTTAAAGAACAACTTCTAAAAGCCTTAGAGGGAATTGAAAAAGAGGACATTGAAAATATTGTGATTGCCTATGAACCGGTTTGGGCCATAGGAACTGGAAAAACTGCATCATCAGAGGATGCTAACCATATGTGTGGATTCATTAGAAGGATTATTGGAGAAAAGTATGGTGAGGATACTAAGGACACAATAAGGATTCAATATGGTGGTAGTGTTAAGCCTAATAACATTAAGGAATTAATGGATAAAGTGGAGATAGATGGGGCTTTAGTAGGAGGGGCAAGCCTGATAGCAGAAGATTTCGTTAAGCTAATAAATTACTAGATGGAGGATGTAATTATGAGTAAAAAGCCAGTAATGTTAATAATACTAGATGGCTGGGGAATAGGAGAAGAATACGAGGGAAATGCAGTATACTTAGCCAATACTCCTAACTTCGATAGGTTATTAAAAGAATATCCTAATACTAGATTAGAAGCTAGCGGCTTATCTGTAGGTTTACCGGAAGGACAGATGGGCAATTCCGAAGTAGGCCATTTGAACATTGGTTCTGGCAGGATAGTCTATCAGGATTTAACCAAGATAACCAAATCCATTGAAGATGGAAACTTTTTCGAAAAGGAAGAATTTTTGTCAGCAATAGAAAATGCAAAGAAGAACAATTCTAAACTCCATATTATGGGATTGGTGTCCGACGGAGGTGTCCACAGCCACAACACCCATCTATATGCCCTGTTGGAACTATGTAAGAGAGAAGGATTTAAGGATGTATACATTCATGCCTTCCTAGATGGCAGAGATGTACCTCCTACTATTGGAAAACAACATCTAATGGAACTTGAGGAGGAAATAGAGAAGATAGGAGTAGGAAAGATTGCAACTGTATCTGGCAGATATTATGCAATGGATAGGGATAGACGATGGGATAGGACAAAGCTTGCCTACGATGCAATGGTCCTAGGAGAGGGCAAGAAGGATACTAGCTCAATTGAGGCAGTGGAAAAATCCTATAAGGAAGGAGTAACTGACGAGTTTGTAATTCCTACAGTAATCCTAGAAGGTGATAAGCCTGTAGCTACCATAGATGATAAGGATTCTATCATATTTTTCAATTTCAGGCCAGACAGGGCAAGACAGATAACTAGAGCCATTGTGGATGAAGAATTTGAAGGTTTTGAGAGAGATAAAAAGGTAGATACCTTCTTTGTTACCATGACTGAATACGATAAGACCATAGAAAATGTATATGTGGCCTATAAGACAGAAAGGCCAGAAAATACATTAGGGGAATATATTAGCAGTTTGGGTCTTAATCAATTGAGGATTGCAGAAACGGAAAAATATGCCCATGTTACCTTTTTCTTTAATGGAGGAAGGGAAGAACCTTATGAAAACGAGGATAGGGTCTTAATCCCATCCCCCAAGGTAGCAACCTATGATTTAAAGCCTGAAATGAGCGCCATAGAGGTAAAGGATGAGGTATTAAATAGGTTAAACATGGATAAGTACGACCTAATCATATTAAACTTTGCTAATCCCGATATGGTGGGGCATACTGGAGTAGTTCAAGCAGCAGTTAAGGCTGTAGAAACTGTGGACTCCTGCCTAGGAGAGATAGTAGAACTGTTAATAGAAAAGGGAGGCAAGGCCATAATTACGGCAGATCATGGCAATGCTGAACAATTGATAGATAAAAAGGATGGTAGCTCAATTACTGCCCATACTACCAATAAAGTACCATTGATTTTAGTAGGGGATGAGAATGTAAACTTAAGGGAAGGAATCCTGGCAGACCTAGCCCCAACTATACTAGATTTAATGGGCCTAGAAAAGCCAAAAGAAATGACTGGTCAAAGTCTTATAGTTTCATAAGACTTTGAAATTGTAAATTAAAAATTGTAAATTTTGAATTAAAGATAAAACAAAATCCTGTTAGGGAAAATTTACAATTAACAATTTTAAATTTTCGTAAAGAGAATATGGGAGGTTATACAAAATGAGTGTAATTACTGATGTATATGCAAGAGAGGTACTGGATTCAAGAGGAAATCCAACGGTTGAAGTGGAGGTTTGGACGGAATTTGGTGCACATGGTAGAGCCCTAGTCCCATCTGGTGCAAGTACGGGAGCTTTTGAAGCTGTAGAGTTAAGGGATGGAGACAAACAAAGATATTTAGGTAAGGGCGTAATGAAAGCAGTTGAAAACGTAAATGGCATTATTGCCGAAGAAGTTATAGGAATGGATGTATTCGATCAAGTAGGAATAGATAAGCTTTTAATAGAATTAGATGGAACGGAAAATAAGGGGAAATTAGGCGCCAATGCCATATTAGGCGTTTCACTAGCTGTAGCCAGGGCAGCAGCAGATGAATTAGGAATTCCACTATATAAATATATCGGTGGGGTAAATGCAAAAGTTCTTCCAGTACCCATGATGAACATATTAAATGGTGGGGAACATGCTGATAATAATGTAGATATTCAGGAATTTATGATTATGCCAGTAGGGGCTGTAAACTTCAGGGAAGCCTTGAGAATGGGTGCAGAAATATTCCATAGCCTACGTTCCGTATTACAGGCTAAGGGATTAAACACTGCTGTAGGTGATGAAGGAGGTTTTGCTCCAAACCTATCTAGCAATGAAGAAGCCCTAAAAACTATAGTGGAAGCCATTGAAAAGGCAGGATATAAGCCAGGTGAAGATGTATATCTAGCACTGGATGTGGCCGCTACTGAAATGTATGACGAAGAAAAGAAAGTTTACAAGCTTGAAGGAGAAGGCAGAGAACTAAATGTAGATGAGATGATAGACTATTATGCAGATTTAGTGGAAAAGTACCCAATCATATCCATAGAAGATGGATTGGCAGAAGATGATTGGGAAGGCTGGAAGAAGTTAACTGAAAGATTAGGAGATAAAATCCAATTGGTTGGAGACGATTTATTCGTAACCAATACTAAGCGACTAGAAAAGGGTATTGAAATGGGAGTGTCAAACTCAGTTCTGATAAAGCTAAACCAAATAGGAACCTTAACTGAAACCTTAAATACCATAGAAATGGCTAAAGTACATGGCTATACTGCAGTAGTATCCCATAGATCTGGAGAAACTGAAGATACTACAATAGCAGATTTAGTAGTAGCCACAAATGCTGGCCAAATTAAAACAGGAGCTCCTTCCAGAACGGACAGGGTAGCTAAATATAACCAACTACTAAGGATAGAAGATGGCCTAGGAGAAGTTGCCGAATACAGTGGAAAGGAAGCTTTCTATAACATAAAAAAATAGATTAAAATACCCTTGGATATTTTCCAAGGGTATTTTTTAACTTTTAACCAATTCCCCCCTTTTCCTCCAATATCTCATGCCATAACTCTTCTGCCTTATCCTTCCATTGTTCCGCATAAGGCCTAGTTTTAGCCACTAGATCTTCTACATTTTCTGGTGATTGTAAGTCGGTGGACTTTGCTTTCGACCTTTTAACCATATCTAAAATATATTCTGGATTTTCTAGCATGGGACAGGGCAGGAAGTGATTATCGTTAAAGGGAATTCTTTCCTTATACTCCATAAACAAGGGCTGCTTAAGGGCTTCTAGAAGGCTTACCTCTCTAATATTGGCATTGGAATAATGTATAAAGACACAGGGCTCCACATCTCCATTGGCATTAATATGAAGATAGTTTCTGCCTCCAGCTATACAGCCTTTGGTAAAACGACCATCATTTTGAAAATCCATTAAAAAGATTGGTTTTCCCCCCTCTAAGGCTCTAGTTTCCTTTATCCTCCTGTATACATATTCCCTTTGCTCTGCATTTGGCAATAATTCAACCCATGCGTCCTTTCCTATGGGCATATAATGGAAGTACCAGGAGAATTTTACCCCCTTATCAATCAGCATGTCGTAGAATTCATCAGAGGTAACATCCTTGTAGTTTTGACTGGTATAGCAGATGGAGGTACCAAAGAGTAGGCCGTGTTCTTTTAGTAAGTTCATAGCATCCATTACTTTTTCGAAGGTTCCACCTCCCCTTCTGCTGTCATTGGATTTTTCAAAGCCTTCAAGGCTTATAGCAAGAGAGAAGTTACCCACCCTCTGCATATCCTTACATAATTTTTCATCTACTAGGGTTCCGTTGGTAAAGGCATGAAAGGCGCAGTCATGATGTTTCTCACAGAGTTTTATTATGTCGTCCTTTCTAGTTAGGGGCTCTCCTCCTGCAAAGATGTAAAAGTGAGTTCCTAGTTCCTTTCCTTGAGTTATGATGTTATCCATTTCTTCAAAGCTAAGGTTTAAGTTTTGACCATATTCTGCTGCCCAACAGCCAGTACATTTAAGGTTACAAGCTGAGGTTGGATCTATTAGAATTGCCCAAGGAATATTGCAGTTATAGACTTTTCTCATCTTATGGATCTTTTTAAGGCCATAAAGGCTGGCTTCATATCCCAGATTTAAGACGTGAGTTTTTAATACATTAGGGTGTGTTTCATCGATAAGGTTTTTAATATAGGTCATCCACTTGCCATCTTCCTTTAATACCAACTTTCTTGCATTATCGTAGTATTTTTGCTGAAATATATCCCCCATAAACTTTTCTGCCCAATCTACTATTTTTAGTAGTTTAGATTGTTTTTCCTCGTTTTTTTTGTCGAAGTACTTTAAAAGAAAGTCTGTAGTCTTTTCAAAAAGCTTTCTTCCAGCTGCATAGGTAAAACTCATAATCAATCCCCCTTTTTATTTAACTTAATTCATAGACTTACATTGAGTAATAATTAACAATAAATAATATATGTTTATTATAAATATATGTACCAAAGTATTATTATTGTTAAATATATGGCTTATAATTGTTGATATTGAAAATCTAAGAAGGGAAAAGTTGTTGACAACCGATTTGAAACAGGATAATTAGTGCGTTTAATGAGGCGGTTGATTTGTTGTTAATCATTTTTGAATTTTCTCTATTATTTATTATTATAGCATAAAGTATTGAATTTGTTAAAAACATTGCTCTTCTTATTAGGGGAGGAAGCTCTCCATTACCTTTTATTGCCATAAACGGGTTAATCATTTAACGCTAATAAAGATGGATGAAAAAAAGAAAAGGTTTTATAGCCAGACAATTGTTCACTTATAGGACAAAATATTATAGCTATTGATTTTATCTAGTGTCTATGTTAAAATATTCTTGTTTATGGGAATCATATTATAATGTATATAATTTATAGATATAGGAGGTGCAACAGATGACCATTTTTTTCTCAATAGTGTTCTTAATATCCAGTATAACCTTAATAGTGTCCGTATTAATGCAGGAAAGTAAGTCTGAAGGATTAGGAGCTCTAACCGGTGGGGGACAAAATGTATTTGGAAAATCAAGATTTAAAACTCTTGAATCATTGCTTAGCAGAATAACCACAATTTCAGCAATTGTGTTTATGATATCTGCATTAGTTTTAGCAGTTATCTAATAAAGAATGGGAGGTATGTTTAAATGGATTTAGCATTAATAGCTGCTCCAATCGTTGGTATATTAGCATTAATTTTTGCAATGTATAAGGCTAAATACGTTGAAAGTGTTTCGCCTGGAACCGATAGGATGCAGGAGATAGCATCTTATATAGAAGAAGGAGCAATGGCTTTCTTAAAGAGAGAATATAGGGTAGTTGCCATATTTATGGCAGTATTATTCGTAGTTCTAATAGTTGTTATCAATATTCAAACCGCAATTTGCTTCGTAATAGGTGGTATCTTTTCACTAGCTGCAGGCTATAATGGAATGAAGGTAGCTACCAAAGCAAATGTTAGGACTGCAAATGCTGCCAGAGAAGAAGGTATGACAAAAGCATTAAATGTAGCATTTTCTGGTGGTTCTGTAATGGGAATGAGCGTTGTTGGATTAGGATTACTAGGAGTTGGTGCATTATACATAATATTTAAAGATGCATCAATAGTTACTGGTTTTAGTTTGGGAGCTTCATCCGTAGCCTTATTCGCTCGTGTTGGTGGTGGAATCTATACAAAAGCTGCTGACGTAGGAGCGGACTTAGTAGGTAAGGTAGAAGCAGGAATTCCTGAAGACGACCCAAGAAATCCTGCGGTTATAGCCGACAACGTAGGAGATAACGTTGGTGACGTTGCAGGTATGGGAGCTGACCTATTCGAATCCTATGTAGGTGCTATAATATCTGCAATTACATTGGGGTTATTTGCTTTTGGTGAAGCTGGAGTACAGTATGCTCTTGCTTTATCAGCTGTAGGAATAATAGCCTCCATATTAGGAGTTTATTTTGTAAGAGGGGATAGAGACCCACAAAAAGCCCTAAATAATGGAACTTTAGCAAGTGCTCTAATTACCATAATTGCAGCCTTTGTATTAAGTAGAAGCCTATTAGGTTCATTGAAACCATTTGTTTCCATTGTATCAGGATTGGTTGTAGGATTGATAATTGGTAGAGTTACTGAATACTATACGTCTGCTGACTATAAGCCAGTTAAAAAGATTGCTCAAGAATCAGAAACTGGGGCAAGTACAAACATAATCGGTGGATTGTCTGTAGGTATGATGTCTACAGGAATACCTATTATAGTAATATGTATAGGGATTATAGTTTCCTTTGCAGCTTTAAGTGGTGGATTAAGCGGTGATATCGATATAAGTAGAGGATTATATGGTATTGCTTTAGCAGCTGTAGGAATGCTTTCTACAACTGGAATGACTATAGCAGTGGATGCATATGGTCCAATATCTGACAATGCTGGTGGTATTGCTGAAATGTGTGATTTACCATCAGAGGTTAGAGAAATTACAGACAAATTAGACGCAGTTGGTAATACTACTGCAGCTGTGGGTAAAGGATTTGCTATAGGTTCTGCAGCCTTAACTGCTTTAGCCCTATTCTCATCCTATACACAAGCTGTAGATTTAAGTGGAATAGAATTAACTAAGCCAACCGTAATAGTAGGTGCCTTTATTGGTGGAGTATTGCCATTCTTATTCTCAGCTATGACAATGGATGCAGTTGGAAAAGCAGCTAACGATATGATTGAAGAGGTTAGAAGACAGTTCAGAGAAATTCCAGGAATTATGGAAGGAAAAGCTACGCCAGAATATAGCACATGTGTAGACATAAGTACAAAGGCAGCCTTAAGGGAAATGTTCGTACCTGGAGTTATGGCGGTAGTAGCTCCAATTATAGTTGGACTAATATTAGGTGCAGAAGCCTTAGGTGGTTTATTAGCAGGCTCTTTAATAACTGGAGTATTAATGGCCATATTCATGTCAAATGCCGGTGGAGCTTGGGACAATGCTAAGAAATATATAGAAGATGGTCATCATGGTGGAAAGGGTAGCGAAGCCCATCATGCAGCCGTAGTTGGAGATACAGTGGGGGATCCATTTAAGGACACATCTGGACCTTCATTAAATATCTTAGTCAAACTGATGACTATAGTAGCTTTAATCTTTGCACCTCTATTATAATCTATAATAATTGAAAGCTGGATAAAATCAGGACACTGCTAGTGTCCTGTATTTTTTTCATTTTAAACCAAAAGCTTATTATGGTATAATCTTATAGGGTTAATACAGAAAATATAATTTAATGATAGAATTTGTTATATTCACATAAGGTTAGTTAATAATATTTATAAAAGGATAAGTTTAAGTGGAAGATAGGAAAAGGAACGATGGCTATGATAGTAGATATTGAAAAAATCAAGATCAATTATATATGTCAAGGGGAAGGAGAGGATGTATTAATACTGCATGGATGGGGAGCCAATATAGATACGGTTATGCCCATAGTAAACTTGTTAAAAACACATTTTAAGGTCTATGCAGTAGACTTGCCCGGATTTGGGAAAAGTGAAAAGCCAAAGGAGGTTTTTGGTTCTGAGGATTATGCTAGGGTTGTAAAGGAATTTCTTGATGAAATGGGAATTAAAAAAGTCATCTTAATAGGTCACTCCTTTGGTGGAAAACTTTCTATTATATTGGGAAGTAAGTATCCTGAAATGGTAGAAAAAATAGTATTGATAAACAGTGCTGGCCTTATACCGAAGAGAGGGCTTAAGTACTATATTAAGGTATATAGTTTTAAGCTGTTAAAATTCCTTTATAAAAGCTTTTTCTTCTGGCTGGATAAGGAAGAAAAGATGGAGAAGTTCTATAAAAAATTTGGTTCAACCGATTATAGGGAAGCAGATGGAATAATGAGAAGGATACTTGTTAAAGTGGTAAATGAAAACCTAAAGCCAATATTAGGGGAAATAAAAGCTCCTACTCTCTTGATATGGGGGGATAAGGATACTGCCACACCCTTATATATGGGGAAAATAATGGAGAGAGAGATTCCAGATAGCGGGTTGGTGGTATTAGAAGGGGCAGGTCACTATTCCTATTTAGACGATTTCAACCGATTTGCAATCATCATAAGGACATTTTTATTAAAATAAATCTATTTTGATTGGTTTTGATGGTGGTTAGAGGGCATGTTAAGTGGGGGTGGAAAGTATGGTTATAGCATTTATCTTAGCGACTTTAGTCTTGATATACTTTCTAATTGAAAGATCTAAATTCTTTTTACATATGATGCAATTGGAAGGTTACAAAGGAGATAGATATAGAAAATGGCTCTATAAAAATGAAAAAGCCTACAGTAAGAGATTACAAAAGAATTTTATATATATCTTTCTTTTGACCATATTATTCATGATTGGGGCTAGGTATTTAGAAGAATATGAAAATATACGAAAGGCTATATCTTTTGCTTATGCAGTACTCTGGATGTTCCTTATGATGCCAACTTTAAATAAAAAGGAAGAAGAGGTAAAAAAGCCTCTTGTATTTACCAATAGGGCTAAGCGTCTATTTACTACTAACCTTATACTTAATACAATCGTCCTATCCATAGTCTATGTATTTTTTCATAAGCTTTTAGGAAATATACTCTATTTTCCTGTGGTTTTACTTTTAGGAACTATTCTTTACTATTTCCAATCGGAAAGTTTATATGTTTCAAATATTATAATTAAACCTGTAGAGGATAGGATAAATATGTATTATTACCATAAAGCACAAAAAAAGATTGAAACTATGGAAAATCTCCATGTAATAGGGATAACTGGTAGCTTCGGGAAAACCAGTACTAAGTTTATAACTGGAACCATATTAAAGGAAAAATATAGGGTATTAAATACTCCTGAAAGCTACAACACTCCTATGGGATTGAGTACCATAATAAATAATGAGCTTTCAGATAAGCATCAAGTGTTTATTGCAGAAATGGGTGCAAGGAATATAGGGGATATTAGGGAGTTGGCCGAGCTAACCAAACCTAAAATAGGAGTTATTACTTCAATAGGGCCTACCCATTTGGAAACCTTCAAGAATTTAGATAATATAATGAAGACTAAATACGAATTGATAGAGGAATTGCCTACAGATGGAGTGGCAATATTTAATTATGACGATGAACATATTAAGAAACTTGCAGATAAGACCTTTAAGGAAAAGATTTTGTATGGAATGGAAGATAGGGAAAAGCTAGACATATTTGCTGAGGATGTAGAGGTATCTGAAAGGGGTTCTACCTTTACCATAAAGGATAAAAAGGGTAATAGCATAAGGTGTACAACTAAACTATTGGGAAAACATAATATATATAATATATTAGCAGGGGTCTGTGTAGCCTTGGCCATGGGGCTAAATTTCCAAGAGATTAAAAGGGGAATAGAAAAAATTAAACCCATTCCTCACCGCTTGAATATAATAAATCCTGGAACGGGAATTACAATAATCGATGATGCCTTTAACTCCAATCCTATGGGAGCCAAGGCTGCCCTAGAAGTATTATCCCAATTCCAGGGAGGCAGAAAAATAATAGTTACTCCAGGTATGGTAGAATTGGGTACAATGGAAGAGGATGCCAACAGGGAGTTTGGAATGAATATTGGTAAGGTTTGTGATTTTGTAATTTTAGTAGGGGAAAAAAGAACTATTCCAATATATGAGGGATTGATGGAAGTTGGGTATAATAAAGATAATATATTCGTAGTAAATAGCTTAGATGAAGCCACAAAGGTAATACAGAAGATTGCGGCACCAAAGGATGTTATATTATTCGAAAATGACCTACCAGATAATTATAGTGAATAGTAGGAGGGAATTTAGATGAAAAAGAAAGTGGCTATTATTTTCGGTGGACGAAGTGTTGAACATGAAGTTTCGGTAATTACCGGCTTGCAGGTAATAGAAAATATAGATAGGGACAAATACCATGTAATCCCTATCTATGTTGACAAGGAAGGCAAATGGTTTACAGGTGATAGCCTATTAAAATTTGAAAACTTTAAAAATGATAATTTAAAAGATCTACAAGAGGTTATACTATCATTAAATCCAAATGATCATAATCTATATCTTCATCCCAATAGTATTGGCTTATTTAGAAAAAAGCTAATGGATAAAATAGATATTATTTTTCCAACCATACATGGTACCAATGGGGAAGATGGAACTATACAAGGCATATTTGAGCTGATGAATATTCCTTATGTAGGTGCTGGAGTATTAGCTTCTTCTGTTGGAATGGATAAGATTTTAATGAAGGAAGTTTTCAAAGCTCAAAGCCTTCCAATAGTCGAATATATGTGGTTTTACAGGAGTAAATGGATGAAAAATCAAGATGAAACGATAGATAAAATTGAAAACAGTTTAAATTATCCTCTATTTGTCAAACCAGCAAATTTAGGCTCAAGCATTGGTATTTCAAAAGCTAAGAACAGGGAAGAGCTAATGGATGCTATAGAAATAGCCATTAGGTATGATAGAAAGATAATAATAGAAAAGGCTGTTGACAATCCTAGGGAAATCAACTGTGCAGTAATGGGGTATGATGATAAGGTCATAGCATCCTTATGTGAAGAACCCTTAGGTTGGGATGAGATATTGACCTTCGAAGACAAATATATAAGGAGTAATACCAAGGGTTTAGGTAAAGAAGGAAGCAGGAGAATAATTCCTGCTGATATAGGAGATGATTTAAGGGAAAGAATAGAAGAGCTAGCTAAGAAAGCCTTTATGGCCATCGATTGCAGTGGAAATGCTAGGATAGATTTTTTAGTTGATGAAGAAGAAAAGGTTTATGTAAATGAAATCAACACATTGCCAGGCTCAATAGCTTTCTATCTATGGGAAAGGAAGGGATATCCATTTAGTAAATTAATCGATGAGATGATAGAAATAGCCCTTAAGGTACATGAGGAGAAAAATAGAAATATGTATATTTACGAAGCAGACCTATTTAACAAGATACATCTAGGTGGTAGCAAGATGGATAGCATAAAGGGTGTTTAATATATAGTTACTTATAATCTTCAAGTAGTGTGGAAAAGATAAACTTCATAGGGAAGTACAAAAGATTGGAGGATAGAGATGGGGATAAAAGCTAATATAATTGAGTTTATGGAAGAAAAGCTTTATAAACCAATGCTTAAAGAGGAACTGGCCATACAGTTTGGAATAAAGGAAAAGGATATGAATGCCTTCTATAAGGTACTGGAGGAGATGGAGAAGGAAGGCATAATCATAAAAACTAGAAATGATCGTTATGGCCTAATCCATAGGATGAATTTAATAGTGGGAAAAATTGAAGGTAATGAAAAGGGATTTGCCTTTTTAATTCCCGAGGAAAAGGGAAGGGATGACATATTTATCCCAGCAGAAGAATTGAATGGGGCCATTCATGGAGATAGGGTAATAGTACGTATTATCAAAAAAGGCCTGCTAGATAAAAAAGATGAAGGGGAAGTCATAAGGATATTAGAAAGGGCAAATGAAACAATAGTGGGGACCTTTGAAAGCAGTAAAAATTTTGGATTCGTGATTCCCGATGATTCAAGGATTGCCTATGATGTATTCATTCCAAAAAACCATATAAATGGAGCCAAGGATAACCAAAAAGTAGTGGTGGAAATAACTAGATGGCCGGAAAAGAGAAGGAATCCAGAAGGAAAGATAATCGACATACTAGGCTATGTAGGAGAAAAAGGGGTAGATATATTATCCATAATTAAGCAGTATAAATTACCTGAAGAATTTCCAGAAAAGGTCCAAGAACAAGCTAGGAACCTTAAGCAGTATGTAACTGAAGAGGACTTAAAGGATAGGGTTGACTTGAGGGATTTAAACACCTTCACCATAGATGGGGCAGATGCCAAGGATTTAGACGATGCAGTTTCCATAGAAAAGGTGGGGGAAAATTATAAGCTGGGAGTCCATATAGCGGATGTTTCCCATTATGTTCCTGAAAAGTCTGCCTTAGATAAGGAAGCTTATAAGCGAGGAAATAGCGTATATCTTGTAGACAGGGTAATTCCCATGCTACCCAAGGAGTTATCCAATGGCATATGCAGTTTAAATCCAAATGAGGATAGGCTTACCCTATCCGTATTCATGGAAATCGATAAAAATGGCAATGTAGTCGATCATGAAATAGTGGAAGGGGTAATTAGGAGTAAGGCTAGGCTTATATATGACGATGTTTCCAATTTATTAGAAGATGGTAATGATGAAGCCTTTTTAGAGAAGGAAGAAATAGTGAAAGACTTAAAGCTAATGGAGGAATTGGCCAATATTTTGAGGGAAAAAAGAGAACGAAGGGGTAGTATCGATTTCGATTTTCCTGAAGCTAGGATAATACTAGATGAAAGTGGTTTTCCTATAGAGATTGAAAAAGAAGATAGAAGAATTGCCAATAGGATGATAGAGGAGTTCATGTTAGTGTGTAATGAGACCATTGCTGAATACATGTACTGGGCAGAAACTCCTTTCCTATATAGGATACACGAGGAACCCGATATGGAGAAGATAGAAAGTTTCAATAAGCTGATTCACAATTTTGGTTATCTGATAAAGGGTACCCAGGACATACACCCTAAAGAATTGCAGAGGATAACTAAGGAGGTAAAGGGGAAAAAGGAAGAAACCTTAATAAATACCCTACTGCTTAGGTCGCTAAAGAAAGCCCGATATAGCAGTGAACCTGATGTCCATTTTGGATTAGCTACCAAATACTATACCCATTTTACTGCCCCTATTAGAAGATATCCAGATTTGCAAATCCACAGGATAATAAAATCCTTCTATAAGGGTAAGCTTAGTCCAAGAAAACAAGAGCAGCTGGACTACCTATTACCAAAGGTTGCAGACCATACATCTATTACTGAAAGGACGGCAGAAGAGGCAGAAAGGGCAGTAATGGACTTGAAGGTAGCAGAATATATGTCCAAAAGAGTTGGTAATGTCTATGAGGGAATTGTATCATCTTTAACCCATTTTGGCATGTATGTCCAGTTGGAAAATACGGTAGAAGGGCTGGTTCATTTTAGCAATATGTTAGATGATTACTATGACTTTGATGAGGAAAACTACTATATAATTGGAGAGCATACAAGGAGGAAATATAGGTTAGGAGATGTAGTTAAGGTTAAGGTTATAAAGGCTGATTTGATCAACAGAACCGTAGACTTTATGTTAGTATCCCCTTAAGGCAGACTTATAGGTCTGCCGCTACTTCCCTAAATATGGATTAAATGATGTTGACATTCTAATAAATGGTTGATAAACTATAGTCTAGACTAAGAAGAGTGGTGATTGATATGAAGAAGGAAGAGGTAAAAATAATAGCAAGTAATAGGAAAGCAAGGCATGAATATTTTATAGAAGATACCATAGAAGCTGGAATAGTTTTAAAGGGAACAGAAGTAAAATCCATTAGATTGGGTAGAATTAACGTTAAGGAAAGTTATGCAACGGTAGAAAATGGTGAGGTATTCATACACAATATGCACATAAGCCCTTATGAGCAGGGGAATATCTATAATGTAGATCCTTTGAGAAAGAGGAAACTACTGCTCCATAAAAGGGAGATTAGAAGGCTTCAGGCTGCAATTATGCAAAAAGGCTATACCCTAGTGCCGCTTACTGTTTACATCAAAAATGGATTGGTTAAGGTAGAATTGGCAATTGCAAAGGGTAAGAAATTATACGATAAGAGAGAAGCCATAACTAAGAGGGATGCAGAAAGAAGGATGAGGCAACACGCATCTGCAAAATACGGATATTAGAAATGGCTAAAGTGCTGCATTAGACTCTATTGGGGTTGACATAATATATAAGCTCTGCTATAATATTATTGCAATAAAATTGAATACGGGGGCGAAAAGGTTTCGACGGGGATATGGAAGCAGGAGTAGCGAGTCGTTGTGGCCAACCAACGTAAAAAAGTGGCACTAAAAATAAACGCAGACGATAATTTAGCTTTAGCTGCTTAAGAAAAAGCGGCTCGTCCTACCCGAGAGTCCCACGGCTTGGGATAGGGCGCCAACTTAGTGGGGAACCGAGCCTAGCTTTGCTTCGGGCTAGGAACGGAACTTAAGAAGCTACTGAAGCTAGAATCCTGTCAGTAGGAGTCTAGTGGAGGGAATGTCAATATACTGACTGCGCTCGGAGAAACTCCTGTGGAAGTATTTTCGGACGTGGGTTCGACTCCCACCGCCTCCACCATAAAATTAGCCCTAGTGGATACCCACTAGGGCTTCATATTTTCATAAAATCTAGGCAAAATAGTTCTAACATCTTTTAAAATTTATCTGGGTGAGGGATAATATAAATGGGTATTATGTTAAGGAAATATATTGGGTTAATTATATGAGACATTTCTAAGGAGAGATTGTCGTGGGCGACAAACCTTATATTACAATAGTAGGTGGGGCCAATATAGATATTATTGGAAGGCCTTATGAAAAACTAAGGATGAAGGATTCCAATCCGGGGAAAACTACCATAACCCTAGGCGGAGTCGGCCGAAATATTGGAGAAAATTTAGCAAGGCTGGGAATAGACACCAAGCTCATTACCGTATTAGGAGACGACCTTTATGGAAGATTAATATTGGAAAAGGGTAATGAAATTGGATTAGATATATCTGAATCTTTAATCCTTAAGAATAGAGGAACTTCTACATACCTAGCTATACTGGATGAAAAAGGGGATATGAACTTGGCCCTGTCATCCATGGATATTTTAAATCAGATGGATATTCCTTTTATTAAAGAAAAGAAGGACTTAATAGAAAGCTCCAGTCTCTGTATAGTAGACACTAATTTACCCAAGGAAGTTTTAGAATACATGGTATCCAGCTTTAAGGTGGACTTTTTTTTAGATACGGTATCTACTAGAAAGGCTGAAAAGGTAAAGGATATACTAGGTTATTTCCATACTATCAAACCTAATAGGTTGGAGGCTGAAGTCCTATCGGATATAAGGATTACCGATAAAGGGAGTTTAAGAAAGGCTGCTAGCTTTTTCTTGGATATGGGGGTTAAAAGGGTTATTATTACCCTAGGGGAAGAAGGAGTCTATTATCTGGATGATGAGGAGGAGATTTTCATAAGGTCACCAAAAATATCTGTAGTAAATGCCACGGGAGCAGGAGACGCTTTTATGGCAGGATTAGCCTATGCCTATTTCAATGGACTGGATATAGAAAAGTCCATAAAAATTGCCATGGGTGCATCTTTTGTAACTCTAGAGAACGAAAACACCATAAATCCAGATATAGGAATAGAAAAAATTGAAAGAAGAATAAAGGAGTTGAAGCTATGATAAAAAAATATATGGATATTAAAGAAGAGGTGAAAGTTGCCTTAGAGGGAAAAAGGCCAGTAGTAGCTTTGGAATCCACTATTATATCCCATGGAATGCCCTATCCTCAAAATGTTGAGACAGCACTAGAGGTAGAAAGAATAATCAGGGATAGGGGGGCAGTTCCAGCTACCATTGCCATACTTGATGGAATAATCAAGGTTGGATTAAAGGAAGAGGAAATTGAATATCTGGGTAAGGCTGAAGATGTAAGAAAGGTAAGCAGAAGGGATTTACCCTTTATACTAGCTAAAGGTTTAAATGGTGCTACCACAGTTGCATCTACCATGATAATAGCCAATTTAGCAGGTATTAAGGTATTCGTAACTGGAGGAATAGGTGGAGTTCATAGGGGAGCAGAAAAGTCCTTCGATATTTCTGCCGATTTACAGGAATTAGCCCATACTAATGTGGCTGTAGTCTGTGCTGGTGCCAAATCCATACTGGATATAGGCCTTACATTGGAATACTTAGAAACCTTTGGAGTACCCGTAATAGGCTTTAAAACCGATGAATTCCCAGCCTTTTTCACCAGGAAAAGTGGATTTGGTGTAGACTATAGGGTGGACAGAGAAGAGGAATTGGCAGAGATCATAAAGACCAAATGGGATTTAGCATTAAATGGAGGGGTGGTAGTTGGCAACCCAATACCAGAAGAAGATCAGTTGGACTATGAAGTCATCAACAAGGCTATAGAGGATGCCTTAAAAGAGGCGGAAACTAAAGGGATTGTAGGAAAAGCAGTAACCCCATTTTTATTGGATAAGGTTAAGGATATAACGGGAGGTAAAAGCTTGGAAGCCAATATTAAATTGGTCTATAACAATGCCTTAGTTGGTGCAAATCTAGCCATAGAGTTGGAAAAATTATATGGAAATTAGAAGTAATAAGGTCTATTAGCTATGTACCCTAAGAGATTTCTTTATAAAATGGACAGTTTCTGATATAATATTGTCAAAGAATTTTGACAAGGGGGTACATATATGGACGTATTGACAGCAATAAAGGGTAGAAGGAGCATCAGAAAATATAAGGATAAGCCTGTGGAAGAGGAGAAACTATTAAAGGTTTTAGAAGCTGCTAGGCTTTCACCTTCAGCTAGAAATAGACAGGACTGGAAGTTCATAGTGGTTAAGGATTCAGAAACTAGGAGGAAACTCACAGAAGCCATAGGCCAACCCTTCGTTGGAGAAGCTCCAATAATCATAGTTAGCTGTGGTACAGAACCTGAAGGGGTTATGAAGGGTGGCCAGCCTAGATACACCGTAGACCTATCCATAGCTACAGCTTATATGATATTAGAAGCCTATGAACAGGGCTTGGGCACCTGTTGGTTAGGTAGCTATGATGAGGAAAAGGTAAAGGGGGTATTGGGGATTCCAGACAGTGTAAGGGTAGTAGCAATAACCCCTCTAGGCTATCCAGATGAAGAGCCAGCTCCAAGACCAAGAAAGGAATTGGATGAGATAGTTAGTTATGATAAATTCTAATAGGCCTTAATGGGATCCATTAAGGCCTGTCCTTATATAAAGGGTCTAAAAAGATATAGAATTATTTGCTATAATATCAAGTATATAGTAAATAAAATATATGAAAGGAAGAATAGGATATGATAAAAAAGCTTAAAGGAATAAAGCCAAAGGTTCATGAAGATGCCTTTGTAGCAGATACTGCTATGGTCATAGGAGATGTAAACATTGGTGAAGGGACAAGTATTTGGTATGGAGCCGTATTAAGGGGAGATATCGAGAATATTACCATAGGCAAGTTTTCAAATATCCAGGATAATGCAACGGTTCATACTGAAACGGATATACCTACTAAGGTAGGAGATTATACAGTAGTAGGGCATAATGCAATAGTTCATGGCTGTACTATTGGAGATAATTGTTTAATAGGTATGGGAGCCATTATCTTAAATAATGCTGTAATAGGGGATAACTGTATCATAGGAGCAGGAGCTTTAGTACCGGAAGGAAAGGTTATTCCACCAAATTCCTTGGTGTTAGGAGTGCCGGGTAAAATCGTTAGACAGGTTACAGTTGAAGAGATAGAAGCCATAAGACAAAATGCCCTAAGATATAATAGATTGTTTAAAAAGCATATAGAATAGACTATCAAACCTTGGTTAGAGTTCTTTCTAATCAAGGTTTAATATTGTTTAACAATAATTGACTTCTCCAATTAAAAGGGTTAAAATTATTTAACGAGTATCAAATTTGCTTACTCATAGTAAAAGCAAATAAAACATATTTATAATGCCACGGAGGAATGTCGATGGGAAAGGATAAAAAGACTAAGGAAAAAAAGACCATAGCTTCCGTCATAAAGGCTATAGAGGTAATAGAGTTTATCGCCCATTCAGAAAAGGAAGTTGGTGTTACTGAAATAAGTAATGGATTAAACTACGGTGTGAGTGCAACTTACCATCTTTTAAACACCCTTAAAGAATGTAATATAGTGGTCCAAAATGAGAGGACTAAAAAGTATAGCTTAGGATTAAAGTTATGGCAAATAGGTATGCTAGCCTATGGGCAGAATCATATATCTGTTACCTTAAAACCCTATTTGGAAAGATTGAAGAATTTAACGGGAGAAACGGCCAATTTAACCGTTATCAATAACAACCAAATAGTCTATATTGCTCAAGCTGAAAGCAATAGATTAGTTAAGATGTTTACAACCATGGGTGCTACCGCCCCATTACACTGTACAGCTGGAGGCAAGGCTTTATTGGCCTTTAAGCCGGAGGATGTTAGAAAGCAGATATTAGGGGAGATAGAATTGACTAGGTATACGGAAAATACCATAACGGATAAGGATGAGATCATCAAGGAATTGGAGGAGATTAGAAATAAAGGTTATGCCTTAGACAATGAAGAGAGGGAAATAGGCGTTAGCTGTATAGCTGCCCCAGTATTCGATTTAAACGATAATGCCATTGCTAGCATTACCATTTCTGGACCAACGGCTAGATTTACAGATGAAAATAAGAAAAAATGGATTGAAACAGTATTACAGATAGCCAAAGAGGCTACCGATCACCTTAAGACTATAAACTAGTATCAGAGTATAAAAAGGCTATTCCTAATTAGTTTATTACTAATGAGGAATAGCCTTTTTTATATTCAAAATAAAATTTGTCATATTTGCTTGACATTAAACACCAAAAATACTATGATATATTTAACAATATTAAAACGAATTTAACAATGGTAAAATGGAGGGGTAAAATGAAAAAGGAAATAGTCATGATGGTAGGTCCAACAGCTGTACCCGAAAGGGTCCTAAAGGCTATGAATAGAAATAGTATATCCCATCGGTCGGAAGAATATTGCAAAATCCATGAAAGGGTAGTTGAAGGCTTACAAAAATTGTTTGGAACGGAAAATGAAGTCTTTATACTAACATCATCGGGAACGGGAGCCATGGAAGCGGCCATCCAAAATTGCTTTTCTCCAGGGGACCATGTGGTAATACCGGTGATAGGAACTTTTAGTGAGCAGTTTGCAAAGATGGCTGAGGCCTATCAATTAAAGGTTACTAGGGTAGAATTTGAATTAGGGGAGGCAGCCCAGGTAGATAGGGTTATGGAATATGTAAGGGAAGATACCAAGGGGATATTTGTAATACACAATGAAAGCTCTACCGGAGTAACTAACGATTTAGAATCCTTTGGTAAGGCCTTGGAAGGAAGAGATGCTTTATTGATTACTGATTCTGTAAGTGGGGCCGGGGGACTTGAGATGAAGATGGATGAATGGAAAATCGATATAGTATTATCCGGTTCCCAAAAAGCTTTAATGGTTCCAGCAGGATTATCCTTTATCTCCTTAAGTCAGAAGGCTTGGAAGGCCACAGAAAGCTCTAAGTTACCAAAGTATTACTTCGACCTAAAGAAGGCAAGGGAGTTTCAAAAGATAAATCAAACTCCCAATACACCAGCAGTTTATAACGTATTCGCTGTAGAAGAAGCCCTTAATATGATATTTGAAGAAGGCCTAGAAAATGTATATAGGAGGCATATAGACAATACCAACCAAATTATAGAGGGAGTAAGAAATTTAGGCTACGACATATTTCCTAAAGATGATAAATATGCTTCTAAAACCTTAACTGCCGTTTATGCTCCTGGCAAGGCCAAAAAAATAGTAAAAGGTCTAAAAGAGCAGGGGGTAATAGTAAACACTGGCCTATTCCCAATAGAGGAGGATGTGTTCAGAGTTGGGGTAATGGGTTATGTATATAAAGACGATGTTGAAGGCTTTTTAGAGGCCTTGTCCAGATTAAGCAAGTGATAGGCAGAATGGATTAAAAAATGATTCCTTTCTTTTTGTGAAAGGAATCATTTTTTATTAAATTTTGAAGCATTAAATTTATTAATAAAATTGATAAAATATAATCAATGTGTTAATGTTTAAATAGATATCCTATATTATCTTTTAGGTAGCCAAGGACTTTGAGGTAATTGCATAACGAAAGGGGAAGGCTCAGCATGGGAGTGTTATTAAAAGAAATTTTAAAAATGCCTTGTTTTGATAATTCGAGGCTTGTAGCTGGTACTATTGATAATAAAGATATTTATGTAGAAGGGATTACCATAATTGAAGCCCCAGATATTGCTAACTGGATTAAGGGGGGTGAACTTTTATTAACTAGCTTTTATTCTATAGATAAGGATTTAGAAATCCAAAAAGAGATAGTAAGTAAACTCAGCGAAAAGGGTGCTGCCGCTTTAATCATAAAAACTTCTAGGTTTTTGTTAGAAATACCAGAGGAAATAATTCAGTTAGGAAATCAATTAGATTTTCCAATAATAGAAATACCCGGTCAAGTAAAATACATAGATATAATGTATCCAGTAATGGCCGAAATCTTCAACGACCAGGTAAATAGGCTAAATTATTATAAGGCTTGCCATGAAAGGTTTACCGATATAACCTTAAGGATGAAAGGAATTCCTAGTATTGCCCAGACCCTGGAAGAATTAGTAGAGAATCCAGTTATAATATTCGATAATGAATTCAATCTTATGGTTTGGAATGATAAAAAATATAAGGATATAGATATCCAAGTAGATAATATAAGTCAATTGGTAAAAGATAATTACCCAATCTATCATTTAGAGGTAAGATTATCGGAAAATCCAGAAGCTAAATACCTTATGATTACTGAGCCTATAGAGGTTCTAGACCAAATTAAAGCCTATATAGGTGTTATAGAATTAAATCATAAAATTGAAGATATGTGTTTTATTGCACTAGAAAGTGCAGCCACCGCCTTAAGGTTTGAGATGTTAAAGGAGGTAGCCATTAAGGAGGTTGAATTAAAATATAAAGGGGATTTACTGGACGATTTATTAAATGGTAGATTTGATTCTATTGAAAATATTTATAATATGAGCAATATATTGGGATGGAATTTACAAAGACAATTTATAGTTCTTTTATTACATATTAGCCGTTATGAAGAGTATATCGATAATGACAAAAATATAGCCCAAGGCCTCCATTTAATAAGGGAAAAGATTATAAAGATAGTCGATAGGATTTCTTATTACTATACTACTGATCATATCTCATACAATAGAAGTGACGACATAATTTTATTATGGCCTGTAGATGGATTTGAGGACCTAAACCTTCTATATAGAAGGATTAAAAGATTTGGCCAGGAAATACAGGAAATAGTAAGGGATGAAGTAGGAAATATATTCATTACCATAGGGGTTGGTGGATTTGCTGAAAATCCAAGCAGGATACAGGTAAGTTTCAAAGAAGCCTTAGATGCATTAAATTTTGGCAAAAAAATATTAGGGGAAGGTTCAATTACCGTCTTTGATGAATTAGGTATATATAAATTGCTCTGTAGTTTTCATGATAAGAATCAATTAAAGGAATTTATCCACCCCAGTCTATTAAGGATTTATGAATATGATAAAGATAAAAACAATGAATTGATAAACACCCTAGAAATGTATTTGAAATGTAATCTTAATGCGGTGAAAACTGCTGAGGAATTATATGTCCACTATAAGACGGTACTCTACCGGCTAAATAGAATAAGGGAGATAATGAAGCTGGATTTGGAAGATAGAGAAGAGATATTAGAAATAGAGATGGGATTAAAGATCCTAAAGATAATAAACTAAGGTAAGGCTAGTCCTTACCTTAGTTTATTTTTTATATTTCTGGGTCTCTGTTACAATCTTTAGAATAGATATAGGAAAGGGGTTCATGACCTACTGCATAAGTAGCCTGTTGGATAAAGGGTCCCATCCAAATGAAATCTCCCTTCTTTACTGGAACCCATTTATTGTCTAAATAATATATTCCTTGTCCTGAAAGCAAATAGGCACCATGTTCTTGAACATGGGTTTCAATAAAGGGATGGGAGCCTCCTGGTTGAAAGGTTAATATGTGCATATTCATATCGAAGGACATATCAGTTGGAAGCAAATCTATTAAAGTAACATCTTCCATTCCTTCATAGATGCTTGGCTCTAAATTATTTATATTATTGCACACAAGCCATGGTTCAGGAATTCCTTCTACAGCTATGTACCTTTGCTTGTAGAGAATGAGTTTTGTATTGGAATTTGAATTGTTTTCCAATATCATACCTAAATGGGGTGGGCAGTAGACATAGCCTCCCTGGGTTAATTCATATTTTTTATTATCCACTATAACGTCTAGAGTTCCTTCTCTTACGAACACAAAGCTTTCAATACCATTTCCTCCAAAAGCTTTGGTGGTCTTACCCCCGGCTTCCATCTCAATAAGATACTGAACGAAACTTGCACCTAACTTTGGTGAGGCTATAATACTAGCGGTGCATTTCTCGAAAAAAGGCAATTGATTATTGACAAGGCCTTCTGGCGGAATAAGAGCATATCTTCCATGTTCTATTATAGCTCTAGTACTTAACAGATCTTTAGGATAAGTCATTATATGATTCTCCTTTCCCATTATACTTTACTATATAGCTTTGACTATATTATATCAATATAGCAGATGTAAACACTTTATCCAATATGGATAAAAATATAAGTGTAATTTATCCATAAATAAGAGAGGGGATATTGTACAATGTAGTTAAATAATTAACAAGCTACAAAAAGTTTCAAAAATCAAAAGGAGGTTTGAAATTGATAAGGAGAAAAAAGGACTATAAAGTGGAAAAAATTGAAGGCTTAAAGGGTGGAAAGGGATATGTAACCGTTGTTAACTTCTTTGAAGAGGAGGATTTTTTAGGTAAGGGAAGATTATATGGAAAGTCAATAATAAAGCCGGGAAATTCCATAGGCTACCACACCCATGAAGGGGACCAGGAAGCATACTATATTTTAAAGGGAAAGGCCCTTTACAACGACAATGGAGAAGAAAAGATATTGGAACCCGGTGACCTTGCCATATGTAGAGATGGGCAATCACATTCAATTGAGTCTATTGGTGAGGAAGAACTGGAATATATTATGCTTATCCTTTATAACTAATAAAATATTAAATTTATGAGGTGGGAAAATGATTTCAATAAAGGAGTTAAATCTGGAAAAGGAAATAGTCCATTATATAGATTGGCTAAGCAGTTTCGGCAAAAATAAAAATGGTGGTATTACTAGGCTGTTATACACCGATGAGTGGAAAGAAGCACAAGATGGACTGAAGAAACTAATGGAAGAGATAGGGTTTGATACATACTATGACAGGGTAGGAAATCTATTTGGGAGGCTAGAAGGAAGCCTTTATAAAGACGAGACTATATTGACAGGCTCCCATATAGATACGGTGGTAAATGGAGGAAAATTAGATGGACAATTTGGTATTATTGCAGGCATAATTGCTCTAAAATATTTAAAGGAAAATTTCGGCCAGCCTCTTAGGAATATAGAAGTGGTATCCATGGCTGAGGAAGAGGGGAGCCGTTTTCCCTTTGCCTTCTGGGGTTCTAAGAATATAATCGGCCTTGCTAGTAGGGAGATGGTGGAGAATTTAAAAGATGCCAATGGCTTGGCGTTTGTGGATGAAATGCATAGGGTAGGCTTCGACTTTAATGACCCGGATTACAAGGGAAGAAATGATTTAAAAGCTTTCATTGAACTCCATATAGAACAAGGTGGTGTTTTAGAGAAGGAGGAAAAGTCCATAGGAATCGTCCACCATATCGTTGGACAAAGAAGGTTTACCATAGAGGTAAGGGGAGAACCTAACCATGCTGGCACAACTCCCATGGGCTATAGAAAGGATGCCTTGTATGGAGCTAGCAAGATGGTTCATTCTATCATAGATAAGGCTTTGGAATATGGAGATCCTTTAGTCGCCACTATAGGCAGCTTGGAAGTAGAACCCAATACCGTCAACGTAGTTCCAGGAAAGGTTATATTTACATTGGATACAAGACATATCTGTAAGGACACATTAAAGCAATTTACCCAAGAAGTTGAAAGGATTATTGGGGGAATCAGCGCTGAAATGGGCTTAATTACCAGCATTGAGAAATGGATGGATTGTGACCCCACAGCCATGGATGAGGAATTGGTGAAAGCCATAAAGAAAAGATGCGAAGAAGAAGGATTAAATTATAAACTCATGCATAGTGGTGCAGGCCACGATTCTCAAATATTTGCAAAACTAATACCAACGGCTTTGATATTCGTTCCCAGCCATAAAGGAGTAAGCCATAGTCCTGAGGAATTTACGGAGCCGAAGGATTTAGCGGAAGGTGTAAAAGCCTTAATAGGGATACTAAAGGATTTGGCCTATTAGTAGAATTTTATTAAAAAATTGGGTAGCCAAAATCTTCTTATAATTATACAGGGAAATTAAGAAGGGGGATGGAATCATGTTATCAAAGGGCAAAAAGAAGGTTTCCTTAACAAGTCAAATAATAATAGCTAGTGTTTTAGGTTTAATTGTTGGGGCAGTAGTAGGTCCATGGATGGAAAACATCCAATTCATAGGGAGCATTTGGATTAGGCTTATTCAAATGTCAATCGTAGCATTGGTAATGACATCTGTTGCTAGTGCAATTGGCAATATTGAGGGCACTGGTGCAGGTAAAATGAGTTTCCACACATTTAAATACATTATACTATTCACCCTTTGTTCTGCTTTCTTAGGACTTGGTCTTTCCTATATATTCAAACCAGGTGTTGGAATTACAATCAATACAGCGGTTGAAAATGCCTCAAGTCAACTATCGGAGGTTTCTGTAATCGATACACTTGTTAACTTTGTGCCAACCAATATATTTGAAGCCATGAGCAGTGGTTCGACTATTCAGTGTATTGTATTTTCTCTTATATTTGGAATAGCAGCAGGTGGATATGCTAGAGCTACTGGAAGGAATAACATTCTATTATTAATTAAAGATATCAATGGCATTGTTATGAGAATTATAGAAATGGTTATGAAACTAGCACCAATAGGAATATTCTCTTTACTTGCCCCTGTTGCAGGAACAACTGGATTTGATGTAATTCTCCCTATGTTGAAATTTTTGCTTGCATTACTTGTAGGAGACATTATAATGTTATCAGTTTACTGTCCTTTAACTGCCTTAAGATGCGGGGTTAACCCTTTAAAGATGCCTAAGAAATTCGCTAAGGTGTCTATTATGGCTCTAACAACTACTTCCAGTGCAGTCTGCCTTCCAACTAAGATGGAGGATATGGTTACAAAATTTGGAGTTAGCCGTAGAGTAACCGATTTTACAGGACCTATTACCATGACCATGAATAGCTGTGGTGCAGTCCAATGCTACGTTCTAGCAATTATGTTTATGGCTCAGGCTTCTGGCATTATCCTTACAAATCTTGAAATCCTAACTGGGGTTTTATTAGCAGTTATGATGTGTATGGGAACCATTGTGGTACCAGGTGGCTCTGTAGTTGTATATACCTTCTTTGCTACCGCCCTAGGGCTGCCATTAGAAAGCGTTGCAATCCTAATTGGTATTGACTGGTTTGCAGGGGCCTTACGCACTATAATGAATGTCAATGTTGACGTTTTAGTGGGCATGTTGGTATCTAAGGATTTGGGTGAGTTTGATGCCGATGTTTACAATGAAAAGAAGGAAGTTGAGTATGTACAGTATGCCGAAGCATAGACAGGCGTTGACTTTTGCAATTTCCAGTAATATAATTACTTTAACAAGGTAAAAAAGGTTTCACTATAGGTAAATTTAAAATAGCTGATTTTCAGTTATATAAGTTGAATGTTCATATTAGGAGGGAGTAATATGAAAAATAGAAAGCTAGTTATGATACCGGGTCCTACACCCGTTGTAAGGTCTATCCAAGATCAGATGGGCAGGGAAACTGTAGCCTTCGGAGATCCAGACTTTATAAGAGATTTTAAAGAGCTAATAGAGGATTTAAAGGATATATTTAAAACTAAAGGACAGGCCTTTGTTCTAGCTGGAACTGGAACGCTGGCTATGGAAATGGGAATAGCCAATGTAGTAAAAGAGGGAGATGAGGTATTAGTAGTATCCCATGGCTTCTTTGGAGACCGCTATGTAGAACTATGTGAAAGAAAGGGATTGAAGGTAGATGTACTTGAAGCTGAGTGGGGAAAGATTGTGCCTGTAGAGGAAATAGAAAAGAAATTACAGGAAAAGAATTACAAGGCTATAACCGTTACCCATGTAGATACTTCAACAGGAGTATGTGCACCGCTTAAAGAAATAGGAGAAGTAGTTAAAAAGTTTGAAGACACTTTGCTAGTTGTAGATGGGGTCTGTGCCACAGCAGCAGAACCCGAGTATTTAGATGATATGGGAATAGATGTCCTAATTACTGGCTCCCAAAAAGCTTTTGGGGTGGCTCCAGGCCTTGCAATAGTATTAGCTGGTCCAAAAGCCTTGGAGAGAAGGAAATCTTTAGGCAGCATTAAGGATTACTATGTAGACTTTGAAAAGTGGGCTCCAATAATGGAGGACCCATCAAAATACTTCGGTACTCCACCAGTAAACTTGATATGGGCCTTAAAAGAATCCTTAAGGATTATAAAGGAAGAGGGAGTTGAAAATAGGTATAAGAGACATATAAAGGTAGCAAGGGCTATGCAGGCTGCCTTAGAGGAATTAGGATTTAGCCTATTGGCAGAGAAGGAATATAGGGCAGTAACCCTATCCAATGTATTATACATGGATGGAATAGAAGATGGAGAATTTAGAAAGATATTAGCAGAAGAGGGTGCAGTAGTGGCAGGTGGATTAGGGCAATATGCAGGAAAGATGTTTAGGCTAGGCCATATGGGCAATATAGACATACATGACCTAGTATCTACCATGTCTGCCATTGAAAGAACTCTTTATAGGCTAGGAATTAAGGATGTTTTAGGAAAAGGCGTAGGAAAACTTACTGAAGAGTTGTTAAAATAGTGGTTTATTAAAAAGGATAGCTTCTTTTAGAAGCTATCCTCAGTTTGTAGACAAAACACGGTTTCCTTCTTTATGGAAACCGTGTTTTGTCTACAAACTGATAGAACTCTAAACTAGAGTTCTATTTTTATTATTTTGTGACTTAATAATATTAATTATTACTTGAGGAAATTGCATAATTAGCTTTTTTAATCAAGGTTAAAAAAGAGTATAAAG
>ERZ773359.1202-NODE-1202-length-36503-cov-18.325423_pt1 | contig 36503 bp, 40 predicted proteins | sample MGYA00374955_ERZ773359 | MGnify/ENA primary metagenome ERZ773359 (study PRJEB29098, sample SAMN04486028) | biogas fermenter metagenome | study: EMG produced TPA metagenomics assembly of the Biogas fermentation microbial communities from Germany - Plant 4 DNA1...
AAGGGCAGAGGGGTCCTCTGGTCACTCCTATCCTACAGTATCTTGACGCGAACTTGCCGAGACATAATCCTTGACAACCTTGCCCCCAGTGGGTATAATGACATCAGCCAGCAAGAGTTTGCGTGGGGCTGTAGCTCAGCTGGGAGAGCGCTTGAATGGCATTCAAGAGGTCGTCGGTTCGATCCCGATCAGCTCCACCATCTCAAAGACAGTTCAGGCCGCATGTAGCGGCCTTTTTCAGTTCGTGGGCCGGGCACCTTTTTGGCCCAAGAGTTGGCTGCAGAACGCTGCAATTTGCGTCCGCAGCCAGCATGTAGCCAGCGAGACCAATCAGTTCCACCATTAAGACTATGATGAGGCCGGATTTGCCGGCCTCTTTTTATTAGCTTGCGGACTAAAATCGGGGTTACTTGATTCGCCGCGCTTCAACCCCCGCGAGGCGCTCCAGGGCCCAAACGAGGGTCTGGTTGCCCATTTCCTGATACTGCTCATCGGCAAGGGTGTTATAAAGCTGATAGACGAGGCCTGTCCCGGGCAGGGAGACCCCGAGCTGGGCGGCCGTTTCCAAAACCGCGCGCAGGTCTTTGCGTTGGTGCTTGACCATGAAGCCGGGCGAAAAATCGCCATTGATGATCTTGGGAGCCTGGTTGCTCAAGGTCCAGGATTGGGCGGCGCCGCCGCCGATTGCTTCCAGGACCTTCTCTGGATCGAGCCCGGCCTTGGCCGCGAGGATGAGGCCCTCGCAGGTGGCAAGGAGGGTTAACGCGCAGATCACCTGATTGCATAGTTTGGCCCCCTGGCCTGCGCCGATGTCGCCCACATGGACGATGTTTTTTCCCATGGCCTGGAACACCGGCAGACAACGCTCAAAAACGGGAGCCTTTCCCCCAACCATGATAGATAAGGTGCCCGCGATGGCGCCGCCCTCACCGCCGCTGACAGGTGCATCAAGCATGTCTACGTTCTTTGCCGCGAGGGCCGCGGCTACTTCCCGGACCGTTTGGGGCGGGATGGTGCTCATGTCAATGACGACCTGTCCCGGACGACAGCCTTGGATGACTCCCTCCGGCCCGATGATGACTTCCTTCACATCGGGGGAATCGCCCACGATGGTGATGATGATGTCGCTAGCCGCGGCTACTTCGGCAGGTGATGCCGCAACTTGCGCTCCAGCCGCCTCTAGCTCCTGCGTCTTGCCCGGAGTGCGATTATAGACCGTCAAGGGGAAACCGGCTTTAGCCAGATTGAGGGCCATCGGCTTGCCCATGATCCCAAGACCGATAAAGCCAACCTTCTCCACCACTTCACACCTCCTGTAGGGATGATTACGTCGCATCTGCTTACTCATTCGCAGTCAATCTTCCTCTTTCCTCCTTCTACTTCAACGACAGGATCTTGAACGACTTTCCGGGACGTGATATCCTGAATTTGCTTGGAAACTACGGCAAAGGGGTCATGCAGTTGCCAGTCGCCAGCAGAGGTATGCCGTATTCGACTCTGTTTCGCGGACATTCCTTTGTCCTTTATTCGGGCCGTCAACAATTACAAATCTTGACCACTGACTTGATCCTCTTAGCTTATTACGAGGGTCTTTTTTGTCTCCTCACCGTTGCCCCCGGCGTCGTCAACCAACTCCACAACACCATCAGACATCTACATAAGGCCCATGGTCTCAATTTGCAGGAAAACATAAGAATCAGGACGTTAGAGGAAAAGCTGAAGGGGACAACAAGCACCAGCCAAGGCATATCCGAAGACGTGTGGGAGTTGATGCAATCAGGCAAGCCGGGGCTGCACATCATCCACCACTACCGGGATATCTACCCCAACCTCGCCCAATTCATCGCGGCGGAGAAGATGGTCACCCAAGCCTACAAGAAACGTCCCCTCGGAGCCGTTGGCCTTTATGAGTTCGGTGTGTACGGGCCCCGCCTGGAAACCCTGTTCGCCGTCCATCAGCACAGTTGGGAGGGCGAGGAAATCAGGCAGTTGGGCCGCTCCCTCCGCGGCCGCCTGATGAAAAAGCAAGCTTAGCCGTAAACACAAGCCGCTCACTTCGCTTTCGCGGGGGACGGAAGCGATAGTCATCATGTACTGTCAGCGGGCAAAGTCCAGCTCGGCGCAACGCCTGGAGGATGAACCGAGTTGGGTAAGCCCGCTGCCTGTGTTTTTCCTCAAACTTTCGGTACAGCCCGTCTTCCGGCAGGAACATGGTCAGTTCCATGTGGCAGATCCTGTTGGCCGGATCGTAGTCTGTCTCGAGGATGTAAGATGCCGTGGGAGTATTCACCCCGTAGGCAGATGTGCCGTAGACATTGGCCAGTTTGTAGCAGGTGTTCAGGTCGAAGATGAAGAGCCCTCCCGGTCGCAGGCAGCGGCCGACATTCCTGAATACCTTCTGGAGAGCCCGGGGAGACAAGACGTAATTCAGGCTGTCACAGCAGCAAATCACCAGATCGTATTTGTCCGGCAGAGCAAGCTGCCGCATGTCCTGCTGGATGAGAAGACAAGAAAAGCCCCCATCCCGCAGTTTGGCCTCCGCCACCGCCAACATGTGGCAGCTGGCATCGACGCCGGTCACATCCATGCCAAGACGGGCGAGGCGAATAGCCATCTCGCCGCTGCCGCAGGCTAGATCGAGGACCTTCTTTGGCCTGCGGCCGCACCTTTCCAGGACTTGCAGGATATAGCGGAGCCAGCGATCGTAATCGACTCCGATCAAATTGTCGTAGCAGGCGCTCAGGGCAGTGTACTTCATGGACCAACGGCCACTCTTGGGGCATCCCCCCAAAGTCGCTCCAGGTCGTAAAACTCCCGCTCAGCCTCCTGGAATATGTGGACGACCACGTCCCCATAATCCAACAAGACCCAGCGGGACCCTTCCCCATCCTCCCGGTGGCGCGGCCTGATGCCGGCTTCCCTTGTCCGGGCTAGAATCTCATCCCGCACAGCCCTTTGGTGCAGGTGGTTGTTGGCTGTGCAAATCACAAAATAGTCGGTCATTGGGGGTAGTTCCTGCATATCCAGGATCACAACATCTTCCGCCTTCTTATCGTACGCGGACTTAGCCACCAATGCCGCCACTTCTTCTGGTCTCAGCCTTCATCACCCTCCTTGTCGACAAAGGTTTCCTAAAGACGCAAATCCTTCCCTAAAATGACCACCACATCCGTCTCCAGATCCTCAGGGGAGGCCTTGATTAGCGCCTGGCTGCGGAGGAGGTCAGCTATTTGCCTCGCCGCCTGCTCCCGATCCAGGCGAAAATGAACCTCCGTTTGCTGATAATCAAAGCGGGCAGCATTCCCTACAGTCACCACGTCGTAGCCCTGTCCCTGCAGGGATTCGGCAACTTGCCGGGCGACGCCGCTTTGACCGTTCCCGTTTAGGACCTGCACCGTCACTACCGTCCCCGACTGGAAAAGATCCTGGACCACCCTTTTCAACTTGTCCTGATCGGCAAGCCAATAGCTGGCGGAGCCAATCTCGCCCCCCACCCCCGGAACCACACGGGTCTTGACCTTCTCCATATCCATATCCCGCAAGGCCATACCGAGCTTGACCATGGCCGGGGCGGGCATGTCGGTTTGCACCGCCGATCGGAAATCCTCAACGAGGGCGGGGATCTTGGCTATGACAGCCGGCTTGAGCAGTTCCCGAGCCAAGGCTTGGAGGAATCTCTGCTGCCTTTGGATTCGCCCCCCGTAGAGCTCCTGGGCGGGATCGACCAGAGAGACATCCCCTAAGCCATCAGCCCGATAGCGGATGTAGTGCAAGGCCTGACGGCCATCGAGGACCTGCCGTCCCGGGCGCAGATCGATATACAATCCCTGGGCCCGGTCCTGATACCTCATCCGCTTTTCCACATCGATCTCCACACCGCCCAGGGTATCGACGACATGTTCAAAGCCGGCAAAATCCACCACCACATAGTAATCGATATCTATCCCCAGCCACATCTCCAAGGTCCGCCTGGCGAGCTCCGGACCACCGAAGGCGTAAGCCGTGTTGATCCTGTTGTAGCCCCGGCCCGGAATCATGACTCTGGTGTCCCGGGGAACTGACAGGATCCCCACTTCCTTTTCCTTGGGATCGACGCTCACCAAGATGATGGTGTCAGTGCGGCCAGGATCGTATTCCCCCTTGTCCGCCCCAAGGACGAGGATGTTGGTCCGTCCCGGATCAGCCCCTCCGGGCTGGACTTGCCTGGTCCCCATCCTGTAAGTGATAATCGCCGTCCCTATCATCAGCAATAGAGCTAGGATCCCTACGATCAACGCAAAAAGGGAGCGTTTACGCCGCTTTTCCCGTTTCAACTCCCTTTTCATTTCCATCTCTTGCTTTTTCTGCGCCAATTCTTCCGGGGACAGCACCGATTTGAGACCCCCTAATCCCGGTTCAGTATCAGCCAATTCCGCGCTTCCACCGTCGCCGGATGGACCGGCCAACCCATCGCAAGCATGTAGTTGATTTTCTGATCCAAGGCCACCAACAGCGCTTCGTCTAGATCTTTATCCAACAGAGCCCGGACACGTTCAATTCCAGGGAAGCTTCGGTCATCCTCGGTATAGTCGGAAAGGAAAGTGATCTTTTCCAGGAGAGACATAGCAGCACGACCCGTTGTATGCCATCGGATAGCATCAAGGACTTGCTCGTCGGTTATGTCATACTTGCGGCGGGCAAATTCAGCACCAACGGGCCCATGGAGCAATACCGGGAAATAGTGCTCAATCTCAGAGATTATGATACCAAATTCTACCCCCCATTTCAACAGGATATTCCTGGGGAGGTCCCGGGCGCAATCGTGGAGCAGACATGCCTGGATTGTCTCTAGGCGAGGCGCTCTCCAGATTGCCGCCAGCCGTTCACCTGCCTCAGCAACCCTGACACAATGCTCATAGCGGTGGAGGGGTATGGAGTTCTTTAAACGCCTAGTCAACTGGTGCAATTGGCTTCCCTCACATTAGTACTGCTAAATTGGAGTGAGACTAGGGTCCTTTGGCCTGGCGCCAGGGGCGGCTGGGACTTGGCAGGCCACAATACCGGCAAGATCTGATGAAGACGCGGGTCAGCTGCTGGATGCACCGCAGCTCCTAGGTCGACTATCCGTCTCTTGGCAGGCATCCACCTTCCCGCAAAGATCTCCACTTTCAAGATGGGCATAGACTCTTCGTCGCAACTGGGAATTCTATCGCCGCCCTTTACAGAGGCGAAGGGCGCGCCTTGGCGACGCACCCCAGGTTAGCTCTTTACTCGGGACGGGGCCTTGCTTCGCTCACCACCAGCTCGCGGCCTTCCAATTGGGCTCCATTCATATTGGCGATCATCGTCTCTGCGTCCTCATCGCGAACCTCCACAAAGCCAAAACCCCGGGAGCGTCCAGTGAGCCGATCGGTGATGATCCTCGCTGCCAATACTTCGCCGTGGGCACTAAAAGCCTCGATCAGTTCTTCCTCTGTCGTTGACCAGGGAAGATTCCCAACGTACAGAGTCTTATTCATTTAAAACTCACCTCAATCCGCGACAGGATCCTCGGTTGTAGTGTGCCCGCCCGACCCACTGTTATGCTCACGGTATAGCCCCGTCTTGGCGATATAGTAGGCCACTGTTTCAGGTAATAGGTACCGGATAGGACGTCCATCGGCGACCCGTTCGCGTACATCAGTGGAGGAGATGGCCAAGGCCGGTACCTGCAACAGACGGATTCTGTCCTTATTATTTGTATACAGTCCTCCCAACACTTCCTGGATCCTGTCCAGGGAATGGCCAGGGCGACTTGCAGCAACGAACACGCAGGTGCGCAAAAGCTCCTCAGGGCTCTTCCAGGTGAGTATTTCCAGGATGGCATCGGCCCCGGTGATGAAGAAAAGCTCCACCTCAGGACCGTAAATGGCCCGCAGATCCCTGATGGTGTCGATGGTATAAGTCTTTCCCTCCCGGTCCATGTCAACCCGGGAAACAGAAAAGTAGGGATTAGTGAGGGTCGCAAGGACCGTCATCAAGTAGCGGTGTTTGGCCTCCGTCACCGCGTATGTCTTGTGGGGCGGATCGCCGGTGGGAACGAAGACCACCTCATCGAGCTCCAGTTCCACCCGGGCCGCCTCTGCAGTCACTAGATGTCCGTAATGGATGGGGTCGAAGGTGCCGCCCATAATCCCTACTCTCATCGCCAACGCCCTCTCCTAACGAACTTGTCCTTCTCCGTACACGATGAACTTAGTCGTCGTCAATTCTTCAAGTCCCATGGGGCCCCGGGCATGGAGCTTCTGGGTTGAGATGCCGATTTCCGCCCCCAGTCCAAACTGGCCCCCGTCGGTGAAGCGGGTGGAAGCATTAACGTATACTGCCGCCGCGTCCACCTCCCGCAGGAACCGACGGGCCGCGCTGTAATCCCGGGTTACGATGGCTTCCGAGTGCTTCGTTCCATAGCGGGCAATATGGTCCAGGGCCTCATCGAGAGAGTCCACCACCTTCACGGCCAGAACCAGGTCCAAATACTCCTCACGCCAGTCTGCCTCTTCCGCCGCTTGGGCTTCAGGTACTAGCGCCAAGGTCCGGGGACAGCCCCGGATTTGGACTCCCCTCTCCAGCAGCTGTGGGGCGAGAGCAGGTAGAAGCTTCTCGGCAACCTCCCGGTGGACCAGGAGGGTCTCCATGGCGTTGCACACCCCAGGCCGCTGACACTTGGCATTGATGGCGATCCTCTCGGCCATGTCCAGATCGGCATCCTGATCCACGTAAACGTGGCAATTGCCCACCCCCGTCTCGATGACAGGAATGGTGCTGTTTTCTACGACGTTCTTGATGAGACCGGCGCCGCCCCGGGGGATGAGAACGTCGATCAGACCCCGCTGCTTCATCATCGCGGCCACGGCCTGCCGATCCGTTGACTCGATCAGCTGGATGGCCCCAGGGGGCAGATCGGTCTCTTCCGCACCCTGGACCAAGGCTTCCACAATGGCTTTGTTGGAATTTATCGCCTCCGAGCCGCCCCTTAGGATCACCGCATTCCCCGCCTTGAGGCACAAAGCCGCGGCATCGGCCGTCACGTTGGGCCTAGCTTCGTAGATAATCCCAACGACGCCCAAAGGCACCCGCACCCGCCCTACTTCCAAGCCGCTTGGCACCCGCCAGGCCCGGACCACTTCCCCCACCGGATCGGGGAGACGGGCAACGGCCCGCAGGCCCTCCACCATGTCGGCCACCCGCCCCTCACTTAAGGTCAAGCGGTCGATCAAGGCAGAGGACAGGCCGCTGGCCCGGGCAGACTGCACATCCTCCGCATTGGCAGCCAAGATCTCCTGGCACCTTCTCTTTAGGGCTCGGGCCATCGCCTCGAGGGCGGCGTTTTTCTGCGGGGCTGACAAGGAAGCCACCTTGCGGGCGGCAGCTTGAGCCGCCTGTGCTTGCCGGCGGACTTGCTCCTCTATGCTAATCATCAGGGCGTCCTCCTTCGCAAAGGGCCAGGTTGTCCCGATGGATCACTTCATCGTAGTCCCGGTACCCTAGCAACTCTTCTACCTTCTGGGTGGATAGACCTTTGATCTTAAGGAGTTCGGAGGAAGAATAGTTGACAAGGCCCCGAGCCACTTCCACACCTTCGTCCATCACCACCCGCACCACATCCCCAGGGGCAAACTCTCCTTCCACATCGACTACTCCCACCGGTAGCAGACTCTTGCCCTGGTGGACTAAAGCTCGGGCGGCGCCCCCGTCGATGATCACCCGCCCCCGGGGGCGCTGATAAAAGGCGATCCATCGCTTTCGCCCCTGGAGCGTGTGATCTTGGGGATGAAACAAGGTTCCCAGGGGCTCCCCGGCCAAGATGCGCCCGATGACCCCCGGCTCTCGACCGTTAGCAATGACCATGGCGGCTCCCGATGCCGTTGCGATGCGGGCAGCTTCCAGTTTGGTGACCATCCCGCCAACCCCCCGGGAACTGCCGGCTCCGCCCGCGGCGGCCCAGAGCTCCGGCGTGATCTCCCTGATCTCCGAGAGCACCCGGGCCTCAGGATCAATCCTGGGATCGGCCGTAAAAACCCCGTCCACATCGGAGAGGATAATCAACAGATCGGCTCCAACCAACCCGCTCACCAGCGCCGACAAGGTGTCGTTGTCTCCCACGCGGATCTCTTCCACGGCCACGGTGTCGTTTTCGTTGATGATGGGGACGACCCCGTAATCGAGCAAGGTGAGGAGGGTATTGCGGGAGTTGAGGAAGCGCCGCCGGTCGTTGAGGTCCTCGCGGGTCAGCAAGACTTGGGCGACGATCTGACCATATTCAGAAAAAAGTTTTTCGTAGATCTGCATCAACAGCCCCTGGCCGACGGCGGCCATGGCTTGCTTGCCAGGAAGGGTGGCGGGGCGTTTGTCTAGGCCCAAGCGGCTCATGCCGGCGCCGATGGCCCCGGAAGTAACCAAGAGGACGTCCTTGCCGGAGTTGGCCACATCGGCGATCTCCCTGACGATCCTCTCCATCTGCCCCAAGTCCAGTTTTCCAGTGGCATGGGTGATGGTGCTAGTGCCTACTTTGACCACCAGCCGACGCACCCCTGCCGTTTGCCGAGTCGCCTTCCCAGCCTTGTCACTCCAGGAACTCAAATTCCAAATCTCCCACCTTTACCGTATCGCCGTCCTGCGCCCCGGCCTCCCGCAGGGCATCGGTCACGCCAATCCGCTGGAGGGTGCGCTGAATGTACATCAGCGTCTCGTAGTTGTTCAGGTCCAGGCGGGCCAGCCAGCCCTCGAAGCCTTCGCCTTCAACTACGAACACATCTCCCTCTTTGGCGATGGAAAAATCCCTTAAGGATGGGGGGCGACTTGGCCGGTAGAATACATACAGGTTCTCCTCTTCCGGGGTTGAATCCTTCTCCAGACGAGTAATTTCGTCGAGGAGGGCCGCGGCCCGTCCGATCAGGCGATCGACTCCCTCCCCCGTTGCCGCGGAAATGGGAAAGACTTCGTAGCCGAGTTCAGTCAGGCTTTGGGTGATCCTTGGCAGGTGATCGGCCGCTTGGGGCAAGTCGGTCTTATTGGCAGCCACTAGCTGGGGCCGCTTGGCCAGCTTCGGATCATAAAGGCGCAGCTCTTCATTGATGTTGTGGAAATCCGCAACCGGGTCCCGCCCTTCCAAAGCCGCGGCATCAAGGACGTGGATGAGCACCCTGGTCCTTTCCACATGGCGTAAAAAGGCATGGCCGAGGCCCACCCCCTGATGGGCTCCTTCAATGAGGCCCGGGATGTCCGCGACGACAAAGCTGGTATGGTCGTCCAAGGCGACGACCCCCAGATTGGGAACGATGGTGGTGAAGGGGTAGTTGGCAATCTTGGGCCGGGCCGCGGAAATGCGGGCAATGAGGCTCGACTTGCCCACGTTGGGGTAGCCAATCAAACCGACGTCGGCCAGGAGCTTGAGCTCCAATTCTAAGACAAGCTCCTCCCCCGCCTCGCCCTTTTGGGCGAAAGCCGGGGCCTGGCGGGTAGGTCCGGCAAAGGCGGCGTTTCCCAGTCCGCCCCTGCCCCCCCTGGCGACGACCATGGTCTGCCCGTGGGCAGTCAGGTCGCCAATGATCTGTCCGTCGACCTTGACGATAGTGCCCACCGGCACTTTGATCATCTGATCCGCCCCTGATTTGCCTTGTTTGCGGCCGCCCCCGCCCCGGGCGCCGTTTTCCGCCTTGAAGTGGGACCGATAGCGGAATTCCACCAGGGTGCGCAGTCCCTCATCGGCGACGAGGACCACATCGCCGCCTTTGCCCCCGTTGCCGCCATCGGGGCCGCCGGCAGGGACATACTTCTCCCGGCGAAAGCTAACCACCCCATCACCGCCATCGCCGGCTTTCACCCTGATTACCGCCTGATCGACAAACACGACTCCACCTCCATGTCTTGGCAAAAAACGCCTCTGGTCCAAGGCCAAAGGCGTTTCAAGCGGAAAGAACCCTATTGGGGTTAGGCGGTGACGCTTTCGTAGACGCTGACCCGCCTGCTCCTGCGGCCATCGTGTTCGAAGGCGACATATCCATCGATCTTGGCAAACAAAGTGTCGTCCTTGCCGAGGCCTACGTTGCGTCCTGGCTTGAACTTGGTTCCCCTTTGCCGCACGATAATGCTGCCAGCGCTGACGAACTGACCGCCGAAGCGCTTAACACCTAAACGCTGCGCGGCGCTGTCGCGACCGTTGCGCGAGCTGCCAACGCCCTTTTTCGATGCAAACAGTTGCAGGTCAAACCGAAACATCATGGCCGAAGCCCCCTTTCTCGCTGATTCGCCTCAGGGTCACATAACCCGGATAATTTGCCGCGATCTGTTCCAGACCGCTGACCATCGTTCGCAGAAGCAGCTGCACGCCCGCCGCCTCCGGGGAAGGAACCTCGCAGGAGAGGTCCCCCTCCTTCACATCAACCAGGGGCTGGGCCCCAGCGTGCTCCGCGAGGCCGAGGACCGTCGTCTGGGCCAAGGCTGACACAGCCGCGCAGACAATGTCCTCCCCGCGGGGCGCATAGCCTGCATGCCCATGAACCCTAAACCCTGATATGCGGCCCTGGGCATCCTCATACAGATCCACCAGGATCATAGGACCAGCTGCTCGATAGTCAGCTTCGTGAAAGGCTGCCGATGGCCCCGTCGGCGCCGGTAATTCTTCTTGGGTTTGTACTTGAAAACCAAGATCTTCTTCCCTTTGCCGTGTTCAACCACACTGGCCAGGACCTTGGCCCCTTCGACCAGGGGAGTGCCGACTTTCACTCCATCTTCACCAGCAACCAGCAGCACCTTGTCCAATTCAACTTGGGAGCCTTCAGGGGCGTCTAACCGCTCCACCACGATGGTGTCGCCTTCGGCCACCTTGTACTGCTTGCCCCCTGTTTCGATGATTGCGTACTTCAGGACATCCACCCCCAGGATGCAAAAGGCTCGCCGGAATCAAGGCTAACCCGGAAGGTTATTCAAGGCCCGCTCCGAGCGGCTAAGTGGCGACTAGGCCACTCACACACGCATCATAGCACAGGAGGCTGGGGGTGTCAAGCTCGATCGCAGCTGGCTTAGGGGACTCTCCCCGAACCATCGGCCGCAGGGCCATCGAAGGGCGGCAAAATGTTCCTGTCCCCTGGACAAGTCCCCCCTTGACCCTCACGTTGCGTGATAGTTTATAGTACTAAGTGAAAGGGCGTGATGACATGGCCATGAAGGTGAAAGAGGTGGCTGACCTGGTTGGGGTGAGTGTGCGCACACTGCACCACTACGACGCGATCGGACTCCTCAGGCCCGATGGGGCGACCCCATCGGGACACCGCCTCTACTCCCAAGATAATCTAGATACGCTGCAGCAAATCTTATTCTTCCGAGAGCTTGGTTTTCCTTTGCAGGAGATCAAGAAGATCATCCACAGCCCTTCCTTCGATCGCCGCGAGGCGCTGCTCCTGCACCGGGAGATGCTGTTGGAGAAGCGACGGCGGCTCGATCGGATGCTGGCGACGATCGACAAGACCCTCAGGCACATGAAAGGAGAAGTGGACATGACCAACGAGGAGAAATTCGCCGGATTTGATTTCAGGGAGAATCCCTATGAGGAGGAAGCCCGACGGCGGTGGGGCGATGCGGCCGTCGATGAGGCCAATGCCAGGATCGCCGGACGGGAAGAGGCCATTGCCGCGGAGATGGGAGATATTTTCCAACGCCTAGCTTCCCTGCGCGATGGCTCGCCAGGATCCCCCGCAGCCCAAGCGGCCATCAAGGCCTGGTATGATTTCCTGAACGAAAATTTCGGAGACTACTCCCCCGCCGCCTTCAAGGGCCTTGGGGAGATGTACGTCGCAGACGAACGGTTTACCGCCAACATCGATCGCTTCGGCGAAGGCTTGGCCGCGTTCATGCGGGATGCCATGGCCATCTTCGCGGATGGGAAATGAGGGGGCTGGGGCGGAAAGATCCGCCCCGCCCTACTCAAGTCTAGTTCTCCCGGGCTAGGGATTCGAGGACCTCTCGCCCTTTGGCGTAGGTCCGGTAGACCTTGGTGATCTCCACCCTGATACTGTCCCCGACCCGGTCTCCCGCACCCTCCACATTCACCACGTAGCCTTCCAGTCGGGCGATTCCATCCCGGGGATTGGTGGCGTGGGGTTCTTCCACCTCTAGTTCGAGGATCTGTCCTTCCTTGACGGGGAAAGCGGCCTCTTCCACAGCTTCCTTGGAGCTGGCGATGACGATCTCCACCGTCTCTAGATGGAGCTCTTCACAGCCTTTGATGTAAATTGCCTTGCCGATCTCATCTTCCAGCCGCCTTAAGTTGGAGCCGTTGCCACCGATGAGCAGGGCCGCCACCGATGGATGGGCGGAGACCAACAGGGCCTCGCACTCCTTTTCCTGGGCTGCCTTGGCCAGTTCCCGCTCAGCCCTATGGGCGACGGTCTCCTCCGAGAGCACCCGGCCGCTCCCCCGGCAGTAGGGGCAGGGCCGCTGCAGCTGACTGCTGAGGGGCTGCTTAACCTTTTTGCGGGTGAGCTCCACCAGGCCCAGACTGGTGAAGCCGAGGATATGGACCTTTGTCTTATCCAACTTGACTTCTTCTTCTAGCCGGGCCAGGACTTTCTCCTTGTGTTCAGGGCTTTCCATGTCGATGAAGTCGATGATGACTATGCCGCCGATGTTGCGCAGGCGCAGCTGCCGGGCAATTTCCGCGGCGGCCTCCAGGTTCGTTTTCAAGACGGTGTGGGCCAGGTTCTTGGAGCCGGTGTACTTGCCCGTGTTTACATCGATGCTGACCAAGGCTTCTGTTTGGTCGATGACCACATAGCCGCCGCAGTCCAGCCAAACCTTCTCCTGCAGGGCCTTCTCGATCTCCCGTTCAATACCCATCGCCTCAAAGAGGGGCAAGGAGTCGGTGTACAAGACTACCTTCTCCTTGAGGGGCGGGGCAACTTGGTCCAGGAAATCTAAAGTCCGCTCATATTCCTCCCGGGAGTCGATGATGAACTTGTCAGCTTCCGCGGTGAAGAGATCCCGGACTACCCGGTAGACTAAGTCATAGTCTTTATACAGCAGGGCGGGAGCGGAATACCGGCGGGCCTTGGTCTGCAGTTTGTTCCATAATCGAAGGAGGAACTGGCAGTCCTTCGCCAACTCCTCCTCACCCCGCCCTTCCGCCGCCGTCCGCACGATGACGCCCATATCCTTGGGCTTCACTCCCTTGGCGATCTCTCGGAGGCGCTCCCGTTCCCCTTCGTCTTCGATCCGGCGGGAGATGCCAATGTAATCGACCGTCGGCATCAACACAAGATAGCGGCCAGGCAAAGACAGATGTCCGATCACCCTGGCCCCCTTGGTCCCCATGGCTTCCTTGGTGACCTGGACGACTATTTCCTGGCCTTCCCGCAGCATATCTTTGATGGAGTGGTAATGGACGCCTTGGACGGGATGCTCCCCCGGGTGTCCATTATGGGGAACCAAGACATCGTCCACATACAAAAAGGCATTGCGTTCAAGGCCAATATCGACAAAGGCGGCTTCCATCCCCGGGAGGATATTCTCCACCCGTCCTTTATAGATGTTGCCCACAATTTTCTGATCGTGCTCCCGTTCGATATAAAGCTCGACGAGACGGCGGTCTTCCCGAACTGCAACCCGGGTTTCCCCCCGGCCAACATTAACAATTATTTCCTTATACATTTTCTCAGCTCCCATCGACAACAACCCCCGCCTCCTCCATCGGCGAACGCAGCCTGTCATCTTGGGCAATGAACAGGCCGACGCGATGGACTTGCCACCCAGTCGGCTCCTGCCCCAGAAGGGCGAGGAGCTCCTCCGGCCTCACATTGCCCCGGCTGCCGCTGCGAACCAGCATCGCAATTTTGTCCCCTGAGACTTCCGCCTGCAAAATCAATGGCCGGAGGTTCACTTGCTTTGTTCCCGACTTAGTGGTCCGCTCCACCAGCAAAGACTTTTCCCGGAGAAGACCGGCCAAGACGGAGCCCAGCCTCTCCCACTGCCCCTCATCAAGGGGCCGGAGGGGCCGAAGTTCGTACAATGCGGTATCGACAATGGCCATCAACGGAGGTGCCGCCGCGGGCACCTCCCCCGCGGCGCTGACGCGAATATCCGCTGGCAAGACACTGTTCAGCCGCCGGACAATCTCCCCGAGGGGGACTGGCGCGGCAAGCTCCACATCCAAGTATTCCGCCTCGCTGGTGGCGCCAAGGGCTAGAGCCGAAGCGAAAGTGAGCTTCGGCCGGGGGTGATAGCCCTGGGTCAGCGCCAGAGGCAGCGCCGCCCGCCGGAGGGCCCGCTCAAAAGTCCGCAACAAGTCCAGGTGGGAGATGAACCGCACCCCAGGTCCCTTAGTGAAGCAAAGCCTTACACGCATCATCGCTCACCTGCTATCCGATTGGCCACCCCAAGGCGATTGCACACACCGCAACCGGGGCAGTCCCCAACGCGGCAGTCTCCGGTGGGCTCCCCCTTCAGGGCCCGCCGATGCTCCCGCATTAAAAACCCCTTGGTCACCCCGGCATCGATGTGGCTCCAGGGCAGCACTTCTTCGTAATCCCGCCGGCGGTTGGCATAGAAGGCCGGATCCAAGCCGCACTCCATAAATGCCTGGGACCACTTGGGGAAAGAAAAATGCTCCGACCAGCCATCGAAGCGGCACCCAAGCTCCACGGCCCTGGCCAGGGCCCGGCCCAGGCGCCTGTCTCCCCGGGCAAAGACCCCCTCCAGGAAGCTGGTCTTTACGTCGTGCCAGCTAAGCTGTATGCGGCGGGTCCTGATCCCTTGGGTGAGGAGGCGCTGCCTTTCTTCCAAGAGGTCCATGGTCGCTTGGGGCTCCCACTGGAAGGGTGTGTGGCTCTTGGGCACAAAAGAAGAGACGCTGATACTAATCTTGACCCGGGGTCCCTGCCGCTGCCGCCGGGCTACGTCCAACACTTTGTTCGCTAGGTCAATGATGCCCAGCACATCTTCCTCCGTCTCCGTAGGCAGCCCGAGCATAAAATAAAGCTTGACACTATCCCAACCGGCGGCGAAGGCCGCCTCCACCCCGCGCAAAAGATCTTCTTCGGTGATGTTCTTGTTGATCACGTTCCGCAGCCGCTGCGTCCCCGCCTCCGGCGCAAAGGTGAGGCTGGTCTTGCGCATTTTCCGGATCTCCTCGGCCAGCTCGCCTTTGAAGCTGTCCACCCGGAGGGAAGGAAGGGACAAGGCAATGCCTTGATCCCGGAAGCGGCCCATCAAGTCGGCAGCCAGGTCCTCAATGCAGGTATAATCCCCGGTGCTCAGGGACGATAGGGCCAGCTCCTCATAACCGGTGCTTTTGATCAGCTCTTCCCCTTGGCGAAGGAGAGTCGAAGCCTCCCGCTCCCTGATGGGCCGGTAAACCATCCCCGCCTGGCAAAAACGGCAGCCCCGGGTGCATCCCCGGAAGACCTCTAAAGTTGCCCGATCGTGGATCGCATCGATATAAGGCACGACGAAGGCATCGGGGTAGGGGGCACTGTCTAGATCCTCCACTACCTGCTTCCTGACCCGGGGCGGAACGCCCTCTCGATTGGGGGTTATCCTCGCCACCCGTCCATCGGGGTGATAATCGACATCGTAGAAGGCAGGAACATAGACTCCCTGGATCCTCCGGGCCGCTTCCAGGAGAAACTCCTCCCGGGGCAGCCGCTCCCCGCGCAGGAGTCCCAAAGCTAGGTCAATGAGCTCTCCGATGAGATACTCTCCATCCCCGATGGCGAATAGATCGATGAAGTCCGCTAGGGGCTCCGGATTGTAGGCGCACGGTCCGCCGGCGATGATGATGGGATGGCCCTCATCCCGATCCCGGGCCAAGGGGGGAATCCCCGCAAGATGGAGCATATTCAAAATATTGCTGTAGCTAAGCTCGTACTGGAGGGTAAACCCGATCAGGTGGAAATCACGCAAGGGGCGATGGGATTCCAAGCTGAAAAGGGGCAGGCCCCTTTGGGTCAGCTGCTCTTCCATGTCCGTCCAGGGGGCGAAGACCCGCTCGGCCAAAGCATCCCCCCGCCGATTGACGATGTGGTACAAGATCTTTAGGCCCAGGTGGCCCATCCCCACGTCATAGACGTCGGGAAAGGCCAGGGCCATTTTCAAGGGCACCTTTGCCCAATCCTTGCGGATAGAATTGTATTCGTTGCCCAAATAACGAGCCGGCCGACTTACTGCCGGCAAAACTTGCGTGTAGAGTTCTGTCTGCAACTGGCACATCTCCTAACTGGCTGCCCACCCCTTCTATTATAACAACTACCGGAGGAAATTAACACCGGGGCCTTAGCAGTCCCTCCAGGGGGGCGTCAATTCCCGCTTCCAAAAGCCCCTCGAGGACTTCCGTTTCGGTGATGGTCCCTAGTATCCGGCCCCCTTCGTCGACCACCGTGATCACCGAATACTTTTGGGGGCTGAGATGTTTGATGAGCTCCTTTAGCGGGACGGATCCCCGAGCCACCAGGGGCTGAGCGCCGATCACGTTTTTTTCCATCAGCTCCTGCTTCTTGCGGGCAAGGGACCTCATGAGGGCGTAGATAGCCATGCCCTGCTCCCGCCCGGCGCTTTGAAACAGAAAAAAGGCGATGACCAACAGGCCCGGATACCGCCTGTAATACAGGAAATCATAGCCGCCGATGAGCCCTAGGATGATGGCCAAGGCTTTCCCCAGCCGGGCCGCCTGGAGGGTGGCCTCCCGGTAGCCCATGACCCTGGTCAGCCGGGCCCGCCACCACCGCCCCCCATCCAGAGGCATGGCCGGCAGCAGATTAAAAAGGCCAATGGCCAGGTTGGAGCGAAGAGACAGCTCCAGCCACATCCTCGGCAGGGCATCGATGAGGAGCAGATAGTAAGCAAGGCCGGCCAAGAGCAGGCTCGTCACGGGGCCGGCCAGGGCCACCAAGATCTCCACAAAAGGATCGGCCTCGAGGAGGCCGTCGATCCTGGCCACCCCGCCGAAGGGCAACAGCTCCACCTCCTGGACCCGCAAGCCAAAGCTTTGGGCCATGAGGACGTGCCCCAGCTCATGGAGCATGACGAAGGAGAAGACAAGCAGGGTGGGAAGCAAGTGGCCTGTGTAAGACGCTGCCGCCAGCAGGATGAGGAAATAAGGGTTCAGCAGAAAGCGGATGCCGCCTGCCTGGAGGAGCTTCATGGGGAGCCCTTAAGGGGTGGTGGCGGCGGAGTCTGGCCAGAGGCGGAAGAAATCGAATTTCCCGGAGACAACCTCCAAAGACGGAAATGAAGAGGTAAGGACGGTGAAATCGAAATCCGTCGTCAGGACAAAAGCGATGTATTCTTCCAACCGTTGGACGGCCGGGTACTTGATGCTCCCCAAGGCGCTGACCAGGACGAACAGGATCAAGGCGAAGAAGAGACTCCGCAGAAATTGGGACTCCATGACGGCCCCCTCCAAAGGAGAGATTACACTAGAGTTTATGCCTCGCCCATATCCTTTAGAAGTTGATTTTCTGGCGCCGCATGTAGACGTTCAGCAGCAGGCCAATGCCGATCAGGTTGGTGATCAGAGAGCTTCCCCCGTAGCTGATGAAGGGCAAAGGGATGCCCGTAACCGGCGCCAGCCCGAGGGTCATGCCCACATTGATGGCGATGTGGAACAGAAGCATGGAGACTACTCCCGCCGCAATTAAGCGCCCGAATTCATCCTTGGCGGCGGCGATGATCTTCACGCCCCTGCGCAGCAACAGGTAATAGAGGACGAGCAAGGTGAATGCCCCAATGAAGCCCAGCTCTTCCCCCACCACGGAGAAGATGAAGTCGGTATGGTGGGCCGGCAGGAAGTTCAACTGGACCTGGGATCCCGCTAGGAGTCCCTTGCCGAAAAACCCTCCCGAACCAACGGCGATCATCGACTGGATGACGTTCCAGCCAGCCCCCATCTTATCGCTGTAGGGATTGATGAATACCATCAGCCGCTTGATTTGGTACTCCTTCAAAAGGGGATAATAGCCCTGTCCAGCAAGGAGCACCAAGAAGACGGTCCCCAAAAGGCCAGCGGCCACGATGCCCGCCAAATGACGCAGCTTAGCCCCGGCGATGGCCAGCATGCCGAAGAGGATGCCCACAAAAACCAGGGCGGAACCCAGGTCGGGCTGCAGGAGGACCAGGATCGTCGGCAGCCCCACATAGGCAAAAGGTCCCACCAGCTCCCGGAGGGACTCCCAGTCAGGCTCTTCCCGCTCGCTCAAGTACCGCGCGAGACTGATGATCACCACGATCTTGGCGAATTCCGACGGCTGGAAGGAAAAGCCGCCCAGCCGCAGCCACCGCTGGGAGCCGCCCGCCCGCAGGCCGAGGACCCACACTAAAGCCAAACCGATGACCGTTGCCCCATACAACAGCCGTGCATACTTCTCCAGAACCCGGTAGTCTAGGCCGAGGAGGAGGCCCATTGCGCATAGGCCCACCAAGCACCATCGCAATTGGCGCTTGAGGGAGGCTAAAGGATCCTGAGGATCGTGGTGGACGCCGCTTTGGGTCGCCGAATAGACCATCACTAGGCCGAAAATGAGCAAAACCCCAACTAGGGCCAGGAGGGCAAAGTCCAGTTTCCGCAGCAGCTTCCTGTCCACCAATGAACCTCACCCATCACCTAGTTTTTGGTCCTAGAGAGGGCCCGCTTCATTTCTTTGATCGGAATATTGGCCACTAAGGCCATGGAGTCGTCTCCTTGTTCGATATTCACTTCGAAACCAGCCTGGTCGATTTCCATGTACTTGGAGATGACGTCTAAGAGCTCCTCCTTCAGCGTCTCCAACAGACAGGGGGAAACAGTCGTCCGATCATGGACCAAAACCAGGCGGAGCCTTTCCTTTGCCGCTACTTTGCTAGCTTCATTTTCTCTGCCAAAGAGCCGACTCAGGAATTCCCACATGGCTGCCCCTCCTTGCTATTCACCTCAAACCAACTAGCCTTTTCAGCTTCTCCAAAAGGCCGTCGCCCCGCATATCGAGGAAGGGAACCTCTTCCCCTTCCAGGCGACGGACGATGTTGTTAAAGGCCTCTCCTGAGCGGCAGCGCCCGTTGAGGACTACGGGCTCACCCCTGTTTGTCGAAATGATAATGCCTTCATCATCAGGGACGACCCCAAGTAGGGGAATGGCTAGAATCTCAATAATATCGTCAATATCCATCATGTCGCCGCGCCTGACCATATCGGGCCGGACGCGGTTGATAATCAAACTCGGATCATATAATCCGCTGGCCTCCAAGAGGCCGATAATCCTGTCGGCATCCCTGACGGCCGCCACTTCCGGGGTCGTCACGATGATAGCCTCATCTGCTCCGGCGACGGCGTTGCGAAAGCCATGTTCGATCCCTGCCGGCGAGTCGATGAGGATGTAGTCAAACTCGTCCTTGAGCTGCTTCACCAGCTCTTTCATTTGTTCCGGCTTAACCGCGTCTTTCTCCTTGGACTGGGCAGTAGGCAAGAGCACCAGGTTGCGGGTGCGCTTGTCCCGAATCAAGGCTTGGGCCAGCCGGCAGTTGCCTTCAATCACATCGACTAGATCGTAGACTATCCGGTTTTCCAGGCCCATAACCACATCTAGATTCCTAAGGCCCGTATCGGCATCAACTAGGGCCACCTTGTGCCCCCGCAGGGCCAGCCCCAGCCCTAAGTTGGCCGTCGTCGTCGTTTTCCCAACTCCACCCTTGCCGCTGGTTATGACCAGAGCCTTTCCAGGCACGATCCAACCTCCTTTCACTTCAATCCCGACAACAGGCTTGCATCGTAAGTCCGGATCACAATCACATCGCCTTGCACACAGGCCATTTCCGGACCACCATGCCTGAGGGGAGGCTTCTCATCGGGCGATCGGCAAATGAACCCGGCGATCCGCAGTTGGGTAGGCTCTAAGTGGAGTCCGATCACGACCGCGTTCTCATCGCCAGAGGCCCCCGCATGGGCCATCCCCCGCAAGGTGCCCAAGATGACGATGTCTCCTGCGGCGACCACTTCCGCGCCAGGATTAACATCACCCAAAATGACCACATGTCCCGGGTAATGGATCCGTTGTCCCGAGCGAATGGTGCGTCTTACCAGCAGCGTCGGTTCATGGCCGAGGTCTTCCTGGGACTCAGGAGTCCCCCGGGGCTCATCGTCGATGGTGGTCAAGGTAATCCCATACTCCTTCGCGACTTCCATTAAAGCCTCCTGCTCCCCCGCAGCCAGACTGCGTCGACCGGCAACCAGCTTGACCGAGGCCCCCAGGAAAAAGTCCCTCGCGGGCTCCAACTTTTCCCTCAGCGCCGTCAATACTTGTTCGAATTCGGCCTCGTCGTCTATCTGAATCGTTATTCCGTGTCTTGTCCCCTTAAAAACCACGGCCTCCCTGGCCACCCTCTATCCCTCCCTTGTTTCGCCGCATTTAATCGTACTTCCTGCCTTCTTTTAGCAATCCTTCTTTCCGGGCGAAATAAGCTTCGAGCACCCGACGGGCCACAGGAGCGGCCACCCGGGCTCCACCCCCCGCGTTCTCCGCCATGACCATCACCACGACTTCCGGATCTTCCGCCGGCGCCCACGCCCCAAACCATGCGTTGGGCTCCCGACCAGTCACCTGGGCCGTGCCAGTCTTGCCGGCCGCGGTAAAGCCGGCGCCTTGAAAGGCGGACCGGGCCGTCCCCTCGGTAATCACAGCCCGCATACCCCGGTGCAAAACATCCCAAGTGCTCTCCCTGAGCTCGACCACATGGAGGAGTTCCGGACTGATGACTTCGATCACTTCCCCGGTGGGCGAGGTGATGGCTCGAACTAGATGGGGACGATAGATGCGGCCCTTGGTGGCCAGGGCGCCATAGAAGACCGCCATCTGGATGGGGGTCACTTCCACCAGCTGCCCGATGGCTACATTCAGCGTATCTCCAGGGTACCAGCCCTGATTGCCGGGGGATGACCGGAACTGCTGCCGCTTCCAAGCCGGGTCGGGAATGAGCCCCTTCCCCTCCCAAGGAAACAAATCGATCCCCGTCGGCTGGTCGAGGCCGAAGGCCCGGGCGGCCGCCGCAATCCTTTCGATGCCGGCTGCCTCGGCGATGGACCAGAAATAAATGTTGCAGGAGTCGGCCATGGCCTCAACCCCGTCGACCCGCCCGTGGGGGGCCAGGGGCGGATCATTGGTCATCACCCAGCACTGGCGATGGTACTTGTAAGTCCCGCCGCAGTAATGGGTCGTCTTAGGGCCCGCCGCGCCCGCCTCGAAGGCCGCGATCAGGGTGATGGGCTTAAAGGCGGACCCCGGGTGATACTGACCCGTCAGGGCGTAGTTGTTCAACGCGGAGGGAGCCTCCTGCAGGGATTGGTAATAATCCTTAGGGACGCTGATCAAGAAGCGGTTGGGATCGTAGCCTGGTTCGATGAACCGATTCGGGTCGTAGCGGGGCTGGCTGACTAGGGCTAGAATCTCGCCGCTATTCGGATCCAGCACGATGACGCATCCCGCATAGGCCCCTTTGGCTTTGGTAGTGGCCCGGATATGGGCCAGCTGCTCTTCCAGGGCCTCCTCCGCCGCCATCTGCAGCTCCCAATCGATGGTCAAGATCAAATTGTTGCCGGGAACGGCGCTTTGGGTCCCCAGCACCCTAAGGGGCCGGCTGAAGGCATTCACTTCCACCTGCTGGCCGCCGTCTTGGCCCCGGAGATGGTCTTCGTAGTAGCGCTCCAGCCCCGTCCGGCCGATGAGGTCAGAGCCCCGGTAGCCCCTATTCCCCAGCTCCCGCAGCTCCTCGGGGGAGATCATGGCCAAGTAGCCGAAGATGTGTCCGCCAAACTCCCCGTATAAATAATCCCGCATGGGGGTCTCTTCGACTATCACCCCGGGCAGTTCCAACCGGTGCTCCTCGATGCAGACCACCGCCTTGGCATCCACATCCCGCCGGATGCGGACCGGTTCGTGGGGAACGGTGCCCCAGCGATCGATCATCTCTTTGATTTCCTCCGGGTCCATCTCCAGGATGGCGCCAAGGCGATCGCAGACAGCATCGGCATCAACCAAGCCTTCCGGAATCACCGAGACGGTGAAGGAGGGACGATTAGTGACGAGAAGCTGCCCCCAGCGATCGTAGATCAACCCCCGGGGGGCAGTCAATTGGACCAGGCGGAGCCTGTTGCCATCGGCCAGGCGCGAGTAGGTCTCCCCCTGCAGGATTTGCAAATGCCACAGCCGACCCGCCAAGATGAGAAAAACCAGGAGGATCAACCCAGAAAAAAGCCTGAGCCGAGCCTCCAAAGGATCATTGCGGGCCATCATCTCCCCTCCCTCAGGACAACCGACGCTCTTCTTCGTCCCGCCGGCGAAGGAACCGTTCGAGGGCGGCCAGGCGGAAGTAGACGCACAAGGTCAGCAAGGAATTGGCTAAAGCCGCCGACACGAGGACATGGCCCAGGATCCCGGAGCCGATCCTCAATCCCGAAAGACGCGCAGCGCCGACATAGATCCCCTGGTCGACGAGGGTGCCCAGGAAGGTGGTGGAAAAAGGTACTAGGTAGTTCTCCTTGTATACCACATCCCGAACCAACCCGATGAGGCAGGCGACGGTCGTCTTGCCCAAGACGTGCAGCCCCAAGTAGCGGCCAGAGAGGAAATCGAGCAGGACTCCGCCGACGGCGGCGAGGATCACGCCATCCCGTCGCCCCCGGAGCAAAGTGAAGGATGTCACCAGGACCAGCACCAAATCGAGCTTGACCCCGAGAAAGCTCCACCAATGGAGGAGGCTCCCCTGAAGGAGCGCCGCCAGGACCGTGAGCCCCACCAGCACGCACCACTGGACGTAGTCCCGTTCCGGGCCTTTAGCCATCATCGCCGCCCTCCTCAGGAGGAACGATGACGAAGACGTACTCAAGGCGGGCCAGATCCACGATGGGCTCCAGGAAAGCCCCGGCGAAAGTCCCGTAGTCGCCAGGGGTAACGGTGACCAGGCGGCCAATGGGCAGCCCCTTGGGGAAGATGACGGAGAGTCCCGAGGTGACGATGATGTCCCCCTGCTTCAGATCGGCATCCCGGACCAAGGGCTTGACCCGGGCCAGTCCCGCCGACTCGGACAACCCTTCCACCAGGACCAAGTCTCCCGTCCGCTGGCTGACCCCCCCGATGGCGCTGGAGGGGTCGATCATCAGCATGACCCGCGCCGTTTTCTTGGCGACGGACCGGGTTGAGCCCACCACCCCGCCGGGACCGACCACACCCATCCCAGCCCGCAGACCATCTTCTTCACCTAAGTCAATGATGATGCTGCTCAGCCAGTTCCCTGGATCCCTAGCAATCACCTGGGCCGGCAGCATGTTGTAACCAACTTCCTGCCGGAAGCCCAAAGCTTCCCGGAGCCAGGCATTTTCCCGGCGGTACTCCCGCAGCCGGATATTCTCCGTCTGCAAAAGCTCCACCTGGGCTCGCAGCTTCGCGTTGATCTCCTTTAGCTGCCGCCATTCCAAGAGGGCCTGCCAATTCTTAGCAGTCCATGCGCCAACGGTGGCCAGCCCCCGTTGGAGGGGAGCGAGCCTGTCGGCCAAGAAGGCCTCCAGGCCCGTGACATGCTCCCTTTCTGCCGTGAGGTGAAGGGCTGCCATCAGGAGGAGGAACGCGGCTACATACAGTATGAGCCTATGGCCCTCCGGTGGGCGCACCACCATCACTTCCCTATGCCTTCAACTTGCGGGTGCTGAGCATGACCCGTCCCAACAGGTCAAAGTGCTCCAGGGCGGCGCCGGTGCCGATGGCCACCACCCCCAAGGGATCCTCGGCCAGATGCACAGGCATGCCTGTCTCGTTGGCCAGGAGCCGGTCCAGACCTGCCAGGAGGCTGCCGCCGCCGGCCAGAACAATGCCTTTGTCCATGATATCGGCGGACAGTTCCGGAGGCGTTCGCTCCAAGGTGACCTTCACGGCCTCGACGATCGCGCTGATCGGTTCGGCCAGGGCTTCTTTGACCTCGACGCTGGATATTAGGATAGTCTTCGGCAGCCCCGTCAGCAGATCCCTCCCCCGCACTTCCATGTGCTTCTCATCGCTGCTCCAGGCGCTGCCGATTGTCTGCTTGACCAATTCCGCGGTCCGCTCCCCGACCAGGAGGTTGTACGTCCGCCGGATATGCTGAACGATGGCTTCATCCATTTCGTCGCCGCCAACCCGGATGGAGCGGTGGGAGACGATGCCTCCCAAGGAGATGACGGCCACTTCCGTAGTGCCGCCCCCCACATCCACGATCATGCTCCCCGTTGGATCCTGAACCGGCAGCCCAGCTCCAATGGCGGCAGCCATGGGCTCCTCAATGAGGCGAGCATCTTTGGCCCCCGCGGACAAGGTGGCATCGATCACCGCCCTTTTTTCCACCTCCGTCACTCCGGAGGGGACGGCCACCACCACCCGGGGCCGAAACAAGGAACGGTGCCGGTTGGCCAAATTGATGAAGTGGCGAAGCATTTTTTCGGTGACGTCAAAGTCAGCTATGACTCCATCTTTCATCGGTCGAATAGCAATAATATTCCCGGGGGTGCGTCCCACCATTTGTTTGGCCTCTTCGCCCACCGCCAAGACGTCGTTGGTTTCCCGGTTGATGGCCACAACTGATGGCTCCCGCAGGATGACTCCCCTGCCCTTAACGTAGACAAGGGTATTGGCCGTGCCCAAGTCGATGCCCATATCTTTCGAAAATCGCCCAAACATCTGCCGCTTCCCCTTTCTCACTCACTGCCAGGGTCCCATCAACTTTCCAAGAATCCCATTTCTTTCAAGCTAACGAACTTATTATCCCCAATGATGATATGGTCTAACACCTCAATCCCCAACAGCTTCCCCGCCTCGCAAAGGCGACGGGTCACCCGGATGTCATCTTGACTGGGCTGGGGATCGCCGCTGGGATGGTTATGTACCAGGATCACCGCGGCGCTGCTGCGCCGAATGCATTCTTTGAAAAGCTCTCGGGGATGCACAAGGGAGGAATCCAGTCCACCGACGGATACGTCCCGAATGGCGATCACCCGTCTTTTGGTGTTCAACAGCAGCACGCGGAAGTGTTCCCGGTCGAGGTGCCGCATTTCCTCCATCACCAGGCGAGCGGCATCACTAGGGCCCCTGATGGCGGGGCGCTCCCCGCAGCTTGCCCTCGCCAGGCGCCGGGCCAGTTCACAGGCGGCCTTCAGCTGCGCCGCCTTGGCCGGTCCGATGCCTTCGATCTGGCATAAATCTTCCACGCTGGCGGCGGCCAGGTCCACGAGCCCAGGATACTTGGCCAGCAGTCGGTCCGCTAGGGTGAGGGCCGAATCCCGGCGACTCCCCACCCGCAGGATGATGGCCAAAAGGTCCCTCAGGGCCAAGGCCCTCGGCCCAAGCTGCCAAAGCTTCTCCCGCGGCCTTTCGCTTGCCGGCAGTTCCTTAACCTTAACGACCAGCTTTTCCTGCACGACCATGCCCTCCTACTTCTTGGGCATGGCTGGCATGAGGGGCAAGATCAATCAGTAAATCAAAGCCAAATTCCTTGCACATCTTGGCCAGACGGACCAAGGGCAGCCCGACAACATTGAAGTAGCAGCCCTGGATGCCCTCGACAAGCAAGCTCCCCAAGGCCTGGATGCCGTAGGCGCCCGCCTTGTCCATGGGCTCCCCGCTGGCAACGTAACTGGCGATCTCAGCTCGCGTCAGCTGGCGAAAGGTCACCGCGGTAGTCTCATGGCCCAAGACGGAGCGTTTGCTTCTTGCATCGACCACCGCCAGCCCCGTTATCACCCGATGGGTCCGGCCGCTGAGGCGAGCCAGCATATCCCTGGCCTCATCCTCGCTGGCCGGCTTCCCCAGTATTTCATCCCCCAAGACGACTACTGTGTCCGCGCCGATGACTAGGCCTTCCTCCACCTGCTCGGCCACAGCTGAAGCCTTGGCCAAGGCGCAGCGCCTGGTCTTCTCCGCAGGGCTGTCCCCCGGGATGGAGTCTTCGTCGATTTGCGCGGCGATCACCTCAGGTTCAAGACCGATATTCCTTAACAAGCTCAGGCGCCGGGGCGAAGCCGACGCCAGGATAATCTTCATCTTCACCCCACCTCGGCACGGTCTTTCTCAGCTACATTCGCCAGTAGGCAAACAAGCCGAGGACCACCCCTATCAGTGTTACCAAATTGAAGCGAAAAGCGATCCCTAGTTGGAGGGTGGCCATGCCCGCGAGGTTCAGTTCCCGTACGTGAAGGCCCGCTTCATAGGGTCGGGCGAGCACCGGCAGCCAAACGCCCAAGGCATCTCCCACCACCGTGCCTAATAGGCCTCCGACAACGACAATCAGTAGGAGCAAAATCCACTCCTTGCGTGCCTTGCGCAAACCCCAACCCTCCTCAGCTGCGGCCTTTGCCCCACGAGAAACTTAATTCACCAATCGAAGGATAATCTCCTTGCCCGGAGGGACTTTTCTTTTTCAGCCATTCTTTGCCAGGGAGGCATTGAGACTGCCGCTTCGATATCCTTCCAGGTCGAGGGCAACATACAAGAAGCCAAGCTCCTTGAGCTTGGCGGCAATCTTTGGCCCAAGGTCAACGGCCCGGCCCATGTCGCCTGGGGAGACTTCCAGCCGGGCCACCTCCCCATGATGCCGCAGCCGCAGCTGCCCGAAACCAAGACCCCGCAGGAAGGCTTCGGCTTCCGCCACCTGGGTTAGCTTAGCCAGGGTAACGGGGCTGCCGTAGGGAATCCGGGAGGCAAGGCAGGCCATGGAGGGCTTGTCCCAGGTGGGCAGGTTCATCTCCCGGGAGAGAGCCCGGATTTCCGCCTTGGTGAGGCCCACCTCCTGGAGGGGGCTTCGGACCCCCAGCTCTTTGGCGGCCCGGGATCCGGGGCGATGATCCTTGAGGTCGTCATAGTTGCTGCCGTCAATGACCTGACTGATGCCCAGTTTCCTCCCCAGCTCCTGCAATCGGCTGAAGAGCTCCCGTTTGCAAAAGTAGCAGCGCTCGGGGGAATTGGCGGTGAACTCATCCATAGCCAGCTCGCCCGTGGCCGTCTGCTCCCACCTCACCCCCAGCTGTTTCGCCATCGCCTCCGCGGCTTTGGTTTCCGCCTGGACGCGGATGGGGGATATGGCGGTCGCGGCCACGCACCTGTCCCCCAATTCTTCGCGGGCCACTTTCAACAGAAAGGTGCTGTCAACCCCGCCGGAATAGGCGACGATTACCCCCTCCATCTCCCGGAGGATCCGCCGCAGCGCGGCCAATTTTTCCTTCACGTCATCAGCCCCCATCTAAGACACTCAAATATCGTTCACCAGTATCGGGCAGCATGACCACGATCCTGGCCCCAGGCCCCATCTCGAGGGCCGCTTGACGGGCGGCGGCGACGGCGGCCCCGGAAGAAATCCCAACTAGGAGCCCTTCCTTGCAGGCCAACTCCTTGGCCATCCCATAGGCATCCTCGTCCTTCACGGGAATCACCTCATCGATGATCTCCCGGTTGAGCACCTTGGGGACGAACCCCGCGCCAATGCCTTGAATCTTGTGGGGACCGGGACTGCCTCCAGAAAGGACCGGCGAGCCGGCCGGCTCCACGGCGATAATCCGGACGTTGGGATTCTTCTCCTTCAGGACCTCCCCTACTCCGGTGATGGTGCCGCCAGTTCCCACCCCGGCCACAAAGGCATCGATCTGGTCGATTTGGGCCAGGATTTCCTGTGCGGTGGTCTCCCGGTGGATTTGGGGATTGGCAGGGTTTTCAAACTGCTGGGGCATGAAGTAGTCCGGGTTGGCCGCAAGGAGCTCCTGGGCGGCCTTAATGGCCCCCCCCATGCCCTGGGACCCCGGAGTCAGCACTAGCTCCGCCCCGTACAGTTTGAGCAAAGTCCGCCGCTCCCGGCTCATCGTTTCGGGCATAGTCAGAATCAACCGGTACCCCCGGGCCGCCGCCACCAAGGCAAGGCCAATCCCCGTATTGCCGCTGGTTGGTTCAACGAGGACGCCCCCGGGCCGCAGCCTCCCTTCCTTTTCCGCAGCCTTAACCATTGCCAAGGCGATCCTGTCTTTGACGCTGCCGCCAGGGTTGCGCGATTCTAGTTTCCCGTAAAGGGACCCTGCCCCAATCCGTTGGAGCTTCACCAAAGGGGTGTTTCCGAAGTAATTGAGAACTCCCTCAACAGTTTTCGTAGCGTCCACCTCCCTTTTGTCAGGCCATCGGCTGGCCAACGAGTTTTCCCATCCAGCATAGGCTGAGCCAAGCTGCGGGAAGGATAGCAACTAGAGCGACCAGCCAGTTGCTGAGCGTTCGGATGCGCAAAAATGCAAGCTGGAGAGTCTGCCCTTGAAAACAAAAGCTATTGCTTACCGATAGTTCATACCAACGCTTTTCGCCCATTGCGACAGCCGAGGATTCGTGCCAAACTATAATCGTTATCGTTATTAATAACAGTGGAGGGGATTTAGTTGTCCGACATCATCAACGAGAACGTCCTAGGCACAACGAAGGGCACCATGTTGGAAGAAGCCGTCGCGAAGAACTTCCAGGGAGAATGCATGGAGACGGGCCTTTACTTAGCCATGGCCCGCCAGGCGGAGCGGGAAGGATACCCGGAAATCGCCACCGTCCTGGAAAGGATAGCCATGGAAGAAGCGTGGCACGCGGCCCGCTATGCAGAGCTCAATGGCCTCATCGACAGCACCAAGGAGAACCTGCTCAAGATGCTGGACGGGGAGCTCCATGCCAACAAGGGCAAGCGCAATGCGGCGGTTCAGGCGAAACAGGAGAATCTCGACGAAGCCCACGATCTGTTCGATGAAACTTCCCGGGATGAGGCTCGCCATGCCAAGGCCCTGCAAGGACTCCTCGATCGCTACTTTTCCTAATCCCCACCCTCCCACGGATAGCCAGGACCTAGGGAGGTAATGCGGGGAGATGACCCACAGACAGGGCAGGCCGGATCCCGTTCGATAGCTACTTCCCGGAAGCTGGTGGTCAGTCCGTCGAACAGGAGAAGCCGGCCTGCCAAGCCTTCGCCCACGCCGAGGATGAGCTTGATCGCTTCGAGGGCTTGGAGGACCCCCAAAACTCCCGGTATCGCCCCCATGACCCCTACCTCCCCAGCGCCAGGGACGCCCCCGGCAGGGGGAGGTTCAGGGAACAAGCAGCGGTAACAGGCCCCGCGGCGGGGCAGGACCGTCATCATGATTCCCTCCCAGCGCAGGACGCCCCCTTCCACCAGGGGTATCCCCGCTAAGACGCAGGCATCGTTGAGCAAGAACCTCGCGGGGAAGTTGTCCACCGCATCGATGACCACATCATAGCCCTGGATAGTCTCCATCGCGTTGGCCGGGGTCAGCTTGATAGGGTAAGTCTTGACCTCAATCAACGGGTTCAACGCCCTGAGGGCGCGCGAGGCCGATTCCACCTTCGGCCGGCCCAGATCTTCGGTGCGATGGAGGATCTGCCGCTGCAAATTGGATAGATCCACCCGGTCGCTATCGACTATCCCCAAGGTGCCGATCCCCGCCGCGGCTAGATAATAAGCGGCGGGAGAACCAAGCCCCCCCGCGCCGACCACTAACACTCGCGCCCTGCGAAGCCGCTCCTGGCCTTCTTCTCCTACCTCCCGCAGGATCAGCTGGCGGTTGTACCTTTTCAGCTCGCCACCGGTGAGTGCCACCCATTGCCCCCCAATCAATGCCTTTTGGGACCATTCTACCAAGGGAGAAAACTAGTGTCAACGCGGCTAGTAGATCCGCATCAGCTTTGTCCCGCGATAGTAGTGGGCGAGGATTTCCCGGTAATTATAGCCCTGGCGGGCCATGCCGTCGGCTCCGTACTGGGACATGCCCACGCCGTGGCCATTCCCCCTGATGGAAAAGCGAACCCGTCCTTCCAAGACCGCCACATCGAACCAGTTGGACCGCAGTCCTAAGGCCTCCCGCACCTGCCTGCCGGTGAAGACTTTCCCCCCCACGGCCACCGCTTGCACGCGGCCGCTGGGGTAGCGCTGGAGGATTTCGATGGCCGGACCCTCCCCTTCGAGGCCGAGGGAGCGGGCGATCTCTTCCCAGGGCACCTCCTGTTCCGTGCGGTAATGGGGCGAGTGCTCCTCATAGGGGCTGGGGGTGCTCCGCAGGTAGGGATGGAGGGCGCTCCAGTAGTTCTCCGAGTCTTCCGTCTGTCCTCCACTAGTTGAATGATAAGCGGGGAAGATGAGCTCGCCCCGGTAGGTGAGGACCTCCCCGCGGGTTGCCCGGACAGCCATGCGAATCCGGCTCCAGTAAATGGGGAAAGCGGCTCCCCATTTTTCCCGGAGCCCTTCCAGGCTGACCCAAGCCTGATCCCGCTGGAAGCTGCTGGTCAGATGGTACCCGCCGCCCCCGGTCCGCACCGCACGCAAAGCATAGGTGCGGGCGGCCACCGCCTGGGCCTTGAGGGCCTCCAGGTGGAAGACCGCCGGCATTTCGGCGGCGACAACTCCGGCCACGTATTCTTCCAGGTCCAGCTCCACCAGGCGGCTGACGTCTTCGCGAAACAGCCGGACTTGGATCTGGTCCCTGCCCGGTGGTTCGTAGCCCCTCACCAAGATCGCCGGCAAGACCGCGGCAATGAGGCACATTAAGACTATGTACACCAGCCACCGCAACGATCATCCCCCCCTGAACCGAACAATATCATCCTATGGGCTCAGGGGGGGAAATATGACGGGAACAAAAAAGGGCAAGACCCCGCATCCGGCGGCCTGCCCTGCCCGTTGCCATGCAATAGAATTATTCCCTAGGGACGATGCAATCTACGGGGCACACGGCTACACAGTCGTCACAGCCAGTGCACAGGTCAGGATCGATGACAAAGATCTCGTCACCTTCACTGATGGCCCCTTCCGGGCACTCCGGTTCGCAGGCACCGCAAGCAATGCATTCATCGGTAATTACGTTGACGTGGTCCGCCACATCCTTCGCCTCCTATACTTTAGCAGTTTGATGGCGGGAATAAGCCATTTCAAATATAGCAGAGACCTCCACCGGTGTCAACAAGACCTATCTCGGCAGTCAACGGCTCCTCTACTGCGTGATAATAGCCTCGTAACCCTTCGCTTGGAGCTTAGCCCGGAGGGCTTCGGCATTCTTCCGTTCCGCGAAGGCCCCCACTTGCACCCGGTATGGCGGCCCGGGGCTCAGATAAACAGGCAGGTTCTCTTCCTCCTTCAGCTTCTCGCCTAGCCTGCGGGCGTTCTCCTCCTCTTGGAAGGCCCCCACCTGCACCCGATAGAGGACAGGGGTTTTGGGCGCCTTGACCACCTGGGGAGGAGGTGTGGGGAGCGGTTCTTCCTCTTCCTCCGTATCGACTGCCTCATCTAGTGGTGGCGGAGGGCTTGGCTGCGGACGGGAAGCAGTCGTTGTGGGCTTCATTAAAGGCTCGGCCATCAAGCGGATGGCGTACTGCCCCATGAGGTACCCGAGGAAAACGGCGACGATGCCTACCGCCAGCAACGTTGCGGCCAGTGATAGTTTATCCCGCCATGCATTCTTGTTTTTTGCCGCTACCACCAGCCTCACCTCCACTTGGCCTCACGATATAACTACTCCCTGCACGAACAGATTCCTCTTAGGGACGTGAGTTTTCCATGGGCCAAAGGCCCCGCAGCTCCCCAACCAGATACAAAGAACCGCAGATGCAGACAACTCCCGTCTCCCCCGCCTGTTCCATGGCCCACGCGAGGGCTTGCCGGGGATCCCCTTCGCTGTGGGACTCGATCCCATAGGGGCTGGCCAGCTCCACTAGTTCCGCCGGATCGCTGGGTGCACTGCGGGATGAAGACGGGCGGGTGAAGACCACCTTCTCGCCTAAGGGGAGCAAGGCTTCCAGGATCTTGGCCCGATCCTTCTCCCCGAGGACCGCCATCACGTAAATGATGGGTCGTCCCGGGAAAGCCCCGGCCAAAGCCTGGCTTAAGGCCCGGGCCCCGTCGGGGTTATGGGCGCCGTCGAAGATGACTGGCGGCCGCTCCTGGACCATCTCGAAGCGGCCCGGCCAGCGGGCGCTCCGCAGACCCTCCCGGACCGCCTCGGGACTTATGTCCCAGCCCTCCTCCACCAAGACCTCCGCGGCAGCTAGGGCCGTCGCTCCATTGACCGCCTGGTGGGGCCCGGCCAGGCCCATGGTCAGTCCTTTTTCCCGCCAGAGGCGCCCGCGGTAGTTGAGCTTCGTCCCCCACAGACCCCAATCGATCAGCTCATACTCCACATCAGAGCCGACCTGCAGGAGGGGCGCACGCCGCTCTTGGGCGACGCGGGCGATGACTTCCCTTGCTTCGTCCTCCTGGGGCCCGCTGACGACGGGGCGGCCCTCCTTGATGATTCCCGCCTTCTCCTTGGCGATGGAGCCGAGGGTGCTTCCCAGCTGCATTGCATGATCCATGGCGATCTTGGTGATCACTGCAGCTTCCGGAATGATCACATTGGTCGCATCAAGCCGCCCGCCAAGGCCCACCTCGATGATCATCAGGTCCACCCCTAGCTCAGCGAAGCAGAGGAAGGCCAGCGCGGTGCCCAGCTCAAACTCGGTGGGATGGCCATATTCCCCGATGAGGCCTTCGTCTTTGACCAGGGGCCAGACCCGGGCGACCAGGTCGGCCACATCTTCGTCGCTGATGGAGCGGCCATCGACCCGGATCCGCTCGTTATATTTCACCAAGTGGGGCGAGGTGAACAGCCCCGTGCGGTAGCCGGCTGCTTGACAGATGGAAGTGAGCAGCGCGGCCACCGAACCTTTGCCGTTGGTCCCGGCGATGTGGACCGCGGGGTTCCTCTCCTGGGGACGGCCGAGTCTCTCCAGCAAAGCATTTATCCGCTCTAGTCCCGGTTTGCTGCCAAAACGAGCCAGACTATGGATGCGCTCCAGCGCTTCAGTGTAGTTCATGACTATTCCTCGATCTCCGCCAAACGGGCCGTCAAGGCTTCGATTTTCTGCTGCAGTTCGCTGTATCTTGCCCGTTCCTTCTCAACTACCGCCGGGGGAGCCTTGCTGATGAAGTTTTCGTTGGCCAGTTTACCCTGCGAACGGGCCAGCTCCTCCCGGGCCTGATCTAGCTCTTTCCCCAGCCGCCGCTTTTCTTCTTCCAGATCTACCAGGTCGGCGAGGGGCAAGTAGATTTCAATGCCGGCGGCAACGGCCGCGATGGCCTTCGAGGGCCTGGCCGCAGCCTTTGGCCGCTGCTCTAGGCTCTCCACCCCTGCCAGCAGCTGGACATAAGCCAGGTTCTCCCGGATCAAGGGGCTTTCCCCTGCATCCATGAAGAGGATGGCGCTGATCTTCTTGCCGGGGGGCACGTTCTTCTCGCCCCGGATGTTGCGGATGGCCCGGATGACTTCCATGATGGCCGCCATGGCCGCCTCCCCTTCCGCATCCTCAAGCCCCTCCGGCACGGGCCAGCTCTCCAGCATGATAGTCTGGCTGGCGCCTGGCAGGTACTGCCAAATGGCCTCGGTGAGGAAGGGCATGAAGGGGTGGAGCAGCTTCAACGACCCGGCAAGGACATGATACAAGACGGCCTGGGCCCCTTTCCGCGCCTTTTCCCCTTCTTTGCCGTAAAGGCGCGGCTTGACCAGTTCGATGTACCAATCGCACAGTTCGCTCCAGATGAAATCATAGAGGGCCCGGGCAGCCTCGCCCAAATCGAAGCGCTCCAGCTGCCTGGTCACCTCGGCAACCACCCGTTCGTAGCGGCTCAAGATCCACCGGTCCGCCAGTGTCAGCTCAGCCGGCAATTCACCTGGCAGGAAGTCGTCCAGGTTCATCAGGGCAAACCGGGCCGCATTCCAGACCTTGTTGGCAAAATTCCGGCTGGCCTCCACCTTTTCCGGTTGATACCGAAGGTCATTGCCCGGGGCGACTCCCGTGGTGAGGGTGTAGCGCAAAGCATCGGCCCCGTATTCGTCGACAACTTCTAGGGGATCGACGCCGTTTCCTAGGGACTTGCTCATCTTCCGGCCGTCGGCGGCCCGCACCAGTCCATGGATGATGACGTGGTGGAAGGGGATGTCGCCCATGAATTCAAGGCCCATGAGGATCATCCGCGCGACCCAGAAGAAGATGATGTCAAAACCCGTGACCAGGACAGAGGTTGGGTAGAAGCGCGCCAGCTCCGGCGTCTCCTCCGGCCAGCCTAGGGTGGAGAAGGGCCACAGGGCCGAGCTGAACCAGGTATCGAGGACGTCGGGATCCTGGACCAGGTCACGGCTGCCGCATTTGGGGCATTCCTCAGGATCCTCTTTGGCCGCGATGGTCTCGCCGCAGCTTTGGCAGTACCAAACGGGGATCCGGTGGCCCCACCAAAGCTGGCGGGAAATGCACCAATCCCGGATGTTTTCCATCCAGTTCAAATATGTCTTGGTGAACCGCTCCGGAACGAAGCGAATACGGCCGTCAACCACCGCTGCAATGGCGGGGCCGGCCAAAGGCTTCATCTTGACGAACCACTGCCTGGAAACGAGGGGCTCCACCATCGAGTGGCAGCGATAGCAGTGGCCCACCGCATGGAGGTGGTCTTCGACCTTTAGCAAGAGTCCTGCCTTATCTAGATCCTCGACTACCCGCCGCCTGCACTCCAAGACCGCAAGGCCAGCGTAGGGACCGGCCTCTTCAGTCATTTTGCCATCGGGGCCGATGACCTTAATCTGATCCAAACCATGGCGCTGACCCATATCAAAGTCGTTGGGATCGTGGGCCGGGGTCACTTTGACCATGCCCGTGCCGAACTCGGGATCGACGAAGTCATCGGCGATGATCGGGATGGGCCGGTCCATGAGGGGCAGGATCACCTGCTCCCCCACCAAGTGGCGATAGCGCTCATCGTCAGGGTTCACCGCCACGGCCGTATCGCCCAGCATTGTCTCCGGCCGCGTGGTGGCCACCACGATCCACCCGTCCCCTTCGACCATGGGGTACTTGATGTGATAAAGCTTGCCCTCAACATCGTTGTGTTCAACTTCGATGTCGGACAAGGCGGTGTTGCACTCGCAGCACCAGTTGGTGATGTAGTCCCCCTGGTAAATGAGGCCTTTGTTGTATAGGTCAACGAACACCTCCCGCACAGCCCGGGAGCAGCCTTCATCTAAGGTAAAGCGCTCCCGCTCCCAATCGCAGGAGGCTCCAAGTCTCCTCAGCTGATGGATGATCCGCCCTCCATATTTCTCCTTCCATTCCCAGACCCGTTTGAGGAATTCTTCCCGGCCCAGATCATGCCGGGTCAAGCCTTCTTTGCGCAGGTCCGCCTCCACCTTGATTTGGGTGGCGATGCCCGCATGGTCTGTCCCCGGAATCCAGGAAGTCACGTATCCCTGCATCCGCCGCCAGCGGACCAAGATGTCCTGCAAGGTGTTGTTGAGGGCGTGGCCCATATGCAGCTCCCCGGTCACATTAGGCGGCGGTATGACCACGGTGAAGACTTCGCCGGGAGCTGAGACGTCCCCGTGGAAAAAGCCCCCCTTCTCCCAAAAGGCATAGATATTTCCTTCCACCTCGTGGGGATCGTAGACTGATGGCAACTGCCGCAGTGCTTCTTTGCCCATATTCACGCCTCCCTAATGTTCCCCCGGATAGTAAAAAACCTCTCGCCACAAGGACGAAAGGCTGCTTCCGCGGTACCACCTTGGTTCCCGGCTAACGCCGGGCTCTCGTAAGCTGTAACGGGCATCCCGTTCGGACCTACTGTCTTTCAGCCCGAAAGCTCCAGGGCGACCTGCAGTCCCACCTTCTCCCAGGGGTCTTCCAGCCTAGGACCCCCTCTCTGCCGGGCAGTAGAGCCTGCTCCTCCCCTTCAACGCCTTTTTGGATATTATACCAGCCTTAAGCCCTTTAGGGAAGGGGTAGGAATAGCCTTTCCGAGAATTAGTCTGGCTATGAACAAAGGTGCGAAGAACTCGTCATGCCAGCCTGAATAGCTAAGTCGAGACGGCACGGCTAGATCACCTGAGCTTGCGGGAGAGCGTTGAAAGGATAAGTTGTTATCTTGTAGACCTAAACCGAAGACGGTTTCCTTGAAAAGACCCCGCCCCTTCTTGGGCGAGGTCTTTCTTTAACCTTCCAAAGACTATTTGAGAGCATGGATTTGTCACCAGACTGGGCGCCTAAGCCCCTTTTTGATCGGCTTTCACCTGTAGTCGGCCATCACCCAACTTGAGTGGTCAAGAAGATGGGCAAGGTCATGTGTTCAATCTGCTCCAAGAGTTCCTCTAGTTCATCCATGTGCTGGTCTTCGTCCTTGAGGATTTCAACCAGCATATCCTTCGTTGCGTTGTCACCTACTTCAGCAGCAAGGGCTATAGCGTCGTTGTAAGCCTTAATGGCCCTTTCCTCCGCCTGGCGGTCAAACTCCAACTGCTTAGGAACGTCGTCGCCGATTTGAATGCTGGTGAGTTTAGTGACGATCGGTTTGCCGCCGAGAAATAGAATCCGGCCGATGAGCTCTTCGGCGTGCCGCATCTCCGTGATGGCCCGCTTCTCAAAGCTTTCATGCAACTTGCCATAACCCCAGTCCTCACACATTTCTGCGTGGAC
>ERZ773359.1205-NODE-1205-length-36488-cov-10.681278_pt1 | contig 36488 bp, 33 predicted proteins | sample MGYA00374955_ERZ773359 | MGnify/ENA primary metagenome ERZ773359 (study PRJEB29098, sample SAMN04486028) | biogas fermenter metagenome | study: EMG produced TPA metagenomics assembly of the Biogas fermentation microbial communities from Germany - Plant 4 DNA1...
ATTTTTCTTGAAGATAATCTCCATAGGGATCCGCGGATCTCAACGCCACTGGCGCGTAAGCGTCAAATCAACACGAGAGAGCCTCCGCCAAGCCAAGGCGAGGCTCTCTCATATTCATTTGATGCTTGCTCCGCGAAAGCGACCCACCCATGGGTCGGTTCGAACAGCCACGGCCATCCAGCATATCGGCTCCCGGAATGTCTTCCGCACAGGCGCTACTTGATCATGCCCTCAACCAGCGCATAGATGTCCGTAAGGGAGTCGAACCCGGCAGGCATCGCGCCCGCCCCAGCCACCTGCTCCGGCGCCTTCGGCCCGAACACGATGGCCGGCACCAGCAAGTCGGTGTCCAGCAATGTGCCGTGGCTGCCTTTGGTGTAGTCCATCAGCACTTCCGACTCAATGAACATGAAGCCTTCCCTAGATATGGCGATCAGTGGCGGCACCCGCGAGTGCCTGATGCGAAGCTCCGCCCGGCGCTCCACGTCGTCGGCCTCGATCACCTCGTCTACTCCAGGGTGCTCCCGGAGCGAGTCCGCCAGCAAGCCGCACGTGTCCTCGTCCGACCATATGAAGACGCAACCACCGTCGAGCGTCAGAGCCACATCGCCGCCGGTGGCCTCCACGGCCGCGTCCACCATGTCTCCCAGGGTTACGCCCTTGTCCACGTAGGTCATGCCATGGTCGGCCGTGATCACCATGCACCAGTTGCCGGGCCTCGTGGCCTCCAGCACCTGGGCCACGCGCTCCAGGCCCTCGCTGACGCTCTCCATGGCGCGCATCGTCTCCGCCGCAGGCACTGGCCCATAGCGATGGCCGCACTTGTCGGGGCTGCCCAGGTTCACTCCTATCACTGAAGACTGGACCTCAGTCTCCAAGTACACGCGGAGCGCGTCGAGCAGCCACAGATCCAGACGGACGTGCCACCCTGCATAATCGTCGTACTGTTCGAACAGCGGTGGCGGGTCACCCACCTTCTCCGCCACGTAGTCAGGATACTCGTCGGAGTAGATGAGTACATCAACGCCGTCTGCCAGCCTTCGTAGCACCGTCGCCTTGGCCGACACCATCACGGTGCGCATCCCCAGCGATTTGCCCAGGTGGAACAGCGTGGGCCTCTCGAAGAACTCGGGCGAATCGTAGCTCCACACGGAGCCATCATCTCCAAGATAGCCCTTGCCAGTGATGCCGTTCTCCTCAGGATACGTGCCGGTGAATATGGCTGCGTGCCCCGCTGCCGTGGACGACGGGAACACCGCCCTGACGCTACCGGAAAACCCGTTGCCGACCTCGCCCTCCCATAGCCTCCTAAGGAAAGCTTCCTCCGGAAGCTGCTCGATGGCGTAGGCGGGGCACCCGTCCAACACCACCACGGCGACCGTCGGCGGCGCAAGCTGCGCCTGCATCCCGGCGATCGCCATCTCCGCAGCCGTAGCCGCAGCAGCCCCAGCCGCCAAGCCCGAAGCGGCGCCGGGGATCGGCGCCGCCAGGCTCAACGTAAGGAGCAGCGCGGCTGCAAGCGAAAACGCCCAACCGCGCCGCATCGTCACTGCACCTTCACTTCAAGCTCTACGACGAACCAGTTCCAGTCGTCCTTGGGATGGACTTTCTCGACATCAGGATGCGTTGTGTACGGGAACACCAGCTTAACCGGACCGCCGACGCCGCTGCCTATGGCCTTTCCGCCGTCCTTCGTGGCCAGCATGATGGGATACTCCTTGAGAGTGTCAACCGCGACGGTCACCTTCTTGCCGTCCTTGGCGATGACCACTACCTCCACAGCCGCCTCGTCGGCCTCGGCGTACTTCAGGATCTCGGACAGCAGCACGCCTGTGTACTTCTTGTTCCCAAGCCAGGGATCCTTGCCGCTATAGTCCACCAGGCCGATGCCCTCGAGCATCTCCAGGTCGAGCTCAAGGCCCTTGTCGGAGTTGGTGTTGGCGATAGCCCCAGTCACAGTCACGACCACTTTGCCTGTGGGTGCAGGCGCCGCCATGCACGCCGACCCCACCATCACCAGAATCGCGCACATCACCAGTGCTGTAATGACCTTACGCATTAGATTACACCCTCCTTGAAGTGGTTTGAGTGGTTACGCTATCCGTCAGTGCCAAGCGTCCCTGTCCCTTGCCCAACTTCACCCCCTCGGACGCTTGAAATGGCGATCCCAAGCCGCGCGAGCGCCAAGGCTCCCGCCGCAGCGATAGCCCCTGCCACCACGAATGGCCTCGCCGGGCTTCCTGCGTACAGGAACCCGCCTAAGTACGGGCCAACCACCGACACACCAGCCATCGCCAGGCTCAGCAGGGCAAACGCCTTTCCTCCAGCCTTGGGGCCAAGGATCTCTCCAACCCCTGCATAGATCACTCCCTGCCCGGCCATGAATCCGCCCAGCAGGAACATGCACGCCAGCCGCAGCGCGGCAGACGGCACGTACACATAACACAGCATCGCGCCTATGAACACGAACATGTTGCCGGCCACCGCCACGATGGAGCCCCTGGCGTCCGCCACCTTACCCACCGCGGCCGTTATCACCACCTGCCCAAGCGACATCAGTGTGCCTAACACTCCCACCGCGGCGGCATCGCCCTGCCATACATCGGCGAGGAACTGAGCGAACAACGGCTGCACCATGTAGAAGGCGAACGCGCACACGGAGTAAACGGCAACGAACCTCACAAACTTCGAATGCCGAAGAAGCTCCATGTATCCCTCGACGGCGCCCGCAGGCGCCGCAGAATCCTTCGTGATCGCGCCGCCGTCCACCTGCCCTTCAGCTGGCAGAAAGTACATAATTGCCGCGGCTGCCAGAAACAGCGCAAACGACATGAGGAACACCGGGTTCGCGCTCCAGCGCCCGGCTATCCACCCGCCCAGCATGGGGCCGGCCACCATGCCGCCGGCAAACGCCGCATTGACGATGCCGAAGGTGCTACCTGATCTGCCCACCCCGGCGGCGGACGCCACATACGCGTTGAGAGCGGGGTAACCGGCCTGCGCGCCGAAGTAGAGCGCCATGCCGACCGCAGCCAGACGGTGGTCCCTGGCCAGGTAGTAAAGCAGCGCGGACGGCGCGCCAGCCAGCCACGAGATGCGGATAACCCTCCTCCTCTCGAACCTATCGGCAAGCCACCCTCCCGGCAAAGCCGACAGCGCCATGGCGGCCATACCCGCGGAGAACACCAGACCCACCTGCTCCGGCGTACAGCCAATGCTCCGCAGGTGCACCGGAAGCATGAAGGAATGAAGGCCATAGCCCAACCCCCATAGCAGCATTCCCGCGGCTATCAGCTTCACGCCCATGCAGCAGCCTCCCCGCTGTGCCTCTCCGGCTCGCTGCCGTCCCCTGGCCCGCCCGCCCGGCCTGAACTCAAAGCCCCCAAGGCGCGTTCCGCCTCACAAAACCCCTGGTACGCAGCGAGGTAGCTGCCGGCCGCCTGGGGGCTGGGCTCGAACCACGACTCCGCGCGCACCATGGCGTCGACGCCCTCCCGCGCGCTTTCGAACACGCCAGCCGCCATCCCAGCCAGTATCGCAGCGCCGGCCAGAGCTCCTTCCCGTATGGCCATCCTCACCACCGGCGCGCCCAGCACGTCGGCTTTCATCTGCAGCCACACGTCGTGCCTTGCCCCCGACCCTACAGCCCTGAACTCGCGCACCTCGAGCCCCCGCCGCTGTATGCACTCCTTCATGCTGAACGCCGTGCCCTCCAGCACTGCCCTGAGCATCTGCCATCGGCTGTGGCCAGGCCGAAGGCCCACGAACGCCCCTGCCGCGCCAGGCCCCTGCCACTCGCTACGCGCTCCTGTCATGTGCGGGATGAAGACCACTCCCCCGGCCCCGGGCCGCGTGCGGAACACCGCGTCTTCCAGCAACCCAGTCCAGTCTGCGTCGATACCCCCCGCTTCCGGCGCCAGTACCGACAGCGCCCATGCAAGCGACCCTCCGCTGTACGTCACCGGCTCCACCCGGAGCCGCAACCCTGGCGCCACGTGCTGCACCGCCCAAGGGTCCGCCTGGCTTCCCAGCGCCGATATGCACGTGGACGTTCCCGTCGAGTCGCACGCAATCCCCGGCTCTATCACCCCGGCTCCCAGCGCCTCCACGAAGGCGTCGATCCCGCCCGCCGCCACCGGCGCCCCCTCGGGCAAGCCGGTGACGTGGGCAGCCCGCCTCGTAACGCCGCCCACAGCCTCCCAGGGCTCAACTTGTTTAGGCTCTATCCTGGAGACTGAAGCTTCGCCGGCGCCGCACGAGGCGGTCGAAGTGTCCACACAAAGCGCTCCGGTGAGCCTCAACGCGACGTAGTCTTTGGGCTGCAGCAGACAGGCCGCCTCTGGCACCCGACCACGCAGCCATCCGGCGGTAGCCTCGAAGCTGGGCCCGGTGCTCCCAGCCCACGGCCGCCGGTCCATCCAGGTCACCACGGAGCTCAGCGGCCTTCCTGATGCGCCCACCGCCACCAGCGACGGACCGTGGCCGGACAGTCCAACCCCGCGTACCCCGGCCCGCTCCAGCCCTGAAAGGACTTCCCGAAGGCATTCCACCACGGCCCGCCATAACAGCTCAGGGTCCTGGTCGCCGTGGGAATCGGTGCCCACGAACCTTCTGGCCGTTCGGTAGGTGGCGGCGCTCCACGAGCACGCTTTCACCGCCGAGGTGCCCAGGTCTATGCCCACCAGGACTGGCTCAGGCATCGGGGTTCACCGCTATGACCGCCTTGCGCACCTTCCCCGCGGCAGCCGCCTCAAGGGCCTCTCGGGCGTCGTCAAGGCTGAACACGTGCGTGATGAAGTTCTCCACGTCCACCCGTCCCGATGACAGAAGGGCGAGGGCCGTCTTGAACTGGTCCGGACTGAACCCGAAGCTTCCTGTGAGCACCACTTCGTCGTAGTGCACGCGCCCGGCGTCAACCTCCAGCAGCGTGCCGGACTTCAGCCCGCCAAACACGTTGACGCTACTCCCCTTCCCCGCCACCGTCAGGCCTTGGCTGACGGCCTCGGCTGAGCCCACGCACACGAAAACCTGATCAGGTCCGGCCTTGCCGACGACACCGGAAACGCAGGCGGCCAGGTCGCAGCCGGCCGGATCCGCCACCACCGCCCCCCTGCGTTTCGCCTCTTCGCGCCTTTCAGCGTCGGGCTCGCTCACCAGCACCTTCGCGGCGCCCGCCGCTTTGCAGGCCTCCAGCATGAGAAGGCCCATCGGACCAGCTCCCAGTATGAGCACGGTGTCACCCAGGCGCACTGGGGTGTCGGTGACCGCGTTGATGCAGCACGCGAGGGGCTCCGAAAGGCACCCCAGCTCTGCTGGCATACCCTCAGGCAGGGCAACAGTGCCCTTCAGCAGCACCCCGGCGGGGATCCGCACGTACTCGGCGAAGCCCCCCTCGATCCAGTCCTTGCACTCGCACAGCTCGTGCCGGCCCCGCCTGCACATGGCGCAGGAGTAGCACGGCACGTAGGGCGCCACGGCCACCACGTCTCCCTCGCGCACAGCGACGCCTGGCGCGGGACTGTCTAGCCGGACTATGCGCCCCACCACCTCGTGCCCCAGTATGCAGGGCGGGGAGAACATGTGATGGCCCCGCACGAAGGTCTTCACGTCGGTGCCGCACACGCCGCAGTACATCACCTCAAGGAGAGCCTCGCCTGGGCCGACGCGTGGCACTGCGACCTTGCGCACCTCAAGCTGGCCAGGGCCTAGGTAGACCGCGGCCTTCATTCAGCCCACACCTCCGGCGAACCGTGCACGATGCTGGCCAGCTGCCGCACTTTGGCCACCGGATCTGGAGACTGGAACACGTTCCTGCCGAAGGCGATCCCTGCGGCGCCGCACTGCATGGCCTGGCGGACGACCACCTCAGGCTCCGCCACCTTCGGGCCGCCAGCCACCACTATGGGCACCCGGCACGACCGCACGATCCTGTCGAAACCGGTCTCCGAGTAGTAAGTCTTGATTATGTCAGCGCCCAGCTCGTATCCGACCCTGGCGCAGACGGCGATATGGTCTTCAGTGAAAGAATTATTGAAATCCGCCGGCAGCACTTCGGCCAGAACGGGTAGGCCAAGGGCGTGGGCGTCGGAGATCACCTGCCCCATGGTGCTGAACATCTCCTGTTCCTCGGGGGCGCCGACGAACACCATGACGCATATGGCGTCGGCGCCAAGGGCGCAGGCCTCCTCCACCGTGCAGGTGAGCACGTGGTAGGCGCCGTTGGAGTTGAACCTGGTGGCGCCGCCGGTGATGCGAACGATCAGCGCGGCCCGGCCTGCGTAGGTCTTCCACTCGCTCCTGGCCAGCCCGGGGTTGACCAGGATGGCATCGGCGCCTCCTTCAACGACGTTCCTCACCGCCTGAGCCGGATCGTCGAGGCCTGGCACGGGTCCGACGAAGCCTCCGTAGTCGAGGGGGCAGACCACGCTCCTGCCGTCCGGAAATATCCTTCGAAGCCTGACGTCAATTCCTGTCATGCGCGTTTCTCCTCTCTATGACTGCCAGCAGCTGCTCTGCAAGCCTTCTGAAATCGATGTCGTTCACGCTCTCGACGGTGCTCACCCAATCGCCGGGGAAGGCGTCGATCCCCTGGTAAGCGCCGGCTATGCCGCCGACTATGGCGGCCAGGGTGTCGGCGTCGCCGCCCATGTTCACGGCCGCCTCCACGCAGCGCCTACAGTCGCCGCGGTAGAGCTTGACGATGCCTATGGCTGTGGGCACCAGCTCCGTAGGGTTCATGCCGACGCCGCACACTGAATAGAGCTCCTCCTCTGCCTGGGCCGGGTCGCGCGCCTCGTCCACGATGCGAAGCGCCAGCCTTGTCCTGGCGGCCACGGACGCGCCGGCCCACTTGATCCCTCTCTCCTCACCGCGCTCGGCGCCCCAGAGGGCCGCGCTCACGATCTCGTCGATGGGGTCGGGCTGGCCGGATCGAAGCGCGGCATGGTCTGCGACGGCCGCCGCAGCCACGGCGCAGGCCACGGCGCAGGCGCCGCCTATGGCGATGCTGACGCCGTGGGTGGGTAGACACGACAGGTAGCACTCCTCGACGGCGCGCTCGAGCTGCCCTGCGTTCACAAGGCCTATGGGGGCCACCCGCATCGCGGCCCCAACGGTGTCTCCGCGACAGCCGGTGAGACGCGGATCGTCGCCGGCGGCGATGCGCTCCAGCGCTCGACGGCTACTGGGGCCGAGGACGGACGAGTTGAAGGCATCGGTTTCGCGGGCCCACTTCATGTATGCCTGTGCCGCGATCTCCGGCGTGATCGTCCCGTGCTGGATCAGGGCGAAAGCCAGTGCCAGGGTCTGTTCGGTGTCGTCGGTGACCTGTCCTCGTGTTCTTGTGCCGGCGTGGATGTGGCCTTCGGCTGGCTCGACGAACCGGTCTAGCCTACCGTAGCGCCCGGCAATCTGCTGCCTTGTGAGGAACTCGCAGGGCATTCCCATGGCGTCGCCTATGGCCACGCCAGCAAGGCTTCCCATCACTCGCTCGAGGCGGGGCGCGCGCTGAGCGCGTTCCCTGGTCATTCGTCAGCCTCCCCCCGTGCCTGCAGGAAAGCCTCAAGCTGCCTTAGGGTTGGCATGGCCTCCCTGGCTCCGACCTTGCCGATGGCCAGGGCGGCGCAGGCGTTCCCGCGCACGAGGCACCGGGGAGGGGGGAGACCCATGAGGAGGCCCGACAGAAACCCCGCGGCGAAGGCGTCGCCGGCGCCGGTGGTGTCAAGCACCTGCACGTCGAAGCGCTTGGCGTAGACTGCGCCGGGTGCGGGCGTGGCGTTCTCCTCCGGACCGATCCCTGAGCCTGCAATGCGAAGGTTGCCTGAGTACAGGGCCGAGCCCAGCTCCCCTAGCGTAGCCACCACGTGTTTGGCGCCGGCTGCCAGGATGGCTCGGGCGGCCGTCGCCGCCGCGGTGCGAGGGCATTCGGCGCAGTCAGGGCCGCTCTGGCCTGAGAGAGCTTGGGCGGCTGCCTCAAGCTCGTGGCGCGACAGCAGCACGTAGTCGGCGGCTCCCATGAGGCGACGGAGCTCGTCTGGTTCGATCCATGACAGGCCGCCGCCGGGGCCGAATACGATAGTGGCGCCGAGCGACCGTGCCATCTTGATGGCGTGGGCGGCCACGCTGGGGAACGCCTCGCCAACGTAAAGCATCGCGGCGCCGCACAGCATATCGGGGACGAACTCCTCCGGCCTCTCCAGGAGGGCGGTGCCGCCCAGGGAGATGATGGTGCGGCTGCCTGCGGCGTCGACGGCGATGATGGTCTGGGCGGTACGGCCGCCGGAATCCGCCACGAGGTGGCGCGCGTCGACGCCGTCGCGCAGGAAGGCGTCGCTCAGGAGCCTACCGTTGTCGTCGTCGCCCACCTTCCCCACGAACCGACACGGGTGGCCGAGGCGGGCAAGGCCAGTCGCGATGTTGGCGGTGGAGCCTCCGGGCAGAGCCTGGGGCGGGGCTTCCGCGAACACCATCTCGTCAGGCGCCGGAAGGTGCGGCACCTTTATCACCAGGTCGACGGCGCACGCTCCGAGGCAGACCACCGAGCCGTTGGAGCCGGCGCCACCCGTGCCGGTTCCGGTGCTCGTTCGTTCGGTGCGGTTACGACGTGTGTTCACCTAGATAGCCCCCAGTCTTGAAGTGACCATCAACACGATGCACGCGATGGCCACCCCCAGCGAGGCGATGAGGACGGCCCAGTCTCCAGTGGACATGGTGTAAGGCCTGATGAACGTGAACCTCTTGCTGTGGCCGAAGGCCCTCGCCTCCATGGCCAGCGCCATGGTGTCGGCCATGGTGAGGGAGTTGGCGAAGAGCGGAAGCACGATGGCGGAGGTTTTCTTGACCCTCTGCGGGAATGTGCCCTGCTCGAAGTCGACGCCGCGGGAGCGGTGAGCGTCCATCAGGGTGCGCATCTGCACTTGCACCACTGGGACGAATTTCCAGGCGGTGGAGAGGACGAACCCCACCTGGTACGGGATGAACGGGATCCTGGCTATCACCTGAACCATCTCAGACGGGGACGTGGCGTACCCGAAGATGGCGACGGCCAGGAGCACGATGAAGATCTTCAGCGACATCGCGATGCCGTAGACGAAGCCGCCGACGCGCACGGGGATGAGCGGGTTCACGCCGGGCACCCATCCGGGAACCAGGTGGAAAAGGACCCTTTCGGGGTCGCGCAGGGTGACGGAGTTCACCGAGTACGTGGCGCCCTGGATGAGGCAGATGATGGCCGCCACCACCAGCATGAAGGAGGCCACGCCTTTGAGCTTGGCCCATGGGGTCTTGGCGACGAGGCCGAAGGCGACGACGGAGAGGCCCAGGGCTGCGAGGTACAGTGGATGGGTCCAGGCCACGCTCACCAGTATCACGCAGACCATCCAGACCAGCTTGACCCTGGGGTCGAGCCTGTGCACGAAAGTGGGCTTGCTCTCATACTCAACGATCAACTCTGATCCACCTCTGCATGGCTTGATGTGCGCTGGTACAGCCTGGCGGCTGCGGCGGCGGGCGTCAGGAGCACTTCGCCCCACAGCGCGTCGGTGATCTCGGCAATGGCGGGCCGGCGCAGGCAGGCCACGGCCATGAGCTCCGGCTGCGAGAACACCTGCTGGGGGGTGCCGTCGCCCACGACTTTGCCGTTGGCCATGACCACCACCCGCCTAGCGTACAGGCTCACGATGTTCATGTCGTGGGTGATGATGATGATGGTCTTACCCTGCTGGCGCCAGAGCCGCTCGAGGTAGTCGAGGATCTGGCGCGACTCCAGCCAGTCAAGGCCGGTGGTGGGCTCGTCCACGATGAGCACTTCGGGGTCCATGGCTACCACGGCGGCCAGGGCCAGACGCTGACGTTCGCCCTTGCTGAGGTACTTCGGCCAGACGTCGCTGTACTTGGCCAGGCCGATGTCGGAAAGTAGCGCTTCGACCCGGGCTGAGATGATCTTCGGGGCAACGCCGAGGTTCGCCGGGCCGAAGCCCAGCTCCTCTGCGACGGTGGTGCAGAAAAGTTGCTCGTCGGGGTTCTGGAACACGTACCCCACGTGGGCACACAGCTCGGTGGTGGGAACGCCCTCCGTGGGGCGGCCCAGCACCCTTATCTCGCCGCTGGTGGGGCGCAGCAGACCGTTCAGGTGGCGAGTGAGGGTGGTCTTGCCGGCGCCGTTCTGGCCGACGATGGCGACAAACTCTCCGCGGCGGATCGTCAGGTAGACGCCGTCGAGAGCCTTGGCGCCTGATGGGTACTGGAAGTGCAGGTCCTTGACTTCGATGACGGGCTCACCGACGGCGGGGTCGGGCAGGGGGTCGGGGTCGGAGGCAGAGCGCGCGGGCTCGATGCCAGCTTCGGAAACCGCACCGACCGGCTGGCCGGCGACGGGGTCTCGCGGCGGCGCAGCCATCGACCAGGTGCCGGTCTCGATGGTTTGGATCACGTCTTCAGTGGAAAAGGGAACACTGCTGGCGCCTATGAGCTGGCCGAACTCGACCACGTGCGGCACCCGCACCCCGGCCTTGCGGAGCTTTTCAGGCTCGGAAAACACTTCGGCCGGCGTGCCGGAGAGCGCGAAGGAGCCGGCGCTCATCACGAACACCCTGTCGGCGAGGCTGATTATGTCGTCCACTTCCTGCTCGATGAGGATCACTGTGACACCGAGCTCCTCCTTGAGCGCGCGCACGATGGAGAATACCTTGGCTTTGCCCTCGGGGTCGAGCATGGAGGTGGGCTCGTCCAGCACCATGATCTTGGGCAGCATGGCGTACACGCCGGCGATGGCGGTGGCCTGCTTCTGGCCGCCCGAGAGGCGATGCGGGGCGCGCTTTTCCAGGCCCGTAAGGCGCATGTCGTTGATGCAACGGGTGACGCGCCTCATGATCTCCTCGTAGCTCAGGCCCAGGTTGGCCGGGCCGAAAGCTACATCCTCCTCAACGGTCATGCCGAAAAGCTGGGTATCGGGGTCGCCGAACACCAGCCCCACCCTTGACGCCATGTGCGCGGTGCCGGCCTCGCGCGGGTGGAGGCCGTCGACGGTGACGTCGCCGGCAAGCTCGCCCTCGACGAAACACGGCACCGTTCCGTTCATTATGCACGCCAGCGTGCTCTTGCCGGAGCCGGTGGGGCCAAGCACGGCCACGCACTCGCCCTCCAGCACCGACATGCTGATGCCGTTCAACGCCTTGCGCTTCGAGCCCTTGTAGGTGAAAGACACATCTTTCAGCGAGATGATCTCTGTGGCCAACTGGAACACCTCTTGCCGTTGCGTTCTGACGGTTGGGTTCTGACGCTTGCGTTCTACTGGTCCTGATCCATCCAGTCGGGGCGCTTCCTCACCTGCGCGGCCTTGAGCGCGGCGGCCACCGTGAGGCCCACGGCGGCGTTAACTGCCGAGCCAATCAGCTGCGATGGAAGGATCGCGATCATCAGAGCGGGGCCGATCATAAGAGCCCACGGGCCAAGGCATGTGATGGTGTTCGCAATCGTTCCCACGACGATCGCAGGCACGATGCCGACCTTCTTTTGGACGAACACCGCCAGCGTTACGGTGAAGGCCATTGCGGCGAGGTAGATCGGGAGCATCGGAAGCCAGCTGGCGAACCCGCCCAGGGCGTTGGCAATGAAGCACCCGATGGCGGCTACGGTGGCACCCACCGGCCAGCCGAAGTAGGCGGCGGCGAAGTAGCCTGCCGCTGCGTCCAGCGCGATGGTGGCGGCGGGCCCGGGCACCTTGATCATGGCTCCGGCGCCTGCCACCGCGGCAAGGATGGTTATCCTGGCGATGGTGCGCGTGTTCCATTCGACCTTATGCTCGTTGGGGTACTGCCGCGTTAGAACCTTTCCGATGAGCCACATCAGCACTAAGTAGCCGATGGCCAGCGCGTAGCACACGCTGAGTCCGAGAGCACCCTGTCCTAGCGGCATGTTCATACCTCCTCAGCGCTTAGTGACAGAACAGCACGCGCGGTGATGTCGTCGATCACGAGGACGTCGACGATGCCGGTGCGCAGTGCACCCAGCACGGCCCTGGCCTTGTTGGCGCCGCCCGCGACGGCTACAACGCATTCCACGTCGCGCAGCTGTTCGAAGGTGATGCCTATGAGCGTTCCAGATATGGGGGTGACCACGTAGTTGCCGCGGATGTCGAAGAAGTTCATGCACATGTCGCCCACGACGCCGGCTTCGGCGAGGGCTTTGAGCTCGTCGGCGGTGAACCCGCCCTCCGCAAGCAGCGTCGACGGCGGCACGAGGCAGCCGATGCCCACTACGGCCATGTCCAGTGCGTCCCAGGCCTGGACGATGCGGCGGATGGCGGAATCGCCCATGAGCACCTGTTTGGCCTCTGGAGTGTCAACCACCGACGGCGCGTGCAGCAGTATGGTGGAGCCGCCCAACGCCTCAGCAATACGCGACGCGATGTCGTTGACCTGTAGGTCGCGGCTGGCCTGCCCAAGGCCTCCCAAGAGCGGCACGGCACAGACCTGACGCGCGTCAGGCCTGCGCGCCTCCAGGGCGTTAGCAAGCTCACGCAGGGTGGCGCCCCACGACACCCCCAGGGTGGCGCCGTCGGCGAGGCGGCCGAGGTGGCGGGCAAGGGTATCGGCTCCGGCCATCCCCAGGTTCTGCGTGAGCATCCTCATCGGCACCGCCTCGCCGCCCACGATCACGCAGTCGGACAGGCCGAAGGTTGCCATCATCTCGTGGCGCAGCGCGTCGAAGCTGCCCGCCGGCGGCACCAGCTTGATGACGACTATGCCTTCGTCCCGGGCCTTCTTGATGGCCCTCGACACCTGGCTGCGGGAGATGCCCAGGCTCTGTGCGATCTCCTCCTGGGTGCGGCCGAGCTCGTAGTAGTGCCGGCTAACCTCGTATAGCAGCTGCGGGTCGAAAGACATCCTGCGAAGCCTCCAGTCAGATGCCAGGGGTTGCGGTGCAGGGCGGGTGGCGCTGGTTGCGCGGCGTGGCGCGTCGTGACGCGTCGTGACGCGGCCTGCACTTTTGTGCGGCACATTTGTGCCGTCGCTCAAGCATATTCCACACCGGGAGCGATTGTCCTTCCGATCGGCAGCGTTTTTCTGCGCCTGAAATCCGCAACCGCCACCGAACGGGCTCTAGCACCGGCGGGGGCTCTCTCGTGTTCATACTTTCATCCCTTCATACCCTGGGTGCAGGTTTGAGGGGCTACGGCAGGGCGAAGCTAGGGCGCGCGGCGCGGATGGGGGGCGCGGGTGCGGAGGCGCCGGGACGTTGGCGGGCACTTGAGTCGGCGAATGGTTGGGCGACATGGACTTTGGGAAGGCGAATCCACGGAGCTGGGGAGTTCGCGGCGGCAAATCCACGGATCAGAGGATTCCGCCCTCCGAAATCCCCAAAGTAGAGGATTTGCCCCTGCTGCCGTCACCAGCGTCAACCATGAGGTTAGGCGCGCCTATATGAACACGCCTGCGTATGATCTCTAGCTGCGTATTTGCTGGACCGCGATGGCCTGAAGTCTAGAGGCAGTTGCAGCTTCCACACCGCCACTACTGAAATCCACGGATCAGAGGATGTGCCAACCGAACGCCTACAGCCTGAGAAATAGCCCCCTCCACACCGCGAGCGCCAAGTCAACACGAGAGAGCCCCCGCCAAGCCAGGGCGGAGGCTCTCTCGTGTTGATCTGACACTTCCCGCGAAAGCGACCCATCCCTGGGTCGGTGTGGACAGCAGCCCCGCGAGAGCCTGTTTACAAGGTCAAGTACGGGATCGTCTGCGGTCCTTCCGGCAGCACGCACACACGCACCCGCCGCCCCTCCGGCAGGCTCTGCGCAGTCTTCCGGATGAGCTCCTCAACCAGCGCGCCGATATCGCGGCACGGGATTAGCATGGCCGCCCTGATCTCTTCGTCGCTGAGGCACTCCGAGTACAGGTACACATCCGCTTTCAGCTGCACCCTGGCCTGCACCTGCACCTGCCACTGGTCGGGTATGACCTCCGGCGCCCCCGCAATCAGGTCCATGGCGCCACCTGGAGTGACGCTGCGCTCCAGCAGGCCGTGGTAGTGGCTTCCTGACGGGATGCCGTCTATACACTGGGCCGCCGCAACGATAGCACCGCCCGGCCGCACCACCTCGGCCGCCGCGCTCATGCCCTTGACCGCCTGGTAGAGGTTGCGGTCAAGCGGGTAGCCGCTGTTAGTGGTGATGACAATGTCGAAGGGTTCGCCCACCGCCTGCATGGCCACTTCGCGCACGTACTCAATGCCCTGCTCGTGCGCGGCATCCAGGTCGCCGGCGAACACCGCCGTGATCTCCTTGTTGCGGTTCAGCGTCACGTTCAGGCTGAAATGAGGCCTCGCCATGGCAGCGGCCTCGCGTACCAGGTCGTGCACGGGGTTCCCCTTCGTCACGCCCCACGTCGCCTTCGGCGAATCGATCACCGGGAAGGAGTGAGCTTCCATCACGTTCTCCAGGCTCGCGATACCGGGAAGCACCAGCTTGGGGCCGCCGCTGAAACCTGCGAAGAAGTGGGGCTCGATGAAGCCGGTGGTGATCCTAAGGTCCGCCTCGACGTAGTCGGCGTTCAGCCACAGCTCGCTGCCGGTGCTGAGCCTGCCGACGCATATCATAGTGTCCCGGCCCCTGCAGTCATGCTGCACGATGCGGTAGTTGTCCACCACCTCTTCGCCCAGCATCTCCACGAGCTCCTCCCGTGGAGACGGCCGGTGCGTCCCCAACGCGTTCACGATGGCGATCTGCTCCCGCGTCACGCCCGCCCTCTCCAGCTCCCCCAGCACCACCGGGAGAATCCTCCAGTTCGGCACGGGCCTGGTGGCATCGCACACCACGACCGCCACCTTCTGCTCCGGCCCAAGCTTCGCCGCCATCTCGGCCAGAGGCTCGCAGCCGATGGGCTTCCGCAGGCTCTCAAGGAGCGCAGCGGCCTCGTCCTCGACGCCGGGCACGAACTTGGGCTCGATCACGGTGACTTCCGCGTCCAGCGTGTCCGGCAATTCAACAATAAGTCCAGTCTTCCCGTAGGAAAGCTCAATCTTCATCCGATATCAGCACCTCGCTCGTCGTTGGGGGCATGATGCACGGCCCGTGGTGGGCCACACGACCTGCAGCGATCCGCGGCGCCCGAACGGTGACCCTCGTCGCCCGCCGCCCCTCCCTGCCAAGCACCTACGCAGGCCTCACCACCTTGCCGGGGTTCAGGATGAAGTTAGGGTCGAGGGTGGCCTTGATGCTCCTGGTCACGCGCAGCGCCACCGGGTCATAGAACTGCTCGAAGTGGTCCAGGCGCTTCGCACCGATGCCGTGCTCGCCGGAGAGATTGCCCCCGCGCCTGTAGGTCGCGTCATAGACCTCAGCCAGTACCTGCTCCTTGCAGCGCTCCCACGCCTCGTCGGCCATGTCCTTCTTCAGGAGGGTGGCGTGGATGTTGCCGTCGCCAGCATGTCCGAAGCAGGGTATCATGACGCCGTAGCGCTCAGCGATCTCCGATATCTCGGCGATGAGCCCCGGTATCTCTGACGGCGGCACCGTTATGTCCTCCATACAGTACACCGGGCTCACCAGACGCAACGCCTCAGCCACGCACTTGCGCGCCTGCCAGATCCTGCGGGACGTGGCGATGTTGTCGGCCACGTAAACCTCCAGCGCGCCATTGTCCTGCAGCAGCTTGCCGACGGCCTCGTACTCCGCCTCCACCTGCTCCTGGGTGTTGGCTTCAATCTCGATTATAATATAGGCCCCTGCATCTCCGTGCGGCAGCGACGCGTTGAGGTACTCCGCAGCCGCCTGGATCGACAGGCTGTCCATGAACTCTATCGACGTAGGCACAACACCGCTGCCCGTCATTATCTTCGGCACCACGTCGATGGCGTCCTGCATCCGCGAAAAAGGCGCCAACAGGCTTACGCTGAACTTCGGCAGAGGCAGGAGCTTCAGCCAGATCTTCGTTATCACGCCCAGCGTGCCCTCTGACCCCACGAACAGCTTTACCAGGTCGTACCCTGACACGTCCTTAACGCACTTGCCACCCACCGTCATGATCTCGCCGTCCGGCAGCACTACCTCGAGGCCGTGCACGTACCGGCTGGTCGTTCCGTACTTGATGGCCTTGTTGCCCCCGGCGTTCTCCGCCACGTTGCCGCCGATCTGCGAGCTTTCAGCCGAACACGGGTCGCCGGCATACAGCAGCCCAACCTCCCTGGCGCGGCGCTGTACCTCGCCGGTGGTCACCGCAGGCTCCACCACCATGAAGAGGTTCTGGGTGTCGATCTCCAGCACGCGGTTCATGCGCTCCATCGACATGACGATCCCGCCGTACATCGGCACGCACCCGGCCGACAGGCCAGTCCCCGACCCGCGCGGCGTGACGGGCACCATCTCCCTGTTGGCGAGCTTCAGTATCTCCGACACCTGCCGCGCGTCGGACGGCTTCATCACCACCTCCGGCATGCGGAAGTAATGGGCCTCACTCGTCTCGTCGTGGGCGTATACTTCCATCTTCTCATGGTCAGTCACGACCCCGCCCTCGCCCACGATTGCCCTGAGCTCGTCGATTATCCTCTGGTCCACCCTGTTGTACCTCGGCACCTGCGTCACCTCCCCGCCTTCTCCGCCTTCAGCCTGGCTATGAGGTCCGGAACCACGTCGAACAGATCTCCGACTATTCCGAAATCCGCCACCTTGAAGATCTGGGCGTCCTTGTCCTTGTTTATCGCAACGATGGTCTCGGAAGTCTGCATCCCCGCCAGGTGCTGCACGGCCCCTGACACGCCCACGGCGATGTAGAGCCTGGGCGACACAGTCTTCCCCGAAAGACCGATCTGATGCGGGTAGCTGGCCCATCCCAGGTCAACCACGTCCCTGGTGGCCCCCACGCCGGCGCCCAGCGCCGCCGCCAGCTCCTCCACCAGCTTGAAGCCGTCGCGGTTCTTGACGCCCTTGCCGCCGGTCACCACGATCTCGGCGTCCTGCACGCTCACTTCCTGCGTGGTGTCCTTCACCACATCGATGAGCCGCTCGCAGCCTGCTTCAGGTCCCAATTCATATCCCTGGAGACTGACCTTCCGCACCACGCCCCGGCGCGACGCATCGCGCTCCAGGGGCCGCCACGACTTCGGCCTCACGGTAGCCATCTGCGGCCTCGCGGACGGCGTCTTGATCGTCGCCATAATGTTCCCGCCTATCGCGGGGCGCGTCTGGAGAAGCAGCTTCTCCTTGTCGTCGATGTCGAGACCCGTGCAGTCCGCTGTGAGGCCAGTGCGCAGCCGCGCAGCAACCAGCGGCATGATCGTTCTTCCGGTGGTAGTGGCCGCCGCCACCACTATCTCCGGCGCGGTGAGCTCGATCACGCGCTGAAGCGCGCGCGACGCGGCGCCAGGCAGACGAAAGTCGATGCTCGCGGGCTCGTTGACCACGTACACAGCATCAGCCCCGCGGTAGATTATCTCGCTGCACCCTCCCTCGCCCGGGTCGCAGCCGATTACAGCGCAGTTCACAGGCGTCTCCAGCTTGTCAGCCAACATGCGCCCGCGCGCCAGCAATTCGTATGTGGTGGGGTGGATCGCCCCTTCGCGTTGCTCTGCAAGTACCAGTACGCTCATGCCGTTCACCTACTTCAGGCCGATGCCGCGCTCGTCCAGGAACTTGACGAGGGCATCGACCGCCTTTCCGGAAGCGTCGTGGGTGTGCAACACCGTGTCCCTGCTGAACTTGGGGTGAAACACCTTCACCACCCTGGTGGGCGAGCCCCCCAGGCCCACCCGAACCCGGTCGACGCCAATATCGTCGGGGCCCAGCACGGGGATGTCAGCGTTCTTCGCCGTGATCTTGCCTGCAAGCGTCGGAAAGCCAGGCTGATTGATGTCCTTCACCACCGTGACCACCGCCGGCAGGGTCAGCTTCACCCGCTCGAAGCCTTCCTCCACCACGCGCTCCACCTCAACTGCCGCCCCACCGTCAACCAGCGAGATCCTTCGCACATAGGTGCTGACCGGAATGCCCAGTAGCGCCGCGACCATCGGCCCCACCTGGCCGGTCTCGCCGTCGGTGGCCCGCTCGCCGCAAAGGACCAAGCAGGGTTTGTTCGCCCCGCCCAGCGGCTCGCCCGGCACCACGCCCGCCTGGTGCTGGATCCCAGCCGCCAGGGCCTCCGCCGTGGCGATGGTGTCGGAGCCCGCGAAGGCCCTATCCGACAGCAGGGCCGCCGCGTCCGCTCCCATCGCCAGCGCCTCCCGCAGGGCATTGACGGCAGGACGTGGGCCCATGCTCAGGGCCACCACTCGCGCCCTCATGGCGCCTTCGGTTAGCGCCGCCAGCTCCTCGCGCAGCTGGAACGCGGCCTCCAGCGCGTTCTCATCAAGCGGGTTTATGACGTTGTCGTGCTCAGTGCGTATCATGGTCCCGGTCTCTTCGTCCATCTTGACGTTGTCAGTGCCGGGAACCTGCTTGATCAGCACGTAGATGTCCATGGTTGCAGTCACTTCCTCACTCTCCAGAACTCAGGCACGGGCCCGAGCTCCCTCTCGATGGCGCAGAAGCGGTTGAGCTTCTCGGTGCGCTCAGCCATCACAGGGGCGCCGAGCTTGAAGTACTCCGCCCCGACGGCCACTGCGAGGTCCGCGATGAAAGTGTCCGCCGTGTCGCGCGACCTCATGGAAACCGTGACGGTGTAGCCGTTTCGATGCGCGTACTCCGCGGCCGCGCAGGCCTCGCTCACCGTTCCCACCTGGTCCACCTTGAGCAGTAGCGAGTTGGCGGCGCCCAGGCGTATACCTTCCTCCAGCCTGTCTACAGAGGTGGCGAAGAGGTCGTCTCCGCATATCACAGTGTTCTCGATGCTCCTGCAGGCAAGGGCGAACCCTTCGAAATCGTCTTCATGAAGCGGATCCTCAATGAAAGCTATGGGATACTTCGCTCTCAAAGCCGCCAGGTAATCGACGAACTCCTCCCTGGTGTAGCTCGTGCCCTCAACGGCGTATCTGCTCTTGTTCTCGTCGTAGAACTGGCCAGCGCACACATCCAGGGCGATGCGCATCCGTCCGCCGAACCCCGCGATCTCCGCGGCCTTCACCAGTGCCTCGAACACCTGCTCGTTGTTGAGGGTCTGGGGCACGTAAAGGCCCTTGTGCATGGGAACGTCCTTCTCAAAGCCATCGAGGGCTTCTCCGAGCGCCAGGTACACCTCAGACAACGCCTCCACAGCCTCGGCGGTGCTGTCGAAGTCGTAGGCCATCACCAGGTAGTCCTCGAACACCAGCTTGGGATTGTAGAAGGTTCCCCCTCCCACCATGTTGGATATCAGAACCGGCAGGCGGTTAGCTCCCAGGCCCCCAAGAAATCTGTAAAGGGGCAGTCCCAGCGCTTTCGCTCCGGCCTTTGCGGCTGCCATGGAGACTGACAGTATGGCATTGCCTCCAAGCTTGGACTTGTCCGGGGTGCCGTCAAGCTCCAGCATGATGCCGTCGATATCACCAAGACGGGACACATCCACCCCGCGCAGCGCCGGCGAGATCAGCTCGTTGACGTTCTGCACGGCTGTCCTCACGCCGCGGCCGCGATAGCGCTTGCCTCCGTCATAGATCTTCTTGCACTCGTACTTGCCAACCGACATGCCCCACGGCACCACGGCCCGCCCCTCGAAACCGCGTTCAGTTGCGACAACCGTCTCGATGGTGGGATATCCGTGCGGCCCCAGCACCTCCGTGGCGCCCACGTACGCTATCCTGTCAGTCATTTCTCCTGCCCCTTTCCGATGACGATCACCTTGAAGTCCAGCACGTTGGTGCCGGTGGGCCCCGTGTAAACCGCATCGCCCAGACTAGTCAGGGCAGATGACGAATCGTGGTCCCGTAGCGCCGCGTGGACGTTCACTCCCATGTCCAGGGCGCGCCGCATGGTCATGCCGTCGACTATGCCGCCGGCGATGTCGGTGGATCCGTCGTTGCCATCAGTGTCGATGGCCACCGCGGCTACGTTCTCGGCGCTACCCAGAGCTTTGGCGAAACCCAGCACGAACTCCTGATTCGGTCCGCCTACACCGGCCTGCCCCCTGACGGTAACGGTAACCTCGCCGCCTATGAGCAGCGCGCACGGCGCCTCCCAGGGGCGCCCGTAGAGACTAATCTCGCTGGCCAGGCCCGCGAGGGCGATCCCGACATCCTTTGCTTCGCCTTCCATGTACCTTGATAGGATCATCGGCTTGAATCCCAGAGCCTCCGCCTTTCTGGCGCCGGCCTCACACAGGGCCGCAGGATCCAGCACGTTGAACAGCGTAGTCCGGATCCCTTCAGTGGTCTTCAGGGTCTCACGCTCGAGCCCCTGCGCGCCCCGCTCCAGATACGCCTTAATGGCGTCTGGAGCGCCGTCCCATACCTCGAAAACCTTGAGAATGTTGATGGCATCGGCGAAGGTGGTGGGATCAGCCACGCATAGATCCGGCCACGGGATGATCCACGGGGGCACGGTAACCATGGAGAAAGTCGCGTTCTCAGCCGGCGCTATCCGCGAAAGCAGGCCGCCGCCCTTGAGCTGGCACAGGTGCCGCCGCACCGTGTTCATCTCTCCGATGTTGGCGCCGCTTTTCAGCAACATGCTGGAGACCTTCATGATGTCCTCAAGAAGCAGCCCCTCAGGGGGCAGCAGCACCAGCGACGTGGCGCCGCCGGTCACCGCCGTGAGAACCAGGTCGTTCGGACCGGCCGCATCGGCCAGCTCGGCCACGGCTTCAGCCGCCGCGACGCTGCGGGACGTGGGCAGCGGGTGGTCGGACTCGATGACGCGCACCCTTTCAATGTCAGCGCGGGGTTCGCCCTCCTTGATCACCACGATGCCTCCGTCAAGCCTGTCTCCGACCGCATCGGCCAGGACCTCCACGAAAGACTGTGCCCCTTTCCCGACGCCGATGATGTATACGTGTTCATACTGGGACAGGTCGTATTCCCTGTCGCCGAATCGTACGATGCTGCCCTCGCGCTGCATCATCGAACGCAGCGCTTTGCCGGGATACGCGTCGCGCATCACCGCCTCGACGATGTCGAGGGCAACCCGCCTCACCTCAGTCTGTCCGTGCGACACCAGGGCATCATAGTTGGCAATCATGTGGAACCCCCACGCCTTTCTCTGCTAGTCTACTGGTCTGGAGCATGCTAGTCGATGAGCGTGTACTTATCGACCGCCTTCTCGTTGAGCACTACGCCAATCCCAGGCCGGTCAGATATCTTGACCATCCCGTTCTCCACCACGATGGGATTCTCCACTATCTCCGTCTTGAGCGGGCACTCGTTCATGTTCCATTCCAAGTAATACGAGTTGGCTATAGACGCCATCATCTGAAGAGTAGCGGCATACTTGATGGCGGACCCGAAGCAGTGCAGCGCCACAGGGAAGCCCCATGCGTTCACCATGTTGGCTATCTTCATGCACTCGGAGATGCCTCCCGCCCTGACGTCTGGTTGGTACATGCTCCCCGCCCCGGCCCTCAGCAGCTCCACGAACTCGCGCTGAGAGCTCTGGTGTTCGCCCAGGGCTATCGGGGTTGCCACCGCCTGGCGAAGTTCCCGATAGGCATCGACGTCCCTGGGATCCACAGGCTCCTCAATCCACTTGAGACGGAACTGCTCCAGCGCCCGGGCGTTCCTCACCGCATCCACCCTGGACCAGCCGCTGTTCACGTCCACCATCAGGTCTCTGTCATACCCCAACGCCTCCCGAGCTGCAGAGACCAGGGCCAGATCTTTCTCGCGGTCCACGCCGATGCGGATCTTCGCGCCGCGATAGCCCTCCGCCCTTGTGCGCTGCATCTTCTCGGCAACGTCATCAGGGGTGAGATAGCTCCAGCTGGCATAGGCGGGAATCTCCGTGCGCCTACGCCCGAGAAGCACAGAAACCGGCTTGTTCACGGCCTTGCCGATGATGTCCCAAAGGGCAACGTCGACAGCCGCCAGGGCGAAGCTCTCGAGGCCTTCCCTGGCCGTGGCCCGCTGCACGGCGTGGAGCTTGTCCCACAGATATCCGATGTTGAGCGGGTCCTCACCTATCAGCAAAGGACGGAACCTGCGCAGGATTATCTCCTTCACCACCGAGTCGCCTGTGGGCTCGGCGTCTGTATCGCCGATGCCTACGATGCCCTCGTCAGTGAATATCCGCACCAGAGCTATCTTCCTGACATCCATCTTCAGGTGCGCGAACACCACTGGCTTCGGATAGCGATAGCCGAGAATCGTCACTTGAACGTCAGTTATCTTCAGCTCCAACATCCCCCTATCGCGTGATGCCCAGTTTCCGGGTTAGCGGCGCCCGACCGGCGCGTCGAGCGCCGGTCGGGCGGTCCTCGCCACTATGGTTTGCTCCGGGTTACTTCCTGTAGATGTCAAACTCCTTGGCAAGTGCCTCGTAGGTGTTGAAGATGTTCTCGAGCCTCTCGAGGGTCTCTTCCTTGTCCATGAAGTTGGCAGCGGTGGCTATGGCCTCGTACTCCGCGATGAGCTCGGGAGAGGTCATGACCTTCTTGAAGGCTGAGCGGAGCGTCTCCTCCACGTCCGCCGGGATACCCTTAGGCGCGTAGAGCACGTACTCGTTGAGTAGCTCAGCGTTGATGCCCTGCTCTATCACCGTGGGCACCTCAGGCAGCCACTGGCTCCTCTCGGTGCTCATCACGCCAAGGATCTTGATGTCGCCCGAATTGTAGAACGGCATGGCGCTGTTCATCGCCACCACCGTGATGTCGCAGTGACCGCCCAGTATGGAGGTGATCCTGGGGTTGTCACCGGACTTCGGAACCATGTTCATGGTGACACCCATCTCAGAGAGCAGCTGAAGCACGCCGAAATGGTTGGTAGTCCCAGGCGCGAACTCCATCACGTACTGCCCGGGCTTGGCCTTGGCGTCGCGGATCACGTCTGCGAGCGAGTTCCACGGGCTGTCCTTCCCGACGATGACGACGTTGTCGCTCTTGGCGCCCACTGCGATGGGCGTGAAGTCCTTCCACGTGTGATTGGTCACGCCGGTGAGGTACAGGCAGTGGAGCACGTGATGCTGCCACAGGATCTTGTAGCCGTCAGGCCTGGCGTTGAGCACTTCCATCTCGCCGATCTTGCCCTGTGCGCCTTCGATGTTGACTATCACCACAGGCTGGCCCAGTTCCTTCTCAAAGTACTTGGCGAAGATCCTAGATGTGACGTCGCTTCCTCCGCCGGGAGCGTAGGGGATGATAACCTCGATGGGCTTGGTAGGCCACGCAGCTGCCCCACCGGGGACTGCTGCCGCCAGCATCATGACGGCCAGGATTGCAACGGTAATGGTCACGAATCTCTTGGACATTTGGTACTGCCTCCTCTTCGTGGAGTTATTCTCGGATAGAGGTTCGCTCGAACACCGGAGCCCGTTATGCGTGGGAAGCTACCACCTCCATTCGGTTTGAGATGCTTCCAGCGTTTACTTGCCGGTTCCGGCAAGGGTCTTATGAGCACGTGCGCTCAGCTTGCTCAGGTAGATAACGAGCAGCACGGCCATGATGATCAGCGCAAGGGATATCGGACGAGTGAAGAACGGCATCAGCGAACCCTTGCTCAAGATCAGTGCAGTGCGGAACTCTTTCTCGAAGCTCTTGCCCAGGATCAGGCCCATCAACAGCGGCAGCAGCGGCACCTTGAACACGCTGAACGCAAGCCCAATCAACCCAAACAGCATGAAGACCCAGATGTCGAAGATGCGGTTGTTGAGGGCGAACGAACCCACGGCGCAGAACAGCAGTATCACAGGCGCGAGAATGTACACCGGAGTGGAAAGGGCCTTGATGAATACCCTGCTGCAGGCGAGCTGCAGGAGCCACGTGACGATGTTCGCAACGAAGAACGCCACGAAGATGATGGTCACGAACTGGGAATTCGCCCTGAAGAGCAGGGGACCAGGCTGAATACCGTGCAGCATGAAAGCCCCGAGTATGAGGGCCGTAACAGTGTCGCCTGGCACTCCCAGCGTCAGCAGGGGGATGAGGGCCCCTCCGGTGGCGGCGTTGTTCCCAGATTCAGCGCCGATGATGCCTTCCTCAGACCCCTTCCCGAAAAGCTCAGGCTCCTTGGCGCCCGCCTTGGCCTGTGCGTAGCAGAGCACGTTGGCAAGGCCAGGGCCGATCCCGGGGAAGATGCCTATCGCCACCCCCAGAATCGTGGTCCTGATGAACAGGAAGAAGTGCTTGGGAATGACGAACAGCGTTTCAAGGAAGTCCCTAACAACGCTGAACCCTTGAGCCGCGATGATTGTAGGCTTCTTGCCCTGTCTGGCGCCGGAGACCACCTCGGAGAGGGTGAAGAGACCTATCAAGGCCGGGAGCTGCGAAAACCCCGCGCTCAGCTGATAGAACCCGAGGGTGAACCTCTCGACGCCGTTGATGGGATCCATGCCCACCATCGACAGGAACAGCCCTATGAGAAGCGCGAGATATCCCTTGATCCGACTCTCGCCTGTGACTGCGGTGACGCAGGCAAACGTCAGCAGGAATAACGATGTGAACTCGAACGGTCCGAACTTGAGAGCGAACTTCGCAAGCGGAGGCGCGATCGTAACGAGGGCAACCGCGCTTGCCAGTCCGCCCCACAAAGAGGCAGCTGCTCCGAGGCCCAAAGCCCTCCCGGGCTTACCCTTCTTCGTCATGGCGTAGGAATCGAATGTCGTGGTCACAGACGAAGGCGTGCCCGGAATGCCGATGAGGCTGGCCGACACCAGGCCGCCTGATATGCCTCCAACGTACAAGGCAACCAAGAGCGGGAACGCAAGCTCAGGCCGGAGCCCAAACGTGATAGGGATTATGAGACCCACCGCCATCGTCGCGGTCAACCCCGGTATGGCGCCGAGCAGCAGGCCGAAGAACACTCCGCCAAAGATGAGGAGTAGCGACACAGGACTGAATACGTGCTTTATCGCAGTCAACAGGACTTCCAAAGGGGTCCCCTCCACTTCTGCATGAACTGAGCGTCAACTGGTAGCCTGCCTACGGCAGCATTAGCCTAAGGAGCTCTTTGAGACCGTAGTAGACCGCGAGCGTGATGATGCCGCCGACAACGATTCCTTGCAGCAACTCCTTACGGCCGAAGCCACCCAGCACCCAGACGCTGAGCGCCACGAACGCCAAGGCACCGATCCTGAACCCGATGGCCTCGAGAGTGGCAGCGAACACCGCAAAGAGGACGAGCACCACTATGACAGGAAGGTTGCCCTTGATGTCGACGGAGATCGTTCTGATGGCTTTCGCGTCGACGTGCCTCACCGAGGCGATCGTCAGCCAGAGCCCCAGCACGGCCATGCAGCTCGACACGAGCTTGGCGAAGAACCCTGCGCCGACCCTCTCGAACACAGATGTGGGAATCTGGGAGGACGCGTAATACGCGATGCATCCCATGACAAGGCAGATCAGGCCGAATGCCAGGTCCAGCACGGCTTTCTGCCGCTTTTGAGCTTCCATTGCCTCATTGCTCTGCAAGTTCCCATTCCTCCTCACTTGTTCTGACCAGACTTGCGTCTAGTCTCGGACTGTCCATCTCTCAACCAGCTCTTCATCAAGCTCAACGCCTAAGCCAGGTTTCTGCGGCATGCTGACGTAACCATCGACGGGTTCGATCGGGTCTATCGGCAGCTGGGTCCTGAGCGGGTTGATGCTGACGTCGTACTCGAGCACCCATGCATTGGATATCGATCCGAGCAGATGGGCCATGGCTGCAAGACGTAGACAGTTCCCGAAGAAGTGCGGAACACACGGAACGTCCCACGCGGCGGCAACGTCTGCGATCCTCCTGCACTCGGATATGCCTCCGACCCTCATGTCAGGCTGGATCACCGACGCAGCTTTGGAAAGCAGGATATCCCGGGCATCGTACCTGTTGAACACCTGATGCTCGCCGAGGGCGATGGGCGTGTCGGTTCTGGCAGCGAGTTCTGCCGTACCGACGATGTCATGGCTGGGCAGCGGCTCTTCGATCCACGCGATGTCGTACTTCTCTAGCTTCTTGGCGCGGAGCCACGATTCGCGCGCACTCCATCCGGAGTTCACGTCCACCATGATCTTCACATCAGGGCCCGCCACCTGCCGGGCCAGCTTCACGATTTCCTCGTCCAGGCTGGGATCCACGCCGATTCTAACCTTGAACGCCCGGAAGCCCTTCTCAAGAACCGACGTAACCGTGGCATCGATCTCATCCAGCGGAACGTAGCCGAGGCTGGCGTAGGCCTGAATCCTGTCACGCGCGGCCCCCAACAGACGGTACACTGGCTGGCCAAGGTGCTTGCCGAGTATATCCCAGAGCGCCATGTCGATGGCGCCTATGGCGTATATCTCAAGCCCCCTGGTGCGGCCCATGGGAGATATGAAAAGCTTGTACATCTTGTCCCACAGCCTGTGGACGTCCAGGGCCTCTTCGCCCAGAAGCAGGCTGCGGAACTTGCCGTTGATCATGGAGATGACCGCCTGATCGCCTGTGGGCCACGCATCCACCTCACCGAGCCCGACTATCCCCGACTCGGTTTCGACTTCCACAAGGATCATGCTCCTCGAGGGGATCTCCATATGGGCAAACTTGATAGGTTGACTCGACTCACATCTCAATAGCCTGGCGCGTACATCTGCGATCTTCATTACTATGACACCTCCGCGGCAGTCACAACTCGACAACAGGCTTCACGTCTACCCCCAGTCCATGCCGCTCTGCCTGGCTATGCCCATCAACAGCCTATGGGTGACGTCAAGCAGATGGCCCTCCATCTCGGCAGCTGACTGCTCGGGATCCCGTGACAGAATCGCTTCCGCGATTCTTTGGTGCCGGTCGTGTGAGATCTCGGGCACTCCGGGAACAGCCAGCGCCCTGACCAGGTACAGCTTCAACACATCCTGCACTGCCGTAAACAGCTTCACAAGCACCATGTTCCTGGAGGCCCGAACCACTGTGTAATGGAACTGGAAATCCTTTTCCGCGTAGTCTGAGGGCGCGTGCAAACGCTCAGCCATCTCATCCAGGATGTGCCTCAGGGTCTCATGATCCTCCACACTGCCCCTGTGTGCGGCCAAGCTGGCTGCCTTGACCTCAATCGCCTGCCTTGCCTCCATCAGATCCAGAACATTGGTGTCAGCAAGGGCCAACTGCTCCAACGGGCTCTTGATGGCGTGCCCGTCAGCGTCCTCGGTCACATAGGTGCCGTCGCCCTGACGGACACTGATGACGCCCATGGTCTCGAGCTGGCGCACGGCCTCGCGCAGGACGTTGCGGCTCACCTGCAGCATGCCGGCGAGTTCGCGCTCGGGCGGCAGTTTCGTTCCAGGCTTGAACTGCCCCCGGGCGATGGCCGAGAGCAGCCTCTGAGATACGACATCAACGGTTCTGACGCGCCTGACAGGCTCCAAGCACCTTCCCACCTCAAGTCATCCCTGTTGAGCGCGGCGCAGAGCGCAAATGGTAGGATGACCGTATGATTGGACAGTACCATGTATTCGACAAGATCGGGCAAAGTCCTATCGAGGAAATAATTGTGACGCATTTCACTTCTCGCGTTTCTCTGGGATAACCTGCGAAAGAAGCGCATAGCGTGCCTTTTCGCACCGAAACATCGGTACCCGAATGCCCTCTGCGCATCCTGTATGGTCTCAGGCAACCTGGCGCAGTTCACCTACATGGGGGACGCCCAGCTGGATCCAGCGTTCATCATGGTCAACGAAGCAATCGGTGAGACAGCCGTTACCTAGTGGAGAAGGAAAAATGACACAATATGATAAGTAGTATTCATAATCGGCACGTATCGGGGTCATCCTTCATGGGCCGAGACTGTTTAGCCATCTGGGCAGGAGGGGTGAGCAACATGACCGCGTCCGCCGATACGCGGTTCTGGGGCAAGTACGATAAGAAAACCGGGAAGTCTCTCTCAATTCTTGCTCATTCCCTGGATGTAGCAGTGGTGTTCCGCGCCCTGTGCGACCTGAACGGCATACGACGCTCCCTCTCTCGGTCGACGCGCACACTGCTCATGGACGAACACATGGATCGGCTCGCCGTTCTAGCGCTGCATCATGATATCGGTAAGATGAACCTGGGATTCCAGGACAAGATCCTGTCGGAAGAGCATATCCAGGCTGGCCACATTCGTGAGCTGGCGCCTCTCTTCCGCGAGGATGTGCTCCGTGACAAGTTCTTGGAAGCACTGCACAAGGACATACCGACGTGGTTTTCCAGCGCAGAGTCCGCCGACAGTTACTTCTACGCCATCTTCTCGCACCACGGGCGGCCGGTGAGGTTCCATGACACATCTTTGGGCAACTATTGGTTGGCACGGGACAAGTGGTGGCGTCCCGATTCCTCTCGCGACCCGATCCAAGCCATTGCTGAGATATCAGCCTTTGCGGAAAAGGCTTTCCCGAAAGCATTCGAGAGATCCGTCGGCCATCTACCCGATGAGCCTCAGTTTCATCACCGCTTCGCCGGCCTTGTCATGCTCGCCGACTGGATCGGCTCACATAGCCACTGGTTCCCCCTCGAACGCGTGACCGCCGAACAGAGGCTGGCATATGACCGAGAAGCAGCGCCACGCGCCCTAATTGCCATTGGGATGAACGCGACACCGCTGCGGCCCATCCTGGCTAGCGTTGGCGATGACTTCCGAACACGGTTCAACATGGCACCACTGCCTTTGCAGGAGGCTGTGGACGGTCTCAGTCCTGATACGCCAGAGAACCGCCTCATGATAGCCGAGTCTGCCACGGGGTCTGGCAAGACCGAAGCAGCGCTCAACTGGTTCTGTAAGCTGTTCGCTGCCGGGAAGGTTGACAGCCTGTATTTCGCTCTGCCGACTCGAGTAGCTGCTAGAGAGCTCTATGAACGGGTAGACCGGATCATCAAGGGATGGTTCGTTGATGCTGATTCGCGTCCCGTGACAGTGCTGGCCGTGCCAGGCTACGTGCAGATAGACGGACAGCCTCCCACGCGGGTGCTTCCCGAAGTAGATGATGCCAATCTGTGGCAGGATTGCGAGAAGGTTCACGCCATAGAAAGGCAATGGGCTGGCGCCATGCCCAAGCGGTTCTTGGCTGCTACAGTAGCCGTGGGCACCATCGACCAGGCTTTGCTTTCAATAGTCCAAGCATCGCACGCACACTTGCGATCCGTCTGCCTCGACCGAAGCCTGCTGGTTGTCGACGAGGTTCACGCATCGGATCTCTACATGTCGCGCCTGCTCCGAGCCCTTTTGTCACACCATCTGATGATCGGCGGATACGCCATGTTGCTCTCAGCTACGCTGGGCTCGCGGGCGGTCACCGAGTACGTTCAACTGACTAAGCCCAACGTGGCGCTACCAGGCTTCGACACGGCCATCAGGGCGCCATACCCGTCTCTCACCCTCTCCACCGGAAAGACCATATCGACTTCGTCGACCGACCGCACCAAGGAAGTCCGTTTCGACCTGCGGGAATGGGCCTTCTGTCCTGAGAAGGCCATCGACGAGATAATCGCCCCGGCGCTCGAGGCAGGAGCCAGGGTGTTGGTCGTTCTTAACACCGTCGACAGAGCTATCCGAATGTTCCGCGCCGTCGAAAGCAGCAGCGCGCTCGATGGAGCTTGGCTGTTCAGGTGCAGAGGGCAGGCCTGTCCTCATCACGGGCGCTTCGCACCTGAAGACCGGGCGGTGCTGGACAAAGCCACCAGCGTTCGGATGGGTAAAGGGACACCTCCCGGCCCAGTCCTGCTGATAGGCACACAGACGCTGGAGCAGAGCTTAGACATCGATGCCGATCTCCTCATCACTGATCTGGCACCCAGTGACGTGCTGCTTCAACGCGTTGGTCGACTCCATCGCCACAACCGGACGCGGCCACCCGGATACGAAAACGCTCGCTGCGTCGTGTTGGTCCCCGACAGGAGCCTGGAGACAGGCCTCGATAGCAGAGGTGAAGTGTCAGGCGATTTCAAGCGGATAGGCTACGGCAGCGTCTACGAGGACCTGCGCTCGCTCGAAATGACGTATCGTACCTTACACGAGAGGCCGACGGTGGTGATACCACAGGATAACCGGTTCTTGGTGGAGCGCGCAACCCATCCTGAGGTGCTGAATTCATTAGTTGGCAAGCGTTGGGAGTCACACCGCGACCTCGTCAGCGGAAGGGGGATTGCCAAGGAGATAGCGGCTAGCACGATCACCAATGCGTTTGACCAGTACTTGGGGCAGTTCGTGTACGAGGATCTGGGACGGTCTGTAGCTACCAGGCTCGGGATAGACCGGCTGAGCTTCAGACTGAAGCAGCCGGTGATCAGCCCATTTGGGGAGACCTTGACCCATATGGCAATTCCGGGGCAGATGGGTCCGGGTACGTTCAGCAAAGACACTGTCATCAACGTGGAAGGTCAAATGGACGGTTTCGTTGCTCTGCGATGTGAGGATCGGTTTTATCAGTACAGTAGATACGGATTGGAGGTGGTATCATGAATCTCCTTATCGATCCGCTGCTTCGTGTCGAGACCACACGGAGCCTGAAGCACTTGACCCTGCCAGCCCTCCTTGCCGAGCTTGGCAAGAACGAAGTACGACATCTGGTTGGCATCCAACGGTACCAAGCCGACTCGTTCCATGTGTTTCTATGCTACCTGGCGGGCGCCGTGCTGGCCCGTGCAGGCGAACCGAGCCCAGTCCAAGACGAGCTCTTCTGGCGACAAGGCCTGCTGGAGCTTGCGGGTAACAGCGGCTACGGGGCTTGGGAGCTGGTCGTGGACGATTCCTCGAAACCCGCTTTCATGCAGCCACCTATGCCCGATCGCGGCCACAAGCCGACAGCCATGATGATCACTCCTGATGAACTCGACCTTCTTCCAACAGCGAAAAACCACGACCTGAAGCGGAAACGGGCGGATGTAGCCCACATCGACACGTGGATCTATGCCCTGGTCAGCCTGCAGACCATGAGCGGGTATTACGGCAAGGGAAACCAAGGCATATCCCGGATGAACGGGGGGTTCGGCAATAGGCCAATCGTGGAGCTGATTCGTGATCGGGCACCTGGCCAGCGTTGGATCGATGCTGTAACGAGACTCCTCCAACATCGCGAACACGTGCTCGGGGAGCCGTTCGGATACGATCCGGAGGGGCTGGTACTGGTTTGGGCAGTGCCTTGGGACGGCAACACTCCGTTGGCCCTGAACCAGCTGGATCCATTCTACGTGGAAGTATGCCGCCGGATCCGGCTCCGTGGCACGAAGGGAGTCGAGTACGCGGAGTTCTACCCATCGACGCAGCCACGTATAGCCGCGCGAGAGCTCAACGGCGTGGTGGGCGATCCTTGGCTGCCAGTTGACATCAAAGGCTTGGAGAGCGACCGGAAAGGAACTGTGAAGGTTCTTACTTTCCCCACGGCTGGCATCACCGCAGAGCACATGCGCCAGCTGGTTTTCGAAGACGGACTGCGGCTTCACGCCCTTCAGAAGCCTCAGCCGACTTGGAGTGGCGACATGTCGCTTTCAGTATCCGTGCTGGTGCGAGGCCAGGGTACCACAAATGGCTTCTACGAGTGGGAACTGAGGATCCCAGAGCGGAAGGTAGTGAGCATCTTCGGCGCACAGCCTCAGAGAGACGAGCTAAAGAAACTGAGCACGGAGGCAATGGAGTTCACAGCCGTGATGCAGAACCGCGTGCTCAAGCCGGCGGCACTTGCCTACATCCTCGGAGGTCCAGAAAGACTTGACCTCGACGACGCCTTCGCCAGCTCAGCCTGGACGAGGCTGAGTAGGAGATTCCAATCGCTGTGGTCGATGGACTACTTCGAGTGGCTGTTCTCCGTGCCAGACTCATTCGACAGACAAGAAGAGCTTCGGCGATGGGTCTCCATCCTAAGGGACCACGCTCTGACGGTGCTCACAGAGCTGGAAGCTGAGATGCCACTACGCAGCGGTCGCAGGTATCGCGCGCGAACGAATGCGCGTAACCGATTCTGGGGGGCTTTCTACAATCAGTTCCAGTTCATGAGGAGGGATATGCATGACACTGCCGCACGCTCCTGAACGGACATTGGAACAACAGCTGGGAAAGATCGCTGGGCTCATCAGCAGCGACAGGTTCCCGCCTGGCCACAGGGCTGCGCTAAGGCGCATGAGCCCTGGCCAGCCTCTGCCGCTGGATTTCTATCGGTTCGCCCTCAACTGTCTTCCGGAAGGTTGGGAACACAACATCGAAGACTGGACAGCAGTGGTTGCCGGGATAGCCCTGATGAGTCCCAATGCTCACAACCCGAGCGTCGGCTTTGGGACAGCCCTTGGAGAGGTTGGGTATTCGGAGCTGAGACTGGAGCGCCTGCTGGCGGCTGAGGAAGGGGTCCGACGGATCCTGTTTCTGCGGGCAGTGCGTTTCCTGGCAGCAAAATCCCAAGCGTTCAACTGGGCTGAGGGAGCACGATTCCTCCTGACAAGAGATGAGGAGAAGCGGCAAGCGCTCAATCTCCGCATTGCGACTGACTTCTACAAGAAAGCTGATAAGGAGTGAGCAGGATGTTCCTTCAGGTTCATTTTCTCACGAGCCACCATGCAAGCCTCCTGAACAGGGATGACGCCGGACTTGCGAAACGAATCAACTTCGGCGGGATCCCGCGCCTGCGAGTTTCAAGTCAGTGTCAGAAGCGCCATTGGCGCGAATGGCTCTTGGAGCAGACCGATCTCCCAAGGGCGTTCCGCACTCGCCACTTCTTCGGGCGCGTGATCAAGAAGCGTCTTGTGGAAGAAGGCATGGACGACCAACTCGCTCACGATCTCACTCTGCACCTGGGCGAGCAGCTAATGTCGACTGCTGGAGAAAAGACGGCTCTTGACAAGGACACACTGGCAATGAAGCAGCCGGTGCTCTTCGGCAAGCCCGAAGCCGACTACTTCGTGAGTCTGATCCGCGAGGCAGTGGCTCAAGGGTCTGTTGACGCTGCGAAATCCTATGTCGACGAGCGGATCAAACAGGGAAGAAGGAACTTCCAAGCCATGTTGAACGAAGCCGGCTTCGAGAATCCTGCAGTCGGCTTTGAAGGAGCGCTGTTCGGGCGGTTTGTCACGTCGGACATACTGGCCCGCACTGACGCCGCGGCCCACGTTGCCCACGCCTTCACCACTCACGCTCTTGACACAGAAGTGGACTTCTTCACTGTCGTAGACGACCTCGCCGGCAGTGAAACAGGCGCCGCACATGCAAACGATCAGGAGTTGGGTGCTGGTGTCTTCTACGGGTACGTGGTAATTGACGTGCCTCTACTGATATCGAACCTCACGGGTTGCCTTAGGAAAGACTGGGCCCAGCAGGACCCTGCTGATGCGCGTGACCTTCTGAACCTGCTGATCCACGCCATAGCCGAGATCAGCCCTGGGGCCAAGCTCGGCTCAACGGCTCCATATTCCAAGGCGGAGTGTGTGGTCCTAGAGGTGGGAACCAAACAGCCGAGGAGCCTGGCCAATGCTTTCCTTCGTCCTGTGGGCGGGCCCTCCGAGATGGCGAACCTGATGGAGCTCTCCGTGCGGGCGCTATCAGAGTACATCTCGGCGCTGGATGATATGTACGGGAGCACCTGCGACAGGCGATTCGTCTCGCTGGCTCCAATACATCGCTGGCCGCGCACGGATGAGATGGTAACCCCCCTTCAGGCAGCCATAGACCAGAGTCTAGAAGCTGTTTTCGGTGAGCGCTAATGAGAGCGTTGATCTTGCGATTCGACTCCCCGATGATGAGTTTCGGGTCCGCGGTCGTTGATCACCATGGGTTCACCGACGTCTTCCCAGCAGTGAGCATGTTGACCGGCATGATAGGTAACGCTCTCGGCTGGCATCACGACAGCTTCGACCTGCTGCAAAGCCTGCAAACCCGGATCGACTTCGCCGCGCGGTGGGACGTACGTCCGCGCAAGGCAGTAGACTACCACACGGTCGACCTGAACTCGCCGAAGATGACGGCCCCTGGTTGGACTACGCGCGGAGAGGCAGAGCATCGGGGTGGTGGGGCGGCCGCAAAACATGGAACACACCAAAGGTATCGTCATTATCTCGTGGACGGTCTGATGACGGTGGCGCTGGGGCTAGCAGGCGACGGCTATCCTGATCTTGACACAGTGAGACGGGCTCTGGAGACACCGACGCGTCCCCTCTTCATAGGGCGAAAGACGTGTTTGCCGGCGCGTCCGCTGCTGGATCCGATCAACCCGATCATCGATGGGCCAGACTTGTTGACCATACTGAAGACGGTGCCGGTCTGGGATCGAGAAGGTGTGCCCCAGCAGACACCCGGAAGGATGCTGGCGTGCTGGACACCGAGGGAGAAAGAAGACGTGCGTGGCGAGAACCGTTTGGTGTTCGACTTGCGGGACTGGCGCAATCAGCTGCCCGCCGGCAGCCGCTGGCGAAGAGAAGGCATGATTGGGGGATGAACATGGATCCGCTGTACATGCTGGAGCTCCGCTTCGACCTGATCGCACTGCATCGTTTTCTCCATGCTCAAGGACTATGCGGAGGCGAAGATGGCGATATTGGTTACGGGATCCACGCGTGGCTGGGCGCCGCCTTCGGTGAACTGGCGCCGAAGCCATGGCGGCTTCTGATGAACGGGAAGCGCCCTCCTCGCATTCTCGGATATGGGCCTCACGACGCAAGCGTTCTGACGCAAAGGATCGTCGAATTCGCTGAGCCCACCGTGTTGCAGGTGTGCCCGGAGCCAGCCGAGATGATCGCTAGTCGGCCCATGCCCACATGGGACAGAGGACGCCGCCTGGGATTCCAGGTCCTCGTGTGTCCCGTTGGCCGAAAGTCGAGCACCGGCACGGAAAAAGACCTCTTCTTGATCCGAGCAGACACCTGCAGCGGCAATGATGGCTTGTCCCGTGAAACAGTGTACTGCGAGTGGGCCGTGCGGCAGTTCAACGATTACTCGGTGACTGTTGACTCGATCCGATTGTCCGGTTTCCGTTTGGCAAAGCAGGTTCGACAGACGCAGTCTCGTGACGGGAAGCGCACGACGAGCACACTCGTGAGGCCACAGGCTCTCCTAGAGGGGTATCTGACTGTTCAGGAACCTGATGAGTTCACCAGCCTCCTGAAGCGTGGGATAGGACGCCACAGGGCATTTGGCTACGGAATGATCCTGTTGAGGCCTGCGTCATGAGCAACTCCCTATTCTTGGGAAGACTCGGTCTAGCACAGTCACGGATACCCCACGCTGACCGCCACGGATTGCTGTGGGTTTCTAGAGGAAATCTATACGTGAGAGACGGTACACTTATGTTTCGAGCCGCCGGGAACGACGATATAGCCCCTGGCGAGTACTCGATCCCGTACCAGACCATCTCTATGATCCTCATTGGCCCCGGCACCACGGTGACACATGATGTGCTGCGGATCCTAGCCCGACATGGAACGCTGCTAGCGGCGGTCGGAGAGGGCGGCGTAAAGCTTTACACTGCCCCTCCCATGGGAGCAGGGCGGTCTCGTGTGGCCAGAGCACACGCACGTCTTTGGGCCGACAAAGACACCCGTCTCCACGTCGCGCGACGAATGTACGCCTATCGTTTTCAGAGCGTGTTTCCCAATGAGGACATCAGCGTCTTGAGAGGGATGGAAGGTGGGAGACTCAAGGAAGCATACAAGATCATCGCCAGGCAGTACGGCGTGGAGTGGAAAGGTCGGCGATATGACCGAGAGAATCCGGAGAGTGCTGATCTTCCGAACCAAGCCATCAACCACGCCGCAACCTTCGTCGAAGCTGCCGCGGACATCGCAGTGGCCGCTGTGGGAGCTCTTCCGCCTCTCGGCTTCATCCACGAGGACTCGAGTAATGCTTTCACCTTGGACATAGCCGACTTGTGGCGCACCGAGACTACCCTCCCACTTGCGTTTTCAGTTACTGCGCAGGTAAGTCGAACGCCCGGGCTTTCTCTCGAGCGGCAGATACGATACGAGGCGGCGAGATGGTTCAAGAAGCACGCCTTGATACCCAGGATGATAGACCGTATCAAGGAGCTACTTAACGTCGATGACTGTAGTAGTGACGCGTAATGTATCCGATCGCATACGCGGATTCCTCGCATCTTCGATGCTCGAGGTGGGCCCTGGAGTCTACACTAGCCCCAGCATGTCGGTGGCAGTTCGCGAACGAGTATGGAACGTGCTTACTGAATGGTTCCAGTTGTCAGACAGCAGCATCGTGATGGTGTGGACGGACAACCAGCTCCCTGGCGGCCAAGCCGTCAGAACCCTCGGTGTTCCTCCTATTGACTTGGTGGAACTGGATGGTATCGTTCTGGCTCGTCGAGACGGCCAGGACAGGGCGAACCGAGACTCGGTGGAAGACACGAGTGACTAGGTATGAACACATCCCTTCAGGTCTGGACACGACCACTTCCAAAACATGTCTGAAGGGTCTCCCCCGCGTGCGCGGGGATCGACCGCAATCCCTCATCATCAGGGATAAGCTCCAGGGGTCTCCCCCGCGTGCGCGGGGATCGACCACCTGCTCCCTTTCCTTTTCTTCT
>ERZ773359.1207-NODE-1207-length-36429-cov-6.475807_pt1 | contig 36429 bp, 36 predicted proteins | sample MGYA00374955_ERZ773359 | MGnify/ENA primary metagenome ERZ773359 (study PRJEB29098, sample SAMN04486028) | biogas fermenter metagenome | study: EMG produced TPA metagenomics assembly of the Biogas fermentation microbial communities from Germany - Plant 4 DNA1...
TTTTTTGGACAGGCAATACCATCAGCTTTCTGACATTTCGCGGCGGCGAAAACATTTATTATATGGGCCAAAGGAACTTATTTTAGCCCCAGCCTCTTAAGTATCGCTTGTTCTGTCCCTTTTTAGTACCCTATTTTAAGGATTGACTTATAGTTTTTGAATATACGGGTCTTCCAGTTAGTAATACATACATAGTCGATAGTTCTCAGATTGTTTAAGAATGTTTTTTATATACAGAACATCTGTTTATCAGGACAAAAAGGCTTCAAGGATGGAAGTTGATTATATAATGTATGTTTAAATAAGATTTGTAAAAAAAGAAAAGGAAAATTCCATTTTTTGTGGTATATTAATAATAAAGGAAAGGGGGCTGATTAGTATGAAAAGACCTGTCGTAGGAATTCTAATTTGCTTTGTTTTAGTCGTTACAGTCACAGTCACTGTGAGGATTGTTTACCATCTTATCGTGTCTGATAATGTGTTCAATCTTAACGGTATCAAAATTGAAAATAAATACGAGTATAATAATTATGCAAGTATCAGTGACATCCCAGAAGCACTTGTGCTTGATAACACTGCAACCGGGGAAAAAATAGACCTGACCGCAGAAACAGTAACCCTTTCCAATGGGAACGATGATAATGCTGATCCATCAGATGAGAAATCCATGGAGATTGCTTTGTCATCTCCAGACCCCGAGCCTGAGCCGGAATCGGAATATTTGAAGTTATTGCGTGAAAACGGCGTTAATGTGAGTACAGAAAATGAATTTATGGAGGCTCTGGAAACAGCCAATGTAATTATAGTGAAAAACAACATAACTCTAAGTTCTGAATTCATTTCATTAAGAAATATAAATGTTCTTGTTATAGATAAAGGTATTAGGCTTACAGTTACATCTCCTAATTTTATTCCTGAATGTACAGTTGTTAATCTTGGAGAAATTTTAGTTTCAGGTTACGGTCGTATGATTTTTTATAATGAACCCGATTATGCCATGCTTGGCAAGGTCAGAACCGAGGGCAGGGATGCAGGGATTTGTTTTAATGCCGGGGAAATTAAAGCCGCTGACATAGCTTATTTTCTGAATGAGAAGTCAATATATAATACAGTAAATATAGTTGCGTCCTCATCAAATGGAAAATTTGCAGAAATAATAATTGACAAGGATATTACAATTCCGGCCGGCAAAACTCTTTGGATAAACGGAGAAAGTGTTCTACACGTAAATAAGGGTGTAACCCTGACCAATAACGGTACCATAATCTGTTATAATAAACCTGTTGTTGAAGGTAATATTTACGGAATAGGAAAACAAATAGTATATTGAAAAGAGTAGTCAATAATTATTCATAAAACACCTGTACGCCTATGGTACAGGTGTTTTTCCGTTGTTTTAGCATTCATTGATATATAAAGATAATCTCTTGAGATAAAAATGTACAACTATCATAAAAAATAGATATATAAATTTGTTGAATATAACACTGTTAAATTTTTATCAATATATGTTAAACTATTAACAGAGATTGATAATACTTTAATTAACCAGTAAATTACAGAAAAGGAGGCGCATAATATGTTTGAAGTTTTGACATTTGTACTTGTAATAACTGGGACATATTTATTGTTAAAAGCTATTTGGAATTATGAAATGAGAGTTGCAAAGCAATAATAGTATTGCTATCTGTTAGTAATCTATAGTTATTTGATATATAAAACAACAGCCTGTAATAAGGCTGTTTTTTATATACAACATGTTAAATTCGGTAAACAGTCTTATTTTTCTATAGTGAATATAATGCTTCGGTTTGATATACTCTGGATATGTAGTAATACTAATTTGGAGGTATAATATGGTGAGTTTTAAAATTGATCATTACAACATCAATGTAACCGATTTGGAAAAATCTATAGCTTTCTATCAGGAGGCTTTGGGTCTTAAGGAAATCAGAAGGAAGGAAGCAGAAGACGGCAGTTTTACTATTGTATTTTTAAGCGACAACAGTACTTCTCAGAAGATTGAGCTGACATATTTACGTGACAAAGAGGGGAAATATGACCTTGGAGATAATGAGTCCCATATCGCTTTTGTTACGGATGATTATGAGGCAGCATATAAACTCCATAAAGAGATGGGCTGTATTTGTTATGAAAACAAGAAGATGGGGATTTATTTCATTGAGGATCCCGATGGTTATTGGCTGGAGATAATTCCGGCAAGAAGATGATGTATATTACAGTAAATCATATATAATAACGCGTCTAAATTAATAGAATTCAGGTATGAAAGCACTGGTAGACTACTTGTTTATCAGTGCTTTTTTCAACAATAAAGTTTTAAGCAATCCTAATATAATCCATTGCTGAAATTAAAGATTTAAATGGTTTTCGAGCTATAAATGCGTCATATTACGATATCACATAAAAAGCTAACTGAAACCGTATCAAAGGCTGCATAGTTTTTGATGCTAACGGGTGAAATTAATAATATCAAAATATGTCTTGCCTAAGATATATTTTTATAATATAATTATGACCAAGTAATAATATAATATAATATAAACAACTAATAATTAAGGAGGGGGCATCTCATATGAAAAAAGGTGTTAAAGTAGTTAATGAGAACGGCAGAAGAATTGTTAAAGGACTTGGATACTTTGAACCTGTTTATGTTTCCGACTGCAGAGAATTAGTCAAAAGAAGCAGGCAGAAATATGATTCAAGAGTAGCCTTCAGATTTAAGAAACACGGCAAAGTTATCGAAAAAACATATATTGATCTCGATAATGATATTGATGCCCTGGGAACTGCTCTTCATGATCTTGGGCTAAAGGACAAATTTATTTCAGTAATTTCGGAAAACCGCTATGAATGGAGTGTCGCGTATTTCTCAATAATTAACGGAACAGGGGTAGGCGTTCCCCTGGATAAGTATTTACCTAAAAACGAAGTAGAAAACCTGGTCACAAGAGGACGGGTAGAAGCTATTTTTTACAGCCAAAGCTACCATGAAATGATGATTGAATTCTCAAAAAATAATTCGCAGATTAAATTCTTTATTTGTATGGATGATATAGAGTTGCCTCCTGATGATCCAAGATTTGTTTTAATGAGCTCGCTTATAAAGAGAGGATCAGAATTGCTTGAAAAAGGGGACAGGAGATTTATCGATACAGTAATTGAAAATCAGAAAATGTCTGTTCTTCTCTTTACATCAGGTACCACAATGGCATCAAAGGGGGTTATGTTATCTCATAAAAACATTGTCAGCAATGTGGCATCAGTATCTGCACAAATTGAGCTTTATCCCACAGATGTTCATCTTTCTTTGCTTCCATTGCACCATACCTTTGAGAATACTGTCGGACTTATGGTTATGGTACTTTCCGGTGTTACAATATCATATTGTGAAGGCATAAAACACCTTACAGATAATATCCGGGAATTTAATGTTACAGTTCTTGTGGGCGTCCCGGCAATCTTTGAAGCAATCTACAACAGGGTTATGGATGCAATTGAAAAGCAGGGTAAAAAAGATCTTATCAGGAAGGCGGTGAAAGTTTCAAATCTCTTGCTGAAGTTGGGCATAGATGTGAGAAGAAAGATTTTTAAAGCTGTATTGGAAAAACTGGGCCCGAATTTAAGGCTGTTCGTGTCAGGAGCAGCTCCCATCAATCCCGAAATCATAAGAGGCTTTGAGAACTTTGGAATCACGTTTTTACAAGGTTATGGCCTGACCGAGACTTCACCCGTTATCAGTGTGAATACCCTGTTTCAAAATGCAATCGGCACGGTGGGTATACCTCTGAAAGATATTGAAATAACAATAGATAACCCGGACGAAAACGGAATGGGAGAAATTCTTACCAGAAGCGACAGTGTAATGCTGGGTTATTATGAAAACCCGGAAGAGACAAACCGTGTCATGGAAGAAGGCGGATGGTTCAGAACCGGTGATTTAGGCGTTATTGACGAGAATGGAAATTTAAGGATCACCGGAAGAGCGAAATCCATGATAGTGTTTACAAATGGGAAAAAAGCTTTTCCGGAGGAGTATGAAGTATTGTTAAACGTAATACCCGGAGTAAAGGAATCCTTTGTATGGGGTCATAAAGCGCCAGACGGCGATATCCAGGTTTGCGCGAAAATTGTTGTTGACAAAGAATATTTCGAAGCTAAGGGATATACAAGGGAGCAAATAGGTGATGAGCTTGAAATCGCTGTAAAAGAGATGAATAAAGGTATTCCTAAATATAAAATACTGCGATATTTCTTATTGACCTATGAAGAGCTTGCGAAGACCACCAAGATGAGTATAAAAAGAAATGTTGAAACCGATAAGGTTAAGAGTTATCTTGATAAGGCAGGGGTCGATATAAGAAAGCTGAACAAGAGTTTCATGGATATTTGAGGAAAGAATGATAAAAAAAGCTGAGAAAAAACATTTTGAAGCCGTGGTTAATTTTTTGGACAAGGGAGGGAGCATCAACACCGTTCTCTTGTCCTTTATTGAAAAATACGGATTTGAGAAAGACTTTCAGGAAATCTGGCTTTATAACGATAACGATGGAAACATCCTCGTTGTAATTATGAGGTATTTTAACAGTCTTTATATTTATTGCGAGGATTCTTTTGCAGCTAAAGAGGAGCTGGGCTTTTTTGCTTCATTTCTGGGGCCGGAGATTGTATCAGGTAGAACTGATTTATTAAGCGATATTTCTCCATATTTCAATGATATGTTCCTGGAATCATCCACTCATATGGTCCTTACAAACGATAAAATGCTGAAACCCTGTCCGATGGTTGAAAAAGCCCGGTATGACGATTGCAGGGAGATGGCGGAGCTCATTTACAGCATACCTGATTTTGCACGATTTTATCATTCTTCCGAAGAAATTGAAAAAGGTATCAGAAGGCGTATGGAAATGGGAATGTGCCGATATTTTGTGCTCAGGAAAAACGGTAAGATCGTTTCTCAGGCTTATACGACAACTGAATCATCGAAATATGCCACCATTGGCGGTGTTGTAACAAGGAATGAGTATAGAAACCAGGGATTGGCATCTTTTGTGGTCAGCAATTTATGTGAAGATATATTGAAAGATAATAAAATACCGAATTTGTTTTACAGTAGTATAAATGCAGGCCGTGTGTATGAAAGATTGGGATTCGTACCGTCCGGGAATTATGCCATGCTGCTTAAACACAAATACAGACATAAACAGACATAACATATATTAATTTTATAAGTAAAATGAATATAACTTGTTAAATTATGTTATTTATGTTAGAATATACTCCGAGCAAGTTCCTGACTCGGAGGTTTTTTATGTTCAGCAGAGTTTCTACCTGTGGGCTCATCGGTCTGGACGGTTTTCACATCCAGGTCGAGACAGACATATCCAATGGTATTCCGGCTTTTGATATTGTAGGTTTAGCCGACACTGCCGTTAAAGAAGCCAGGGAACGGGTTAAAGCAGCAATAAAGAATTCTGGATTTGAATATCCAGTTAAGCGTATTACAGTAAATCTGGCCCCGGCGGACACCAGAAAAGAAGGTTCAGGGTTCGATCTTCCAATTGCGATAAGTATTCTTGTATCAGAGGGCATGATTCCCCAAAACGCTGTGGACGGTTATATGATTGTCGGAGAACTTGCTTTGGACGGCAGTATAAGACATGCTTCAGGCATGCTTTGCAAGGCGATCGCCGCAATGGAACTCGGCTTCAGGAAGCTTATGGTTCCTTATGAAAATGTTAATGAAGTTTCTGTTGTGAAAGGTATCGAGATATATCCGGTCAAAACACTTAAGGAGGTTGCAGAGCATTTTACCGGTATAAAACCGTTACAATCCAAATCATTTGAAAATGTCTTTATGCCTTCTCAAAATATGTATTCTGAAGATTTTTCCGATGTTAAAGGTCAAAAAAACGCAAAAAGGGCATTGGAGGTAGCAGCAAGCGGAGGACATAATGTAATCATGATCGGAAGCCCTGGATCAGGCAAAACAATGCTTGCCAGAAGACTTCCTACCATCCTGCCTGATTTGAGTTTTGAAGAGGCTTTGGAAATCACTAAAATTTATAGTGTATCAGGTCTGATTAATCAAAAGCAGCCCCTTATCAGCGAAAGACCATTCAGATCCCCCCATCATACGGTCAGCGCTGCAAGCCTTGTAGGCGGCGGGAGCAATCCCAGGCCAGGCGAGGTAAGCCTGGCTCATCACGGGGTTCTTTTTCTGGATGAAATACCGGAGTTTCCCCGCAAAACTCTGGACGTATTAAGGCAGCCTATTGAGGACGGTGTGGCAAATATATCAAGGATCAATTATTCTGTTGCATATCCCTGCAGGTTCATGCTGGTGGCGGCTGCGAACCCTTGTAAATGCGGATATTATGGAGATTTTACAAAGAAGTGCACCTGCTCGTTCCGAGATGCTGAAAACTACCTTTCCCGATTATCGGGTCCGTTGATGGACAGGATCGATATTCATATTCAAGTTCCCACATTAAAATACAACGATATTGAGAATGAAATGGTTGAGGAATCTTCCGCAGAAATAAAAAAGCGTGTGAACCGCGCCAGAAAAATACAACAAGAGCGATATAAAAAATACGGTATCTATTGCAATGCCCATTTAAAGGGGGCGATGATCAAGGAATTCTGTAAAGTTGACGAAAAAGGGAAAAAAGTGCTGAAAAACGCCTTTGATACATTAAATTTGAGTGCCAGGGCCTATGATCGCATTTTAAAGGTAGCAAGAACAATCGCAGATATGGAAGAAAGCGAAAACATCAATTCCAGGCATATATCCGAAGCAATACAATACAGGGCGCTCGACAGAGTATTAAGAGTTTAAGGTGAAACCATGGAAAAGGAACTGGAATACTGGCTGAAGCTCAGCAGGATCAGCAATTTAAGAACTACAATAAAAATTGACCTGATAACTGCCTTAGGCGGCGCAGTAAATGTATTTGAAGCCGAAAAGGGACTTTTGTTAAAGTCAGGATTTACTGATCAGCATTATGAGTTTCTTCACAGTGATGAATTAAGCCGGGATACAAATAACATTATGGAATCGTGTTTCAAAAAAAATATCGATATATTACCGATCCCTCATGACGAATACCCTGAAATGCTAAAATACATTCCCGATCCTCCTTTGGTGCTTTATGTGCGCGGCAGCATACCAAAAGCAAATATGGTGGCTGTTGTGGGTTCACGAAAGGCCTCGGGTTATGGCATAGAGACAGCTTTTAAAATAGCATCTGAATTAGCTTTATCTGATATAGTCATAGTCAGCGGGATGGCCAGAGGAATTGATACCGCGGCCCACAGCGGGGCTCTGAATGCAGGAGGAAGAACAGTAGCGGTGCTGGGGTGCGGAGTTGATGTAGTTTATCCGCCTGAAAACCACGGAATAATGGAACGTATTATAAAATCAGGGGCGGTAATATCGGAGTTTCCTCCTGGCAGCCCGCCGTCACCTCTTAACTTTCCATCCCGAAACCGAATCATCAGCGGAATGTCACTTGGAACTCTTGTTGTGGAGGCAGGCCTGAAAAGCGGTTCTCTTATTACCGCCAATTATGCATTGGAGCAGGGGCGGGATGTGTTTGCAATACCGGGCAATATTAACAGTTATAACAGCATGGGTACCAACAGGTTAATAAAGGACGGGGCGAAAATAGTTTTGGATTCTGAGGACATATTGGATGAACTGAGTTTTGGCACATATCCTATTGAAAAGAAAAGAAAAGGGAAGATGAAAAGCAGGACATCAGGGCTGGGAGAAAAGGAAAGAAAAATAATCAGCGCTTTAAAAATCGAGGACCTTTATGATGAAGAATTATCGGAAAAAACCAGGATCCATTTGACTGATCTGTATGAGATATTGCTTGAGTTGGAGCTTAAGGGCATAGTTAAAAAGAGCATAACAGGCAAATATATGTATATTTCATAATGAGCTTCAACTTACACGAGGGCGCTTTCATCTTAATGCATAAGTAACCCGAAAAAGCATAAAATTCATAACAGAAGGATGCTGTTGAGGCGGAAGATTACATGCAGTTTTTCGTATTCCGCACAAAAAACTGGGTGCCGATATTATTCTTGATTCTGATAATAATCCTTATAATGATCAATATTTTTACTGCAAAGGAGTATATAACTCAAGCTTCAAAACAGTACAATGACAATATTCCGATTTATTCAGTCGAATGTGAAGAGAGAAAGTGCGCCATAACTTTCGATTGTGCCTGGGGAGCGGATGATATCCCGGATATACTTGATATACTTGACAAGTATAAAGCAAAAGGTACATTTTTTATAGTAGGATTATGGGCCCAAAAATATCCTGACACGGTAAAACTTATTTTTGACAGAGGCCATGAAATTGCAAATCATGGGTATTCTCACGCACATATGGCTCAAATACCGGAAAATAAAATAGAAGAGGAGATATTGCTTTGTGCTCAAATTCTTGAAGAGATAACAGGCTGTAAAACAAATTTATTCAGACCGCCATACGGCGAGTACAATGAAGCGACAATAAAAGTAGCCAGGAAACTTAATTATTATACGATTCAATGGGACGTTGATTCCCTTGACTGGAAAAACAGCATGACAAGGGAAGATATCTATAAACGTGTGACACAAAAGACCACAAATGGATCCATTATTCTTTTTCACAATGATACGCTGCATACCGAAAAGGTATTGCCTGAAATACTTGAAAACCTGACTTCCAACGGTTTTCAATGTGTAAAAGTATCAGACCTTTTAATAAAAGAAAACTACAGAATACGTTATGACGGAAGGCAAATTAAAGATGAAAATTAAAGTAAAGCAATATAAATAAGTAAATTATCATAAAAAACATGTTTAACCCCCTGTTATTTTGGTGAAATATAATATATGATTCAATTATAGATGTAGTTTTTAGTTTTGCGGTATACCATAACAGTTTTTACAAATGTTTGTTATTTATGTTCAAAAGAGCTTCTAAACGGACTTGATGCTGAATAATAATTATCAGGTAGCATGTTCGATAAATACGAAAGACTTTTGAGAGGGGTTGGAAAATAAAAATGTCAGGAATATCGGCATTAGAAAACAATTGTGTAAGCCTGATCGGGAAGGTAATATCAAACCCTGTATTCAGTCACGAGGTATATGGTGAGGGCTTTTACATAGTTTATATTAAGGTACCCCGGTTGAGCGAAAACTATGATATTATACCGGTAATGTTCTCAGAACGTCTGGTTAACCCGAACAAAATTGAAGAGAATCTTTATCTTATAATTGAAGGACAATTCCGTTCATATAATAATTACAACAATACCAGCGGGCATAAGCTTATGCTGACTGTTTTTGCAAGGGAAATAGAAATATCGGAAGAGGAGGTGACAAATAGAAATCCTAACCAGATTTGTTTAAACGGGTTTGTCTGCAGAAAACCCATGTACAGAACAACACCTTTTGGACGCGAGATAGCGGATATTTTACTTGCTGTAAACAGGGCCTATAATAAGTCGGACTATATTCCATGTATTGCATGGGGAAGAAACGCAAGATATGCCGGAACCTTTGAAGTAGGCGATAACATTCGTATATGGGGACGTATTCAAAGCCGCACCTATCAGAAAAAGATATCCGAAACTGAAGTTGAAGAGCGGGTAGCTTATGAAATCTCAGTATCTAAAATGGAGGTTGTAAAAGAAAACAATAACAAAAAAGAATAAGAAAGGGGACGATACCCATGATAAAGGTAGTTTACGGAAACAAGGGCATAGGCAAGACAAAATATCTTATAGCAGGCGCAAATGCTTTACTCGAAAATTGTACCGGGGACATTGTTTTTATTAATCGTGGCAATAATCATATTACCAACCTTAAACACCCAATCAGATATGTAGATATTTCTGAATTTCCCATTTCAAATCTGGATCAGTTGCTTTCCTTTATATGCGGCATGATTGCCCAGAACTATGATATCAAAGCCATATATATCGATGCTCTTTCTAATTTTGTTTCAGAAAACGAGCAATATGAAAAATTTTTCGAACAAATAAAAATCTTATCAGAAAGATTTGATACCCAATTTGTATTTTCTATCAGCGGAGATATCAGCAGTATTCCTGAGTATGTTTACAAGGAATATTCCTGTTAAGATTATGAGGGATTTGTTTTTATACAAATCCCTTTTTTAATCCCATGATGATATCACCGGAAGACTGATCATTATACTCCAATGTCATTCTAAGCCTGTCGCCTGTCATGTCAGCATGAGCGACAGCGAAGAATCTTTTTTGTTAACCTGAAAGGATCCTGATTCAACCGCTCAGCGCTCCTCATGATAATACTGCTTCTTTGATTTTAACAGCGGGTGATGATAATATAAAAGGCAGGATATGATGTCCTGCCTTAAATATATTTTTTGGAGGAATTTCTCTATGCTTATTGCGGCTGTTGCTCTATCTGAAGCGACACGGAGTTTCGACAGGCTATACCATTACAAGTTACCACTGGATGAAATAAACAAAGCAACACCGGGTATGCGTGTTATTGTTCCTTTTGGACAAAGAAACCAAAAAAAAGCGGGATGGATTATCGATGTCCGGGAGGGCGAGAAAGACAAAAAACTGAAGGAAATATTCCAAATCGTTGATGAAGCTCCTCTTTTATCTTCCGAGATGATCAAGCTGGCCCAATGGATAAAAACAAGATACTTTTGTACCTGGGGCGATGCCATTAGATTGATGATTCCTGCCGGTGTTAGCCTGAAAAAGCAAAGATGGCTCCAACTTGCCGAAACCATAGATATTGACAGAGTAAAAAAAGATATCGAACTCAATAAATCACAAAATATTATATTGGACAAACTTGCTAAAAGAAAAAACGGCATACCTGAAAAAGAGTTTGCCAATATAGAGGGAAGTATTGAAGATATCAGTTATTTGATAGAAAAAGGCATTGTCGAAAGACGCGAGTTCTTTGAACAACCTGTCGGCGAAAAGACGGTAAAAGCGTTAATTCCGTCAATAAGCAAAGAAGAATTCTATAACCTGGTTGATGAGGGAAAAGTAAAAAGCATTCATTACATTAGGATAATGGAGATTCTGTTTTCAGAGGAAATATGTACGCTGCAGGATATGTTGCTAATTGCGGGAGTATCTCACGGGACAATAAGAAATATGGCGAAAAAAGGATGGATATCATATACCGAGATAGAAACGGAAAGGAGTCCTTTGGACAGTTTTGAATGCGAGATGCCACAAGAGCTGGTTTTGACCGACGAGCAGGATAAAGTCCTGAAAGAAGCAATACCGCTGCTTGGGCAAAACAAACTTAATGAAATACTTATTCACGGTGTAACAGGAAGCGGAAAAACTGAAATATATATCAGGCTGATCGAAGAAGCGATAAAAATGCGGAAAACAGCTATAATGCTGGTGCCGGAAATATCCCTTACTCCACAGATGATAAGCTGTTTCAGTGCCCGTTTCGGCAACAGGATAGCAATTCAGCACAGCCGTTTATCCCAAGGAGAACGCTTTGACCAATGGCGTAAAATCAAGGCCGGGGAAGTGGATGTGGTAATAGGAGTTCGCTCCGCTGTTTTTGCCCCTTTATCGAATTTAGGGGTTATTATAATAGATGAAGAACACGAGTCGACGTATAAATCGGAGAATACTCCGAAATATGATGCCCGCCAGGTGGCCAGGGCCAGATGCAATATAAACGGTGCCTTGCTGGTATTAGGCTCTGCCACGCCGTCAGTAGAGACATACTGCCGTGCCTTAAGCGGAAAAACCAAGCTATTAACCATGAAAAACAGGCCAAATTCCATACCTTTGCCTCAGACTGTTCTAGTAGATTTAAGAGAAGAACTGAAAGAAGGCAACAGGAAGATTTTAAGCAGAAAGCTTGAAGAAGAGCTTGTAAAAAATAAAAACAACCAGGAACAGAGTATCCTGTTTCTTAATAAGAGGGGATATGCCTCATTCCTGCTTTGCAGAGAGTGCGGGTATACGTCCAAATGCCCTAATTGCAGTGTTTCTTTAACGGTTCATACACATGACCGGCAAATGTTCTGCCACTACTGCGGCTATGCGGAACCCATACCAAGAATCTGTCCCGACTGTCAAAGCGAAAGAATCAAAGCATTCGGTACCGGGACACAAAAAGTTGAGGAAGAGCTTAAGAATCATCCTGCCATGTTCAGGGTGCTGCGCATGGATATGGACACTACAAGCGGTAAGCATGGGCATAAGAAGATATTGAATGCATTCAGAAATAAAGAAGCTGATATTCTGCTGGGGACGCAAATGGTGGCAAAGGGGCATGATTTTCCTGATGTTACTTTAGTGGGAATCCTGTCAGCCGATGCAACCCTGTTTAACAATGACTACAGGGCAAGCGAAAGGACCTTTCAGCTTATAACACAGGCTTCAGGAAGAGCAGGCAGAGGAGAGAAACCCGGCCGCGTAATCCTTCAGGCGTACAATATTGATGATTATGCGATACAGACTGCATTGACGCAGGATTATGATGCATTTTACCAAAAAGAGATAATGATGCGAAAAGCCATGAATTTTCCGCCGTTCTGTCATATAGGCGTTATTGTGGTTTCAAGCGAGAATCAGGATGCTGCAAGGGATTCACTGGCTGCTTTGAGAAATCAAATACTTATGGAATATAATAAGGAAGACGTGTTTGAATGCTCAGAGGTGCTGCCGCCTCCGATATTCGTTATACGTAAAAGATACAGATGGAGAATTATAATAAAGGCGAAATCCGTTAACCTGTTGGTTCAGCTTATGAATCATGCCTTGGATATATTCCCCAGGATAAAAACCGGCAGCGCCGAAATAAGTGTGGATATCGACCCTGCCAGCATGGTATAATATAACTTTGCCTGTTCGAAACAGTGGATTTCAAACATAGATAGCCATTATACTGCTGTCGTGGTGTTAATCGTGATATAATAATTATGGGTTTAGAATAATTATAAAGTATTCAAGGAGTATCAGGTATGGCAATTCGTAATATTGTAAAAAAAGGAGACGAAATATTAAATAAGCGGTGCAAGGAAGTAAAGGAAATAAACAGAAAAATACTTGAACTGCTCGATGATATGGCAGAAACCATGTATGAAGGCAATGGGGTAGGTTTGGCTGCCCCACAGGTTGGCATTCTGAAAAGAATAGCCGTCATAGATGTGGGGGACGGGCTTATCGAACTTATTAATCCCGTCATAACTGAGACTGAGGGTGAACAAATTGAAACCGAAGGATGTTTAAGCATACCCGGGGTTTACGGAAAAGTCAAACGCCCTCAAAGAGTTGTTGTTGAGTACCTTAACAGGGCCGGAGAAAAGGTCCGGACTGAAGGAACAGGCCTTAAAGCCGTTTGCATATGTCATGAATTGGATCATTTGGATGGTGTGCTTTTTGATGAAAAGGTAATAGAATTTGTTGAATTGGACAATGATGAAAAGGAAAACGAATGAGTAAATTTGATTAAATCAGTGAAACGAAATCTTATTAATTTACAGAAGGAAAGATTGCGAATGAGAATACTGTTTATGGGTACGCCAGATTTTGCCGTACCTTCTTTAAAAACATTAATTGATAACGGTTATGAAGTAATCGGAGCAGTGACGCAGACTGATCGCCCTAAAGGCAGAGGGCATAAGCTTCAGGCTCCCCCTGTAAAGGAATTTGCTATAGCCAATAATATACCTGTTTATCAGCCTTTGAAGCTGTCAAAGGAACCGGAAACAATACAGGAATTTGCAGCGATTAAGCCCGATCTTATTGTTACATGCGCTTTCGGTCAGATTTTGCCCCAAAGCGTGCTGGACATACCCAAATATGGAACAATAAATGTCCATGCTTCACTTCTGCCAAAATACAGGGGAGCTGCTCCGATACAATGGGCAATAATAAATGGGGAAGAAAAAACCGGTATTACTACGATGTTTACTGAGTTAGGCCTGGATACAGGCGATATTTTGATGCAGGAAGAAGTAGAAATACCTATTGATATGACAGCAGGACAACTGCACGACATATTGTCTGAACTAGGTGCCAAAACCCTTATAAAAACCATAAAAGCTTTGGAAAACGGTACACTAACAAGAACAAAACAGGATGAAAGCAAAGCTACCTATGCTCAAAAAATTGACAAACAAACGGGATTGATTGACTGGTCCCAACCAACGATTGCTGTGCACAACAGGATTCGCGGAACGAATCCATGGCCGGGAGCATACTCCATCATGTGCGGCAAAAGAATCAAGATATGCTGTTCAAAAATAGCCGATATACCTGATTATTTATATGAAAAGATTAATAATCCTGAAATAGTTCCCGGCACTATTCTGAAAGTGTTATCATGCGATATGTGGGTCAAAACAGGGGACGGGGCTTTGCTGATACATGAGATCCAGGCCGAATCCTGCAAAAAAATGACCCCTCAGCAGTATGCCTGCGGTCACGATTTAAAAGAAGGAATGATTTTCTGCCGGGAAGGATAAATATGAAACTCTTAATGCATATATGCTGCGCGCCCTGCGCTGTTGCCATAGTTGAAAAATTAAAAAAGGATACCGACATTTACTTCGAAGGATTTTTCTATAACCCCAATATTCATCCGCTGGAGGAGTACGAGAAGCGGAAACTGGCAGTTCAGCAATTATCTGATGATTATAGTTTTAAAACTAGTTTTTATAATGATTTTAAATTAGAATACTGGAAAAAGAATCTTGGGGAAGATAAGCTTCTTCGCTGTAAAACCTGCTATTCGTTAAGATTAAATGCCGCGGCTAAATTTGCAAAAGAGAATTATTTTGACGCGTTTACCACAAGCTTGTTAATAAGCCCATACCAGAACCATGAGCTTATTAAGGACATAGGCCAGGCTATTGCCGATAAATACGGCATTAAATTCTATTACGAGGATTTCAGAGAACTGTACAGAAAAGGTAGAGAGATTTCCAGGGGTAAGTATTATTATATGCAAAAATATTGCGGTTGTTTTTATTCTTATTGGGAATCCGATCACCCCAAAAAGCCTGTATATGATTTTGATGGCCATAATGAAAAGAACTTGTAATATTATTGTCTAATTCGATATCCCAAAAAAGTGGTAATATAGACATTAGATACGAAAGAAAAGACCTAGAGGTGTGGATAATGAGGAAAATCATGTCAATCCAGCTTGTTTTCTGTTTAATAATCTCTCTGTTGATAATGCCTTTGCAGGCGCAAGCGTCAGGAATCCTGGAAATGGCAACGGGGGGCTCGGTTTCTAAGGTTACATATTCGCAGAATAATAACACGGAAGAAATACGCATATATTCTACTTCGACAAAAATTACAAAACAATATCTTATAGCTCCCGAAGGAACTTATAAAAACTACAGACTAGGATTTGAAATAGACAATGCCGATGTGTCAAAAACGATTAGATTTGATATAAATAAAGGCACAGTTGTTCAAATACGTCTTGCAAATATGTCCGACCCCAAAAGAACAAGTGTCGTTGTGGAAACAACTAAAAAGCCGGCTTATGCTTTTTCTGTTTCATCAGACGGCAAGTCTGTAATATTGACGCTTGGCAGTAATTCAGCATCATCCAACAATCCTGGGAACACGCCGCCTGTTTCGCCGAGCACTACACCTGCACCTTCTTCACCGGCACCGTCTGCAACTCCGAAACCTTCGACAACACCGGTTCCGGCCAATAACAGCGGAAGCGGCAGTTCTTCCAATACATCAAGCGCCAAAACCAGCAACGGACCTTTATCAATAACCGTGTCAGGTGATACCTGCACCGTTACTCTTAAAGGTATAACCTTAACAAATACACAACAAGGAAATGTTCCAAGATTTGAACTTAGAGAAAAAGAAAAAATGATACAAATAACAATCCCCGGAAAGGACACCAGGTTTACGGAAGGATTCTTAACCGGAAATTCAATCATTTACGGAGCGCTTATAAGTTTTAATAACAATCAGAACAGTACAATAATACGCATTCCTTATAATAATACCATTACATATTCGCATAGTGTATCAGGCGGAAATTCTACATTTGTAATCAAGGCAGGTAATACTTCCGTGCCTGTAAATAATCCTGCTCCATCATCAACTCCTGTTGTTACTCCAAAACCCAGCACTCAGCCTTCTCCTTCATCATCACCTTCACCATCACCTTCACCTTCACCGTCAACAGGAACACCATCGTTGGATAATATAAAGGCGGGAAACGATGATAAAACTGCCTTGATAATAACAGGTAAAAGTATTGTTGATAAATATAATCAATACAAAGATAAAATTATTGTTGATGATACCGGCATAAAAGGAATCGTTACTTTTATGATACCAAACAGTATTGTTAATCTTGGTAACGACTCTATGAATATAAACAATAATCTTGTTAAGTCAATAGAATTTCTTTCTACTTCCACCAGTTCATTTTTGAGTATCAATAAAAAGGATGCAAACAAAAAATTTGAGATTGTTGCCGGTTCAAATAAGGATGAACTTGTTGTCGCGGTAAGCTCCGGAACAGGCGGTTCTGCCGCTTCCAAACTGGTGGTAATAGATCCCGGCCATGGTGGAACTGATCCCGGGGCGGTTTTTGGAGAGTATTTCGAAAAAGTATATAACCTTGATATAGCTTTAAGATGCGAAAAAATACTGAAATCCAAGGGAATAAACGTAGCTCTTACCCGGACTACCGATAAAACCGTAAGCTTGAATGATAGAGTCAAATTTGCAAATGACCTGAACGCATACTTGTTTGTAAGTATTCATAACAACAGTATGCCCAGCGGAATCAAGGGGTCTATGGTCCTGTATCACTATACAAGCTATAGGGGAAAACCCTTTGCTCAAATTATGCTGGATAACCTTGTAAAGGATTTGGGGACCAAGAAAATCGGCATACAGGCACGGCAGAACACGGTTGTTTTAAGGGACACCAGGATGCCTGCCATCCTTGCTGAAGTTGCGTGCATGTCCGATCCGGACGATTTGGCCCTGTTGAATACGGATTCCTTTATTCAGAAGGCGGCCGAGTCAATAGCAAACAGTATTATACAGATACTGAATTCCGGGATTTGAATAAAATAAGCGAAACATTGACTCCTCGTTCTCCTAAGCGGAACGCAGCAAGAGTCAAAAAGTCTTTAATGTAAACGCAAAAGATTTTTCGTTACGCTCAATTGAAAAATACATTCCGCCCTAAGAGTGGAATGTATTTTTTAATGAAGGTCTATTTGAAGTTAAAAATAAAGTGTTTTATTTTCTGGATAACGTGCCATACATGTGATAACATATTATAGATATAATATGGATGGAGTTTTTTGTTATGGATAATCTAAGAGTAGATGGAAGAAAAAACGATGAATTACGAAATATCAAAATTATAAGAGATTATAACAAATATGCGGAAGGCTCGGTTTTGGTTGAGTTTGGAGAAACAAAGATCATTTGTACCGCAAGCGTTGAAGAAAAGGTACCTTTATTCAGAAAGGGCACCGGCGAGGGTTGGGTCACAGCTGAATACGATATGCTGCCAAGAGCCACATTGACAAGAAATAACAGGGACAGAAACACTTTGAGGATAAGCGGCAGGTCTAATGAAATACAAAGATTCATTGGCAGATCATTAAGATCAGTCATTGATTTTAAGATTTTAGGCGAGCGAACCATTACTATAGACTGTGATGTTATCCAGGCAGATGGAGGCACAAGGACGGCAGCGATAACAGGCGGTTTTGTCGCATTAATGGATGCCTGCAGTGTTCTGGTAAACAATAAGGTGATAAGTGAGATACCTATTATGGATTTTGTGGCGGCAATCAGCGTAGGTTACGTTGACGGCCAGGAGCTTTTGGATTTATGCTATGCGGAAGATTCAAAAGCGACTGTGGATATGAATGTGGTAATGACGGCGACTGGCCAGCTTATTGAAGTTCAGGCAACCGGCGAGGAACGTCCGTTTGACCGTAAAGTTTTTAATAATTTGCTTGACTTGGCACAAAAAGGTATAGAAAATATAATTGACATACAAAAGAATGTACTTTTATTCCGGGAGAAGCCATGAGAAGATTGATTATAGCCACTAAAAACAGCGGAAAAGTAAAAGAAATCAAAAGTCTTTTACAGGGTTATGATTATGAGATCCTATCCCTTGAAGAAGCGGGAATTGACATAGAAATAGAAGAAAACGGAAACAGTTTTGAAGAAAATTCTCTGATAAAGGCTATGGCTGTGCACAAAATTACAGGTGATATGGCGGTTGCTGATGACAGCGGTTTAGAGGTTGATTTTTTAAATTCTGCGCCGGGCATATATTCTGCCCGATTCTTAGGTTGCAAAAACGATAAAGAGAGGTATGAAGGGGTACTGGCACTTATGAAAGGCATACCTGACGAATATAGGTCTGCCCGTTTTAAATGTGCGGTCTCCCTTGTCACCAGTACAGGTATAAAAACATTTACCGGTACCATAGAGGGGAAAATCGCATTTAAGGCTGCAGGTGAAAATGGCTTCGGATATGATCCTGTATTCTATATTCCGGAGTACGGGAAAACTATGGCACAAATAGATTTTGATTTAAAAAACCGCATAAGTCACAGAGGCCGGGCATTTCAGCAATTAGCCGAAACATTGAAAAATTGGAGCGCTGAATGAAGTTATATCTTGTTTTAAGTGATACACACGGAGATTTGTATACAGTAAAAAAAATAATTGCAAGGTACCCTCAAATTGATGGTGTGATACATCTTGGGGATTACTACAGGGATGCGCATAATATAAAACTGCATTACCGTGATTTAGATGTGATCATGGTACCGGGAAACTGTGATTTTGTTTATGACATTCCATCCGATAAGGTTTTGGAGGTTGAAGGAAAACGTATATTACTGACCCATGGGCATTCATACAATGTGAAAAGCGGCATTGAAAGGCTTGAAAGAAAAGCGATAAAAGAAAACATCGATCTGGTTCTTTTCGGACATACCCATTGTCCTTTCCAGGAATACAGATCAAGCATTACATTCGTTAATCCCGGCAGTATTGGGTACCCCAGAGGTTTTCCAACACCGACATATGGGCTTTTGGAGATTTCGAAAAACGGATTTGAAACCAGGATTTTAGAAGCCTGATAAATACTTGGCTGAACAAAACACATATCATGAGAGGCATCAAATATGATTTATTTTGATAACAGTGCGACAACAAAGCCATATAAAGAAGTAATAGAGCTTATAGCAAGGCTTATGTCCGAAGAGTTCGGAAATTCTTCGTCGTTGCATGCCTTGGGATTAAGGGCGGAGAGGATACTGGAGGATACAAGGAACAAGCTAGCCTCAACAATAAAAGCATTACCTGAGGAAATTGTTTTCACTTCCGGCGGGACGGAATCGGTTAACATGGCGATAAGAGGCACTGCGGAAGTTTTAAAACGTTCCGGGAACCATATTCTTTCCTCGCCTGTCGAGCATGCTGCTTCATTAGAGTCCCTTAAAGAGTTAGAGAGGACAGGATATCACGTTGAGTATCTCGAAGTTGATGAATACGGCCGGATACTGGTAGATGATCTTAAAAACAAGCTGCGGAAGGACACTATCCTGGTTAATATAATGGCTGTCAATAATGAACTGGGTACAATAGAGCCTGTTTGTGAAGCTGCCCGGATTATCAAATCAAATAATAAGACAACGGTTTTTCATGTTGACGCGGTCCAGGCGTATGGGAAAATACCTGTTAACACAAGGGATTTGAATGCGGATCTAATTTCTTTCAGTTCGCATAAAATACATGGACCAAAAGGGGTCGGTATGCTGTACATGCGTAAAGGGACCCGGATCCATCCTCTGATAATGGGAGGGGGACATGAAAGAAAGCTCCGTTCGGGTACGGTAAATGTACCATGTATTGCGGGATTTGGACTTGCAGCCTTAATTAAAACGGAACGCATGAAAGAGGATCAGGAAAAAAGCGGCAGGATCAGGGATATTTTAATCAAGGAGCTTTCAAGTTCGTTAAGCGACAAAATCAGAATAAATTCTCCCAAAGACGGAGTTGAGAACATTCTCAATATATCGTTTAAAGGAATAAAATCAGAAACGCTACTGCATTTTCTTGAGATGCGGGATATATATGTATCCACAGGTTCAGCTTGCAGTTCAAGAAAGAATGCGATAAGCCATGTGCTGAAAGCCGTAAAAGCACCTCAGCAATGGGCTGAAGGCTCGATCCGGTTCAGCTTTGGTTCGTTTAATGATGAAAATGAGGCTGTCATTGTTGCTGATGCCATTAAAGAGATTATAAATAAAATGTAAATAAATATACCAATATAGAGATTATAAATAAAAGTAATTATAAACATAAATGCAAATTAAACAGAAGGGTCGGTAATATGGATAAAATTATATTGGTAAGATACGAGGAAATCTTTTTAAAAGGATTAAATAAACATGTTTTTGAGAACAGGCTTATAAAAAATATTAAACAAAAGCTTGACGGTTTAGGCGATGTCAGGATCACAAAATCTCAGAGCAGAATTTATATTGAATCCGATGATGCGGATTTTGACTTTGATGAAGCCATTATAAGACTGACCAAAATCTTTGGTATAGCGTCAGTAAGTCCTGTTATACGGGTTAAATCAGATTATGACGAGATTAAAAAAACTTCCGTCAGCATTGTAGGAGATCTTATAGAGAGGAAATCCTATAAAACCTTTAAGGTTGAATCCAAAAGGGGAGATAAGAGTTTTCCCATGAACTCGCCCCAGATTTGCGCCGATTTAGGCGGATGTATTTTGAGTAAATTTCCTCGTCTCAGGGTAGATGTGCATAATCCGGACTTTATATTATACGTAGAGGTTCGTGAGAATACCTATATTTACTCGGAAATTATCCCTTCGGTAAAAGGTCTCCCTACGGGGACCGGTGGATTGGCAACATTGCTTCTTTCAGGTGGTATAGACAGCCCGGTGGCCGGATGGATGATAGCAAAGCGCGGAGCAGAAATAGAGGCCGTGTATTTCCACAGTTATCCCTATACCAGTGACAGGGCAAAGGATAAAGTTATTAAACTGACTGAAATACTGTCTGAATACTGTATGGGCATAAAGCTCCATATAGTTCCGTTTACAGAGATCCAAACAGAAATCAACGAGAAATGCCCTCACGAATATATTACCATTATCATGCGAAGGTTCATGATGAGGATTGCAGAAGAAATAGCAAGAAAAAGCGGTTCATTGGCTCTTGTAACCGGTGAGGCAATCGGACAGGTGGCAAGCCAGACCATGGAAAGCATGCTGGTAACCAATAACGCTGTAACACTGCCGGTATACCGCCCGTTGATAGGAATGGACAAAAACGAAGTTATTGAAATAGCCAAAAGAATAGGTACCTTCGACACGTCCATACTTCCTTACGAGGACTGTTGTACGGTTTTTGTGGCGAAGCACCCGGTTATAAAACCGTCACTTCAAAAAACTCTTGAGTATGAAAAGCCTCTGGATTCAGAAAAGCTTATCAATGAAGCATTATCCCGAACCGAGGTTATCAAGCTTTGACAAATTTATTGAAGTTTAAAAAACAAATAAAGTGGTAAGATATCTTTGAAAATCATCTTGGAAAGGTCGTAGTCTTAATGGATGAAGTTAAGGCTGTTTATAATTCTAAGACAGTTTGTCCTGTTTGCGGTTCCAAAATCGAATATACGAAGGTCAGGTCAAAAGCTTTCAGACTTATAAAACTGGATACGGATTTTTGTCCATATTATGAAGGTGAAAACCCTTTACTATATGAAGCCGTTATATGCCCTGAATGCGGCTATGGAGCTCATGTCACAAGCTTTGAAAATATCAGCAGATATGATAAGGAAAAGGTTCGCAATGAAATAACAAGCAAATGGAATAAACGTAAGTTTACCGGCCCAAGAACCGTTGATCAGGCTCTTGAAGCCTTTAAAATCGTTCTTTTGAATTTGAACTGTATCGAAGGTTTAAAGTCGGAAATAGCAAAAATATGCATGCGGATTGCGTGGTTATACCGTTATAAAGGAGACCAGGAGCAGGAAAAAAAGTTTTTGAATTATGCCCTGATTAATTACAAGAAAGCCTATAGCCAGGAAGACCTTTCGGAAGAGGGAAAGCTTGATGAATACACGTGCATGTATATTATCGGCGAGCTAAGCAAAAGGCTTGGATTATATGAAGACAGCACGCAATGGCTGAGTCGGTTAATAATGAGTTATTCAGACCCAGGGCAGAAAGACAGGATCCCTCATAGACTGATTGAGTTGGCCAGAGAGCTTTTTCAGGAAGTCAGGGAAACCGTTGCGGCTACTAAGGAGGAAGGTTGATTGAAGCTGGACATTGGTAAAATACCAAATAATATATTGGAAAAATTATTGTTCCAATTTTCTGAACCACAGCGCAGGGAAGTGTTGACCAAGCCCGGCATAGGGGAGGATTGTGCCGCCATTGATTTTGCGGATGATATTTGTGTTGTTACTACGGACCCGATTACCGGAGCTGATGATGAAATAGGGATCCTGGGAATACACATAGCCTGCAACGATTTGGCTTCATCGGGAGCTGAGCCTGTGGGGATCCTTGTTACTGTTCTTGCGCCGCCGGAAACTGAACTTGAAGATCTTGAAAAGTTGCTCAGGCAAATCAAAGAAACTTCAATGGCTATGAAAATTGATGTCCTGGGGGGCCATACCGAGGTTACGGATGCTGTTAATCGCCTGGTACTAAGCATAACTGCCATAGGAAAGGCCAAAAATAATGCATTGATAAGCACTGGAGGCGCAAAACCCGGCGATTCGATAATTTTGACCCAGTTCGCCGCTACTGAAGGAACTGCAATACTGGCATGGTTATTTGAACAAGAACTGAAAAGGGAATTCGGGGCAGAATTGGTTGACAATGCGAAAAAACTGTTAAATTCCATAAGTGTTGTTAAGGAAGGCCTTTTGGCGGCCAAATACGGTGTCAGCTGCATGCATGACGTAACCGAAGGCGGGGTACTTGGCGCCTTATGGGAGATAGGAACTGCCAGTGGCTATGGATTTAAGATAGAAAAACGCAAGATTCCTATTTTGGAAGAGACCCGCCGTATCTGTAGTTTTCTGGGCCTTGATCCGTTAAAGCTTATTTCAAGCGGTTCCATGATTATAGTAACTCCAGATGGAGGAGAGCTGTTAAAAGTTTTGCATCAAAATGATATAAAAGCGTCGGAAATAGGATGCATTACTTTCGAAAAAGAATTTTTATTAATAGAAGACAATAAAACGGTTAAGATTGACATGCCTGAATCCGATGAATTGTATAAAGCACGAAAGATGAAAGGAAAGATATAATGGCGGATTTATTGTCAGAGCTACATATTGTAATTTGTATATTTACATTTCTTTTCGGCATATGCGTAGGCTCATTTTTGAACGTGTGCATTTTCCGGATTCCGGCAAATAAATCAATTATATTTCCACCTTCTGAGTGTCCGGATTGTCATACGAAATTGAGCCCCATCGATCTGATTCCGGTATTAGGTTACATATTACTAAAAGGAAAATGCAGATATTGCAAAAAGCCGATATCTGTTCAATACCCTCTGGTAGAATTCTTAACAGGAACGGTATGGCTGCTGATATATTTAAGGTATGGCCTTTCCATTGAAACAGCCGCTTTGCTGTTCCTGTATACTTTGCTGATTCCTGTTACTTTCATTGATTTAAAATACATGATAATTCCCAACGGTCTGGTATTAACGGGAATCATAGGCGGAATTGCTCTTTCGGTTTATCACATATTTGTAAGCCCATTTTCATTATATCAGTCGTCTTCGTGGTATGCACCATTTTTAGGAATGGTTTCGGCTTCGGGAATCCTGTTCGCTATAGCCGTTATTGGGTTTATAATATATAAAAACGATGGAGCAATGGGAATGGGAGATGTTAAGCTTTTTATTCCCATAGGCATGTTTCTTGGATGGAAACTGGCTTTATTGGCATTATTTCTGGCAGTAATCCTGGGAGGGGTTACAAGTATAGTTCTGCTTATCTTAAAAATAAAAGAAAGAAAAAGCGCTATTCCTTTCGGTCCGTTTATAGCTGTTGCCACTTATATAACCGGTTTTTATGGAAATCAGATTATAAGTTGGTATTTTAGCTTATCTAATGGTTTTTAACACTTTGCAGATAAAACTTTATATCTAAAATTAACGCATCAGTAAAACATTGTAAAAAATTGCTGAAATAATAAATTAAACGTGCTATTATAAATTTTATTACTAAAATATATTGTAGTAAAATAGCAAATATTATATAATATACGTAGTACCGGTAAACTTTTGGTAAATATAATATTTATTTGTCGTTTCTTTTTTCATTTTATTCACAGCTTTTGGACAGACATTACAGACCTTTAAAAAAGAAGATTTAGTTTTTAAATATTTTTTTAAAGAAGGGGATGTTTGTATGAAAAGCAATTCAGTCGGCAATACAGCATTTCAAAAATTTTTGAATGAAAACAAGTCTATTAAATACATGTTACCCATATTGATAGTTTTAATAATAGTATTCCTGATTATGATGTTTTCCGGCAGCTTTAAGGCCGGTAAAAACAGCATCCCTTCTTCACAGTATTCGGAAGGTTCCATACCGTCGGACAATGATATTGATGATACTCTTCCACTAGTTGAGGTACTGCCGCAAACTACACGTTCAAATAATCAAGGGAACAGTGAAGTTAAAAAGGATCCCTTTGAAGCTATTATGAAATTAGTTGGTGTGGTTTATTCCAGTGAAAAGCCGACTGCCATTATTGAATGGGGAGATTATTCATATATAGTAAAGCTTAACGACAAAGTAGGTGACAGTGACTGGAGTGTGGCTAACATAGAAAAAGACAGTATAACATTGGTTTCCGGTGACGACAGTATCGTACTTGATTTAACTGACGGCACTAACACCAATGCCAATAATGTTAAATAATGGTATATGCAATAATTATTATGATATATTGAGCAATATGTTTTAGGAGGTCTTCATATGTTAATAAGACAAAAATGGACCAATTCATTAATATTTCTATTATTGATCGCAGTGATCATACCATTTTTTATAATTACTCCTGTTATGGCTGCCGAAGATAAAATATCAATAGATGTACGCAATGTTGATATCCGTGATGTTTTATCTGCAATTGGTGTTAATATGGATAAAAACATAATTTTTACCGGACAGCCGTTAAAGATCAGTGTAAACATTCAGGATGTAGAACCTGAAACCGCACTAAACTATGTGCTTAATATTGCGGGCTATGATTATTTAGATGACGGTAATGCCTTTATTGTTGGAGAAAAGAATATCATAAATGATGATTTTTACAATCAGATTGCCATAACTGAATTACCATTAAAATATATAACAGCCGATATTATTTCTGAACAAATAAATGTTCTGGGACTTCCGGTTAAAAAAATAGTATTGGAGAATAACCCCAATGTTATCTGGATTCAGGGATTACCACGGGAGATCAACAAAATCAAAGATCTTATATCTATGATTGACACACCTGAAAACTCTGCGAATAAAACGGGGGAAGAAACAGCTTTATTGACTCCGATAACTACGAAATATATCAGTGCTGAGCAGCTTAACAACATAATTGAACAGATGGGACTGCCGAGCGGGATCGTTATAGAGTCTAATCCTATGACATTATGGATTAATGGGAATAGCTATGAAATATCCCAAATCAGAGCAGTTCAAAATAATATCGACATACCTGAAAACTCCAGCTCCGAAAGTTCTTCTATTACTCCTGTCAAGTTGACTTATTTAACCACTGATGAAATAACCCTTATTTTGAATCAGCTTGACCTTGACATTGACATCCTTACTTTTGAAAAGAGCCTAAAGACTCTGTGGATAAAAGGTAGTGCTGATGCTATTGAAACTGCAAAAGATGTAATCAAAAAGTTTGATATTAAAGATTACAGCAGCGATACAATATTCTTTGTTTACAATACAGTTAACATAACAGCCAGCGAACTTGAAAAACGTATTAATGAGTTAAATTTGAACAATGTCAGCATAAATTACTTAAATTATCCGCAGTTTTCCAAGAGCCTCATAATAAGATGTCCTGCTGATTATAAGCTCTTTTTGTTGAGTTACATAAATCAACTGGATGTTGTAACTGAAAAAATAAAGGTTCCAATAGATTACTCTAATAAATCGCAGACATACCTGAAGAATAGGCTTAATCTACTTGTGAAGTTGACCGGTATACCATCAACCAGTTTTACTATTTCCGATAATGTATCTCGTGATGGTGAACCTTATTACATCATGTATCTGGAAGAATCTCCGGAGAATATTAAATTGGTTAAAGAATATATCAAATATATTGACAGTCCTTTAAGTGACTAAAAGCATTCAAAAAATAATCGCAAAAACAGAGGTAATAGTTTTGAAATTCAGCCATACGTCTTCTGATTATGAATATACTATAGATCAATTGCTTGTTAAATGCGTTGAAAGTAATGGATCTGATTTGCACCTGGTAGTCGGTATGGCACCATGTATAAGAATAAACGGCCAGTTGAACCCAATAGATGCTGCACCACTAAAACAGGCTGATTTGGAATACATGCTTTTATCTATTTTACAGGACTATCTTATAGAGAAGCTTGAAAAAGAATGGGAACTTGATTTTTCCTATGCAATTCCCGGGTGTGCCAGGTTCAGAGGTAATATAATGTTCCAAAGAGGAACTTTAGCAGCGGTTTTTAGAGCTGTTCCATTTAGGATACCGAAGCTTGAAACACTTGGATTGCCTGATGATATTAAAAGGCTATGCGATTTGCCGCGTGGACTGATATTGGTCACCGGTCCCACCGGCAGCGGTAAATCGACTACCTTAGCCGCTATGATAGATTTGATAAATGAAACGAAAGCAAGCAATATTGTAACTATTGAGGACCCAATCGAGTTTCTTCATAAGCATAAAAAATCAAAAGTATGCCAAAGAGAGATCGGGATGGATACTCATAGTTTCAGTGCAGCATTGCGGCATGTATTGAGGCATGATCCGGATGTTATTATGATAGGTGAAATGCGCGATATCGACAGTATGGCTATCGCATTGACGGCCGCGGAAACAGGACATTTAGTATTATCAACTTTGCATACACAAACAGCGCCTTTAACCATTTCAAGGATTATAGACTCATTCAGCGGCGACAAGAGATTGCAGATAAGGCAGCAGATGTCAAATTCGTTGAAAGCCGTAATATCACAACAATTAATACCTACTATAGATGGGAAGGGCAGAATTGTAGCTGTAGAGTATATGGTGGATACACCTGCTATAAGGACCATGATAAGAGAAGGCAAAGAACACCAGATTTATTCAGCGATACAAACCGGACATGCACAGGGTATGCAAACGATGGATCAGGCTCTTGTACATCTGTATATTAATGGTAAAATCAGCAGGGCTTCTGCTTTGGAATATTGTGTAGACAAGGTCGAGATTGAACGATTGTTAAATAAACCAATATGATTATATTAAAGTTCCAGGAAGGGCGGACATTATGAAGTTATTTAATTATGAATGTCTGAACAAAGAACAGATAATAATCAAGGGACAGATAAAAGCGGAGAATATGGAACAGGCAGTAGACATGCTCCATAAAAATGAGCTTACCGTAATTGATGTCAAAGAGTTAAATGATACACAAAAAAGTAAGGGCATTTCTAAGGGAAAAAAAGTCAGTATTTCTGAACTGACTATTTTTACCCGACAATTTGCCACTATGATCGGTGCGGGCGTTCCTATTGCAAAAGCTATCGTTACAATGAGCCTGCAAACTTCTAATCCTACATTAAGATCAGCGCTTGAAAATATTGCATCCAATATTGAAGGCGGTATGAGTCTCAGTGATGCATTCAGCGCTTATCCTGATATTTTTTCAAATCTTTATATAGCTATGCTCCATGCCGGTGAGGTCGGTGGCATACTTGAACATTCATTATTAAGACTTGCCGATCAGCTTCAAAAGGAAAAATTTATAAAGGATGAAATTAAATCCGCCACTACATACCCCAAGATTATAATCATTTTCGCTTTAGTTGTTTTTATTGCTATGATGGTTTTCCTTGTGCCGATATTCGAGGGCATTATTCCCGATACTATTGAAATGCCTGGATTAACAAAGTTTATTTTTAGAGTTTCGCATTCCATACGAGAAAAATATTACATCTGGATAGCTGTTGTAACAGCAATCGTATCAGGAACAATAGCCTTTTTCAAAGGGAAAACAGGACATGATTTATGGGAACGAAAAAAGACCAGCATGCCGATATTCGGCAGCATTATTTTAAAAACCGTAATAGCTCGTTTCACGCGCACACTGTCTATTCTTCTTGATGGAGGCATACCGATTGTTCAGGCTTTGAAAAGCGCAGGTCCTACTTCAGGAAGTGATGTTTTGGCCAGCACGATAGAAAATACTATTGATGAGATCGAGAGGGGGAAGAGTATTGCTTCTACACTGCAGGAAAGTGAATTTTTCCCGCCTATGGTATCACATATGATTGCCGTAGGTGAAGAAGCCGGTTCTTTGCCGGATCTACTTAATAAGATTGCAGATTTCTATGAGCAGGAGGTTGCCACAGAAACCAGAGGACTTCAGGCGCTCATTCAACCTGTTTTGTTAGTAGCAATAGGTCTCCTTATCGGAGGAATGGTAATTGCTTTATATCTTCCTGTTTTTACAGCTTCTACAGTGGTTGGGGGGTAAAATTGAAAATCAAAAACAGTCTTGCGGATTCTAAATACCTTGATTGTGCCTACGAGAAATATATAAAAGATCCTACTGAAAAGAATCTAACAGAATTGATATTGGCATCAACGGCTTTTATTAAGCATTTTTCTGTTTGTTTTTATGGAGGAAAGTATAATGCAGATACGCTTCAAGCAGGCTATGAAGGTGTTTGAAGAGCGCATTATTTTGTCAGAAGCGATTGGTAAACTTTCCGGATTGAAGCAATCGATTATATATTATATGTTTTCTCTGAATTATACACAGCAGGAGACGGCAGATTTGCTGGGGCTTAATCAGAGAAAGGTATCAAGACTGTTAAAAAGCAGTTTGACGGAACTGAAAGGGTATTTACTTGAATAAAACATTATGGATCAGAGGTTGGGAGTATGATAATCAGGAATAAGAGTATTGTTGGCATTGAAATGGACTCAAAAGAAATAAGAGCAGTGGAACTTTGCGGTACACAAGAGAAACCGACTGTAATCAACTGGGGTAAAATCGAATTGCCTGATGGGATAGTCAAAGAAGGGCGTGTATCCGATAAACAATTATTCCCCGTATATTTGAATAAACTATTTAGAGAAAATGGTTTTAAGAGTAAAGATGTAATACTGGGTGTAAATAATCAGGATATAATAGTCCGTTTTGCAATGTTTCCTAATGTACCCAGAGATAAGATCAAAAATATGATTAAATTTCAGGCCAAAGAGTATATTCCTGTACCTTTAGAAGAGATTGAACTGGACTATGTAGTGCTGGAAGAAAAGAACTCAGAAAGTGAAGACCATATTAATGTCGTATTGGTGGGCGCAAGGAAAAAAATGCTTAATGATTTTATCGAGGTTTTTACAAACGCACGCTTGACTATTCGTGATATTGACTCCACTATGCTTGCCCTTGGTCGATCGGCTCTTATTGAAAGTGATGACGGCACTTTTGTTTTAGCAGGTTTTAATAATGATATCGGCAATATTCTTGTATTTAGCAACGGAATTTTATCTGTTGCACGGTCGGTAACGATACCATATTCAAATGAATCGACAAAACAAAAAATGGAAAAAGTTGCTGAAGTTTTGATTGCAGAAATCAAATCCTCAGTCGGGTATCACAAGATGCAGAAAAATGAGAATATCGATAAAGTTTTCGTTATGGGAAATTGTGAAGAACAAGAAATAGTGGCCGATATCATAAAGGAAACTACCGGGTTTACTGTAATGACTCCTACACCATATATTTCATTGAATTATAAAGCACATAAAGGAGAGAGCGAAACTCTTCACGTACCTGATTATTATGCAAGCATAAGTCTTGCCATCAGAGGATTGGGGGAAGAATAAATGTATAATGTTTCTTTATTGCCATACGAATATAGAGTGCTTAATAAACAGGCTCGTAAAAAAGATTATATTCTTTTATCAGTTATTGCGATAATATTCTGTTTACTGCTTGTCTATTTGTTCATGAGCATAACATCGGCAAGAAAAGATTCAATATTAAATAAGTTGGAAGCCGAAAATTCTGATATAGAAGAACAAATTGAATCATTGGAAAATATAGAGGAACTCAACAACAAAGTAAAAAACCTTACCGCTAAAGTTCAATCAGCTATCGGCACAACTCCCGATCTTGCTGGCATTATTGTTGATATAGGAAATACGGTTAAACCTACCATCTCAATTACCAATATTAGTATAAGTTATAGTGATGACTCCGGCGAATGTGTCATAAAGGGCAATGTATTTGATCTTGCTGCAATGACAGAGTGGTTGAATGAGCTGGAAAATATACCGGGAATAAATGATATCAAATATTCTGTTTCTGACAATTTAAGATCCGGACAATTTATCGGTTTTGAACTAACATGCACTGTGTTGCCCAGATCGGCAAATCAGTCCCAGGAGGTGGTAAGTCAATGAATAATACAAAAAACATATCCAGCAGCAGGATACTGTTAATTGCTTCTGTTATTACTATTATTCTGCTGTTAGTGCTGTCTGTAATTAAGATTTCACATATCAAAGAAACATCATCGGCAATTAATGATTGTAATCTTACTTTACAGAATAATAAAGACAGATTAAAAGAACTGGAAGCTTTAAAAGATAATCATTCTAAACTTGAAAATGAACATAAAGCACTGATTAATAAGATTCCGGCGTCCCCGGACAAGCAAGGACTCATTGATCAGGTAAATCAGTATTCAATCAAAAATGAAGTTAAGCTTGTACAGGTCAATTTCGATGAAGAAAGCGAGGAAGAAGCCTTTGTCGAAATGCCTTTAAAGTTAAAATTTGAAGGTAAATATATTTCAATAATGAAGCTGTTGGAAGAATTGGATTATGGAGAAAGATTAATCAGAATGGATGAAATTCAGATTTTTAATACGGACGTTTTCAGCAATAACGTAAGGGCAGAAATATCAGCTACCGGTTTCTACGATAAATGACAATCATGCTGGTAACCGCTAAAGAAAAGGATGTAGAGGATGGAATTCAATTCAGGGGCAGGCTACTTGGGAGAATACCTTGTAAAAAAGGGAGTTGTTACAGAAAAACAGATTCAGGAAGCGTTGAATCTGCAAAAGCTGAATAAAAAGCAGGGCATAAAAAAAATGCTTGGCCAAGTTCTGATTGAACTTGGTTATTGCAAAGAAAAAGATATTGCTCAGGCAATGGCAGAAAAGACCGGCTATGAATACTTCTCTATCAATAACATGGAAATCGATATGTCCTGCATGAATCTTGTTACTCCGGAAATTGCTGCAAAATACAAGCTTATTCCTATATGTATGAGAGACGGCAAGCTTTTGGTAGCTATGCAGAACCCCAATGATATCATTGCTATTGATGACATACAGATATTAACCGGGTTGGAAGTCGAGCCTATAGTAGTACCGGATGGAGAACTTTTATCTGTAATCGAGAAATATACTAATTTGACTCAAAACTTACAGCAGATTCCATATGAAGGCAATGACAATGTTGAACAAATTGAGCTCGGTACTATCAAAGATGACGAAATTATTAATGAAACACCGGCGGTAATTTTGATCAATCAGATTTTAAATCAGGCGGTCCGGGCGCATGCAAGTGATATCCATATAGAGCCTATGGAAAGAACAACCAGAGTTCGATTCAGAATAGACGGCGTATTGCATGAAATAATGCAGCAACCTTTAAATATACATCCTGTACTGGTTTCACGTATTAAGGTCATGGCAAATATGGATATTGCTGAAAGACGCATACCCCAGGACGGACGTATCAGTTTAAGAATTGAAGATAAATCGATTGATATCAGGGTCGCATCTTTGCCTTCAATTTATGGTGAAAAACTGACTATGAGGATTCTTAATCGAAATAGTCAGATAATGTCCTTTAAGCAATTGGGGTTCCTTGACGATTATTTAGAGCAGTACAACAAAACGATACGGCTTCCTTATGGCTTTATTCTAATCACCGGGCCTACAGGAAGCGGTAAGAGTACGACCCTTTATGCCAGCCTGGATGTTATTAACACCCTGGACAAAAATATTATCACTTTGGAGGACCCTGTAGAAATTAGGGTTCCGGGATTAAATCAGATACAAATGAACAGAAAAGCAGGTATGACTTTCTCATCCGGACTTAGATCAATTTTAAGAAATGATCCTGATGTCATCATGGTAGGCGAAATACGTGACTATGAAACGGCAAAAATTGCTGTTGAAGCAGCTTTAACAGGGCATCTTGTGTTTTCTACCCTTCATACGAATGATTCGGCGGGTGCTGTTACAAGATTGGGGGAAATGGGGGTAGAGCCTTTTTTGACTGCTTCATCGCTTGCCGGTGTTATTGCGCAAAGATTAATGCGGGTACTTTGCCCTGAATGCCGTAAGGCTTATACCTTAAGCCGAAATGAGATTCTGGATATCGTTCCGGACTTTCCTATGGATCCTGGGGAAGAGTATGTAACTTTATATAAACCAAAGGGCTGTATTTCCTGTAACAATACAGGGTATAAAGGAAGAATCGGTGTATTCGAGTTTTTAAGAGTAACAGAGAATATGCAGAGGCTCATCCTTCATAAAGCTTCGACCAATGATATACGTGAATTGGCTATTCAGGAAGGGATGCATACATTACGCCAGGATGGTTTATTGAAGGTCAAAAAGGGGATTTCAAGCATAGAAGAACTTTTAAGGGTTGTTATGTAAAATATTAAAAACAAGCGGCAATAATTATTTGTTTTAGGGGTGTTATCAGAAATGAAATTATATTTTAAATACAAAAAAGGTTTTACAATGATAGAACTTTTGGTATCTCTCGGGCTGATAACATTGATCGCATCAATTAGCATGCCTGCTCTTGTATTTGCTATGAAGGTCAATAACCAAAACAGGATAAAATCAACGGCTAATACATTAGCCAAAGATGTTATCGAAAAAGTAAACGGTACCCCTTATGATAAAATAGGAAATATTAACGGCTCTCCTGAAGGAATTTTTGAGAGAAACACAAATAAGACTATTGATGGTATAGATTATAATATCGATACTCTAATAACATGGGAAAAAAGAGGCAGCGACTCAAAAGCTCTTAAAAATATAAAGGTTACTGTAAAAGCTCCGGATGCTTTTACAAAAGCTGAAAAAGTTGTTTGTGAAATGTGTACCAGTGTTTCAAGTGGAAAAAGAAGAGATGAAAATGAACGTGTAGGCAATTTAATACTAATGGTGAAAAACGTGAACGATGATAATTCATATATAAATAACGGCACCATTGAGGTGTTTGTTGAAGGACCGCAGGAGGTTGAAGAAAGTGAACGTACACTCATGCGTGCATATATCAATCAATACAATAGTGAAACATCTTACAAGGAAATAACGTCAGGTACATACAAAATTACTGTCCAAATACCTCCCGGATATGGTTCGCCTCTGGCACAATCGAATCCAAATGTTATAACAAAGACAATCACGGTTGCCAGTGGCAGTGATGAAAAAGTCTGTTTCTATATTGATAAATCAGATAATTTAATTAAATTTAACTTCAATTTTTATCTTCCAAATTCTGAACCTTATTATTTTAATGGTGGTGCTTTAACCATAAATTGGGAGTTCGACGGTATACAGGAAATTTTACTTTCCAATATTGAGATTTATGGTTATGAATATGTCGTTAATAATCTGTGGCCATTAGGAAAGTATAAGGTAAAATTAACCAATCAAAATCTTTTGGAACCAGTTGTTTTGGATGGAGAGGTGGTCGATCCTATGACAGATATTGGCGGGCCGGTTTATGTATCGTGGCCGGCATGGTAAGATGTAAAATTAAATGCCGTAATGGTTATTGTTGTTGGAACAGGAGTAGGATATGAAGGATAATCACGGGTTAACGTTAATGGAATTATTGGTTACGTTGTCTCTTTTGGCGGTAATATCGGTAGTCGGTATCAGTTTTTTCTTTATCCCCAATAAAGCCTATGACAGGATCGTTGTCCGGAACAATCTGGAAGATGATGTAAACAGCGTATTGAGACGAATAGCTGATGATATTCATTCTGCAATAAAACCTGACTATCATACAAATGCTGTTGAAATATACAATAGCCAGGGTAATATTTCAACGTCAGGAAATATGATGTATATCTATGGTTACTATAATAAAAAGTACCAAAAGATATCGTATAAATATGAAAATGGTGCCTTATACATGGGGACTATAGAAAGAGATGACGCGGAAAGTATAATAAAAGCGAACGTAAACGCAAATGAATATTCAGAAATTCTGCGTGGTGTTATTGGTCCGGATGAAGCGGGTGATCTTTTTCAAGATATTACCGTAGATCCATTGAAAAATGATCAAAGAACTATCTCAGTTAATATTATTGCGAGAGACGCGGAAAAAAATATTGTAACGTCTCGGGAAAAACCGCTAATATTAACCACTCGAACCAAGAATTCTCCTTAATAATGTCTGGAAGGGATGGTCTATGTATGATAAAAAGTCAAAAAGGCATTACAATGGCAATGGTCATTTTTCTAATGGCGGCAGTATTTATTATAGTCGCAGCTATTTTTTCCAGCAACTCGAATAAAACCATCAATGTTACCCGCAGTGGCAGGGCTGATGAAGCGTTGCAGATTGCAGAAGCCGGGATTAATGCTTATATATATCAACTAAGCCAGGATATTGAATTTTACAAAAACACGGAGGGAATCCACATTGCAGGCAGCAATTCGGAAGAATTGGGACTTGTTCCGTCTGGTTTTGACATTAACGGCTTACCAAAAGTATATAAAGAAACCGCATATAAAGACAATAATAATAATACTGTAGGTTATTATCAGATAAGAATTGTCCAACCGTCGTATAACAAATATCTGGAGGTAATTTCTACGGGATGGACTATCGATTATCCGGATATTAAAAGGACAATTTCTGCAAAACTGAAAAATAATACTTTCTGTGACTATCTATTTTTTACTTCAAACATGTATACAGATTTTTACACGGGTATTACCATGAAAGGTCCTGTTTTTTCTAATAATAACATACATATTAAGTCAGATACATCCGGTGATCCGAAATTTGAGTCCGATATAATAGCGGCCGGATATATAACCACAGTGGGAAATCCGGGTTTTGGCGGAAAAAAGTTTGAGTATCAACCCAAAAAGAATTTCCCTGCTTACAATAAAGAAAAAATAGCTAAAATGGCTGAAAATGACGGGTTATATTTCGAGGGAAGAACATGTATCCTTTTAGATAATGATTATCTAAGAATGAGAAATGAGAATACTGGCGATTTCGGCGATATGTATTACATTCATAAAAGAATATCCAAACCATGTACTATTTTTGTTAAGGACGGTCCGGTTTTTATTTCAGGAACTTTTGATGGCAGACTTACCGTTTATTCTACCGAAGATATATATATAACAGCTAAAGATCCGACAAATATGTACTCTTATATGAGCAATGGCGTTCTACAAGCATATTATACTCCTTATGCTGCCAGACAGACTAACGGAATATTATATAAAAATTTGTCGCTGAATGATTTACAAACAGGAACGCCGGCTGTTTCTGATGCTACTGCCATGCTGGGACTGATATCTGAAAAAAATATTAAAATTGCTACAACATCATGGCCCGACATGACAGAAGGAATTAAAAAATATGATCCTTCACTTGTGATTACTAATGAAATATATGTCTGTGGGGTTTTAATGACAGCAAAGAATATTGAAGTGGAAGATTGTTCCCCTTACGATTTTCCTGCTGACAGTATATATCTTTATGGTTCGCAAGCATGCGGCAAATTTATTTTGCAGAATGACGAAGAAGATGAAAGAGAAGGCTTCAGCAGAATAATGAATTCATATGATTACAGGTTAAGATACGATTACCCTCCCAATTTTATAAGTGACATGGATTCTGATTGGGTTATTAAGGAATGGAAAGAAGTTCCTAACTATTAAAGTTTTATAAAACGCCTTTATTATAATGCATAAGTTGTTCTATTTGTTTCTTAATATTTTCAGTATCCACTGAATA